>Ga0182019_10000716_pt1 | contig 16434 bp, 17 predicted proteins | sample 812E2MmetaG_FD_120483 | JGI IMG/M metagenome (GOLD analysis project Ga0182019, IMG submission 120483) | Permafrost microbial communities from Stordalen Mire, Sweden - 812E2M metaG | ecosystem: Environmental > Terrestrial > Soil > Wetlands > Permafrost | place: Sweden: Stordalen | collected...
CACCATGATTTCCACAAGCGACCTGCACAAAGGCGTCGTCATCGAGCTCGACGGCGACCTGTGGCAGATCCTGGACTACCACCATCTGAAGATCGGCCGAGGCTCGGCGCAGGTCCGCATCAAGCTCCGCAACGTCAAGCGCGGCCAGACGGTCGAGCGGTCCTTCCAGGCCGGCGACCGGTGGCCCCGCGTCCAACTCGAACATCGCCAGATCCAGTTTCTCTACAGGGACGGCAACGACTTTCACTTCATGGAGACCGAGAGCTACGAGCAGTTCCACCTGAGCGCCGAACAGCTCGACGACGCCGTGAATTACCTCAAGGAATCGATGCTCCTCGATCGGACGAGCTACGAGGGCGACACGATCGGCGTGGAACTGCCCGTGACCGTGGACCTCAAGGTGGTTGAGACGGAGCCGGGCTTCGCGGGCGACACGCAGACTGGCGCTCGCAAGGCCGCCAAGCTCGAGACCGGGCTCACGGTCCAGGTTCCGATCTTCGTCGACGAGGGGGACACGATTCGAGTCGACACTCGCACCGGCGAGTACCAGACTCGGCTGTAACGGTCGAGTGGGATCTGCCTTGAGCCGCGGCGGGCCTCCGCAGAACGAGCCTTTGTGGGGCGACTTCCCCGACGACGTCGCGGCCGTGACCGACGGATCCAAGCCGCCCGACTGGGCGCTGCCGTCGTGGGATTCGATCCCGGCGGAGGAGACTGGGCCATCTGGCCGGCCGAATGTTGCCCCGGCGCGCCTGCCGGACGCAGCCCCGGCCCCGGCGAAAGACGTCGTGCCGCCGGCCATTGAGCCCCGCGCCGACACAGTCCGGCCCACTCTCCACGCGCCTGTCGGCGGCTTCGAAATGCGCATCCTCCAGGTCAGCGAGGTCACGCGTGCCGTACGAGACGCGATTCGCGCCGACGCCGGCTTGCGCGACGTCTGGGTGGAGGGGGAGGTTGGACGGGTCACCGTCTCCTCGGCCGGCCACGCGTACTTCACGCTGAAGGACGAGCGCAGCCAGCTCGCCTGTGTCTTCTTCCGGGACGACCGGCTGAGCTCGCCGTTCGAGCCGCGAACCGGGCTGCGGGTCGTGGTGCACGGCCGCGTCGACTTGTTCGAGTCACAGGGCGTGTACCAGCTCTACGTCACGGCGATCCAGCCCGCCGGTTTCGGCGATCTGGCCCTCCGATTCGAAGCCCTCAAGGCGAAGCTCGCGGCCGAAGGGCTCTTCGATACGGCTCGCAAGCGAGCCCTTCCGGATCGGCCGGCAGTGATCGGTGTGGCCACGAGCGCCACGGGCGCCGTCTGGCACGACATCTGCCACGTCGTGGCGCGGCGCTGGCCGCTGGCCCGATTGCTTCTTTCGCCTTGCCAGGTCCAGGGGGAAGGGTCCGCTGCGAGTGTCGTTACCGCGCTGGACCGGCTGGCTCGTTGGGGCGAAAAGTGCCGCGCCGAAGGCCGTCCGGAGGACGCCCCGGCGGTCGTGATCCTGGCGCGAGGCGGTGGGTCGCTCGAGGATCTGTGGTCATTCAACGACGAACGCGTGGTGCGGGCGGTCGTGGCCCATCCTGTACCGGTCGTGTGCGGTGTCGGCCACGAAGTCGATGTCACGCTGGCGGACTTCGCGGCCGACGTTCGTGCCCCGACGCCCTCCGCCGCGGCCGAACTGGTCGTGCCCGACCGCGCCGAGATCCTGGTCGTCTTGGGCGAGCTTTCGCGGCGCGCGGGCGGGTATACGGGCCGGACCCTGGCGGGTGCTCGAAGTGAACTCGCGGCCGAGGGCCGCGCTCTCGATCGGCTGCGACCGTCGGCCCAGCTGGCACAGGCGCGTGAGCGCGCCGGATATCTCCTCGATCGGGCGACGAGGGCGATGAGAAGCGAGATCGGCCGGCGCGCCGACGCCGAAGAGCGCCTGGTCGCGCGGTTGGGACCGGTGTTGGTTGCACAACTGGCGGCGCGGCGCGTGGCCATGGAGCGGAGTTCTGCAAGCCTTGCCGCACTCGGCCCACAGGCAACGCTGGACCGCGGGTACGCCATTGTCAGGCGACGATCGGACGGGTCGATCGTACGCGCGCCGGCGGAGGCGCCCGCGGGTGAGCGGCTCACGGTACGTGTCGCCCACGGTGAGGTCGCCGCGACCGTCGACGCCGATCCGGACACGGGCCGCCGCGCATCCCCAACGAAACGTCCGGCGTGATGGAGACGCTATCGCTCGCCGTATTGCTGATCGCGGCAGCTGTCCTCGGATTCGTCCTTTCGATCCGGGTTGGTATCCTGCTCGGAGCGCGCCTCGATCGCGCCATCGAGGCACGCGCCGCGGCCGACAAGCCCGCGCACGATGAGGAGGCAAGCGCCGATGAGTGACCAGACAGTGGCCGCCCCGGCCGTGGACGTCGGCTCGCTGACGTTCGACGAGGCGCTGGTCGAGCTGCAGCGGACCGTCGCCGAACTGGAGCAGGGCGGCCTTGCTCTCGAGCGGTCCATCGAGCTGTACGAGCGCGGCGTGGCGCTTCACGAGCACTGCGCGGGGCTTCTCGGCCAGGCCGAGCTTCGAGTCCAGCGGCTCCTGGAGCGCGCAGCGGGTCAACTCACGGCGGTTGAGGCAAGAGCCGAGGAAGACGCGGACTAGCTGTAGACTGCCCGGCAGACAAGCAGATGGCGCTCGGCCGACCGGCGAGAACGCCTCCGAAGCTAGGGCGAGTCGGGGTTCGCCCAGGAGTGAAGATTTGGCAATCCTGCCCACTCTGCAGGGCCCGAGCGACTTGCGGGGCCTCAGCTACGAAGAGCTGAGAGGCCTTGCGGCCGAGATCCGAGAGTACATCATCGCCACCGTCTCCAAGACGGGCGGCCATCTGGGATCCTCGCTCGGTGTCGTCGAGGTTTCGATCGCCCTGCATCGGGTCCTCGAGTCGCCGCGCGACAAGATCGTGTGGGACACGGGCCACCAGGCCTACGCCCATAAGCTCCTGACGGGCCGTTATGCCAGGTTCGGCACGCTGCGCCAGCTGGGCGGTATCGGCGGGTTTCCTCGACGCATCGAGTCCGAGCACGATGTCTTCGACGGCGGTCACGCCGGCACCGGCCTCTCTATCGCTCAGGGGCTTGCCACGGCCCGGGACATGCGCCACTCCATGGAGCGGATTGCAGTAGTGGTCGGCGACGCCGCGCTCATCAGCGGGCTTTCCCTCGAGGCCCTCAACGACATCGGCCACCGCCAGACACAGCTGCTGATCGTCCTCAACGACAACGCCATGTCGATCAGCCCCACGGTCGGCGCCTTCAGCCAGTACTTCTCCACGCTCAAGCTGTCGAGCGCCTGGAAGCAGAGCAAGACCGCGTACGACCGAATCGTCGAGTCGCTGCCGGTCGTGGGCCGGCCGGCGCTGAGTCTGTCGCGCCGCATCAGGCGGATGGTCGTCAACTTCGCCCAGCCCGGTCAGCTCTTCGAGGATCTCGGGATCACGTACCTCGGCGTCATTCCGGGTCACAACATCCGCGGGTTGGAGCACATCTTCCGCGCCGCTCTGGACGTCCCGGGGCCGGTGATCGTTCATGTCCGCACGCGAAAAGGCCGCGGCTACCGACCGGCGGAACGGGACCAGATCGGCTTTCACGGCGCGGCCCTGCCGCCCATGCCGGACCTGGTCGACGCGCCCGCACTCGACGTCTCCATCGCCGCGGGTCATCAGGCCATGACGGGCGCGGCGCTCTCGAGGAAAGACAGCGGCATGCCGGCGCCCGGAAACGCGGACGACGCCCCGGTCGAGCCCTCGGGCAATGGCAACTCCGTGGCCGGCGGCGCCGACATGGGCACGCCGTCGGAGGCGGCCAGGGCGGCCGCGACGTCGAAACCGCCCAACTACACCTACCACTTCTCCAAGGAGCTCATCGAGCTGGCCCGGATCGACCGCCGGATCGTGGCGGTGACGGCCGGAATGCCCACCGGGACCGGGTTGCATGCCTTCCAGGCGGAGTTCCCCGACCGCTTCATCGATGTCGGCATCGCCGAACAACATGCCGTGGCGCTTTCGGCAGGTATGGCCCTGGCCGGCGAGCGGCCCGTCGTGGCGCTGTATTCGACTTTTTTGCAGCGCGCCTTCGACCAGGAGGTTCACGACGTCTGCCAGAACGACCTGCCGGTGGTCATCGCCGTCGATCGGGCCGGCCTCGTAGGCGAGGACGGAACGAGCCACCAGGGCATGTTCACGCTGCCCACGCAGCGGCCGCTCCCCAACATGATCATCGCCAGCCCAAAGGACGAGCAGGAATTGCGTTCGCTCGTCCGCACCGCGTTCGCGCAGGAACACCCGTTCTCGCTCCACTACCCGCGCGATCCCGGCTTCGGCGTTCCCGAGCGGACGCCTCAAATCCTCCCCATCGGCGTGGGGGAGGTTCTGAGCGAGGGCAATGAGATCCTCATCGTCGGCTTCGGTCCAATCGTGGAGCGCGGTCGCCAGGCCGCGGAACTACTCGCCAAAGATGGCTGGTCGGTAGGGGTCCTCAACGCCCGTTACGCCAAGCCGTTGGATCGCCAGCTGATCCTGGATCAGGCGCGCGGCAAGAAGTTGCTCGTGACGCTCGAGGAGAGTGTTGTGACAGGCGGCTTCGGGGCCGGGGTGCTCGAGCTGGTCGAGGAGGCGCGGGTGTCAGACACGGCTTATCGCGACGTCACTGTGCGTATCGTCGGAATCCCTGCCGATAAGTTCGTCGATCACGGCTCGGTGGACGACCTGCGCCGTCTGCTGCGCCTCGATTCGGCCGGCATCGCCGCCCAGATACGCGAGACGCTGGGGCGAATGCGCGTCACGCCTGCGGGCGCGAAAGCCCAGACAGCGAACACGGGGCGCTCGGCGGCGCCCTCGGTCTGATCCCGCAGCCCGCGACGCCGGCGTCGTCCGGGCGGTTCCCGGCGAAACGCAGCCCGCGCTCCAGCGCAGCGCGAGATAATCCCGGTGTGCCAGGATTGAGGGCATGAGCCCGGTCGCCCGTCCCGCCCGACAACGCCTCGACCAGCTTCTGGTGGAGCGCGGTCTTGCCGACTCTCGGACGCGGGGACAGGCGCTGATCCTGGCCGGCCATGTGCGAGTCGGCGAGGGGGAAGCGGCTCGCACCGACCGCAAGCCCGGCGATCTGGTGGAGACGACGATCGCGTTGGAGGTCGAGGCGCCTCCGCCTTTCGTGTCGCGCGGTGGGATCAAGCTGCGCGCGGCGTTCGACGCGTTCGGGGTGGAGCCGGTCGGGCTCGTATGTCTGGACGTAGGATCCTCGACCGGCGGCTTCACGGATCTCCTGTTGCAACGGGATGCGAGCCGCGTCTACGCCGTGGACGTCGGCAGAGGCCAACTCGCCGAAACCCTCCGCCACGACCCGCGCGTCGTGTCGATGGAGCGGACCAACGCCCGCGGCCTCGGTCCCGGCGCGCTGCCCACTGCCGTGGATCTGGCCGTGGTCGACGTGTCGTTCATCTCGCTGGACCGGATCCTCGGTCCGGTTGCAACCTGCTTCGGGCCGTTGGGCGGCCTGATCGTGGCGCTGGTGAAACCCCAGTTCGAGGCCGGGCGCAAGCAGGTCCGGGACGGCGTCATCCGCGATCCGCAGATACACCGCCAGACCCTGGAAGCGGTCGGCCGCCACGCGCTCGCGATCGGGCTGAGATTGCGCAATGCCGTTGCGTCGCCGATCACCGGACCGGCCGGGAACCGCGAGTTCTTCGTGGAGTTGGAAGTGCCGCCGGGTTATGTGCCCGTCGATGGCCGGACAATCGACCTGCCCGATGAGTGGGTCCTCAGGTTTGGGGAGCTGGCGGGCGCATGAAGCTCGAGCGGATCGGTTTTGCGTACAACCCCACCAAGGAGGCGGCGCTGGACCTGCGCGAGCGCGCCGAAGGCTGGTGCGAGGTGCGTGGGATCGCCCACTGGGCGGCTCCTGCGGGCGATACCAAGGCCGTTGTCGGCGAACTCGCAAACACGGGCGCGCTCGTCGTGCTGGGCGGTGACGGCACATTCCTGAGGGCGGCCCGGGCCGTCTCCGAAGTTGATGTGCCGCTGCTGGGCGTCAACCTGGGCAAGGTCGGCTTCCTGTCCAAGGTCGAGGCCGGCGGAATGGAGACGGTTCTGGGCCAGCTCGTCGCCGGCGACTTCGCGCTCGAGGCGCGCATGGCGCTGCACGCGGAGATCCATCCGGGAGGCGCTCCCGAGGCCAGCGAGACCTTCTTCGCCCTGAACGACGTGGTGGTAGCACGAGGAGCGCTGGCCCGTGTTTGCCGGATCGAAGTCGAGATTGGCCCGTCGCATCTGGCGACTTTTACGGCCGACGGCCTCGTCGTCGCCAGCCCTACGGGTTCGACCGGGTATTCGTTCTCGGCCGGCGGCCCGATCGTCGATCCAACCAGCCGCAACCTGATCGTGACCCCGATCGCGGGCTATCTCACTGCGATCAAGTCGGTCGTGGTCAGTCCGCGACACACCGTTCGCGTTCGCATCCTCGACGCGTACGACGTCCTCATGAGCGTCGATGGGCGGGATGACCGGCGACTCTCCGTCGGCGACGTGGTCTGCGTCTCGGAACTGCCGGTGCCCATCCGCTTCATCGAGCCGCGCGGCGCCGTGCCGTTCTGGGACCTCCTCCGCCAGAAGTCGGAACTGCTGCCGTCATGACCGAGGCAGCGGAGGCCGAGGGCATCGCAGATCCAGGGTCGCCGGACACCGACGAGGACGCCGCGACTGCGGATCCAGGTTTGGAGGCCGCCCTGCCGAGCCCCGATACCGTCGCGGCTCGACCGATGGCGGCCGGCCGCCTGGCAGAGCTGTCGGTGCGCGACCTGGCGCTGATCGAAAAGCTGCGCATCTCCTTCGAGCCCGGGCTGAACGTGCTCACGGGTGAAACCGGCGCCGGAAAAAGCCTTCTCATCGATGCCCTCGGGTTGGCGGTGGGCGCGCGCGCCGACACTTCGCTGGTGCGACATGGGTCCGACTCGGCCCGCGTCGAGGCGCTCTTCGACCGCGTCCCGGAGCCGCTCATCTGCGTGAGGGAAGTCTCCGCGGCAGGCCGGTCGACCGCCCGGATCGACGACGAGTCGGTGACCGCCGCTCGGCTGGCAGGTGTCGCGGGACGGCTGGTGGAGATCCACGGCCAGCACGACCAGCAGCGCCTCCTCGACGAGAGGTGGCAGCGCGAGCTGCTCGACGCGTTCGGGGCCCTCGAAGCTGAGCGGGCGGCAACTGCGGGCGCAGTCGAAGCCTGGCGGGCCAACCACGCCGCCCTGGCCGAATTGGCGCTCGACCCAAGGGAACTCGCGCGGCGCCTTGAATTGCAGGAGCACCAACTGGCGGAGATCGTCGGCGCGAAGCTGCGAGCCGGCGAGGCGGCGGAGATCCGCGGCCGTCTTTCGTCGGCCCAGCACGTCGAGTCGATCGCGCGGGGCAGCGCAGAGATCCACGAACTGCTTGCGGGGGAGGGGACCGGTGCGCGAGAGACGACGGCCGACGCCGCCCGTCGCGCCCGCGACCTGGCCAAGCTCGACGAGCGCTACGAACCGGTGGCGGAGAGGCTGTCGGGACTTGCGGCCGAGCTGGAGGATGCCGCCGCTGAGACGGCCGCCCTGGCGGAGCGCGTCGAGCACGACCCGGCGGCCCTGGCGCTGATGGAAGAGCGGCTGTCGGCCATCTACTCGCTGGAGCGGAAGTACGGCGAGGATGAGGCGGCGGTCATTGCGCACGGCGAGCGAGCCGCGGCCGAAGCGGAGAGGCTGCGCAACCTCGAGGCGTCACGTGAAAGACGCCAGGCCGAGGCGACGCGGCTCCTGGAATTGGTCGCGAGCGCATCTTCGGCCCTGTCGCGCGGCCGCCAGACGGCGGCCCAGCTCCTGGCGAAGGCCGTTGAGGAAGCGCTCGGCGGTCTGGGGTTCCGGGAAACAAGCTTCCAGGTGGCTGTGACCCGTCGCAACGCGGGACCCGCCGAGCCCGCAGTCGAGGTGGATGGCCGGCAGGTCGCGTTCGACGGCTCCGGAATCGACTCGGTCGTATTTCTGATCGCACCCAATCCCGGCGAGCCCGCTCGGCCCCTGGCCCGCATCGCGAGTGGCGGCGAGCTATCGCGCGTGGCGCTGGCGATCAAGCAGATCCTCGCGGAGGCGGATCACACCCCGACGCTCGTCTTCGACGAGATCGACTCGGGTATCGGGGGACGGAGCGCGGAGCCGGTCGGCCGCAGCCTCTGGGCGCTCGCCCGCTCACATCAGGTCCTGTGCGTCACCCACCTGGGCCAGATCGCCGCCTACGCGGACGCCCAGTTCCGGATCGAGAAGCACCAGCGGGACGGCCGCACGGTGACCGAAGTCCACCGTCTCGGCCCCGACGAGCGGGTCGCGGAGTTGGCCCAGATGCTGGCCGGAGCGGAGGGCGGCGCCGGAGCGCGGGCGAGCGCCGAGGAGCTCCTGGACAGGGCGGAAACGTGGCGTCGCTCCGCACGGGGCCAATGAGGTGGCCGGTGCCGCAGCGAGCCAGACCGATCGGCTGCAGGCAGCGGTAGACGAGTTCCTGGTTCATCTCCGCGTCGAGCGCGGTCTGTCGGATGCGACTTTGAAGGCCTACCGCGGGGACCTCCTGGACTTCGCTGTCAGTCGTGGCGCCGCCGCCGAGTGGGATGCCTCCGCCGACGTCGCAGTGAGATACCTGGCCATGCTCGGCTCGCCCGGGAAAGGTCGCCGCGCCGCGCTGCGGCCCACCACCCTTCGCCGGCGAGCGGCTTGCCTGCGCGGGTTCTATCGGTTCTGCTACACCGAGGGCCTGATTGCCAGCGATCTGGCGGCCCGGTTCGATTTGCCGCGCCAGCCTCGACTCTTGCCGGAAGTGCTCACGATCGCCGAGGTGGACGGCCTGCTGGAGGCTCGGACGGACGACACGCCGGCCGGCATACGGGATCGAGCCCTGTTGGAGCTGCTTTATGCGAGCGGTTTGCGCATCTCCGAAGCCGTAGGCCTCGATCGAGACGACCTCTCGCTCGAGGACGCCCTGGTCCGCGTGGTCGGAAAGGGCGATCGGGAGCGTCAGGTTCCCGTGGGAGAGGTGGCGATCGGTTGGTTGCGCCGCTATATCAACGAAGTCAGGCCGGCCTGGCTAGCTCCGGCCGCCCAGCCCTTGCCCCACGGCGGACCGATCTTCCTGTCCGTTCGAGGTGACCGTCTGGACCGGCGGCGGGCCTGGAGATGCTGGTTTCGACGGCCCGTTCCGCCGGGCTTCAGAATGGCGTCAGCCCGCACACGTTGCGGCATTCATTCGCGACTCACCTATTGGAGGGAGGCGCAGATCTGCGTATCGTTCAAGAGCTGCTGGGGCATGCGAACATCAGCACTACACAGCTGTACACGCATCTGACCGGCGAGCGGATCAGGGACGTCTACGCCCGCGCCCACCCACGGGCCTAAGAGCGGAATCGCCCGGCGGTGGACGGGCGGTGAAGGAGACGAGGATGAGCTACGCGGACTCGTTGATGGCGAAGGACGAGAGGGCTCTCTATCGAGGCCGGCAGCATTGGCTGGCGCCCGTATCCGACTCCTTGCGGCCGATTCTGCTCGTGCTCGTAGGGTTGGTCATCTTCTTTTTCGCGACGGTCGTCAAGGCCGACGGCACGGCCTGGCAGCTTCTGGCCGGGTTGAGCGCACTCCTGCTGATCATCGGGATCGTATGGATCGCGATCGTGTACCTGACCTGGCGCAATGAGGAATACATCATCACGAACCGCCGGGTCATCAAGATCGAAGGGCTGCTCGACAAGAAGAGCGGCGACAGTTCGCTCGACAAGATCAACGACGCCGTACTGAAGCAGGGGCTGCTTGCTCGGTTGTTCCATTACGGCGACCTGGACATCCTGACGGCCAACGAAGAGGCCATCGATCGCTACCAGATGCTGGCGCACGTGGTCGAATTCAAGAAGGCGATGCTGAACGCCAAGAACGACCTCGAGGATGGATATCGCGGGTCGCAGAGCGCCGCTGCTCCGGCCGCCGCCGGGGCGGCCGCCAGGCCATCGAGTTCGGACGACGTGACCGCGACCCTCGCCCGCCTGGCCGACCTGCGCGACAAGGGTGCAATCACTCCCGCCGACTACGAAGCCAAAAAGGCCGAGCTGCTCGGCCGGCTGTAGTCGTAGCCTCCAGCGAGCGGCGGGGTACGATACCGCCGCTCGCCAAGCCTTCCCAATCGAGGATCAGCCTTGTCTCAATTGGCCGACGTCGCCATCTTCATGGGTCTGTTCCTGTTGATCTCGGGCCCCGTTCACGAGTGCGCTCACGCCTACACGGCGTGGCGGCTCGGGGATGGGACGGCCAAGCTCTTCGGTCGGGTCACTCTCAACCCCATCGCCCATCTGGATCCATTCGGCGCGCTGATGATCTTCATCAGCTCGCTTGCCGGCTTTGGCGTGGGCTGGGCGAAGCCGACGCCGGTCAACCCGTACAACCTGCGCGGTCGCTACGCCAGCACCCTTGTTTCCGTCGCCGGGCCGCTCTCAAACCTGGTCCTGGCGATGGGTTTTGCCGTGGCGTTGCGCCTGCTGTCGGACTCCTGGACGATCTCCGGCCAGACCTTCGTGTATGACTCGACGGTGCCCGGGGGAGTCAGCGTCATCCTGTGGGTCGGCGTCGAGTTGAACGTCATGCTCATGCTCTTCAACCTGCTGCCCGTGCCGCCCCTCGATGGATCGCATGTCATGTTCGACCTCTTGAGCAGGGAGACCTCCGCGCGTATCCGGCCGATGTTCGACCAGTACGGGATCTTCCTTCTCGTCCTCCTGATCCTGCCGATATTCCCCGGGGAGACCAGCATCGTCGGCGTGGTCTTCGAGCGGGTTGGGCTGCCGATCATGGGCCTCCTCGTCGGCGTACCGGTCAATTAGCCGCGTGCCTGGATGGTGGGCCGCCAAGCTCCGGCGGACCAGGGCGTACATGGGCGCCCGGGTCACGGTTGCGGAGCGGGAGGATCTCGCCGGCTGGCTCAGCCCGGCTCAGCTGGCGCTCTTCGATCGAATGCACGTGGCGGATCGCCGTCACGGCCTCTCGGTGGTCGCGGCGTTGCGTGCGGATGGATCGACCGATCTTGAGCTCCTGGTCGCGGGGCTACTTCACGACTGCGGCAAGGGGCCGCGCGTGCGCCTGGTGCATCGGGTTGCCTGGTCGCTGGGGCAACATTACGGAGAGTGGATCTGGCGGGCGTCGAGCCGCATGCCCACCTTCCGCTACGGGTTCGACCGGCTCCGACACCACGCCGATCGCTCGGCGGAGATGGCCGCCGACGCCGGCTGCAGTGCGCACACGGTGGAGTTGATCCGCATGCAGGAGAATCCGGTCGATGAAGCGGGCCGGCTCTTGTACGCGGCCGACGAGGCGAACTGATGACGGCACCTGAAACGACGTCTCCGGAGCGGTATTCGCGCGCGGCCGCGGCGCGCACCGCCGCACTTGCACGCCTGGGCGCCGCGCCCGAGGTGGTCTTCGACGAAGGCCGGCGCGAAACGGCAACGCACGTTCGGACGGGCGACTTCGACGGCCCGCTGGCTCTCCTGCTCGCTCTCATCGAAGCCCGCCAGCTCGACGTTCTGACGGTGCCGCTGGGAGCGCTGGCGGAGGCTTACCTCGATGCTCTGGTTACGCTCGAAGGCGACAGACTCGGCAGCGTATCCGGTTTCGTGGCCGTGGCCGCCCAACTGATCCTCATCAAGAGCCGGGCGATCCTGCCGCGACCGCCGAAGGTCTCCGCGATCCCGCTCGACCAGGAACCGGATCCCGAAGCGGAGCTGCGGGCGCGGCTCATCGAATACCGGCGCTACCGCGACGCGGGCGCCGCGCTCGGCGAGCGGTTGGGCGTCCATCGCCTGTTCCGCCGCGACGCCGACGTCGCCGCCAACGCGGGCAAGGCCGGGGCCCGACCGCCGGAGAGACCGCCGCTGCCGCCGTCTGCCCTGACCAGGGCGCTGGACAGGCTGGCGAAGATCGTCCCGCCGACGGTTCCCGCCGCCGAGCTCGTGGCTCGGACGGTCACTCTGGCGGAGCGAACGGCGGTCATCCGCGCTGCCCTGTCCGAGACGGATTGCATCGTGCTGCAGGAACTCCTGGGCGGCGTGAAGGACCGCGTCGTCGTCGCAGTGACCTTCCTCGCGATGCTCGAGCTCTCGAAGCGGCGCGAGATAACGCTCGAGCAAGCGGAGCCCTGGGGCCCCATATTCGCTCGACGGGTGGTCGAGCCGGCGCCGGTTGAATTCGCCACCGAGATCGACGAGAGTCTTGGTTCGTTCGCGTGAGTTCGGAGGATGTGACAGGTTTGGAGATCGAGGTCGGGGCGCTCGGCATCGTCGAAGATGTGGAACCGGACGAAGACCGCGACGCCCCGGACGCACAGCGCGGCGAACCGGCTCAGCCCGGCGAGCTGACGGAGAACCAGCTCGAGGCGCTCCTGTTCGTGGCCGAGAAGCCGCTCACGCGGGCGGAGATTGCCGCGCTTGCCGGCGTGGACCGCCAGACGGTCGACGCCCGCATCGGCGATCTGGCAGTCAGCCTGAGTGCCCGTGGCGTGAGGCTCGTCGAGGCCGGCGAGAAGGTCGAGCTTGCCACCGCACCCGAGGCCGGGGCGCTCATCGCGCGATACGTAGGCGCGGACGCGCCGCGGCTTTCCTCGCCCTCGCTCGAAACGCTGGCAATCGTGGCCTATCGACAGCCCTGTACCCGCGCCACGGTCGAGCGGATCCGGGGCGTGGACTCGGAATATACGATCCGAACGCTGCTCCACCGCCGCCTGGTCGTGGAGCTCGGTCGCTCCGACGCGCCCGGCCGGCCGATCCTGTACGGGACGGGCTTCGATTTCCTGGAGCGTTTCGGGATGACGAGCATCGAAGACTTGCCGCCGCTCGAAGCGCACATCGCCGAGCGTCTTTTCGTGCCTGGCGACGAGGAAGAGGCGCGGACGGCGGGGGCCGGCGTGGCGGCCACGACCGCGGCAGAAACGCGGCTCGGAATCGGCTGAGATGACACGGGAGCGGCTGCAGAAAGTGCTCGCGTCCGCGGGCGTGGCGTCGCGCCGTTCAGCCGAGGAGCTGATCCGCGGCGGCCGGGTCACGGTCGACGGCCGCCTCGCCATCCTCGGCGAGCAGGTCGATCCCGACATGCAGCGCGTTGTCGTGGACGGAATACCGCTGCCGGCCATCGAACGCCAGCGTTCCTATTGGATGATGAACAAGCCCGCCGGGGTGGTGTCGACCGTGAAGGACCGCCACGCCGAGAAGACGGTCATGGACCTGCTTCCCCAGAACGCGAAACGAGAAGCGCGTCTGTATCCGGTCGGCCGCCTCGACGAAGGGTCGGAGGGATTACTGCTCTTTACCAACGACGGCGCCTGGGCAGACCTGCTGCTGCATCCTCGATACGGCGTCGAGCGCGAATATATGGTCGGGCTCGATCGATCGGTGACTAAGCAGCAGAAGCTGGCGCTGCGCGACGGCATCGAGCTCGAAGAGGGGCTCGCCCGGATGGATCTCCTGGAGGACGCCACACAGGCCCAGGTTCGGAAGCTGCTCGACTTGCTGGCCCCGCCCCACACCGAGTTGCGCTGGTACCGCGTGGTGCTAGCCCAAGGCTGGAAGCGCCAGATACGCCGGATGTTCGACGCCGTCGACGTGCCGGTCAGGCGGCTGGTTAGGGTCCGAGTGGGCTCGCTCAAACTCATGGACATCCATGCCGGCGAGGCGCGGCCGCTCGTCCACGCAGAGGTCACGCAGCTTGCGTCATGCGCTCGAAGGCCGACGACGACCCGCCCGCCGAAGCCTTCGCGGCGAATAGTCGAACGGGCAACCGCCGCTGACCACGGTTCGCCCGAGTAGCTTGGGCCGCGGAACGGGTATCCTCCGGGCCGTGACCACAAACCCGGCCCCAAAGACCAGGGCCCGCCTCGTGGTGGCCGTCGACGGCCCGAGCTCGAGCGGCAAGAGCACCGTCGGCGCCGAGGCGGCCCGCCGGCTCGGATACCGTTTCTGCGACACGGGGCTCCTCTACCGCGCCGTGGCGTGGCTGGCCGTGGAGCGCGGCATCGCCCCGGATCAGACGGCGGCGCTCGTCCCGCTGGCGGGAGAGGTGCATCTCGTCGCCGATAAGCGCGGCCGGCTGCGCAACGTGGAGGCCGCAGGCCGAGACGTCACCACCGAAGTTCGCGGTCCTGCGGTCGATCGCGCCGTCTCGGATTACTCCAAGGTTCCGGAGCTTCGAGCTGCGCTCGTGCCGCGCCAGCGGGCGCTCGCCGCGGACGGCGGGATCATCATGGCCGGCCGCGACATCGGGACCGTCATCCTGCCCGACGCCGACGTCAAGGTGTACCTGTTCGCATCGCCGGAAGAACGGGCCCGCCGCCGCGCCGCCCAGCGCAAGTTGACCGCGCACCAAACCCGGCAAAGCGGCATTCTCGATGACATGCGCCGCCGCGACGCAATCGATTCGGAGCGGGAGACGGCGCCGCTGCGCGCCGCGGAGGACGCAATCGTTCTGAAGACGGACGGCAACACGTTCGAGCAGACGGTCGCGGCCGTAGTTCGGGCAATCCTCGACGCCGACGCCGTCCGCGCCGACGCCGCCCGGGGTTCGAACCGTGGCCGATAAGGGGCTGGGACTCTTCCCGAGGTTCTCCGGTGCGGTCCTGAGGCTCGCGGCCGCCTGTCTGTCGGGCGTGAAGCGGGAGGGGTTCGAGAACATCCCCGCCACGGGGCCGGTGCTCGTCATCTGCAACCACGCCTCGAACGCGGACGGGATGCTGCTGATGGCCTACGTCGTCCCTGCGATGAAGCGCCAGATGCGCTGGCTCGGCAAGGAAGAGGCGCTGAGGTGGCCGGTGTTCGGCTGGGCGATGCGGCAGAACGGCGTGTTCGGTGTCCGCCGCGGCGCCGGCGATCTCGAGGCGTTCAAGATGGCAAAAGGGGTATTGGACGACGGCGGCATCCTGACGATCTTCCCCGAAGGGACGCGCTCGCCGACGGGAGCGCTTCAGGAGGTCAAGGAGGGCGCCACGGTGCTCGCGATTCGGAGCGCCGCCCCGATTCTCCCGATCGCGATCGTCGGTTCCCAGCGCTTCTGGCCGAAAGGCAAGCTGCTGTTCCGCCCGGGCCGGCGGATGACGGTCAGGGTAGGGGAGCCCTTCACGCTGACCATGCCGAAAGGTGCCGACCGCCACGAGTCGTTGCGAGCCGCGACGGCGCAGATGATGCGCCACGTCGCGTTGCTACTCCCCGAAGAGCAGCGAGGGGTTTACTCCGATGAGTGCGATACTTAAGCGCGATGGGTAACGTTCGAGAAGTCAGAATCGCTCGCCGCACGGGATTCTGTTACGGCGTGCGCGAAGCCATAGACAAGGCGAAGGAAGCCGCGGCGGCCGGCAAGGTCACGCACACCCTTGGCCAGGTCGTTCACAACGAAGGCGTGATCGCTGCGCTGCAGGCCCAGGGGATCGAGACAGTCGACTCGCTGGATCAGGTAACCGAGGGTGCGGCGGTGGTGATCCGCGCCCACGGGGTCCGGCCGGACGTGCTTCGCCACGCCGAGGAGCGCGGCCTGGACATCATCGACGGTACCTGCACGTGGGTGATCCAGGAGCAGCGCGAGATAACGAAACTCGTCGAAGAGGGTTACGTCATCGTCCTGCTGGGCACGCCTCGCCACCCCGAGGTCGTCGGCTTGCTCGGCTTCGCCCCGGACGCGATCGTCGTTGACGAGGAAGAAGACTGGGAGCAGATCCCGCGCCGCAAGAAGATGGCGCTTCTGAGCCAGAGCACCCAGCCGCCCTGGAAGTTCGAGAAGCTGGCCGCCTTCATGGTCGGCCGTTGTCACGAACTCAAGATCGTCAACACCGTCTGTCCGGTCACGATCCACCGCCAGCAGGACACGATCGAAGCAGCGCGCGATGTCGACCTGATGCTCGTCGTCGGCGGCCGATCGAGCGCCAACACCAAGGAGCTCACCCGGCTGTGCGGGATCGTGGGAACTCGGGCGATCCAGATCGAGTCGGAGGACGACCTCCAGGACGCGTCCGTCTTCGGCGATGCACGGGTCGTCGGTGTCACGGGTGGGACGTCGACCCCGATCGAGGATCTGCGCTGCGTGGCCGAGCGTGTGCTGCTGCTGGCGGGCACTCCGGACGCAAAGGCGAACGCTCAAGAGTTGGCGAATTCGGCGCTTGCGGCGGCCGCGACGCCGGCCGGACGAACGACCTCGCTGCCTTCGAGCCCATCGTCTGCGCCTCCTGCAATGGCGGACGTCGCCTGACCGATTTCATCGCCGAGGCCGCCTGACTCGGCCCGACCCGGCGGATCGGCCATAATCCCTGCGTGACCTCACTACCTATTGTCGCCGTGGTCGGTCGTCCGAACGTCGGCAAGAGCACTCTGTTCAACCGCATGGTCGGCCACCG
>Ga0182019_10000718_pt1 | contig 16431 bp, 8 predicted proteins | sample 812E2MmetaG_FD_120483 | JGI IMG/M metagenome (GOLD analysis project Ga0182019, IMG submission 120483) | Permafrost microbial communities from Stordalen Mire, Sweden - 812E2M metaG | ecosystem: Environmental > Terrestrial > Soil > Wetlands > Permafrost | place: Sweden: Stordalen | collected...
CCTTGCCGGCGTCACCGTCGCAGGTGTCCTCATTGCGGGCCGTCAGAAGGATTCCCGCGACTATTTTCTCGGCGGGAAGCAGATGTCCTGGTGGTCGGTCGGGTTTTCCATCGTTGCGAGCGAGACCAGCACGCTGACGTTCATCAGCATCCCCGGGCTGGCCTTCAGATCCGACATGCATTTCCTCCAGCTCGTGTTCGGCTACTTCACGGGGAGGATCCTCGTCAGCCTGTTCTTTATCCCCGCCTATTACAGGGGCGACATTGAAACTGCATACGATTTCCTCGGGAAAAGGTTCGGGCTCCCGCTCCGGAGGTTTACTTCGTCCGTGTTCATCGTCACGCGTGTCCTCGCGTCCGGCGTCCGCCTCTTCGCGACGGCAATTCCCGTCCACCTGATCACCGGGCTCGACTATGCGCAGAGCATCATCCTGATCGGTGTCTTCACGCTCATTTACACATACGTGGGCGGGTTGAAAGCGGTCGTCGCTATGGACGTGGTGCAGCTCTTCGTCTATCTCGGCGGTGCGGTGGCGTCCATGATGCTGATCCTGCATGCTCTGCCGGGCGGATGGAGCGACGTGGTTTCGTTTGCCACGCGGAACGGCGTCAACAAGTTTGAAATATTCAACCTCTCGGGGGGATCGGGTGTCATGGATTTCCTGGCTTCTCCCTATACGCTTGCAGGAAGTCTCCTCGGAGGGACATTCCTCACGATGGCGTCGCACGGGACGGACCAGCTCCTGGTCCAGCGCCTTCTCGGATGCCGTTCGGCGAGGGAAAGTCAGAAGGCGCTGATACTCGACGCCTCGTTCATCGTCGTGCAGTTCGCCTTTTTTCTCGTTCTCGGGCTCTGCCTGTTTGCATTTTACGACGGCGCCTCCTACGCCGCGCTCGGGTTGAAATCCTCCGATGAGGTTTTTCCCATGTTCATCGTCAGGCAGCTTCCCGCCGGTCTCGCCGGACTTCTCGTGGCGGGGGTGCTGGCTTCCGCGATGGGGACGCTCTCTTCTTCCATCAGTTCGCTCGCATCTTCGACATTCCTGGACCTTTTCCGGCTGACGAAGAGGGGAGTGGCGCTTGAACACGCGGGAGAGATCCGTGTCTCGAGGTTGTTGACCCTCTTCTGGGGAGTCGTCCTCATCGGAGGGGCCATGCTTTTCACTGACAATACCAGCCCCGTGGTGGAGATCGGCTTAAGGATTGCGTCTGTCACGTATGGTGGGCTTCTGGGGACTTTTTTCCTGGGTCTCTTCTTTGCTGGCACGGGGCAGAGAGACGCATTTGTGGGCTTTATCGCCGGATTAGGCGCGATGGCCGTTGTTATTCTTTTCACATCAATCGATTACACGTGGCACACGTTGATCGGGTGTGCCGTCACGCTCATATTTGGAAATATTTCCGCTCGAATATTTCCGCGAATATTCCCCCCAAACTCGCTCAAGTAGATTCCCCGGATCCTTCAGTTGGGAAAGTAATTAGTTGGGCCATGCGGATATTTAGTCGCGCCACTTGACACTACGTTCTCTGTTTCATACATTTCCTCCCACACTGGCAAGCCGCACTGTTCAACTTCAATGTGCGGCTCTGCCCATCTCTATCCTGCTGACTTTCTTTCCTCTGTCCTATGAGTTTTTGGTATTCCGTACGGATCATCCAGGAGCTTGATATGAAGGCAATCAGGTGCTTGCCCGTCCTCTTAACCCTCTTGATTTCTACCCCCCTCTTCGCAGGAACCACTGGCAAAATTGCTGGAACAGTCACCGACGCAACGAGCGGCGAAAAACTTCTCGCCGTGAACGTCGTGATCGAGGGGTTAACCACGGGGGCGGCGACAAATGTCGACGGGCTCTATGCAATCGTGAACATCCCTCCGGGGTCGTACCGTGTGAGAGCCTCGCTTGTCGGCTTCACGACGGTGGCGCAGATCGACGTGCGCGTCGAGATTGATCAAACGACGACCCTCAACTTCAAGTTGAACGAAGAGACGGTGCAGGGACAGGAAGTGGTCATCACCGCCCAGCGCCCCGTCGTTCAGAGGGACATCTCCGCGAGCAGGACAAACATGGAGATTGCCGAGGTGGACCGGCTCCCCGTTGCGACCGTCTCGAGTGCGATCAGTCTGCAGGCCGGCGTTCAGTCGACCGGAATCGGACCCGTTATCCGCGGCAGCTCTCCCGACCAGGCAGCCTTCATGGTCGACGGCCTCACGGTGCGGGATGAACGGACGAACCTTCCGTACACCGGGATCGCGCTCAGCTCTATAGAGGATGTCCAGGTCCAGACCGGCGGGTTCAACGCGGAATACGGGAACCTCCGTTCCGGCGTTGTGAACGTGATAACGAAAGAAGGAGGCAAGTCCGATTACAGCATCTCATTCAACGGGAGATACGCCAACCCGCGGCCGAAACACTTCGGTCCCTCAATTTATGACAAGAATTCATACTGGATCCGCCCGTACCTCGACCCGGCGGTCTGCTGGACGGGAACGACGAACGGTGCATGGGACGCGGCCACGCAGCAACAGTACGCTCAGTTCCAGGGATGGAACGCCGTGTCACAGGCGACGATGAAGGATCCCAATCCGGCAAATCACCTCACGCCGACGGCCGCACAGCAGGTGTTCCTGTGGGAATACCGAAAGCAGGCGGAGATCAACATTCCCGATTACGATTTTGATGCAGGGATTGGCGGCCCGATCCCCGGCGGAGAAGCGCTGGGGAACCTCCGTTTTTTTGCCGCGTACAAGCAATCCCAGAGCGCGTATGTCGTTCCCCTCTCGGACAATGCGTACCGGAACTACAACGGTCAGCTCCGTTTCACTTCTGACATCAGCCCGACGTTCAAGCTTCTCATCGAAGGCCTGATGGGACGCACCACCGGCACGAACAACAACAACGCCGGGACAGGCAACGCGGCGACCACGACGAGCAACACGCCCACCAACGGCGTGTTCACGGGAAGTCCCGACGACATCGCCAGCCTGATGACGAAGGGGCTGAGTTACATCGACTCGCGCATCTTCTCCACCGACTACTGGGCTCCCACGACGATTGATTTTAAGTCCGGGGGCGCAAAAGTCACCCACATGCTCGGCGGACAGACATTTTACGACGCGAGCTTTTTCGTGTTTCAGTCGAAGTACACCACGAATCCCGCCGCGCTCCGGGACCAGAGCCCGATCATGTCGTTCGGGAACGGATATACCGTCGACATGGCTCCGTTCGGATACGAGCCGGCCCCGAGCACGGGAATCACCGGCCTCCGGATGGGCGTCGGCATGAGCAACTCCCGTGATTCCAGCAAAGTGACGACCTATACGGCGAAATTCGACCTTACAAGCCAGATCGACCACATCAACCAGATCAAGGCGGGGGTCGAGTGGGTGTTGACAGACAATCAGATCGACTACGCGTCTGTTGATGCGTTCCTCCCGGCGGGCGGGCGATACTGGGTAAAATTCCACACCTGGCCGAAACGGGGCGGGGCCTACGTCCAGGACAAACTTGAGTTCGAGGGGATGATCGCGAATCTCGGCGTGCGTCTCGACTACCTCGACCCGAGCGGCACCTGGTATTCTTACACGGACCCGTATAATCCCGCATTCTCCGGGACGTATTCCGGAGGGATTGACTCCCTCGTCGCGCAGGTACGCACGAAAAGACAGGTCGACATAAGCCCGCGGCTCGGGATTGCGTTCCCGATCAGCGAGGATGCGAAGCTGTACTTCAACTACGGCCACATGCGGTCTCTCCCGGTGCCCGACAACCTCTTCCTCTACCGTCTCGACCTGTTCACCCACTCGCTTCTCCGCATGTCCGATCCCAATATGCCCGCGCCGAAAACGATCGCCTACGAGCTGGGGTACGAGCACAACCTCTTTGACATGTTCCTAGTGCGCGTCGCGGCCTACTATAAAGACGTGATCGACGAACCCTATCCCGTGACGTACGTCTCGTCCAGCGGCACTATCAACTACAGCACGACGACCCCGAATCTCTACCGGGACATCCGCGGTTTCGAAGTGACGGTGGACAAAAAACGGGGGAACTGGTTCCAGGGGTTCATCAACTACACGTATGACGTCCGGACGAACGGCCACTTCGGCTATTCGACGTACTACCAGAACGCGAGCCAGCAGGCGACATTTGAGGAAGCCAACCCGACGGTCAACCAGCCCATTCCGCAGCCGTACGCGAGGGCAAACGTCTACTTCTTCACCCCGCCGGACCTGGGGCCCTCGCTCGGGCCTTTGAGCCTTCTCGGGGACTGGCGCCTGGATCTCATCGCCAACTGGCAGTCCGGGTTCTATTTCACGTGGGCGGGGGGCGGCGGCTCAGTGATCCCGGGTGTGCAGAACAACCTCCAGTGGCGCGACTACTACGATCTCGATCTCCGGATAAGCAAGAACTTCAAGTTCGCGAAGCTGAACCTCCAGTTCTACATGGATATTTACAACGTCCTGAATCTCAAGTACATGTCGCAGGACGGGTTCGTCCTGGGGACCGATTTCGACGCCTACATCAAGTCCCTGCATCTCCCTTCGTTCCCGGCCTCATACAACACGCAGCTCGGGTACAACAATGTTACGGGCACCGACCGCCCGGGCGACTACCGTACGGTGCCGTACGAGCCGTATGACCCGAACGACCCGAGCCCGTCGCACAAGCAGTACGTTCTGGACAACAAGGCGTATATCGTCATGCCGAACCAGACGACGTTCGCGTTCCTGAACCCGGCGCAGTATTTCTTCGGATTGCGCCTCTCCTACGACTTATGAGAGCCTGTTTCATCCCTTAACGAGGAAACTCATGATGCGTCATCTTCAGTTTGCACATCCTGCACAATGGCTCGCCGCCCTCCTTGCGGCGTCCCTTGTGTGTTCAGTCCCCTCCCGGGCGCAGGTCGAGATACGCTGGATGGCGGTCGGCTCGCTCAACCACTGGTTCGCGTCCACCGGGCATGAGATCGAAGAAGGGCGGGTCTCCGTGCAGCAGGACGGACTCCAGTGGCCCGCGTATTACAAATACCAGGACATGGAGGCCGCCTCGGGTCTCTGGCTCGGCGTGACGAACTGGAAGGACCAGGGCGGGACGACGTACCTTCAGAAAGTGGTTCACGTCGGCCCTCGCGTCAACGGCCTCGGCGAGTTCTATCCGGTCACCTTCAAAACGGTGAGCCGGTTTGCGCCCCCCTCGGTGTTCGCGGATGGCAACGCCTCGACAGGGGGAGCGCCGCTCTCCAGCACCACGATAGATCCGACGTTGAAATGCGACCGCATGATCGTCAACACGGTCAATACCGCCATCGGCGTCACGATGACGAGAAAAGTGCTTGCCTGGTGCCAGACGTACAACGACAACTACTTTGTGTACGACTACACGTTCACGAATACCGGACAGATCGACGGTTCTGCCGCCGCACCTCTTGCGAGCCAGACGCTCACCGGTTTCTATGTCTTCATCCAGTCCCGTTATGCCTGCACGTACGACGGGAGCCAGGAGATCGGCAACCCGACGTCGTGGGGGATCAACTCGATGAACGACGCGCGCGGAGACGGCGTGAAGCCCGACCCGGTCGGACAGCAATTCCGCTGCCGGTTTACGTGGCAGGGGTTGTTTCCCCAATTTGCCGGAGCCCACTACGATAACCTGGGGGCTCCGATGTTCACACCGGCCCTCCCGGCGAATGATCCTGCCGACACTGTCGGACGCCTTGCCGCCGCCCAGTTCGTGGGGACCGTGACGCTTCACGCTGACAGGTCTGCGACGGACACTACCGACGATGTGTCCCAGCCTTCGACGACGACATATTTCGGTTCAGACGAGAAGCTCAACCCCCCCACGTCGAACAACAGCCAGTTTAATATCCCGTATATGGCGGCCGAGTACGCCGTGATGTCCGCCGGCCACAAGTCGACCCGGCATGCGGATCTTGTACAGCCTGACGGGGCTTTTGATGTTCCTACAGGTGACCCGTCCCTGGGTACGTCGGGCGGGTTCTCCAACGCCGACGGCTACGGCCCCTATACCCTTGCTCCGGGACAGACCATCCATATCGTCTGTGCCGAGGGTGCATCGGGCCTGAGCCGCGAAGCGTGTCTCTCCGTGGGGAAGGCGTTCAAGACGAAAGCGATCACCACCAAGGCCAAGATTGATTCGGTGCTCACCGGAAGAGATTCGCTCTTCCAGACCTTCCGGCGGGCCATCGCGAATTACAACTCGGGATACAATATTCCGCAATCGCCGCTCCCCCCGAAGACGTTTAACGCGCAGTCAGCGGGGGACGGCGTGGATCTGTCATGGGACGTCTATGGGGGAGACCCGCTCCTCCAGGGGTTCCGGGTCTACCGGGCGCGTGACCGATACGACGGGATCTATTCTCTTGTCGCGAACCTGGGACCTGCGGAGAGGTCGTACAAGGACACGGCGCTCTCCCGGGGGTTCGACTACTACTATTACGTCGTGAGTGTGGGTCCGGTCATAACGGCCGACCCCTCCAACGGTTCGACGCCGGTCGGCGTACCGCTCACGAGCAACAGGATCATGTCACAGACCTATGACAAGGTGAATCTCCTCCGGGGCTCTGTGGAAACTCCGCTCTCCCTCATCCGCATAGTCCCGAATCCGTACAGCATCGCATCCGATGTCTCGAAACTCCGGTTCGGAGCGACTGTCGGAGACCGGATTGCTTTTTTCAATATCCCGGGTCAATGCAAGATCCGGATTTACACCGAAACGGGGGAGCTTATCAAGGAGATCCTCCATACGAACGGGAGCGGCGACGAGTACTGGAATTCGAACACCTCGTCGAGCCAGGTCATCGTGAGCGGCGTCTACATCGTTATTTTTGAAAACATGAAGACCGGCGAGCGGGCGATCAAGAAACTTGCCGTCATACGCTAAAACTGAACCGGGGTATTCAATGAGAACGACACAACTCAGACTGCTCCTCCTTTTGTGCGCCCTTTGCGCCTGGACCGCCTCCGGCCAGCAAAAACTCGCACAGACCGGCATGAAGTTTCTCACCGTCGGAACGGAAGCCCGGGCCGTGGGGCTCGGCGAGGCCCTGACCTCCGTGGAAGGGGATGCGTCTGCGATGTTCTTCAATCCGGCGACGATGTCGCGTCTCGCCAGCCCGGTGAGCGTCACGCTGAGCGACGCGAAATACATTGCCGATATTAATCACTATGGCGGGGCGATCGCATTCGCGCCGTCGGGAGGCGATTACGGGGTGTTCGGTCTTGCTCTGCACTACGTCGACTACGGCACATTTGACGGGACAATCGTCGATCCTTCGGCCTCTCTGGGATACCAGGAAACCGGTCCATTCAAACCCTCGGGTATCTCCCTCGGCGTGAGCTACGCACGCGCCCTCAACGACAAATTCTCTATCGGCGGTACCGCGAAATACGTGCGGCAGTCTCTCGGCATCGCCGTCACCGCGATCGACCCGGGGAGCGGTGTGCGCACACAGTCGGGGAACAGCGCGGATGTGATGGCATTCGATTTCGGCATCCTCTACAGGACCGGATTCAAGAGCCTGAACTTCGGCATGGTTGTCCGGAACTTCTCCCGCGAGGTGGAATACGAAAAAGAACCGTTCCAGCTTCCCCTGACGTTCAAGCTCGGCATCTCGATGAACGTGCTCGACCTATCGCACGTGGAGAAGTCGGATCATGCGCTTCTCGTGTCGTTCGACGCAGAGCATCCGCGCGACTTCGCCGAGATGGTCCGCATGGGAGTGGAATACAGGTTTCAGGACATGATCTCGCTCCGCGTGGGGTACGTCTCCCCCCAGGACGAGACCAAATGGTCGTACGGGATCGGCCTCCACAAGAACAATGTCATGGGGACGCTGGGATTCGGGGTCGATTACGCCTACACGCCTTTCGGCTTGTTCGGCAGCGTGCACCGCCTCTCAGTCCAGTTTGCAATGTAGGTGCAATCTTTCGTGACCAGCATAATGGAAATGGCACACTCATGAAACATTCCCTCGTCATCCTTGCGCTCGGCCTGTCGGTAATTGGGGGCTCATTCTCCGGGTGCGCGAAGAAACCTGATCCGAGCGTCTACGACCCCACCTGGCAGAGCCTGCCTGCGCCGACGATAACGTCACTGAGTCCTTCGGGCTCAGCCCTGGCGGGGGTGACCGTGATAACGGTCACCGGCACGAATTTCTCGCCGGCCGTCACAAATGACCTCGTCTATTTCGGCGCGACTCCCGCAAGAGTCCTCACTGCCTCGGCAACGACGCTCACCGTGAAAGCCCCGCTCGTGGTAGGGGACACGCTCCCGGTTGCGGTCGCGGTCCTCGGAGCCCAGGCGTTCAGCAACTATGTTCAGTACGGCCTCAAATCAGCGGTGCTCCGCTTCAGCGTTCCCAAAACTGGTGAAGACGCCTTCGGCATAACCTGCGACGCCGCGGGATTTGTGTATGTCTCGCTCGTGGATTCCTCTTCCGGTAACGGGACGGGGACGTGGAAGATCTCCCCGACGCAGATTAACGTAAAACGCGACACGGCAAATGCGCATCTGTACAACAGCGGTGTCACGAAGTGGACTGGTCTGAAAATGGGACCGGCAGGCGTGCTGTACGCGGTAAGAAACGTCAACGGGATCTTCCGTATTCCCGCCGGTGGCGGGACCGCCGGGCTCTTTGCGGCCCTCTCCCCTGCCTCCATCAAGATCATCGATTTCGATTTCGATCAGAACCATAACATCTGGGCCGGGGGGTCCGCGTCGGGGAGCCCGGGTATCGGAACGGCGATATACAGGATAACGCCGGCAGGTCAGGTCAAGGCGTTTCCGTTTGTCGCGATATGCCGCTCGTTCCGCGTCTACAGCGGGTCGCTGTACGTCTCGGCGAAGACCGACTCGCTGGAGAGCGTCTGGCAGTTCCCGATCGTCTCCTCCGACAGCCTTGGACCGCCGACGAAGTACGTGGATTTCAGTGCGAAATATGTCCCGGACGGACCCAGCGTCCAGTGTATAACGTTTTCGTCCGATGGAGACCTCTATCTGGGTACGGACGCGCCCGAAGGAATCATCGTCGTCCACCAGGGGGGGGCCAGCGAGCCGTTGTATCCCGGTGTCATATTCCCGACGGCGGTCGCGTTCGCATGGGGGACCGGGTCGAACCTGTTCGTATCGCGGAACGCTCCGACGAATCCTCATTCAATACTCGTCATCAACACTCTGAAACAGAGCGCGCCGTATTACGGCATTCAGTAACGCTTCGTCATTGCGAGCAATCTAAGCTCTTTACAGGATGTTCCACACACCATCACTGGCACATAGCTTCACATAATCAACCACCAACACAGGAGTGCGTCATGAAGAAAATCTTTACAGCAGTCATCCTCTTAACCATTCTCGCGGCTGTCACGGGCTTCGCCCAGTGGCAGGACCTGGGGGTATTCCCCAAGGCAGGACTGGCCAAGGGCGACACGATCCATTCCAGCGTCCACGGGCTCGCCGTCGATCCCGATGGGAAGATCTGGGTGCTGAGCTATTACGCCTATGCGGAGGACAGCATACTGGTCCCGAATTACGGTGCCCGTATCGGCAACGCGACACACACGATCACCGACAGCATCATCTCGAAATATGTTGCCGTCCGTGCGATCTACGTGTACAATCCCAACGGCACGCAGGCGTCATTCTCACCGATAAAGTATTTGACGGTGAACGCCCATAAGGACACAATCGGCGGCGCATCGCTCCAGGCATATCCGGGTGCACCCTTCATCTGGGATCCGTCAAACAGCCCGAATTCCGGCCGTGGCCTGCGTGCTGATCAGGACGGCAACATCATCGCCTCGATGTTCAACATTATGTACCGGATCAACTACAAGACCGGTGCGGGCATGGCGAAGGGTCTGGAAAACGCTGCAGGGGCTTCGACGGTGTCCGTCGGTGTCGACGCCAACGGGTACGTGTACGCGACGAAAGTCGCTTCCGGCGCCGCTCCCCTTGCGATATTCAATCCCGACCTGACGTTCCTGCAGAATGCGGTTGATACGCTCGATCCGAACTCGTTCTGCCGCTGCATCGAAGTGTCAAAGGACGGCAACGATATCTACTTCCCCGGCTACACGGACAGGGCGATCTATCGTTATCGTTCCCCGTTAGGCGTGCTCGGCTCGTTCTACACGCGCATCGACACGATCCTGAAGGGATTCCACACCGAATCGATGGGCTGGAACAAGAAGAAGAGCGGAACGAATGCCTACCTCTGGGCAAGCTGCGGTTCGTTTAACGACATGCCGAACGACTGGCCCGCTCTCACGACAAAGTACACCCCCGGCACGTGGTACGCGATTGACACCACGGGGTCAGGAACGGTGAAGGACAGCATCAAGTGGACGTTCCAGGTCGCGGGCGATGTGAACGAACGCCCCCGTTCGATCGCGTTCAGCGTGAGCGGCGACACGGCGTATGTCGGTGTCTTTGGAAATACCGGACACGGGTCCGCCCAGCTCCGCGCGTACAAGCGCCCCCTCACCGGGATTTCTGTCGTGAACAGCGGCATCCCCTCCGGCTACGCGCTGCAGCAGAATTTCCCGAATCCTTTCAACCCCTCAACGGAAATCGAGTTCAAGGTTGCAAAGGCCGGCATGACGACGCTGAAAGTGTATGACATCGTCGGCAGGGAAGTTGCGACTCTCGTCAACGGGAACATGAACCCCGGGACGTTCAGGGCGAAGCTCGACGCAACCAACCTTGCGACCGGGACGTACATCTACACGTTTACTTCAGGCGATGCCCGCATCACGAAGAAGATGATGCTGCTGAAGTAACCTGTTCGTCCGGATCAGAAGTCCGGAAGGCATCCCGCCCGATCAGGCGGGATGCCTTTTTTTTATTCCGAAATATCAGTACATTTCTTCACACGTGATCTCTCCATCCCATGAAAAATGCCTGTTCCACATTCGCCATTGCCGCCCTTCTCCTCGCCCTGGCAGCTACGGCAGCTTCGCAGGTCTCCCCCAAGCATGAATTCCGCGGCGTATGGCTCACCACGGTCGGGGCCACAGACTGGCCCCCGGCCCTCGGCGGGCCTGTCCAGAGGCAGAAGGATTCACTTGTGGCGATACTCGACAGGCTCCGCGGGGCGGGATTCAATGCGGTGATATTCCAGGTCCGTCCGGAGTGCGATGCCCTGTACCAGTCCTCGATCGAACCATGGTCGTACTGGCTCACGGGGTCGCAGGGGACTCCTCCCCAGTCTCCTTTCGACCCTCTTCAGTTCATAATTGATGAGTCTCACAAGCGGGGCATGGAGCTGCACGCCTGGTTCAACCCCTACAGGGCTGTGAACTCGGTCGGACAGTACCTCATAAGCTCCTCGCATGTGTCCGTCCAGCATCCCGGATGGATACTCACGATCGGAAGTCTCAAGATGCTCGACCCGGGTCTCCCGGATGTCAGGGCGTATGTCACGAGCGTCATACTCGATGTGACACGCCGCTACGACGTGGACGGGATTCACATGGACGACTATTTCTACGCCGAAGGTATCGCCGCCCACCAGGACGACTCTTCCTACGGTCTCAACTGGCGCGGGTTCTCGGACCGCGGGGACTGGCGGCGCGACAACGTGAACATTCTTCTTCACGGCATTTATGACAGCATTATGGCAGTCAAACCCTGGGTCAAATTCGGGATGAGCCCGGCAGGGATCTGGAGACCCGGTTTTCCGCCGGGAACGTCCGGGAACGACAATTATAGCGTGATCTACGGCGATCCGATGGCATGGCTTGACGGCCAGTACGTCGACTACCTGGCGCAACAGCTCTACTGGAAATTCGGCGGTCCACAGGATTACGCGAAGCTCGAGCCCTGGTGGTCCGACTCGATTGCGGCACACGGGCGCCACTCGTATCCCGGACTGGCGACCGCCTTCATCGGGAGTTCCCTCGGCGGCGCCTCCGTGATTGCGCAGCAGATCCGGTTTTCCAGGGGGGACGTCAACACGCAGGGGAATATACAGTTCACCGCGAATAATATTACCTCAGGAAATACCGGGGGGATCACCGACACGCTCAGGAACAGCGTGTATCAGTACCCGGCGCTCATAGCGCCGATGCCCTGGAAGGACATGACCCCCCCCTATGTCCCTCGGGGGATCCGTTACGCACTGCTCGCGGGCGTGGCTCCCGCCGCGATTCAGTGGGACCTTCCCATCGTATCGCCGAATGGTGACACCGCATTCCGCTACGTCGTGTACAGGTTTGATCACCGGCCGGCGGCGTCAGAGCTCTCGAACGCGCAGAACATACTCTCTGTCGAAGGGAGGAGATACTTCGTTCCTCCTGCTCCACCGTCTTCTGCGGGTCCGTGGTATTATCTCGTCACCGCTCTCAGCCGCAACTACGCGGAGAGCGACACGAGCAACATCATCATACTCTCGGCCCCTCCCGCTCCGGTCCTCTCTGCGCCGCTCAGCGGCGCGGCCGACGTTGCCGAGAGCCTGAATGTGACATGGCGTTCATCGCTCCTGGCATCCGCATACCAACTCCAGGTCGGGACCGACTCGGCGTTCGGGACAGGTCTGATCTGGAACGAGTCCGCCGTGACCGACACGTTCCGCCTCGTCAAAGGGTTCCTGGGACAGACGGTCTACTACTGGCGTGTCCGCGCGGCGAGCGGCGGAGGGACAAGCTCCTGGTCCGCGGCGTCAAATTTCAGGACCGGGTTCCCTGCCTCGCCGGCTCTGTCGTATCCACCGAACATGCAGGCCGATCTCCCCGTGCTCCTCTCGCTTCGCTGGAGGCCCGCACCGTCGCTCAGAGCTGTGTCGTACCGGGTCCAGATCGGGAAGAGCGCGGATTTGGCATCCCCTATCATGGATTCGACGATCGTTGCCGACACAGCCCTGGGCGCTCCGCCCCTCCAGTATTTCACGATCTATTTCTGGCGTGTTCGGGGGACAAACTCCGTGGGTACCGGGACCTGGTCCCCCGTGTACCGGTTCCGCACAGTGCAGGTCACGGGAGTGGAGCCTTCCCCCGGCGTCCCCTCCACGTTCGGGCTTGACCAGAACTATCCGAACCCGTTCAACCCTGCGACGATGATCGGATATCAACTCCCCTCTCCAGGGCACGTGACGATAATCGTATACGACGTGCTGGGACAGGAGGTCGAGAGGCTTGTTGATGAGGTGCAGACTGCCGGGAGACACGCCGTGCCGTGGGACGGATCAAACCGGGCGAGCGGCGTGTACCTTGTGCGGATGAACGCTGCCACGTTCGTTTCCACGAAAAGGATGCTCCTCGTCAAATGAGCCCGATGGAAATTCCGGGAGGACAGATTCCGCACCGGGGACCCGCACGCCGGCTATTCCGGGGTGCCGCATGCGCGTTTCTTCTCGCAGGGTGCACACGAACGACGGACACATCGATGGTTGACGCTCTATTGAGTGAAGCCAGATCGAGGCTCGCGCCGGACCCCCGCACGGCGGTCTTCGACGTGAAAGGAACCGCTTCCGGTAAGACGATGACGCTGACCGGCGACGTACAGGACGCCGCCATGAAGGAACAGCTCCTCCGCTTCATCCGGGAAAAAGGGGGCTATACGGTCATCGACAGCATCGCGGCGCTTCCCGCGCAATCGGTGGGGGAGAAGACATTCGGCGTCATAGACGTAAGCGTCGCGAATCTCCGCACCGGGCCCGAACACCGTGCGGAAATGGCTTCCCAGGCGATACTCGGCACGCCCGTGAAGGTACTGAAGAAGAAGGGGGGATGGTATCTCGTGCAGACGCCGGACGAATACCTGGGATGGACCGATGACCGGCTCGAGCGTATGACGAAAGACGGGTACGATGCGTGGGCGCACCTCCCGAAACTGATAGTGACCGCGGAATTGTCCTGGGTCCACACGTCAAAAGAGATTACCTCGCAGCACGTGAGCGACGTGGTGGCGGGTTCGCTTCTTGCCCTGAAAGGGAGCTCCGGGGATTTCTACGATGTGGAATACCCGGACGGCCGCACGGGGTTCATCGCGAAGGACCAGTCTGAACCCTTCGGGACCTGGCTGGCAAAGGCGCAGGATACGCCGGAGCGGATCGTCGCGACAGCTAAACGGTTCTTCGGCGTCCCCTACCTCTGGGGGGGGACCTCGTCCAAGGGGATGGACTGTTCGGGATTCACGAAGACCGTATACTACCTCAACGGCGTCCTCCTTCCGCGGGACGCCGACCAGCAGGCTGCAGTCGGCGACTCCATCGATATCCCTGAGGGGAAAATGGACCTCAGGCCGGGAGACCTTCTCTTCTTCGGCTCTCACGCGGGTGCGGGGAAGCCCGAACACATCACGCATGTCGCCATATCGCTCGGCGGGCGGCGTTTCATACACTCTTCCGCCGATGTGCACATCAACAGTCTGAACCCGGCCGACTCCGATTACAGCGACTTCCGGGCGGCGAATTTCCTGCGGGCATGCCGTATCATCGGGGCCGGTGAGACCTCCGGTGTCCGCCGGCTGGCCGGCATCCCCTACTACCGGGGCATCGAACACTGACAGGCGAACATCCCTCAAACGCGTCCATGAACTTCGATAGGCGAACATTCCTCAGGCGTTCGGCCATTGCGGGCGCCTCGCTCGCGCTTGGGACGAGCGCGCTCCGTGCGCTCGGCAGGACATCCGGCACTGCACCATCTACGGGGGGCTCTATGAAATTCAGATTCTATCCCTACACGCTCGAGTTGAAGCACGTCTTCACGGTCGCTACAAACTCCCGCACGACGACCGCCGTCATGATGGTGGAGGTGGAACAGGACGGACTCACGGGGTACGGCGAGGCCTCGATGCCCCCCTATCTCGGCGAGAGCCACGCGACGGCGAACGCGTTCCTGTCGAAAGTCGATCTCACGAAATACCCCGACCCTTTCCGGCTTGAGGACATACTCAGGGATATCGACGCGATCGCCCCCGGGAACAATGCCGCCAAAGCCGCCGTCGACATCGCTCTCCACGACTGGCTGGGGAAGAAGATGGGGTACCCCTGGCACAGGATCTGGGGGCTCGATCCGGCGAAGACTCCCGTCACCACGTTTACGATCGGCATCGATACGAAGGATGTCGTGAGGCAGAAGGTGAAAGAAGCGGACATTTACAAAGTGCTGAAAGTAAAACTCGGGCGCGAGAACGACAAGGAAATGATTGAAACGATCCGCGAGGTCACGGACAAGCCGATCCGCGTGGATGTGAACCAGGGATGGAAGGACCGGGAGTTCGCCCTGAAGATGATCGAATGGCTCGCGACGAGGGGGGTGGAGTTCGTGGAGCAGCCGATGCCGAAAGAGCAGGTGGACGACATCGCGTGGCTCCGCGCAAAGAGCCCGCTGCCGCTCATCGGCGACGAAAGCGTGGTGCGCCTGGCCGATATCCGGAAGGCGATAGGCGTGTTTGACGGTATCAACATCAAGCTGATGAAGTCCACCGGGATGCACGAAGCATACAGGATGATCGCGACCGCCCGGGCACTTGGCATGAAGGTGATGATCGGGTGCATGACGGAAACCTCCTGTGCGATTTCCGCGGCGGCGCAGCTCTCCCCGCTGGCGGACTATGCGGACCTGGACGGCGCGCTCCTGATAAGCAACGACCTGTTCTCGGGCGCCTCGATTGTCGACGGTAAAGTCACCCTGACCGGCATGCCCGGGATCGGCGCCATAAAACTCTAGTTTGTCATCTCATCTTTTCACCCTGGACACCATGACCCTATGACAACTGCCGAATCTTCTTCCCGCCTGCAATCCCTTGACGCATTTCGCGGCGCGACGATCGCTGCGATGATACTCGTCAATAACCCCGGCTCCTGGAACGCCATTTACCCGCAGCTCGAACATGCGCGGTGGAACGGCTGGACGGTTACCGACTGGATATTTCCCTTCTTTCTCTGGATCGTCGGCGTCGCGATGACGCTCTCGTTTGCGAAGCGGAAGGAGCACGGAGAGGACAGGGGGAAGCTTCTCCTTCACGTCCTCCGGCGCGCCCTGATCATATTTGCGCTTGGCCTCTTTTTGAGCGGTTTCCCGTTTGGAGTGCTATGGGGGAATTTCTCGCTTGCCACCTGGCGCATCCCGGGCGTCCTACAGAGGATCGCGGTCTGTTACCTGATCGCGAGCGCGATTTTCCTTTACTCGGGGCTCCGGGCCCAGATCTGGTGGGTCGTCGGACTTCTCGCCTCGTACTGGGCGGCGGTCATGTTGATCCCCGTCCCCGGGTTCGGCGCGGGTGTGCTCCAGCCGACCGGGTGTCTCCCCTGGTACATCGACTCGAACCTTCTTGCCGGGCACACCTGGAGCGGGGCGCCGGCTCCGGGGTTCGATCCGGAGGGAATACTCAGCACCGTCCCCGCGATCGCGACGACGCTCCTCGGCATACTCACGGGTCACTGGCTCCGCACGGCCTATTCGCGCGAG
>Ga0182019_10000720_pt1 | contig 16424 bp, 18 predicted proteins | sample 812E2MmetaG_FD_120483 | JGI IMG/M metagenome (GOLD analysis project Ga0182019, IMG submission 120483) | Permafrost microbial communities from Stordalen Mire, Sweden - 812E2M metaG | ecosystem: Environmental > Terrestrial > Soil > Wetlands > Permafrost | place: Sweden: Stordalen | collected...
CCAACGGCGTTTCAAGGTGGGTTACAACCGCGCCGCCACCATGATCGAAGACATGGAAGCGGCAGGCATCGTGAGTCCTGCGGAATCCAACGGCTCACGCGTCGTGCTGGCACCGCCGCCGGTAAGGGATTGAGAGATCCGACTTGATAATTGCATAAACAGTAAACGCACTCAATGAAATTTGAATGGGATGATTCTAAAAACGCCGCTAATCAGATTAAGCACAGCATTAGATTTGAAGAAGCTCAGTTAATCTTCAATAGTCCTGTTTTAACGACAACGGATACCCGGCATGATTATGGTGAACAACGAGAGATTAGTATTGGTGCAATGACTATGGAAATCGTAATTACAACAATCCATACGGACAGGAATGGGCGAAAACGAATTATTTCCGCTAGAAAAGCGAACAGAAAAGAACGAGAAATGTATTATGACTATATCAAAAGAACGCTTAGCTGAAATTGCGGCTATAAAAGACAGTGATATTGATTATTCCGACATACCCGAACTGGACGATACCTTTTGGGCTAACGCAGAATTAAAAATGCCGCAAACCAAAGACAAAATTACTGTACGAATCGACCACGATATTGTTGAATGGCTTAAATCGCAGGGCACAGGTTATCAGTCAAAAATGAACAGCATATTGCGCCAATTCATGCTGGCAAAACAGCATCAAAAATAACCACTCGTTTCTGCTCATCGTTTTACCTGTAAAACGTGGATAAACTATAAAGCCGTTTGCCCACTCTATAATTAACCCGACGGAAACAGTATGCCACCGCCTTATCATAATCCACATTGGCAAGTATTTACTCGGACGCCCCATGTACCGGCAGGTGCCGTAGGCTATATTCCTTCTGATTGGGTTACAAATCACCGTTTGCATGGAATACCAACAGGCGCAATTCCGCTTCCTACACAACAATTAGATCGGACTCAAGTTCGCGATATTTGTCAAAATTTAGCTAACCCTGTGTTATTTGGATATATCTGCGTGATGGCATGGGGTCTTCAGGGTGCTGGACCAGGTGGGCAGAGGCACGTTGCCTCGTCTTGGGGTAGTAATGCAGTTATAGCAGCGCATCTCAATATTCTAAGGTCTGGTGGCCTAACTCGAAGTCAAGCTTACCAGCAGTTTCTTGGCGCTGGAAACATACCGGGGCTGGGGCCTTCTTACTGGACTAAATTACTCTATTTTTTCAGTCTCTCCCCTCTTTTTTTCATCATGGATCAATGGACTGGTAAATCTATTAATTTATTAACAAACAATTCGGTAGTGCGCATGGCAGGAAATGCACCTTCAAATTTGAACAATGTTGGTAACTATCAAGCATATTGCGAAGAAGTGGATGCAATAGCTACACATCTTGGGGTGACTGGAGAACAAGCAGAAGAAATGCTAATGTCTAAAGGCGGTCATCATCCTTGGCAATGGCGTCATCATGTTCGCAATAATTGGCCACCGAGTAGACCGGTACACCGTTACAACGCGGTATCAATGCATACTCAATATCCACATATTCCTTTAGCGCACTTCTGAGATCACATCGCTCAATAAGGGCCATAGGATGTGCTGAAACAAAGTGAAGCGTATCAATCGTGGACGATGCGCCTCCTATCGTCGGCAGCATCCTTCGTCAGTCCGAAGCCGACCGGGGTTTGCAACGCCAACCGCTGTGTTTGAAATCCTAACACTTTACAAAATATGAATGTCGGGATGCAAACCCGTCATGCTTCGGAACTTATAATTTGTAGGGCGGGTTAGCGTAGCGTAACCCACCCTACAGGGCCACGCAGGCTACTTTTTCAGTAACTCTTTAATCTTCCGGTCATTCATTATTGAACCCTGACAAACATTACCTTCTTCTTCACCATTAAGCCATTGTTTAAGAAATTCAGCTCGTTGCAGGGTGAGTTTGGTCTTATAACCAGAAACACACATTGGAAATACACTTCCATAATAACCCGGCTCTTCTGAATGAGGAAATTGAAGCTCAGTATCTGCTTCTCTAAGCTTAATCCATGCAAGTTGTGATATTTTAAGTTTTTCTAAAAAAACACTATCATTTTTATATATTTCTTGAATTTTTTTATAGACTCGATTTAACTCGAAATCTACAGTGCTAAATTCAACGTCGGCACAACGATCCATCTCAATTTGAGTCACTGCCACTTCTAAACATTGCTTAGTTTGATCTGCCAAAACTGGAATTGAAACGGAACAAACAATACATAGCAACGCAAATAGTGAAGACTTCATGTTTTATACAGGTGTGCAAAATAGCGTAGCTTCGGCTGTTCTGCGTCGCACTAAACCTTCGAGCCCATGATTGGTATATTTCCCAAACTGCTCATCAATCCAGACTGAATCATTCCACCGATCCGGGGAATCGCAAACAGCGGTAATAGAGGTGAAATTCGCACCTTGATAAAATCCTGCACCCAGGTTGTAAGCAAAGCTGTAAAGAGCACTTTGTTGATTTGAGTTCATCTTTACCCAGGTGGGGATTTTAGTCAAAGCCGGGGCGTAGACCTTCGCTATGTGATCCGCCAGACATTCACAGGCTCTCGCTTCGCTAATGATCTCGCTCGGCTTAACATGATACCCATCAGGGTATATTGTCGTTCCATAACCGATGGTAGGTAGTTGCCAACCAGTAATGGGGTCAGGATAGGCTTCGGCACGAAAGCCCTCAAAATTTTTAATAAGTTCAATAGCCGCTTCAGGGATAAAATTCATAATCAATACCTCAAAAAATATGCCTCAGTTGAAACCGAGCCTAAAAGTTATTATCTTGGTCTGCATAGCTTATATACCAGAATGACTATAGTAGCAACAATTTTCAAAAGCCTTGTATTTCAGTCGGTTCCGTACCGATTATAGAGACGATGAGCTTATCTACCCGATTCCTATCCATGTCGACAATCTCGAACCGCAGGTTGTCACTGACGAATTGATCTTCGACCTGTGGCACATGCCCCAGACGCATCATTGCAAAACCACCCAGTGTCCGATAAGCCTGAATGCCCTCCCCTGTTAGCCTATAATCGAGTTTCATAACCTCCCTAAATCGCTCGATCGAAATGTTGCCGTCAACCAGCCATGATCCGTCTTCCCTTTGCACGATTTCAGGCTGCGACTCGTCTTCGACGGTTGCGACATCGCCAACCAAAATTCCCATCACATTATTCATCGTCACCAGCCCTTGAAGCTCCCCATATTCATCAATCACCAAGGCGAGATGCTGGCGGTGTTTCTTGAATACCTCAAGCAATTCGATCATCGTCAGGGTTTCCGGAACGTAAAGCGGCTTGTCGGTATCGCTTGCGAAGTCGAAGGGCTTGCCTTCAAGGAATGCGTCCAGTACGGACTTCGCCCGGAGCACGCCCACCACCTCGCCGAGTCCGCCCTTGCAGATGAGAAACCGCGAGTGGCCGCTATGCAACAGTTTCTGACGATTGGTCTCGAAGGAATCATTCAGGTTGAAGTACACAATATCGCTCCGAGGCGTCATCACGCTCCTGATTGATTGATCGTCCAGCCTAAAAATGCGTGACACCAGCGCCTGCTCGTGTTTTTCGAACACACCCGCTTCTGCTCCCTGCTCCATGAGCACATTGATCTCTTCCTCAGTGATGGGAGGGTGAACCGGCGCCCGTACTCCGAGTATCCAAAGCACCCTATCAGTAACGAAACTCATTAGCCACACCAACGGGAAGGCGATTGCTGAGATAACCTCCATCGGCCGTGCCATTGCACTGGCGATGGCTTCTGGATTTAAAAGGGCCAAGCGCTTGGGAACGAGTTCTCCGAGGATGAGCGAGAACATAGCTATTCCCGTCACCGGAATCCAGAATGCCACCCGGTCGGCATAGGGCTGCAACCATGCGATCTGGGAAAGGCTCGCGGCAACCTGCTCGGACAAGGTGGCTTCGCCCATTGCGCCGCTGAGAACCGAGATAACCGTAATACCTAACTGGGCGGTCGAAAGAAAGTTGGCAGGCTTATTAGCGAGTGCAAGAGCGCGGCCGGCGTCCATGCGGCCAGCTTCGCTCCATTGCTGCAAACGGGCCTTGCGCGACGACACAATCGCCATTTCCGACATGACGAAGACGCCGCTAAGGATGATTAGAAATGCTAGAACGATAATAGTCATACAGCGTTTTCAATAGGAAACAATTACGGTGATATCTTGTATTCTACCTGAGAGAATGAAAAAAACGGTGTAAACCGCCATTAAATTTAATTCGGCATTCGATATAAAAGCGCGGGGTGAAACATTGCTGGCTTCCGGGCATCCCGACCATTTACCGCGTGTCAAAATCAAAAGGGACTGGTATTATTAACCTCATGATTCATTAATAAAACTAAATATGAAAATTCGCGTTATTATAAAAAGACTATCAAATCCTCGCGTTAGAAGACGATTAAAAATTGGCCTCTCCATTATGGGTGGCGCAATTATGCTTGTTCTGCTATTTAAGATTGCCTATGATATTGGTTATTTTGACGCACAGTCACTTAAAAATAAACAAAACGCTGAGCTACCTACTACGCAGCCGGTGCTGACAATGGAGTCTGCCCAGCGTATTGTGTCTGGCGCGCTAAAAGAAGACCCTACCACCCCGAAAACAATTGTGGTTGAAATTATTGACAACAATCATAAACTTTCAACCATTATTATAGAAAACAATAACCTAAAAAGAATTGCTTGGATTATAGATATGCATTTGTTTTTTACCAACGATCTATTTAATGACGCAGGTTATAATTTAACCGAAGGTATTGAGCATGAACACAATATCAAACGTGGTGATCATTAATTCCCCATAACGCCCTATACAACGGCAACAAAAATCTGATCCCCTTTGACGGCGAGCTTTACCTGATTAAACAGTTTTACCGCTTGCCGGAGGCTGACCGGTTATTTGCAACGCTTCAAACCGGTCTGGTTTGGCAGGAAGAATCCATTTTTATTTTCGGGAGATGGGTTAAAGTTCCGCGCCTGATGTGCTGGTATGGCGATGCGGATGCTTTTTATCGTTATTCGGGGGTTAATCATCAGCCACTACCGTGGAATGCGGCGCTACAGTCAGTCCGGGCGCAGGTGGAACAGCAGTGCAGTTGTACTTTCAACAGCGTGCTGGCCAATTTGTACCGCGACGGGCTAGACTCCATGGGTTGCCATGCCGATGATGAAAAAGAGCTGGGACTCAATCCGGTGATTGCCTCGTTAAGCCTGGGCGATGAGCGCTTGTTTAAACTGCACCACAAAAAGCGCAAGGAAACCCTGGACATCGTACTCGGTCACGGCGATTTACTGGTGATGGCGGGCGCTCTACAGCACCATTGGCGGCATTCGGTGCCCAAAACCAGAAAACCTAAAACACCGCGTATCAATTTGACGTTCCGCAATATTCTAGCGGCTTAAGGAACGTGTCTGACACCCTACATTCCGCCCCCCATAAAAATTTTCCCGAATATATAGGTATTTGTACGAATAGATTTTGTGTTTCTTACCTGATTAAATAAAATCTGTAAAGCTGTTGATTAGTGGTTTATTTACAAAATGCCGAAACTTGAGAAAACCGATGATACGGTCGCGGTCGGCATGAAGTCGACCAAAATTTTTATCAGATAATGGGGAATGTAAAATGGCTACTACAACACCTAAGCAAATCATAATAATCCGACATGGCGAGAAACCCGGCGACCCTACGACGGATAACGATGCCGACGGCATTGATCTCTCAACACGAGGCTACGAACGTGCGGGCGCCCTCGCAGTGTATATCCCAGCCACTTTCGGCAAGCCCAATTTTCTGTTTGCGACACAAGCGTCGAAACGTAGCAACCGGCCAGTGGAAACAATCACACCGCTCGCACAAGCGTTGAAACTGGATATTGATTCCAAGTACGGCGATTCAAGCATGTAATTGATAACAAGTAAGGCTAGTGTTCCAGTTTTGTTGATTTAGGCGTTGTTTTCTCAGCTACACTGTACATGGTCTTAAATGTAAATTATGAAGTTCACAGAGCTGTTTTTATCGCCCTTTTTCATTATTTATTAAGGAGTAATTTATGTCATTACCCATTCCTACAACCCTATCAACCGGCTTTGCCATTGCAAACGGTAGCGCTTACCGTCAAACTACCGATCAATTGCTGGTTGTCGATTCAAGCGCAGGCACCATCAGCGCCGTGAATCCGCATAGCCACGTCAAGACGCTGCTTGGCTCGGGTTACAACGCGCCGCACGACATTGCCCTCAGCATTGATGGTTTGCATGCCTATGTCGCGGAATCACCAGGTACGCTGCTACGCGTCAGTTTTAGCAACCTTAACCGTACTGCTGCTACTGTTATTGCTTCCGGCTTGAACACTATATGTCAGATTGCCCTGGATGAAGCGCACGGTTTTGCCTATGTCGCTGAATTTACGGGAGGCACTATACAGCGTATAAACTTGACTAGCGGCGCCAAAAAAACAATGGCGACTATCTCATATCCCCGTGGTCTATTAGTAACGGCTGATAGCCGTTTTTTATATGTTAGCAATGATGCGGGCAATATTACCCGTTTTGATCTTTCGACGAATACTAATATAGTAATTGCTACGGGGCTAAATGGCCCTCGCTATCTCACCTGGGCAGATGCTGGACAGAGCGCTATCTTGTTTCCGCAACCAAATCCTGCTGGCACAGTATTAAAGGTAGATCTGACCGTATCACCGGCTGTTGTTACAGCTATCGCAGCCTCCGTACCCACTGCCCCATATAGCATTGCCGTTCTCTCGTCGAACCAGATCCTAATCACCAGTGCAACTACTATAAGTGAGGTGGATCTGACGGCTTCCCTATTTTCCGCTGCCGGCCCAATTCTTCTTGGAATAGGCTTTGTGCCTGCCGACGCAATCCATCTGCCAAACGGCTTCGCGGATACAACTATGAATCCAACCTATTTCTTTCAGGTCAAGGATTGTCCTTTCGGGGGAACGCTGCCGTTGATGATTAACTGGCAAGCAGCACGTAGCGCAGGAGCCAATTTTTATCAGGTGTGGGTCAACGGAACCTTGGTAACTTCATCTTTTAGCGATTATTTATGGAGTGTTGCTCTTAATGAATTCGAGCTTATAACAACAGTACCGCAAAACGGCTATTACCCACTGCGTTCTGCAGGGCAAATATGGCTTAATAACTGGCTCGGTCTTCTGCTTGACACGACCGGGAACCCAAATGCTCTCAATAACATCAGCATTAAACTCTTTTCCGCTGAGAGCGCCGCTTCTGAGATTGGGCTTTCTACAGCAGTGGGTCATTTCGCTAATGTGATGATTGATAACACCCTGCCAACGGCCATCATTGAGCAGATATTTCAGCAACCGGGCAACATTCCCATCAATGTCTGTGGTTTAGTTACCACTGGCGCACCTACGTTTACATTTGAGGTTACGGCATCCGCTCCCGCTCATCTGCTTGCCTGGAGACTTACTGCTTACTGGGGAAACAATAAGTCTGAGACGGTAGCCTCGGATAATTATAGTAACCATATAACGCCGTCACGCATATGGATCGGACTCACTGACGTTGCTGTCCCGCCACCAGGGCCTACGCCATGGAATTCTACAGTGACCGGAGATCCGACTTCAACTCATTGTGCGCATTCATTTTTCTTAAATGCATGGGATCGGGTTATCAATGGATGGGGCTACATACATTCACCAGCGAGCTATCAACAATCCATAACAATATTGCTATAGCGGATTTCCTAAGCAACCGGGGTAAGTTTAAATAAACGACACCAAAGTTCCATTTTTTAAACTATTTGAAATGCAGAATCGGTAAAAATTAGGCTCTATGTAAAATAGAGTGGATATAAACTTTGATCAAAGCGTTGTAAGAGTAAATCCGTTCGTCCTGAGCCCTTCGGCTGCGCTCAGGAGAGCCTTGTCGAAGGATGGACGGATTTACGGTCAAGTTTGATACGGTGGCTCTTATGATACTTATATGCATGCCTGTCATTTGTTTATCAAAACATTGATTTTAATGCATATAAATATAATTTATCATTAAAACCGGTATGAGTCAGAAGGGCTTACCACCAACCTCGTCAAACATGCTCACCGGCTATATCCCTGTCCATAAATGCCACTATTTGCCGTTCATCGCTAAAATTCCCGTAAGCCAGCATCAGCTTTACGTAGACAGCTTCAATCGACATATTCCAGATCATGGTTGCGCCCTGCTCTATTAACGCCTGCGTACTTTGGTAGGCGTCGGTGGATTTAATCGCAGGCGCCAAATAAACCTTGATCGCTTGTTTTTCGCAGCGGGCTATAAATTCAAGCAACGAATAATTTTCACCCCACAGAGTCGATGCGCACGCAGTGCCGGAATGATATAAGTCATGCAAAACAGCATCGACATTGTCCAGGTTAAAATGGGCATAATTTAAACCCGGATAGGGTTTTATCATTAAAATCCGTGCGGAAAAATCGGCTTTTAGGTGGGGGATTTTTGTTTGTGTCTTTCCCCTCACCCAACCTTCGTCCTCTAAAGCATCTGACTGCACACACGTAAACACCCCGTTTTCAAACTGCATAAAACTGTTGTCCTGGATGCTAAAAAAATCCCCGGTTAATTGCAACGAACAAGTCAGGCGCGAGCCTTTATGCACCTGGATCGCTTGCTGTCGGTTGCGATAGGGCACAAAAACACCGGCTTCTTTATTTTGCAGGATAAATTCAACAGCGCATATAAAATTGTCCAGGCCGTTTGCCTTAGCGTTATCCAGCGGATAATCACTGGAAACCAGCAGCAGCGGGATATTTAGCGCATTAAAATAAAAGCTTAAGGCGGCGGCGGTATAAGCCAGCGTATCGGTGCCGTGCGTGATGATAATGCCGTCGAAGGGCTCAAGTTGTTGCGTTTCTATGGATGCAATCAGCGTTTGCCAAATTTCCGGCACAAGATTTTCGCTTAAAAGCTGCACGGGGCGACACGATGTAAAATGGATTTGTTGATGATCGGGGTAATGCTGTTGAAATAGCTGTATCAATTTAAACGGTGCGGTGCCGGTCGTATTGATGGTTCCTGCCAATGCAGTCGAACCGATAGTGCCGCCGGTAAATACAAGCAGAATATTTTTCATAGTATGATGTCAGGATTTATTAATCATTAAAGCATAGCAAAGCATCCTCTGTTAAGAAAATGAAAATATCACTCATCGTCGCGATGGCGAATAATCGCGTTATCGGCCTGAATAATCAAATGCCCTGGCATTTATCGGCTGATCTTAAAAAGTTTAAAGCTATTACGATGGGTTCGCCTATCTTAATGGGTAGAAAAACATACCAATCCATCGGCAGGCCGCTTCCCGGCCGCACTAATATCATTATCAGCCGTAACCCCGACTATAAGCAAGACGATTGTGTAGTAGTCAATACGATTGAATCCGCGCTAAAAAAGGGGAGCGAAAATACTAAGGAACTGTTTGTTATTGGCGGCTTTGACCTTTACAAAGCGACACTGCCGATAGCCGATACGATTTATCTGACTCTGATAAACAAGGCCTTTGACGGCGACACTTTTTTCCCTGAACTTGATATGCAAGATTGGTTCGAGGCGAATCGCGAGGATATTAATGATGACCCTAATGCCGACTTCAGCTACAGTTTTTTGAAATTGACCAGGATAAACCCGCGCAAAAACTAACAAGAAGGCGATGAAAACAGTTAAAATACCATAACTACTCAGTAGCAAAAACAAAATGCCACAGATTCACAAATTAATCTTATGAAAGCTAGCATGCAAACAAAATACAACACTGATGACCTCCGGATTTGTGCGACTAAAGAAGTCATCCCGCCGATTCAGGTTCACGATGAAATGCCGATTAACGAAACGGCAGCGCAAACCACGATAAAGGCCAGAGCAGAGACACATAACATATTAACCGGCGATGATGACCGACTGCTGGTGATCGTTGGGCCTTGTTCCATTCATGATCCCAAAGCCGCCCTGGAATATGCCGGGCTTTTGAAAGCGGTTAAGGATGAACTCAAAGACGACCTGCTGATTGTTATGCGGGTTTATTTTGAAAAACCCCGCACCACCGTCGGTTGGAAAGGCTTAATTAATGACCCTGATCTTGATTCCAGCTTCAATATCAATAAAGGCCTGCGCGTCGCCCGGCAATTATTAGTGGACGTGGCCACGCTCGGCATGCCTGCCGCCACCGAATATCTGGACTTGATTTCCCCGCAATATATTTCCGATTTGGTGGCCTGGGGCGCGATAGGCGCCAGAACCACAGAAAGCCAGGGTCACCGTGAGTTGGCTTCGGGAGTGTCGTGTCCGATAGGTTTTAAAAACTCAACGGACGGCACCATAAAAATCGCCATTGATGCGATCAGGGCGGCGATGAGTCCGCACCATTTTTTATCGCTGACTAAAGCCGGGCATTCGGCCATCTTCTCAACCACCGGCAATGACGATGTGCATATCATTTTGAGAGGCGGCAATGGCAGCCCCAATTATGATGCCGTCAGTGTCGAGCAAGTTGCGGAGGGACTGAAAAAAGCCAACCTAAGACCCAATATCATGATTGATTTCAGTCATGACAACAGTCTTAAGCAATGCCAACGGCAACTGATCGTCGGCGACGACGTGGCCGGACAAATAGCGCATGGCGACCATAGAATTATGGGCGTTATGATAGAAAGCCATCTTAAGGCCGGCAATCAACCCGTTGTTGAGGGCCAGGAATTAACTTACGGCCTAAGCATTACCGATGCCTGTTTGTCCTGGGACGATACCGTGCCGCTACTGAAAAAACTTGCCCAGGCCGTACAAAAACGCAGAACTGTAGACACTAACCGGAGCTTAAACGCATGATTGTTTATATCAATGGTGAAACACGTCACTATGCCGATAACACCTCGGTTGCCGATGTAATCGCAGACATTGATTTGACGGGTAAGAAAATCGCAATTGAATTGAATAAAGAGATTTTGCCTTTTCAGCAATACGCCAGCCAAACTTTACAGGCTGAAGACCGCCTGGAAATCGTACATGCCATCGGCGGCGGTCAGGATGATTCCTTCGTACTCGCAGGCGTCACTTATCACTCTCGCTTGCTGGTCGGCACCGGCAAATATAAGGATATGGAAGAAACGCGTCTGGCTATCGAGGCCAGCGGCGCGCAAATTGTCACGGTCGCCATACGCCGCACCAATATCGGCCAAAATCCCGGCGAGCCTAATTTGCTGGATGTGATATCGCCCGATAAATACACGATTTTGCCTAATACCGCCGGTTGTTATACCGCCGAAGAAGCCGTGCGCACCTGCCGTTTAGGCCGGGAACTGCTCGGTGGCCACAAACTGGTGAAACTGGAAGTGCTGGCCGATCAAAAAACACTGTTTCCCGATGTCGCCGAAACCTATATCGCCGCTGAATTATTGGTTAAAGAAGGCTTTGATGTCATGGTTTACACCAATGACGACCCGATTGCCGCCAAACGCCTGGAAGACATCGGTTGTGTGGCCGTTATGCCGTTGGCTGCGCCTATCGGTTCGGGCTTAGGCATCCGTAATCCTTATAATATCTTTACCATCGTCGAAAATGCCAACGTGCCCATTTTAGTAGATGCCGGTGTAGGCACGGCTTCGGATGCCGCTATCGCTATGGAGCTGGGCTGTGCCGGTGTATTGATGAATACCGCGATTGCCGAAGCCAGAAACCCTATACTGATGGCATCGGCGATGCGCAAAGGCATTGAAGCAGGCAGAGAAGCGTTCTTAGCCGGACGTATGCCCAGGAAACGTTTCGCGTCTGCGTCCTCCCCTATCGATGGTTTGTTTTTTTAATCATGACCGCTACCGATCAAACCATCCCACAAAGAATCCGCAGTTTTATACGCAGACAAGGCCGTCTTACGCCGGGTCAGCAATTGGCCATAGACAATCATTGGGAACAGTATTGCCTGGATCCTAACATCAATTATGACTTTGCCGAGGTATTCGGGCGCAATGCGCCGCTGTTTATGGAAATAGGTTTCGGCAATGGTGACAGTTTGGCCCGGATGGCGGCCGCCAATCCCGACAAGGATTATATCGGCATTGAAGTCCATAAGCCGGGGGTCGGGCATTTATTGATACTGCTGGAGAGCCAAGCCCTGACTAACGTCAGAATTTATTGCCACGACGCCATCGAAATTTTGGAGCAAAAAATCGCCGACAATAGTCTGTCGGGCGTACATTTGTTCTTTCCCGATCCCTGGCACAAAAAGAAACACCATAAACGACGTATCGTGCGACCCAGTTTTGTCGATTTGTTAGTCAAACAGCTGCAATCCGGCGGTTATTTTCATGCCGCAACGGATTGGGAAAATTATGCCGTATCGATGCTGGCCGTGTTATCGGAAAACGTCGGCTTAAAAAATATCAGCCCCACCGGTGATTATTGCGAGCGCCCGGAACATCGCCCGTTAACAAAATTTGAACAACGCGGCCTCCGTTTAGGCCACGGTGTTTGGGATTTGATTTTTAGCAAAGTATAGCGTTACCAGATTGGCCGATAAAAATGCTAGAATGTCCTGTTTAATTGCAACCTGCACTTATCCATGTCCAATACCTTAATGCTACCCCTGGAATCACTGAAACTGAATGTCGATTTGAAGGGGTTTGAATTTCCAACAGCGCCACGTTTGCAAACAACGATTTTAGGACAACCCAGGGCGCAGTCGGCATTGGAATTCGGCATTGCCATGCCCAATCCCGGCTACAATATTTTTGTCATGGGCGAGCCGGGATTAGGTCGCTTATCCATGATTACCAACCATCTGTATGCGCTGACAGGGGCACTGCCCGCACCGGCTTCTTATGCTTATGTGGATAATTTTGAAAACGCCAGGGAACCAGTTGCTGTTGAATTGCCCGCAGAACAGGGACAAGTATTTTGCAAGGATATAGAAAAGTTGCTGGACAATCTGCTGACAACGTTTCCTGCCGTCTTTGAAAGCCCGACTTATCAGCAAAAAAAATCCGCCATCGAGCGTCAATTTAGCCAGTGTTACAATAATGCTATTGATCTGGTTGATAAAAAAGCGCAAGAACATAATATCGCGTTGTTTCGGGAAAGTGAAACCATTACCTTTGCGCCGATTCGGAATAATAAATCGATCGATGAAGAGCAGTTCACCCAATTGCCACAACCTGAACGTGAAGCTTTTCACACCCATGTTGAAGAACTGGAAGACTACCTGAATGACGTGCTGCTGGAATTGCCGCAATGGCGCCGGACGATGGTTGAAAAAATCAAGCAGCTTGATAATGACACCATCCGTTTGGCGATAGATCCTTTATTTGCCGAGCTGACTGACAAATACCAGAACATCGATGATATCATCACCTATTTAGCTGAAATAAAAAATCATCTGGATAACACCATTGCCGATTATCTGATGCCCGGTCGGACACTGGAACCGCGAGACACCAACGCAAAACGCGTAATGCTGACCGAGCTGTATGCGCCCAATATTCTGGTCGATAATAAACAGGAAAACGGAGCGCCGGTCATTTATGAACCGCATCCTATTTATCAGAACCTGTTCGGTCGCATTGAATATGTCAGCGATCAGGGCACGTTAGTCACCAATTACCGGAAAATTTGCGCCGGCTCCCTGCATAAAGCCAACGGCGGTTATTTAATTCTTGATGCTGAAAAACTCCTGACCTATCCCTTTGTCTGGGAAGGTCTTAAACGGGCATTGCAATCCGGTCGCATTGAAATTGAATCGCCGTATTCGGAACTGGGCATTAACACCATTACCTTAAAGCCAGAAGTCATTCCGTTGAATATTAAAGTGATACTGGTAGGTTCGCGGGATATTTATTATCTGCTGGAAGAAATGGATAGCGAATTCAACGAAATGTTCAGAATTCTTGCCGACTTCGATAATTACATACCGCGTAACGATGAATCCATGCGGGGCTTCGCCACATTAATGATTAAACAGGCGGCGGATTCGGGCGCCAAGCCGTTAACCCGCACCGCCATTGAGGGCTTGATTGAGCACAGTTGCCGACTGTCGGAAAATCAGCAGCATTTTTCAGCCCACATCAAGGATTCACTGGATATTATTGCCGAAGCCAACCTGTTTTGTAAGCAAGCCCGGCACGACGAAATCGACAGACCGCATATAGAACAGGCCCTGACGGCCAGGGAATACCGTAACGGTCGCTTATCCCAGGCCATACTCGACGAAATGATCGAAGGCACTATTCTTATAGATACCGAAGGCGAGGCCATAGGGAAAATCAACGGTCTAACCGTTCTGGAAATAGGCGGCAGTAGCTTTGGCGCGCCTGCTCGCATCACCACGACGGTTTCTCCGGGCTCCAGAGGCATCGTCGATATAGAACGGGAAGCGGAATTGGGACAGGCCATCCACTCCAAAGGCGTAATGATTTTAACGGGTTATCTGGGGCATACTTACGCCCAGCAATTTCCCCTGGCTATATCGGCCAGTATCGCCATAGAACAATCTTATGGTTATATTGATGGTGACAGCGCCTCGTTGGCCGAACTGTGCTGTCTTATTTCCGCCCTGACGCGGACACCGATCAAGCAAGCCTTCGCCGTTACCGGTTCGATCAATCAATACGGCGAAGTACAGGCGATAGGCGGCGTCAATGAAAAAATAGAAGGTTATTTCAGGCTATGCCAGGCGCGCGGCCTTAATGGAGAACATGCGGTTATTATCCCCGCCGCCAACAAACGCAATCTGATGTTGAAACAGGAGGTTATTGATGCAGTAGCCCTTGGGCTGTTTGCCGTTTATGCGGTATCGAGTGTCAATGAAACGCTGGAACTGTTGACCGGACAACCGGCGGGTGAGGCCGACATTGAAGGTTTATATCCTGACAACAGTATCAATTTCAAAGCTATTTCCCGATTAAAAGAGATTTCCGACATGGCGGCCGATGAGGATAAAGAGGAAGGGGTTTAAATATCGCTGGTTCCTGTGATTCTTGCGCCAAGTATCACGGCATTACTTTTAAAAACAGCATAAACAAAAATACCGGGGCTCAACCCTAGCGCTAAGGCGCTGACCTGGGATATTGTGGCTACAAGACTGTCTCCACTGGGTAAATTGATAACAATCTCTGAATCCACGCCGTCGTATTGGACGCGGATCACTGTGCCGCGCAGGCAATTACGCGCCGACAAAGAGGTGTCTGGATCGGTGGTGACGATGATCTCCGGGTCATTGATCAGTAGTACGACATCGCCGCCGATACCCAGCTCAAGCCGCTTAAGCTCTGTCAAAGCAAGCGTAGCCACAATCTGCTCGCCCCCTTTTAATTCAACTAACACTTCGCCATTGACAGCTCCCGTTTGCATGGCGCTAATGACGCCAAACAGCTGATTGGTTGCGGTGGTTTTGATGACCTGCCGCTTAAGCAGTATCTGCATGTCGGGGTCGTCCGCCAAACTCTGATTGAGTTGTTGTAAAAACTGCCTATGCTGCTGCTCCAGTCGGGTAAACAGTTGCAGCAACGATAATCCGGCGGAGGTTAATAGAGTGCCGCCACCCTTGCTGCCGCCGGTAGCTGTGGTAATCAATACTTTGGGGGCAAGATTGTTGGCGCGTTCTATCATCTGCCAGGCGCCTTTGTAGCTTAAACCCGTTTGCTTGGCGGCCTGATTGATAGAACCGCTTTGCTCTATCGCCCTCAGCAAGCCAATCATGCGACTATCCAGTGCGCCGACCAGGCGCAATTCGCCGTCGACCCAGTTTGTGGTTACGCTGTTATTCGGTTTTTTGGACATGTCATTATCTAAGTTATGATGAATTAATAACGCTAAAACCTTCTTCTGCAACCCTCTTCTACTCAAGCATTATTTCTTTATAGGAAACTAACTGTTTTCTATATTCGTTATTTACTTTTATACATAGCGGACTATACTAAACCGGTGTTTTAATTAATGCCACGGATATGTTTCATTTTTCATAAGCGCTCAGGCGGCGATGCCTGTTTAAAGGTTGCGATTATAGGCCATCTATGATGCTGCAAAGATTTTTTTACGGCTTCTACCCTTAACAGGGTAATCAATCTGATTGCCGTCGGCTTTGACGATTACCTAAAAGTACAGCTAGGGACTGCCCGCCATAAAATAACAAGGGATTCTTCCCAACTAAAGTAGTACTATTGAGCTTCAATTCAATTCAACTCAAAGGGGTATTTAACATGAAAACAAGTGCACGTAATCAGTTTACCGGAACCGTCAATGAAGTAATCATAGGCGCAGTGAATGCCGAAGTCCATGTCGGCTTGAAAGGCGGAGAAACCATCATCGCCTCGATTACCAAGGAATCTGCCGAATCGCTGGCAATTAAATCCGGCGTGAAAG
>Ga0182019_10000721_pt1 | contig 16407 bp, 10 predicted proteins | sample 812E2MmetaG_FD_120483 | JGI IMG/M metagenome (GOLD analysis project Ga0182019, IMG submission 120483) | Permafrost microbial communities from Stordalen Mire, Sweden - 812E2M metaG | ecosystem: Environmental > Terrestrial > Soil > Wetlands > Permafrost | place: Sweden: Stordalen | collected...
GACCATCGTGCTCGAAGCCATCAACGCCAATCTCGAAAAGAAACCCGCCCGCACCATCCACCGCAGAATCGTCCCCGAACTGATCGTGCGCGAGTCCACACGCAACGTAAAATAGCCATTTTCCATCGAATGGTCCCAAATTTGCTTGACAGCTAACCGGGACTGAAGCACTATTGATACGTTTTAATAAAGGCATTTGACTGTTTTTTGGGGATGGAACGCTGGTGGCGCTGGAGAGGGTCGATCAAGTGGCGGCCCGGCACAAACCAGTGAGAGTTTTCTTGATGACGAATGTTTGCATTGTTCTGCGTCAAATCGGCGAGAGGGAGTCAGATATGAGAATTCGTCTGCTACGTGGAATAGCGGTAGCAATGTTAGTGCTTTCGGCGGCATTCGTGCACGCCCAGGACACCGCTTCGTTGACGGGAACGGTTCGCGACTCCAGCGGCGCGAGCGTGGCGAACGCGCAAGTTGCGGTCACCAGCATCGAGCGCGGCATCAATCGGACCACCACCACAAATTCTGACGGCGAATACTCGGTGCCAGCGTTGCCGGCGCCGGCCTCCTACAACGTCACGGTAAACGCACAAGGGTTCAAGAAGTTCCAGGCTACCGGGGTGGTACTGCAGGTTGCGCAGAAGGCTCGTGTGGACGTGTCGCTCGAAGTTGGCGCGGCTAGCATAGAGGTAACTGTCATGGGCTCAACCGTGGCCCAGGTTGAGACACAATCTTCAGACCTCGCGGGAACGGTCACCGGCAAAGAGATCACCCAACTGGAACTGAACGGCCGCAACTTCACACAGTTGGTCACGCTGGTTCCGGGTGTTACCAACCAGACCGGGCAGGATGAGGGCGAGGTCGGCATCGCCGGCAGCGTCAGCTACAGCATTAACGGCGGTCGCGTCGAATACAACAACTGGGAACTCGACGGCGGCGACAACATGGACAACGGAAGTAACACTTCGTTGAACGTTTATCCCAGCCTGGAGGCGATCGCTGAGTTCAAGGTGCTGACTTCGAATTACGGCGCGCAATATGGACGCAGCGGATCTGGAACCGTCGAAGTCGAAACCAAGTCCGGCACCAGCGGTTTTCACGGGAATGCATACGAGTTCGTGCGCAACGACGCTTTCAACGCTCGCAATTTCTTTCAAGATAGTGTTTCTCCGTACAAGAAGAATGACTTCGGCTATACGATTGGCGGCCCCGTTTTTATACCGGGCGTCTACAACAAGAGCAAGCAAAGGACGTTTTTCTTCTGGTCCCAGGAGTGGCGTCGCGATCGCGTGCCGATGGAATTTAGGAACAGCGTGCCGTCGGTAGAAGAACGGGCAGGAAACTTCAGTGACGTGTGCGACGTTAGCCCTGACCCGCCCTGCCCCAACGTCGGCGCAGATCTGACCGGGTTGCAAGCGTTCCAGGACAGTCAGTCGGTTGCTCAGGCCCTGTTGGCAACGATACCTTTGCCTACAGAAGGGACAGGTGTCGACTCACAGTTTGTGGGGAACGCGCCTCAACCAATTGATTGGCGCGAGGAACTCATCCGCATCGATCACAACATCAACGACAAGAACCGGGCGACCTTTCGGTATATCCACGATTCCTGGGTCAAGCAGAACGCGGTCCCGCTTTGGACGAATGTGGGAACTTTCCCCACCATCGGCACAGATTTCAAGGGGCCGGGGGTGAGTCTGGTTACGCGCCTCAGCACGACATTTTCGCCCACGCTGCTCAATGAATTCGTATTCAGTTACACTACTGACCACATTGTGCTCACCAACACAGGAGCCTGGAAGCGGCCGCAGGGCTTGCCCATCGGCGACCTCTTTGGCGGTAACGGTGGCGGCATCGTGCCCGGGTTCAACTTGGTTACTGATCTCTACAATGGTGGCTTCGGAATGGATGCCGGCTACATTCCGAACGGGCCGTACAATGCCAACCCCACCTACACCTATCGTGACAACGTCAGCAAGAGCATTGGCAAGCACAACCTGCAATTCGGCGTTTATGTTGTCACCGCCCAGAAGAACGAGTTGGGTGGAGAACTCGGTGCCGGATCGATCCCCGGATATCTGACATTCGACGACACGTCTGGCGGCAACACCAGCGGGAATGCCTTTGCAGATCTGTTGTTGGGATACGTTTCCAGCTTTGGCCAGCAGGATCGCCACATTAAGTACTACAACCGCTACAAGATCGTCGAACCCTATTTCCAGGACGACTGGCGCGTCACGAACCGATTGACGCTGAATCTCGGGTTGCGCTTGAGTCTTTTCGGGACCTACCGTGAGCGCTATCACCAGGCTTTCAACTTCGACCCGAACAAGTACCAACCCGGCGTGACGACCATTGATCCTGATACTGGGATCGTGTCCAATCTCTTTATTAACGGGCTGCCCAACGGAGTTGTACAGTGCGGCGTGACTGCCGGCGTGCCCGACGGATGCATGAAGAGTCATCTCTTTAACCCCGCTCCGCGAATCGGTTTTGCCTGGGATCCGCAGGGCAACGGGAAAACCGCAATTCGCGGCGGTTACGGCATTTTCTTCGAACACGCCAACGGAAACGAAGGCAACACTGAGTCGCTGGAGAACTCGCCTCCGCTTGCTACAACGGTCCAGCAAAACAACATTGGTGGTGGTGGGGTCTCGGGGTACTCACTAATAGGAGGCGGAAGCGGGGAACTGTCGCCTCAATTTCCCCTTAGCGTCGTCGCGATTCCGACCAAAGCCACTTGGCCGTATATGCAGCAGTGGCACCTGGATATCCAGCGCGAATTCTTGCGAAACACTGTGGCCACGGTTTCCTATGTGGGGAGCAAAGGCACCCATCTCAACCGGCAGACAAACCTTAACCAACTCCATCCGGTGCCGTCGGATGTCAATCCCTACACAGCCGGAGAGGCGATGGGCGCTGATGATTGCGCAAATGGAACTACGCCGAGCGGAAATCCGATTCCAGCGGCCGCTGCCATGAATTTCGCGGTCGCCTGCGGCGCCAATCCCGATCCCTTCCGTCAATACATTGGCTACGGGGATATTACACACTTGGAATTTGCCGCTTCTTCTACCTACCATGCCCTGCAGACCTCCGTTCGGCACACCATCGGTGGCCTGCAGTTGAATTTTTCCTACACCTATAGTCACTCGATCGACGACTCGTCCGACCGTTACGATTCCGCCTTCAATGACTCGTTCAATCCATCCGCAAACCGAGCCAGCTCCGCTTTTGATCAACGTCACGTCCTCGACCTGAGCTATGTTTGGGACCTGCCGTTTTTCAAGCAGCCAGGACTCACGCATAAGGTCCTGGGAGGGTGGCAGCTCTCCGGCATCACAAGTTTCCAAACGGGTACGCCCTACGGATTGGTCTTCGCCGGCGACAACGCAGGTGTAGCCAATGGAGTTGGCTCGGCTTCGAGACCTGATCTGGTCGGTGACCCCAACGCCATTCAGCAAAGTCCACTGGACGGCTACAGTCCGCTTTTTGCCAATCCGGATGCTTTTGCTGCTCCGCGCGGATTAACCTTCGGCAACTCTGGCCGGAACTTGCTGCGCAACCCACGTCGCACCAATTTCGATATGGCCCTGTTCAAACACTTCGCAATTAAGGAGCAGGCTGCGTTCGAATTCCGGGCGGAGGCATACAACATTTTTAACCACACCCAGTGGCTTCCGGTGGCAGGCGATTCTGGCTCCGGGGCGAGCAACAATGCTTCCGGCGTCAATACCTTTGGATCAGAGGGCTTCCTGCGGACGCAAGGAGCTCACAACCCGCGGATTCTCCAGCTCGGCTTGAAGTTCATGTTCTAGACGACTGCATCGTGCAAACGAAAAATCCTGGCTCCAAACGAGCCAGGATTTCTTTCAAGTCCGAAATCCCCGTGTTCCCCTGTGTAAAGGGCGGAGATCTAGTCCGCTGCGCCCACGCGCACGCGTTCCCGACTCAGCACCGTCAGCCCCTTCTCAAGGTCGGCGATCAGATCCTCGACGTGCTCAACGCCCACGGACAGGCGGATCATCTGGTCAGTGACGCCCATTTTTTTCAGCACCCCGGGATCGATCAGATAGTGCGAGGTCAGCACGGGGATGGTCACCAGCGAATCCACTCCCCCGAGGCTAGGCGCCAGGGTAAATAAATTCAGCGCCTCAGCCACGCGGCACGCGTCAGCACCGCTCCCCTCCACCTCGAAGCTCAGAACGCCGCCCGCGCCCGCGCCCGCCATTTGCTTTTTCGTAATCGCATAGTCCGGATGCTCCTTCAGCAGCGGATAGTGCACCCGCGTCACCTTGGGATGCTGGCTAAGGAATTCGGCAATCCGCAGCGCGCTTTCGTTCTGGCGCTCGACCCGGATGGCCAGAGTCTTGATGCCGCGCAGCAACAGAAACGCCGCGTGCGGATCCATGCAGCCGCCAAGCGTGGTGCGCGCGTGATGGATTTGCTCGATCAGATCATGCCGCCCAGCCGCGATGCCACACATAATGTCGGCATGTCCGCCAAAATATTTCGTCCCCGAATGCAGCACCAGATCGATGCCCCATTCCGCCGGACGGCAATTGATCGGCGTGGCAAAGGTCGAATCGATCGTCGTGATCAAGCTGTGCTTACGAGCGAGAGCGGCAATCTTCTCCAGATCGACGACCCGCACCGTAGGATTCGTCGGCGACTCAATGTGCAGGAGTTTGGTGTTGGGCCGGATGGCGCGTTCGTGCTGTTCCAAGTCGTTGGTATCGACGAACGTGGTTTCAATTCCCAGTTTCGGCAGCCACTGCGAAAGGAACTTGATCACTCCGCCGTAAATATCGCGCTGCGCCACGATATGGTCGCCCGCCTTCACCAGCGAAAGAATCGAGGTCGTGATCGCGGCCATGCCCGAAGAGAACAGCAGCGCTGCATCCGTGCCTTCCAGTTCGGCGATGGCATTCTCAGCAGCCGTATTTGTGGGGTTGCCGTAGCGCGTGTAGTAGCGGTCAGTAGGAGTGGCGCGCACCTGCTCCTGCATGTCGGTGACTTCAAAGGTCGAAGTCTGATAGATCGGAGTAGAGAGCGGACCGTTCTTCTTGGCGAGGTTAGTACGGCCGCGCACCGCCTCGGTTTCTTGACGGACCTTGTGCTTTTTCATACCTTGCTCCCGATGGATGATAGATTGCAGTTCTCAGTCCTCAGTCGAACCCGCTTCGGAGTTTCTGAGAACTGAGGACCGGGAACTGAGAACTAGATCACTAGCTTCGTACCACCGCTGCATCCAGTGCGGGCACAGGCGCCAGCCACTGCGCCGAGCGCACGTGCCGGCCTCCGACCAGTTTGTCGAACTCCTGCTGCAAGGCGCGAGTTACAGGACCAGACTTGCCGTCGCCGATGACGCGGAAATCAATCTCTCGCAGGCCAACAACTTCCGCAGCGGTGCCGCAGACAAAGACCTCGTCGGCAATATAAAGCTGATCGCGCGAAACAGGCTCCTCGACCACGGAGTAACCCAAATCCTGAGCCAGCGTAATCAGCGTGTCGCGCGTAATGCCTTCCAGAATCCCCGCCCGTGGCGTCGTGCAGATGATCTTGTTACGCACGAGAAAAAGATTTTCGCCGGTGCACTCCGCCACGTAGCCATCGGGCCCCAGCATGATCGCCTCATCGAATCCGGCGCGGTGCGACTCCGTCTTGGCGAGAATCGAGCTCACATAATTTCCCGAGACCTTGGCCTTGGTCATCATGATGTTCGGATGCAGTCGCGTGAATGACGCAATATTGGCGCGGATGCCGCGTTCCTTCGCTTCGGTCCCGAGAAAAGTCTTCCATTCCCACACCGCAACCACGAAGCGCGGCTGTCCGGCCTCGACCGTCAGGCTCATCGCGCCGTCCAGGTAAATCATCGGCCGGATGTAGCACGACGAAAATTCGTTTGCCGCAATCGTCTGGTTGATCGCAGTTTTCACCTGTTCGAAGCTGACCGGCAGGTCACGAAATCCGACGATATGAGCGGAGTCCAGCAGGCGCTCCACGTGTTCGTGCATACGGAACACAGCCGGCCCCTGATCGGTCGAGTAGCAGCGAATCCCTTCAAACACGCTGAAGCCGTACTGCATGCCGGCACTCAAAAACGGAACCACGCCTTCACTGGCGGGCCTCAGAGAATTGTCCATCCAAACGTAACGCGCGGCTCCCATATTGTCCTTGGAAAGCTGGAATCTCCTAAGACTACCTGCGCTGCCCAGCGGCGGCAAGGCGCGACGAAAATGTTCCGCGACACTTGGCCCTGTGTTTGTTATATCTTTCATTGAGTCACTCTCATGAAAAAGAAGGTGTTGAAAACGGCCACGCGAACAAAAGCCAAGGCCAGGAAGGCAGCGAAAACGACGCGCTCAGCAAGCAAAGTTGCGCTCAGAGCCACCGTCCTGAAAGGCAAGCCACTCAAGGCCGAGTTGCGCCACATCGCGTGGAGTTCCGTCGAAGTCGAAGCCCTGAACCCATTGCTGGGGCGCCACTTCGTTGTCGGGCAGAACGTCATGCTGGCGCGCGTTCTGCTGAAGAAAGGATGTATCGTGCCCGAACACAGCCATCACAACGAGCAGATTACCTACATCCTCGAAGGCGCGCTGAAATTCTGGATCGACGGCCAGGAGATTGTAGTGAATGCGGGCGAGGTCCTCACCATTCCGCCTAACATGCCGCACCGCGCCGAGGCGCTCGTGGATACCGTAGACCTCGACATCTTCAATCCGCCACGCGCCGACTGGATCAATAGGACCGACGCCTATTTGCGTTAGATCGCGTGCGCCGTGTGGCGCGGACACCCCAGTCCTCGAGGGCAGCGTCTGAAAATTCAAGCGGGCATCGTTCCTCGCCGGCGCAGGCGTGCCGTATCATGTCTATGGGCGAGTGCCATCAGTGGCCGCCTTCCACAGGACCATTTTGTCGACCACTCGAATCGCCGGAACCGTTTCCCGTCTGCGCTGCATCGCTTGCGGCGCTACTCCGGATTCCGCCAGCCAGGATTTTCGTTGTACCACTTGCGGCGACCTGTTGGAATTCTTCTTTCCCGGATGGACCTCCGACTCGCCTGCCCTCGACCCGGCGGCGCTGAAGTCTCTCTGGCTCACCCGCCGTACCTCACGCGAAGCCCTTGATCAAAGCGGCGTCTGGCGCTTCCGCGAACTTCTGCCACACATTCCGGTAGAAGATGCCATCACGCTGTGCGAAGGAAATACGCCGATCTACCACCTGCCTCGGTGCGCGCGCGCGACCGGTGTCGAGAGTCTCCAGGCCAAGCACCAGGGTGTGAACCCGACCGCATCGTTCAAAGACACTGGCATGACGTTCGCTGCCTCGTCCGCGCACCAGGGCAAGTTCCGCTGGGTCGCGTGCGCTTCCACTGGCAACACCTCGGCGTCCATGGCCGCTTACGCCGCGCGCGGCAATATGCACAGCCTAGTCCTGATCCCCGATGGCAAGATTTCCTGGGGCAAGCTTTCGCAATCGCTCGACTACGGAGCCCTCACCTGCCAACTCCGCACCGATTTCGACGGATGCGTCCGCATCCTCAACGACCTCGTTCGCCGGAAGCCGGTCTATCTGCTGAATTCGGTGAATCCTTATCGTATCGAAGGCCAGAAAACCGCCGCCATCGAACTCATGGAGCAACTCGCGTGGGAGCCGCCCGACCACATCATTGTCCCCGGAGGCAATCTCGGAAACAGCTCCGCGATCGGGAAGGCACTGCTCGAAATGCGTGAACTCGAACTGATCACGCGCCTGCCGAAGCTTTCCATCATCCAGGCGCAGGGCGCGAATCCGTTCTACCGGAGCGTGCGCGAGTTTGGCGGTAAGAAGCTCCAACCCATGACTGCCGACACGCTCGCAACCGCCATACGTATCGGCAATCCTGCATCGTGGAAAAAGGCCTTGCACGTACTCCAGGCGACCGGCGGTGAGGTCGAAGAAGTCACGGAAGTCGAGATCGCCGCTGCGAAGGCCGAGATCGGCGCCGAGGGCATCGGCTGCGAACCTGCTTCCGCCGTCACGCTGGCCGGACTGAAGAAGCTACGCCGGAGCGGATTCGTCAAAGCAGGCGAGTCCGTCGTCCTGATTCTGACGGGCCATCTCCTCAAAGATCCGGATTTCACCATTAAGTTCCATCGCGGCGATTTGTTCACCGGAACGCCCGACGAGACCGAGGCTGCTCGGGCAAAATACCTGCAGCGTGCCCCGGTTGTGCTCGATGCCGATCTGGGGGCCGTCATTGCCGCCCTCGACGCGGCTGAGAGATGAAGCGCTGGCCGATAATCGTGGCATCCCTAGCAGGCGCGATTGTAGGATTTCTGTGCGTCGTTTATGTGGGTATGGCATTCGGACTCGCAACGTCTTTGACGACCACGGCAGTGTATGGTGGGCGGGCGTTCGGGATCGCCAGGTGGCGAAAGGCACACAAGGCGGCAAAGCAGGGTTTGTCAGAGAAATTCGTAGCAGTTCACCGCGAACTCGTGTATAAAAAACAGTTCAGCGTCAGTGCCGAGTGTATTGCATTCTGCTTAGGCCAGATCAGGCTAAAGCCTTTCATTTCTACTGTTTCGGGCCGCATTGATGGTGCCCGGGGAGTTTGCTCTTTAACCTATGCCTTCACGTCCCACATCTTTGGACCGTTCACTGCGGCTGGCGCTGCCGGCGACTGCTGCCAATCTGGGCCCTGCTTTTGACGCTGCCGCCCTGGCACTCGATTTCCATCTCCGCTTGCGCGCTGAGCGCGCCCCCGACTTCTTCGTTACCGCCGAAGGCCGCGACGCGCAGATCTGCGCCCGTATGGAGAACCACCTCATCGTTACCACCTATTGCGAGGTCCTCGAATCGGAAAACCGCAAGATTGCACCCTTGCGCATCCACATCGAAAACGAGATTCCCATTGGCCGAGGTTGCGGATCGTCCGCCGCCGCTCGCCTGGCTGGGATCGCGCTGGCTGTACATTTCGGCCATCTGCGCTGGAAGAATGACCGCATCGTCGGCGAGGCTTCCATGCGCGAGCACCATCCCGACAACGCCTCCGCCTGCTGGATGGGCGCGCTGACCGTGGCGCGCATGGCCAACCAGGTGCAGGCGCAGGTGGTCGAAGTGAAGCCGAAAGGGAAGTGGCCGCTGCTGCTGGCGGTCCCCGATGCCCTGCTCTCGACCGAGCAAGCCCGTCGCGTACTTCCACTCCAGTACTCGCGTGCTGACGCAGTCACGAACATCCAGAACTCGATGCTCTTGCTCGCAGCCTTTACGCAGGACCGTCGTGACCTGCTCCCCTCGGCTCTCGAAGACCGCATCCACCAGCCTTATCGCGCGCCGCTCTGTCCGCTGCTTCCCGCGCTCAAGGAACTCACTGGAGATTCCGGCATCCTCGGCGCCGCCCTCAGTGGAGCCGGTCCGTCCGTCCTGGTGTTCCTCGATCCAAGGGTTCCGGCGAAAAAGGCGAAGCAGAGAGTCGCTGCTCACCTCACCAAGCGACGCCTAACCGCCGAACTCTTCCTCACTCAGATCGCGCTCCACGGTGGACGTGATGGAGCCGACTGGAAGAAGCATCACGGAACCTCCAAGAAATAGGTCGGACGTATTACGTCGTGACTGGAAAGAACTCGGGAACGGCAACGCGGAGTGAGTACAATACTTCCGATGTCAAAAATCCACAACAAGCCATCTCATCAAGACGTGAACAGGCGCAGGCCTCAGGGCCACGATGGTATTGGTTCCAATACCCATTGATGAGATGGCGTCAAGGGAACTCGGCTCGTGTCTATTTCATCAGCAAGCCAGCTTGTATTTCGTTTCTTCTGCTTTCTAATCATTCTTTTCGTTTCGGCGGAGATGCTTTGGGCGGCCGACACCGCCCGGCATACTCCTGTCGCCATCAGGCCGGATGGCGTGCTGCCCACCGGCAATGAGTGGATCGCGCTGCCGGCAATTCGCGCGGCCGATGGCGCCGTCACCAGCTTCAACGCGCTTTCCATGCGTGACCGCGGACTGCTCGAAGTTGTGGGCAGCGGCGCCGATCCTGTCCTTCAACCGTACTTCGTGGCAAACGAGGAGCCACTCTCATTCCAGAATCCGAAGTGGGAACTGATTGAGTATTGGATCCCCGTGGTTCATTTCAGTGCGGACGGGCTCGATGCCAGCATCACCTACTGTGCCCCACCTGGGTCGCGCGCTGCCTTCCTCCACATGACGTTGACGAACCGGCGTGGTGAACCCGTGCCAGTAACATTGGGCCTCAGGGCCTCATGGGGAGCTCTGAACCGGGTTACGTACCTGCCGGTTGCGCTGCGGGGTGAGCGGACGCTATCGGCGGCTCCGTGGGTCGACTCGGGCGAAGTGTTCAGCTTCGTCACGCAAGACACGCACTTCGCGTGGTCGCTCGTCCATCCGCAATCAGAAGGCAAGTCGATCATGCCGCCTGAAGCCATCTCACCGACTCTCGACGCCAAGCACACGGTAACCGTGGCTGCAGGAGAAACGGTCGAGGCAGATTTCATCCTGGCTGTCGGCATTGAAGAGTTCAGCGCCGCTCACAACGCCAAGGCTCTGGGCGAGCTGCTCGATCGTTACGGAGCGGATTCCTTGATCGAGCAGGCGGCCGCCTGGTGCCGGCGTCGTACCCGTTCTACCGGGCAAGCGGATCTCGATCTCCTCATGAACCGCAACTATCTCTTCACCGCGAATTATGCCTGGGGAAGAACTATCGATACCGAGCAGTTCGTCGGCGTTACTTCACGCAGCCCGCGCTACTATGTCTCTGCCGCCTACTGGGACCGGGACGCCATGCTGTGGAGTTTTCCCGCGCTCCTCGACATTGACGCCTCACTGGCGCGCGAGGCGCTCGAATACGCGCTCACCACGCAGCTCCGCAACACTGGCGTTCACAGCCGTTTTATTGATGGAGTGGTCCTGGAAGACGGTTTCCAACTCGACGAAGCGGTGGCACCCATCCTGGCGTTTGCCGATTACGTCAAGCGTACGAACGACGGCGATTTTCTGATTTCTCATCGCACCCAACTACTGACGCTCCGCGACCGCCTGCTCGCCCGCTTCGATCCCACTCTTGGTCTCTATTCGACCCTGCAGGATTCGCAGGATGAGTATCAGAAACAGGCCTTCCTGACTTACGACAACGTCCTAAGTTGGCGAGCCCTGATCGATCTTGCCGCGCTGTTCGAGCGTTTGAAGGATGCCGGCGCAGCTCGCGACATGACCCAACGTGCCACGGCGCTGCACAAGGCGATCATGGAGCACGGCGTCTCCGAACATGCCCCGGGCGCCACCGGGCCGATTTTTGCCTGCGGCACAGACAGCCGCAATCCTCTTTTCACCGACGTTCCTCCCGGCTCGCTGATGAAGCTGCCCGTTTTAGGTTTTATCTCCGAAGACGATCCTGTATTTGTGCGTACCTACGAATGGCTCCACTCGAAGAATTACATGTACTCATACGCCGATCTTCCTTACGGATTACCCGGCAGTTATCGCTTGCCGTTTACTACGTCGTGGAGTGTTGCGGATCACATGGCCCTCAAGCGGGGACGCGAACAGGCGCTGAAGGTGCTTCGGGCGAGTGCGTGGGATGACGGGATTATCTCCGAAGGGGTGAACCCGCGTTCGGCGGTGATGGACTATGCCGGGCGCGCCTTCGCGACAGCGGCCGGTTATGTCTCACATGCCATCTGTGAGAATTTTTGCAACGGAGTTCAGGGCTCGGACGTCAAGTAACGAACTGAAACTTGATTAATCCCGAACCACCGCCGGAGCCAGTTCTAACTCGCTGGCTGTGATGCGATGTCCGCGCAGCGCGAATACTCCCAGGGCCAGCGCGACCGCTGCCACGCTGAGCGCATCCGGAACCCCTATCCTTTTCGCCAGTGCACCCCACAGCGTTGCTCCCACCGCCATGCCTCCCTGCAATACCAACAGATAAAACGACAGCGCCCGAGCGCGCACATATGCCGGACACATGGTCTGCGCCGCCACATTCAAACAAGCCAGAATTCCGATCCAGGCCCCACCGGCCACCAGCATCACCGCACACATCAAAGCAAACGTCTCCGCCCGTCCCGCGGCAAAAGTCATGCCTGCAAAAATCAGGATGGCAGTACCCACCAAACCATCCACCGAAAGTTTTTCTCGCAACTGCGGCAACGCTAACGCTCCCAGCAGCGCGCCCAGCCCAAAGCAGCCGAGCAGCACACCATATCCCCGCGCCCCATACGGACGCGCGATGATTGGGAGCAGCGCCAACATGGCAACCGCTGCCACGCTGAAGGTTCCCGTTCGCAGCAACACCGACTTCGCCAGTCCGCTCTCGCGCACATAGGTGAAGCCGTCGCCGATTGCCGACCATACGCGCTGAGTCTGAGGACAAGCCTCAACCGGGCGCTTCCAGCGATAGAGAAACAAGATCACGCCGAGAAACGAAAATGCATTCAGCAGGAAGGTTGTGCCGCACCCGACGGCTGCGACTATTAAGCCGCCTAGCGCCGGGCCCACGGCCCGCGCTACGTTGAAACCCGCCGAATTCAGCGCCACTGCCGAAGCATGCTGCCCTCGCGGAACTAACTCCGGAGTAATCGCCTGCCATGCCGGATCATTCATCACGGCACCGAGGCCCAGCAGAAAGGTAAACAGCAGCAGCACCCACGGCCCCACACAACTGGTCAGCGTCAGGAGGCCGAGCGTCGCCGAAGCCAGTACCATCCATCCCTGCGTCAGCAACAGAAAACGCCGCCGGTCTACCATGTCCGCCAGCGCGCCAGCCGGCAGGATCACCATAAACACGGGCAGCGCCGCAGCCGCCTGTACCAGCCCAATCATCAGCGGATTCATGGTCATCTGCGTCATCAGCCAGCCCGCGCCCACGTTCTGCATCCACGTTCCGGTATAAGAAATGACCGACGCGATCCAGAGCGATCGAAACAGGGGCTCCCCGAGCGGAGCCCACGCCGAGACCGAACGCTTCGCCGCGATCGGTTCCACAACCGGCATTTTGATCATCTCCGCCATAAATAAACACAAGCCCCGGAGGGGCGAACTAACTTGGCCCAGCACTTCAGCGCGGGGCAGAATGCTGCTAGTTTGGCGCCTGAAACATAGCCAGACTGATTCCACCCAAGCGCCGGCCGCACAGGATTTTCGTGCCATCCGGCGACCACCGCGGATTTACGAACTCTCCCATGGCATCTGTGAGCTGACGGACCCCGCTGCCGTCCCGGTTCATCACAAAGAGCTGAAATCCGTTTTGCCCGTGACGGGAGAACACAATCTTCCTGCCATCGGGAGACCACGACGGCCACCCGTCCAAAGTTGATGCTCCCGAGAGACTATGGTCACCTGAGCCATCCGCATTCATCAGGAAGACCTGCGATACTTCGCCTTGCTGCCGTCGATGCAGGATGGACTTACCGTCCGGCGAAAATGACGCGTAGGTGAATCCTCCGCCGTGAGTGATCCGGGTTAAATCGCTGCCGTCGGGGCGGACCGTTGCCAGGTCCATGTCGTCGTCTGTCTTCTCGCCGATTACCCGGTTCTCTCTCGGTGTTTGGTTGGTGGTCGGCGCAGCGGCGGCGAAGTGCGTTGTGTCGAATAGGATTCGAAAGCCGTCCGCTGTCCACATCGGATGAATGTTCTGGCCCGGCCCGCTGGTCAACTGGCGGATCTCTGTACCGTCCGAGTTCATGACGAAAATGTGTGAAGCGTCCTCATGCACGGAAACGAATGTGATTTTCCGCCCATCCGGCGACCACGCCGGGGCATCGTCTTCGTCGCCACCGCTCGTGATTTGCTTCATGCTGCTACCATCGCCGCCATCGGCCGCATCCAATACATGTACTTTTAGCCCGCCGTGGCGGCTGGAGATGAGCACGATCTTTTTGCCATCCGGCGACCAGGAAGCTTCGTAATCGATCACGTACGTCAGCAACGGCAATCGCTTAAGCGGAAAATCTTGTGCGGTGGTCAGAGACCATGCCGCGCAGACCACGACTGCAATCGTCAGCCATTTCATAGAGGATGTCATAACCAGTGAGGAGCGAACGACGAACAGCGAAAGACTATCTTCCAACGACCAACGACCGATCCCCAAACGGCCACTCCTGCCGCCGCCAGGCCCGCGAGCAATAAACCACGATCCCCACCACCAGAATCACCGCGGCATACCGGATCTCCCGCAAAAAGCCCGTGCGTGAAACCAGAATAAATACGAAGCTCCCCGCCGCTACGAGTGCCGGCACCGGATAGAGCCACATGCGAAATGGACGAGCCATCTCGGGGCGCCGGATGCGCAGCACAATGACGCCAATGCTCTGCACCAGAAATTGCAAAATGATGCGGATCACCACCAGCGCCGCAATCAAATCCGCCAGTCTTAGAAAGCAGAACAGCGCCGCCACGCCCGCCAGCGCCAGCAAAGAAACATAAGGAAACTGATACACCGGATGCACGCGCGCAAACGCCCGGAAATAATTCCCATCGACGGCCGCGGCGTAAGGCACCCGCGAATAACCGAGCGTCAGCGAGAACACCGAGGCAAATGCCGTCCACATCACCAGGGCCGATACCACTGACGCCGCACCATGCCCGTAGACTCTCTGCATAAAAGTGGAAATCACGTACAACTTGCTGTTCGACGCCCCGGACTGCGCCAGTTCCCGCCAAGGCACCACCCCGAGAATGCTGACGTTCATTACTACATATAGACACGCCACCGCCAGAATGGATAGCAACAAAGCCCGCGGAATATTTTTCCCCGGATTCTTGATTTCGTCCCCAAGGAAACACACGTTGTAATAGCCCCAATAGTCGTAAGCCGCGATCAGCATCGCTCCGCCCAGCCCACGAAAGAAATCGTGCGAGAGCGAAAACGCGCCCGGAGGAAAATCAAATGCCTGCCGCGCATTGAAATGAGTGAGGCCTGCGAAGATGATCCACCCGATCGTCCCCATCACTCCGACCCAGAGCAGCTTCGAAAGCCACGAGATCGCCGTGATCCGCCGGTACAGCAGAAAAGCCGTGAACAGACAGACTCCAATCGCCAGCAAAGTGGCGGGCATCGCCACCCATGTGACTTGCAGTGAACCGAGCAGCGGAAGATTCAGGCTCAGAGTGCGCGAAGCCCAAACCCGCTCCAGCCCCGGCCAGAAGAAAGCCGCGTATTGCGAGAGACCAACCGCTCCCGAGGCAATCGAAAGCGGTGCGCTGAAGGAGAGTTGCCAGATAAAGAGAAAGGAAACCGCGCGCCCTAGCTTCTGCGGACCGTAAATCTCTTTCAAATAACGGTAAGACCCGCCTGACCCGGGCATAGCCGCGCCCAGTTCCGCCCACACCAGCCCATCGCAGACGGCCAGCACCGCACCCAGCACCCATCCCAGCATCGCCTGTGGACCGCCCATTACGGTCACGATCAGCGGGATCGTAATAAACGGCCCCACACCGATCATGTCAATCATGTTCAGTGCAGTAGCCGAGCCGAGCCCGATGCCGCGCACAAGTTGCGGCTTGGGGGTGGATTCGGCTTCGAGTGGGATTGTCATGAAACAAGTCGTTGTCGATGGTCGTTAGTCGTTGGCCATCGTCGTCAACGCTGATTGGAACTTAGCGCGATCTAATATGAAATTGTCATCCTGAGCGAAGCGAAGGACCTGCTGTTCCCCCTGCGATCAAGTTGGCGTGCAGCTCCCGCATAACTCCCCGAACGACCAACGACTAACGTCCACCGACCAGATTTACAAACAGCCGCACCGCCCCGGGCACCCCTGCCGGTAATTGCCGGAAGAATGCATACCCCGTATAGATATAAGTCCCCTTGCCATAGTGAGCCACCAGTAGCCCGCCCTTCTGCTCGGCTTCGCCCGGATCATGAGATTCGAGCAGCGGAGTAAAGTTGTTGTCCCACTGCGACATGAAGTACAACCCGCGCTCCTGCACCCAGCCCGCAAAATCTTTCTGCGTAATTTCGTTAGGAGAATGAAAGATCGGGTTCGAAGGATCAAGCATCGCAACCGGCGCCTCTTCCACCGAAACCCGCGCCCGGCTAAGCGTTGCCGGGTACGGTGTAAACTTCCCCGCATTAAAATCACCGGCCGCGGCAGTGTACCCGACCGTGTTGTACTGCACCACCAGCCGCCCGCCCGCCTGCACAAAATCGAGCAGCCGTTTATTGTTAGCGATCACATCTTTCTGCGTATCGTAAGCGCGAATTCCCAGCACAATCGTCTGATACCGGCTCAAATCTTCCGACCCCAGCTTCTCCGCGGGAATCAAAGTCACATTCATTCCAATCTGTTGCAGTACCGTGGGAATCTCATCTCCCGCACCCATCACGTACCCGACCTTCAGGTCCTTGGGGATCTTCACATCAATGACGCTGACCCGCTGCACCGCCGGTTGATAGTAATAGAA
>Ga0182019_10000722_pt1 | contig 16386 bp, 15 predicted proteins | sample 812E2MmetaG_FD_120483 | JGI IMG/M metagenome (GOLD analysis project Ga0182019, IMG submission 120483) | Permafrost microbial communities from Stordalen Mire, Sweden - 812E2M metaG | ecosystem: Environmental > Terrestrial > Soil > Wetlands > Permafrost | place: Sweden: Stordalen | collected...
CAGATCTCGGTCGAGGTGGCCGAGCCATCCGAGCCCGGTGAAGGGGTCTTCAAGCTCGTCGTATCGGTCGGTGGCAAGGAAGACGAGGCCTACGACAACGTAACCCTCAAGAAGGGCCGTCAGAACGTCTTCACGCAGACCAGGACGTCCCACCGGATCCGGCTCGAAGAGGTCACCAAGTCAGAGCTGGCTCCCGCCGTGGGCAAGACGGCGCTCAGCGGTGGCAGCACCAAGGGCGCGATTCGGGTCACCCCGGACGAATACGCCGGCAACCCGGCGCAGCGCACGGGCTTCGGTGGACTCGAGGCGGTCGACGAGGTGACGATGGTCGCCGCCCCCGACCTGATGGCCCTGTACCAGAAGGGCGCCCTCGACATGGAGGGCGTGAAGGCCGTTCAGCTGGCGATGATCGCTCATTGCGAGCTGATGGGCGACCGCGTCGCGATCTTGGACGCACCACCCGACTTCGGGGCGCAGCAGGTCAACGAATGGCGGACCGACAGCGCCGGCTACGATTCCAAGTACGCGGCTCTCTACTGGCCGTGGATCAAGGTCTTCGACCCGCTTGCCGGCAGGGCCGTCTTCGTGCCCCCGTCCGGCCACATGGCCGGAATCTGGGCCCGCAGCGACGAACAGCGCGGCGTCCACAAGGCACCCGCCAACGAAGTCGTCCGCGGCGCCATCGCCCTGGAGGTGCAGCTCACCAAGGGCGAGCACGATCTCCTCAACCCGATCGGGATCAACTGCATCCGCGCCTTCCCCGGCCGCGGCATCCGCGTGTGGGGCGCGAGGACCCTCTCGTCCGACCCGGCGTGGAGGTACCTCAACGTCCGGCGGCTCTTCAACTACGTCGAGGAGTCCATCTTCGAAGGTACCCAGTGGGTGGTCTTCGAGCCCAACGACATGGCGCTCTGGGAGCGCGCCAAGCGGACTATCAACTCGTTCCTGGTTCGCGTCTGGCGAGACGGCGCGCTCTTCGGTGCGACGCCCGGCGAAGCCTTCTTCGTCAAGTGCGATGGCGAGAACAACACCGCAGAGACCATCGACGCCGGCCAGCTGATCATCGACATCGGGATCGCGCCCGTGAAGCCGGCCGAGTTCGTGATCTTCAGGATCGCCCAGTTCTCCGGCGGCGCGTCGCTGACGGAATAGGCGCCAACCGTTAGGAACGCAAGGAGATTCCGAAATGCCAGCTGGTGTCCCAAATCTTCCCCAGGATGCCCTCAGCTCACAGCGCTTCTCGATCGAGATCGACAGCGTCAGCCTGGCCCAGTTCCAGGAGGTAAGCGGGGCCTCGTCTGAGGTCGACGTAATAGAGGTCAAGGAAGTCGACAAGACGGGTCGTCCAACTCTCAAGAAGCAGATCGGCGCACTCAAACCCCCCACGATCACCCTGAAGCGGGCCGCGAACCAGTCCATGGACCTGTGGAACTGGCACCAGGCGGCGCTCGACGGAAAGCTCAAGGACGCCCGCCGCAACGGCTCGATCGTCCAGTACGACTTCGAGCACCAGGAGGTCGCCCGCTACAACTTCACCAACGCCTGGGTCTCGAAGGTGACCGTCAGCGGCTTCAAGGCCGGGGACAACGCACCTTCTGTCGAGGAGATTACGATCGTCTGCGAGACGTTCGCGAGGGTCAAGTAAGCGATGGTCGCCGAGACGAAGGCGGCACCCTTGTCGGCCGCAGACCGGCCTGGGCCGCTGCGTACCGAGTTCTCGTTCGTCCTGCCGCGTGGGTACGTCGACGAGCAGGGCGTCGTCCATCGTGAAGGCCTCATGCGACTGGCGACCGCTCGGGACGAGATCAACCCTGTGCGCGATCCGCGAGTCCGGGAGAACGAGGCGTATCTCACGGTCATCCTGCTAAGTCGCGTCATCACCCGACTGGGAACCCTGCCTCAGATCAATCCGGGCGTCGTCGAAGGAATGTTCGCGTCCGACCTGGCCTTCCTTCAGGACCTCTACCGGCGCATAAACCAGGACGGAACCTCGCAGGCCGCCGTGACATGCCCCGCCTGCCGCCATGAGTTCACCGTCGAGATCGGCGGTGGTTCGTCGGGGGGATCGTGACGTACGCGACCGACCGCCTCTTCGAGGAGATCGCGTACGTCGGCTACCACCTCCACTGGTCGTTCGAGGAGATCCTGGATCTTGAGCACCCGGTCAGACGGCGGTTCGTCGACGAGATCGCCGGCATCAATCGACGACTGACCGGAGAGGAGTAGGTCGCCGTGCGCTGGCTATTCAGCCTGCCTCGCCGGTCTCAGGAGCCGACTGCGGCGTCGAGCCCGACGTCGGGCGAGCCCGGCCCCGCGGACTCGTCGGCGGGCGAACAGCCGGCGTGGGCGGGCGCAGCTTTCGAACCGCTACCGAGGATTCTGGGCTCGGCGCCCGTGACGGCGCGATCGAGCCAGTTCATCGCGGGGCTGGCCGTGTCCCACGGCCTGGCGCCGACGCTGCGCCCACTCGTGCACGACGCCGCGTCGAACGGGCCGGCGGGCGTCATCGGCGGCCTCGCCGTGCCGATTGCCGCGCGGGACAGGGTCCCAGCCGGACCGGCCGGCGCGCGCCGCGGCCAGGCGGGCAGCAGTGGGGACCACGTGGGCTCCGCAGCGACGGTCCTCGGCTCGAGCGATTCGGCGGCGAGCTCACTCGGGGCCGACTTCGAGTTCGGCGCCGCACCGGAGCCGACCCCCGGCCTTGGTGCGGACGTGGGTTTCGGGCTCAGGTGGCGGCTACCGGTCGTGGACCCGGCCGTGGCCGAGCGAAGCCACTCCTACTCCACGGTCGACCCGGCATCGGACCCAAGCTCGTGGAGCGGGCGCATGCAATTGGCGGGCGCCGGGCCGGGCGCTGGGCTGGGCCGCAACGGCGCCGCGAATCCGACGGACGCCCCAGGCCGTGCCGGCTCGCCGACCGAGACGCTGGATAGGGTCGGAAGTGCCGCGGCCAACCGGGCGCCGATTGGAGTAGAGGCCGGGCCCAATGGCGGTCTCTCGTCGGCAGAGGGTCAGTTCCATCTCTCACCCGGCCGCGTTCGACGCATCGGCCTCGGGGCGCCGCTTGCCGGGCTGCCCGGGTCCGCCCAGCCGCACGGGCTCGGCCCTTCGGAACCGCTTCGAGCGGCAGCCTCGGAAGGCGCCCGGGGCTCGGGTCCGGCGGTCGGCGCCGCCATTGTCGCCGCCGAGACAATGGGCCGGCGCTCGTCGATCACCGGTGGTGCGGCGCAGCCGCTTCCGCTCCTGCCGGTGGCGCCATTCTCGCCCGCCGGCGTCCCGGCCGGGCAGGATCGCGCCGTGAACGCGGGGCGGCAGAACCAGACGATGTCGTTGGCTTCAGCCGGGACTGCCCACGGCTTGCCCGGCGGAGCGCGGCCCGGCGCGGCGGGCCCCGGGCCTTCCGGAGTCGGCGGCGGCGCTCGTTCGATCTCTGTGCAACGCGCCGATATCGGGCGGTCCGCAGCCCCGGATGTCCCGGCGCGCTTCGCTGCCGCCGGCGCGTCCTGGTCAGGAGCCGCGCAAGGGCAGGCTCAGCCGATGGGGAGCCCGAGCCTTGGCGCGGGTGGGTCCGGTCAGTCGCTGCCCGCCGGCGCCGGGCGATCGGCGCTGCCACTCGCCGCGCCGCCGAGCCCGCCAGCCTCGTCGCCGGAGTGGACCGGCGCGCCGGCCGCGGCGGCAAGCCACGTCATCCAGCGCAGCCACGCCCCCGAAGTCGCCCAGCCGGCCGCGCCCGCCGCCAGCGGCGGCGTCATAGCTCGTGTCGCCGCGACCGACGGCTCCGGCGGCGCATCACAGAACGCCGCGGCCATATCGGACGACCAGGTCGAGGAGTTGGCCGGGCGCGTCTACGGGCGGATCAGGGACCGCCTCGGCGCCGAGCTGTTGCGCGATCGGGAGCGGGCCGGCCTGCTCTCCGACCGGTGAGGGGGGCCAATGCCTGACCTGAATGTCGAAACGGGTGGTTGCCACCATGGCTGAATACGGACTGGCCTTGAACTTCGCGGTGACCATCGACGGCCACGACCTCGGCGCGTGGACGAAGTGCGAGGGACTGGGCGTCACCTACGACGTCTTCGAATACAAGGAGGGCGGTAACAACGGCTTCGTCCATCGCCTTCCGGGTCGGGCCAAGTACGACAACGTCAAGCTGACGCGCGTCGTAAACGAGTCGACCGCGGCCGTAATGAAATGGCTCGCCTCGGTCGAGTCGTCACTTGCGTACGCGACGGCGAAAATCGCGGTCATGGATTCCGCCGGGACCGAGATCGCGAGCTGGAACCTGACCGGCGTTTACCCCTCCCACTGGAGTGGCCCGACCCTCAACGCCGGCGGCAGGGAGCCGGCGACGGAGACCCTCGAGCTGGTCCACAACGGGTTCCTGGGGACTTAGCCATGGGCCTGGGCAGCTCCTCTCTCGAACGCGCCTCGCTCGTCGCCTATGCCGACAAGAGCCTGAGCGAACCGTTCGCCACGCTCGTCTTCAGCTACAACCCGAGCGAGGTCAAGACATCGCGAACGGCGACCTGGAAGAAGCCGGACGGAGCGATGACGGACAAGCCGGAGTACATCAGCTCCGGGCCCCAGAAGGCTCAGCTTTCGATCTTCTTCGACGAATGGAGCAACCCCGAAGGGGACGTCTCCAAGCAGGTCAACAAGCTGCTGAGCTGGACGAAGCCGAGTCGCGCGTCCGTAGACCAGAACGACCGGCCCAGGCCGCCAGTCGTCGCGTTTCAGTGGGGCCAAAGCGGGGCTCTGGCGGACCACAAGTGGTGCATAGAGAACGTTGGCGCCGAATACACCATGTTCCGGGCCAACGGCACGCCGATCCGGGCGACCTGCACTCTGGGCCTGAGCGAGTACTCGGATGATCGACCGCTCGCGCAGAACCCGACGTCGGGCGCGCGAGAGAGCCGGCGCAGCCGCGTGCTGGCCCAGGGCGATTCGCTCGCCTCGGTCGCATTCGGCGAGTTCGGGGACGCGACGCTGTGGCGGGCCCTGGCGCGGCTCAACGGCATCGACGACCCGATAGCGATCGCTCCCGGGACGCGCATTCTCGTTCCCTCCGCGGCCGAGGCACGGCTGCTCAACGCCGCAGAGGATTGACCGATGCCCGTTGCGACCGCCACCGCGACCGGTGCGACCGTCGAGATCGACGGCGAGGCCCTATCTGCATCCGTCGCGGCGCGGGTGGCGGAGGTCATCGTCGATCAGGACGTGCATCTGCCGGCCAGCTTCGAGATCAAGTTGACCGATCCCGACCGGACGGCGACGGTCGATGTCCCGGTGAAGATCGCCTCCAAGATCAAGATCGGGGGCGCTTCGGTCGACGGCACGCCCTCGACGGTGCTCTCGGGCGAGGTCACCGCCCTCGAGGCGGAGTACTCGGAAGCCGGCTCGTTCCTGATCATCCGCGGCTACGACCTGGCGCATCGCCTGCACCGGGGCCGCCGCACCAGGGTCTTCACCCAAGTCATGTACTCGGACGTGGCCCAGCAAATCGCCTCCGACGCCGGTTTGGACGCGGGCCAGATCGACACCACCGGCCAAGTCAAGGACCACGTCCCCCAGGTGGACCAGTCGGACTGGAGCTTCCTGCGTGAGCTGGCCGACGAGATCGACTTCGAACTGAGCGTCGTCGACGGCGCTCTCAACTTCCACGCCCCGACCGACGCGTCGCAGGCTCCGAGCCAGGGAACGTACGGCTCGACGGTGGCTCTTCAGCTCATCTTCGGCGAGGACCTCCTGGAGTTCCGGCCACGAGTGACGGCTGCCGGCCAGGTCGACACGGTCGAGGTGCGCTCCTGGGACGGCCTGAATAAGCAGGTCCTGGTGGGTACCGCCCAGACCGCCTCGTCAACCGCCTCGCTCGACCAGGACCCCCAGGCGCTGAGCGGGCTGTTCGGCTCCGCCAAGCTCGTCTCGGTGGAGCCGCGCGCGACCGACCAGGACTCGGCCGACAAGCGGGCCGACCGGATAGCCCAGCAGATCGGGACGACCTTCGCGGAGGCATCCGGGGTCGCTCGCGGCAACCCGGAAATACGGGCCGGTCGGGCCATCAGCGTCTCGGTCGTCGGGGATCCATTCGTCGGAAACTTCACCCTGTCCCATGCCCGCCACGTCTTCGATCAGCGGGGATACCGGACCAGCTTCGTGGCCAGCGGGCGCCAGGAGAGGTCGCTGCTGGGTCTCGTCCGCGGCGCCACGAGAGCCCCGGCCGCAGCCGCGATCGCCGGAGTCGTCACGGGCGTGGTGACGGACGCGGGCGACCCCAACAGTCTCGGGCGCGTGAAAGTGCAGTTCCAGTGGCTGTCCGAGGACTACGTGAGCGACTGGGCGAGAGTGGCCATGCCCGGCGCGGGTCCAAGCAGGGGAGTGGTCTGGCTGCCAGAGGTCGGGGACGAGGTCCTCGTGGCCTTTGAGCACGGCGACGTCCGCCGGCCCATGGTGCTGGGCGGGTTCTGGAACTCCACCGACACGGCACCTCCCTACGGCGTGCCCAACGGCAAGCCGAATGCCCGGGCGCTCGTCTCGCTCAAGGGCCACAAGATCGTCCTCCACGATGAGAGCGACGGCTCGATCGAGCTGGCGACCCCGAAGGGGCTCACGGTCCTGCTCGACGACGACAACGGCCGGATCTCGATCAAGGCGGGGGGAGGAGCCAAGCTCGTCATCGAAGCCGACGGCGACATCTCGATCTCGGGTCAGGGCAACGTGGCGATCAAGGCCGGCGCGAGCCTGAGCCTCTCCGGTGCCAGTGGCCTCGAGCTCAAGAGCGACGCCACTACGACGGTCAAGGGCCAGATGCTCCAGCTGAACCCGCCGGGATGAGAGGAGCGCCACATGGGCCAGCCGATCGTTCAGGGAGACCAGGTTCAGGGCACGTGCTCGACGCACCTGATGCCCAACCCGGCCACCGGCGCGCCCCAGCCTTCGCCGCCCCTGCCCTTCTTGGCACCGCTCCTGACCGGCCTGTCGACGACCGTGACCATAGGCGGCAAGGCGGCCGCCGTCCTCGGCTCGGGTGGTGTGAACACGCCGCCGCACATCGGCCTTCACCCGAGCGACCCGTTCTTCGCGCCGCCGAGCGAGATGGCCCAGATCATGACCGGCTCGGCGAACGTGTTCATCGAGGGCAAGCCGGCGGCTACCACCGAGTCGCAGGCAACCTGTTGTGGCTTGCCCGGCGGCAGCTGCATACCAACGACCAGCAACGTGACGATCGGTTGAGGAAGCGGGCATGACGGACGATTTCATCGGCGCAGGCTGGGCTTTCCCGCTGCGGACCGACTCGAGCGGAGGCATCGCACTGGTCTCGAAGAGTCGCGAGATCGAGGAGGCCATACGGTTGGTCCTTGGCACCGCGCCCGGCGAGCGGCCGATGCGGCCCGAGTTCGGTTGCCGGATCCACGACGAGGTCTTCTCCGGCGCCGGCGCCGGTTCAGCCGGTCGAATTGCCCAGCACGTTCGCGACGCCCTTCTGCGCTGGGAGCCTCGAATAGAGGTGACCGACGTGGACGTGAGCGTCGACGCCGAGGATCGATCCGTCCTCTACATCGAGATCACCTACACCATCAACACCACGAACGATCGCAGGAACCTGGTTTTCCCCTTCTACACCATCCCCGAGGAGGCTGAGTGATGGCCCTCCCGACCCCGAATCTCGACGATCGGCGGTTCCAGGATCTGGTCGACGATGCCAAACGGCTCGTCCAGCAGCGCTGTCCGGAATGGACGGACCACAACGTCTCCGACCCGGGCGTGACGCTGATCGAGGCGTTCGCCTACATGACCGACCAGCTCCTCTACCGGCTCAACCGCGTGCCCGATCGGCACTACGTCCGTTTCCTCGACCTGATCGGCGTCCGCCTGTTCCCGCCTGTGGCGGCGCGGGTCCCGCTCACCTTCTACCTCAGCGCGCCCCAACCGGATACGGTGCGGATCGCGGCGGGCACCAGAGCCGCGACCGTCCGCACGGAGACCGACGAGGCCATCGTCTTCACCACGCTGGAAGATCTGGCCGTGGTCGCCTGCTCGCTGAGCCACGTCGCCACCTCCGTCGAGGGGTCGCCGGCCGTGGACCGCGCCGAGGTCCTCGCGAAGGGCACGGCCTTTGAAGCGTTCTCGCCCGTGCCAAAGCCGGGCGATACGCTGCTAATCGGCCTGAGCGAAGCCGTCCCATCGTGCACGGTCGGACTGACGATGCGCTGCACTCTCGAAGGTGTGGGCGTGGACCCAACGCGGCCGCCCCTGGTGTGGGAGGCATGGACTGGCGACGGATGGACCGCCTGCGACCTCGAGTCAGACTCCACGGGCGGCCTCAATCGCGATGGGCGGCTCGTTCTGCACGTTCCGGCCGGACACGTCGCCTCGCTCGTGGGCAAGGTGCGTTCAGGCTGGTTGCGGGCGCGCGTCGTCAGTCCTGACGCCGACGTGCCGGCCTATTCCGCCTCTCCGCGGATCCGCGACGTCTCTGCCGAGACGATCGGCGGCACGGCGGCGGCGGTCAACGCCCAATTCGCGGGCGGCGGGCACGAGGGCGACGGCAGCCTGGCCGGCGAGATCCTGGGCGTCAGCGCCGGGATCCCTGGCCAGCTCTTCTCACTCCTCCATCGCCCCGTTGTTCCAGGAGAGCGGCCGGCGGTCCTGTGCGTCAGCGACGCCGACGGGTGGGCCGAGTGGGAGCAGGTTTCGGACTTCGCCTCGAGCAGCCCCACCGATTGCCACTTCGTTCTCGATGCGGTCGCCGGCGCCGTCCTGTTGGGGCCCGGTGTACGCCAGCCGGACGGCACGTTCCGTCAGTATGGCCGCGTGCCTCCGAAGGGAGCGCGCCTGCGGCTCGACGCGTACATGACGGGCGGCGGCCGGCGCGGCAACGTGGCCTCGGGCGCGATCAGCGTCCTGAAGTCGAGCATCCCGTTCGTGGCCAGGGTCTCGAACCGCCGGCCCGCGTCGGGAGGGGTCGACGGCGAGGAGATCGAGAACGCCAAGCTGCGAGGCCCGATCTCGCTGCGGACGCGCGGCCGCGCGGTCACCACCGAGGACTACGAGCAGATCGTTCTCGAGGCCGCTCCCGAGATAATGCGGGTCCGGGCGATCGCCGCGACCGCACCGGCCGACCAGGGTGGCGTCCGGGTTCTCGTCGTGCCTCGGGCGACCGACGAAGACGGCCGCCTCCGTTTCGAGCAACTGGTCCCGGCCGAAGAGACGCTCGCTCGCATCACCACGCGCCTTGACGAATGCCGGGTCATCGGCGCCCGCGTCGTGGTCGAGCCGCCCGACTATCGAGGCATCACCGTGGTCGCTCGGATTCAGCCTAAACCGAGGACCAACCCGACCCGGCTTCAGGCCAGCGCCACCCGGGCTCTGTACGACTACTTCAACCCGATCACCGGGGGCCCCGACGGCGGCGGCTGGCCATTCGGCCGGCCGGTCCAGGTAGGCGAGGTCTATGCGGTGCTTCAGGCCGTTCCGGGAACGGCGCTCGTCGAAGACGTCCGCCTCTTCGGGGCCGATCCCATCACGGGTCAGCGCGGGACCGCCACTCAGCGGCTCGACCTGGAGCCGAACTCGCTCGTCTTCTCGTACGAGCACCAGCTCATGGTGGAGGGAGCCTGATGCGCGGCCTGGTTCAGGGGCTCGAATCGCCCCATCCGATCGGCGAGACGCTGCCGGCCCTCTACCGGGACGACGACTTGGCCCAGCGCCTGGTTTCGGCGATGGACGCCGAGCTGGCTCCGGTTTTCGCTTCGCTCGACGGCTTCGAGGGATACCTCGATCCGGCGTACGCCCCGGAGGACTTCCTTGACTGGCTCGGCGGCTGGGTGGGGGTCACTCTGGACCACACCTGGCCGCTCGAGCGGCGACGGATGATGGTCGCCTCAGCCGTCGATCTCTATAGACTTCGCGGGACGGCCAGCGGCCTCGCTTCCCAGGTCGCGATCTACACGGGCGGGCAGGTGGAAATAGTCGAGTCCGGCGCGGCCGGCTGGTCGAGCGTCCCAAACGCTGCCATCCCGGGCGATGCCGCGCCGTCACTGGTGGTACGGGTCACGGTGCACAATTCGAAGGCGGTTTCTGCGGCTCGACTTGACGCGCTGGTCGCGGCGGCTAAACCTGCACACATTCCCCACGCCGTGGAGATCGTCGAAGCCTGATGAAGGGGACGTAGCGTGATCATCTGCACCAAGTGTGGCTTCCAGAACTCCGACGATGCGAGCTTCTGCGGCTCGTGCGGCAGCTTCCTGGAATGGACCGGGCAGAAGATCCAGCCGCCGGCTGCGCCAACGGAGGAACCTACCTCGCCTGAGGCCGAACCGGAGCGCGGCGGAATCATCGTGCAGGCTCGGCGGGTGCTCGGTTTCGACGGCCGGCCCGACGGCGGGGCTGCCGATGCACCGGACGCAGCGACCGGCCGCGACGCCGGGATCGTGGTCGCTCCAGCTTCCGCACCGCCGGCGCCGGTTGCCCCAGCACCGGTCGTGGTCACTTCCAGGCGTGTTGCACCGGCGGTCGAGCTTGCGATGACGGGCGCGCCGGTGGCGGCTGAGCCGACGCCGGCCGCCACCGAGGCCGCCACCGAGGCCGCCACCGAGGCCGCCACCGAGGCCGCCACCGAGGTCCCGCCGGTGGTCGCGCCCGCGGTGCAGGCGCCAGCGTTCGAGCCGCCGCCAGTCAGGCCCGCTCCTCCCCAGCCAGTAGCCCAGAAACCGGCCGCGCCACCGACGATCCAGCCGACGGCTGCCCCACCGACATTCCAGCCCGGTGCCGTTCAGCCGGATGCTGTCAAGCCCGGCCTGGCCCGTCCCCGCCCGGCCCCAGGATCAGTGGTACCGGTCGCGGAAGCCCCTCGGCCCGGTGAGCTCGTTTGCGCCAGCTGTGGAACCGGCAACGAGGCGACGCGTCGCTTCTGCCGCCGCTGTGGAGCGTCTCTGGCGTCGGTTCCCGTCGTCCGCCGAGTGCCGTGGTGGCGGTCGCTCTTCACCCGCCGGGCCAAGGCCACGCCTGCCGGCGCGCGGCCGCTCAGCGTTCAGCGGCACGCGGCCGCGGCCGCCGGTGGGGGCGGCGGCTCGTTCCGGAAGCTCCTGGCCGTGGTCCTGGTCGGTGTCGTCGTCGTGGGCGCCGCCGGATTCGTCCTGGTCCCGGGGTTCCATGACGCGGTGACGGGGGCCGTGAACCAGGTCCGGATGGACGTGGCTCCCAACTACGTCCCGGTCCACGTGGCCGGGCAGGCGACGGGACCGGCCATCGCCGGGCACGGGCCAACCATGGCCTTCGATGGCTTCAACAACACCTATTGGGCAGCCCCGGCGAGCGCGAGCCAGCCCTCGGTCCGGGCCAGTTTCTCGCCGCCGGCGGACATCGCCAAGGTGCTGGTGACCTCCGGCGACCCGTCCGACTTCGAGTCCCAGCCTCGACCGCGCACGATCCAGCTGGACTTCATGGACGCCAAGGGCGGCGTGGTCTTCACCAAGCAGTTCGACCTGCAGGATGTGAAGGACTTTCAGACGCTCGACGTCGCCGCCAGCGGCGCGGCTTCGGTGGTGATCACCGTCCTGAGCGTCTATCAATCGACCGCGGGCAAGAACGTCTCCATCACGGAGGTCGAGTTCCGTTCGCGTCAGTAGCCGGCCTCGGGACAACGCTGGCGGGTGCAGCGTCGCCGCGGCGGCCGGCGGCGCCACGGTGATCGTAGAACGGTCAGTCGACCGTCGGGCGTGAGCCCGCTCCGTCGTCTCTCGTCGCCGTCAGCCCCAGCTGCCCGAGCACGCGTACGTACGCCTGGCGGGCGGTCGCCGCGGCCGCCTGGTCTCCGGCCTTTTCTCGGGCCGCGATGAGGAGTCGCCACAGCCCGTCGTGGTGCGGGTCCAGCCGAAGCCCCGTTGCACACGCGTCCGCGGCCCCGTTGGGATCCTCGTCCAGGAGCATCTCGGCCAGCGCACGGGCCGCACCGGCCAGCTCGGTCCGCGTCTCCTCTCGGCGGTACACGACCCAGTCGGCCGGACCGTCCTCCGGCAGAAGGTCGCCGCCGGCCAGGTCGATCGCTCGGCGATAGGCTGCCGTCTCCGCGGCGACGTCCTTTCGCGCGTGGGCGGCACGAGCCTGGTTCAGCGCCTCCTCCGCGTCCTGCAGGTCGACGCGTCCGCCCGGCGGTACGACGAGCCGATAAGCATCGCCCTCCCTGACGAGCGCGTCGCACCCTGCCTCGTCGCCGGGACATAGCTGCTTGCGCAGCCCGGAGAGGGCGACGTGGACGTTCCGGGCAGAAGCCGCCGGGTCCGCTTCGGGCCAGAAGGCGGCAGCCAGCACCTCGCGGTGGACGGGCCTTCCGGCGTTCATCGCCAGGAGTCGAAGGACCGCACGAGGTCGTGGTTTGATCGCGGCCAGGTTCACCGGGCGGCCGGCGATCTGCATCGCAAATCCGCCGAGAAGCCTCACCTCCAGGGGCGGCGCCACGGCCGAATGCCGCTCATCGCCTTGCCCGGCTTCCCCGATGGGCTGGCCCTTTGCCCACGATCGGCTCTTCCGGCCGCCGTTGGAAGGGGCATCTGGGCTGGCCTCGTCGCCTGTCTCACCCAAGACGTCGGCGAGGCCCGTCTCTCGGACGATGGCTTCCGCCAGTGCCCGGTGCTCGGCGGATCGATCCGGATCGCAGGCCGACAGGGCCTTGTAGATGGGCATGCGCGCTCCAACCACGCCCGTCACCCGAGTCTGGCTCTCGGCGTGGAGGGCCGCCTCGCGCGCCTCCGGCATGCCCTCGGTCGCCGCGGCCAGGGCTCCAAGCCCCAGGGCCCAGGCCTCCAACGTTCCCGCGTTAAGGCGTCGAGCCCCCGCCGCGGCAAGCTCGAGTGGCGATAGGGCCGCTTCCCGCCGGCGAATCAGGACCCAGCCCTCCGCGAGCGAGCCGAAGACCTCACCCCAACCGTCGCCGTCCCGAGTCGCTCCCTCCCGTAGAGTGCGCAACTCTGCTAGTTGTGGGTCGCCGGCCGGCCCGGCCAGCGCCAGGGCCACCCGGCCTAGGCGAGACAGCCATCCCTGGCCCGCCCGCTCGGCCATCCCGGTGCCGCGCTCGATGTCGGTCCGGGCCATGGGGTCGCCCGCAAGGGCGCCGGCCGCGCCGGCGCCGATCGTGGCCGCCGCCGTAATCGCCGGATCGGCGTCGGGATCGAGGGCGACGTCCAGCAGCTTGGCTCGGGCGTCGACGACGTATCCGGCGATTAGGCTTGCCAGACCAAGCGCGAGTCGATCCCCCGCGGCGTCGGCGGCCGATCGTCCGGGCTGCCCCAACCGCGCCGCCCGTCTTGCCAGAGGATCGCGGCGCAGGGCGGCGCGAAGCGTGCCCACCCAGTCGAGGGGCGGTCTTGCCGTTGGATCGAAGAAGGCCGCCAGCGTCTGGCGTTCGGCCCTGCACGCGGCAGCCGTCTCCCCGGGTCCAAACGCAGCCTCCGCCTCTGCGAAGGCTTCCAATGCTCTCGCCCAATGGCCTTCGGCTCGCAGCCGGCGGGCGCTCCCCAGGCGGAGCCAGGGATCGTTGCGGATGACGGCCGGGGCGACTTCGGCCAGCCAATCGACCGACCGGTCGCTCGTGAACCTCTCGCCGCTCGTCCCGAGCATGCGGGCGGCTTCCTCGAAGCGATCGGCCCGACAGTAGGCCGCGAGCGCTTCTGCGGCGAAGCCCTGCTGCTCGAGCAACTCGGCGGCCCGGGCAGCCGAAACCCGGGCAGCTGCCTCGCCCCGCGTTTCCGACAGGATCTGTTCCAAGTGGGCTTGGAGCACCTCGTGGTAGCGGTACGTGCCATCGTCGAGCGAGACGGTGAAGACCTGGCGACACTCCAGATCCTCCAACAACGCGGCGCTGCCCGTGCGGCCCAGGTACAGGTCGCAGAGTGGCCCGGACAGGCGCCGCAGCGGGCTCGTGTCGATGAGGAATGCCCGCAGTTCCTCGGGCAGCTCGTCGAGAACGTTGCGGGCCAGGTATTCGCGTACAAGCCGGGTGCTTCCGCCGAGCGCTTGGAGCAGACGCGTTCGCTCCACGGGCGACTTGTCACGGGTGGCCAGGTGGAAGAACTGGAGCCCCGCGGCCCATCCTTCCGTGCGTCGGGCCAGCCGCCCCAGCTCGTCGCCGCGGAGCACCTCCCCGTAGTACTCGCGAAAAAGCCTCTCCACCTCCCACGACCTGAACCGCAAGTCGTCGCCCGTGATCTCGAGCAGGTTGCCCGAGAGTCGCAGGCGGGAGAGGTCGAACGAGGGCAGACTGCGGGTTCCGACGACAATGCAGACGCTCGGGCCGGCCAGGTCGATGAACCGAGCAAGGGCGGTCTCGGCTTCTGAGCCTGCGAGCGCGTGGAAGTCGTCTATTAGGAGGAGCATCCCCTCGGCGCGGCTGCCCTCCAGCCACGCGGCCGCCTCCTCCACGGTCTGCCACGGCCTCGTGCCGGCACGCGTCGAGGCGTCCCGCTCACCGGACGGCCTGAGTGCCTCTCCGATGGCGAGCTGGAGGTAGCCCAGGAAGGTGGACGCCGTCGCGTCTGTGCTCTCAGCCCGATACCAGCCGACGCGACTGCCGGCCGCTTCCGCCGCGGCCGCCCAGCGGGACATCAGCGTCGTCTTGCCCGAGCCCGCAGGGGCAACCACGAGGGTCAGGCGGTGTCGCCGCGCCTCGTCCGCCAGGCTCTCGAGCCGCTCGCGTGACATCGAGGCGGCACGTGGGATGCGTACCTTGGAGCGTACCAGCTGGGCCCCGACCGCCAGCCTTCGGGGTCGCACCGGAGATCGGTCCTCAGCGCCCGATTCGGGACCCTGCGTCGGCAGGCCGGGTATTGCGGCCACGAGGGCCATTGACTTTCCCCCAAAGTGAACCCGGGTGCTTCTGCACAACTCGCTCGAGCGGCGCCGCAACTCCAGCGGATCCCAACGGCGCCGGTTCCGGCATGCTAGATCGTCGTCCACCCCTAGGCAACAGCGGTTATCGCGCCGCGCAACAGTGCTCTTCCCGCTGGCGCCAGCGTCTCTGTCGCCGCCCCTTTTCCATTGAAGCGTTCGAGGAACATGGGGTCATGGTGCCGGACGATATGTCACCCGTCGGTTTCGACGACATCCAGTTCGCCGGGTTTTCACGAATCGGACTCACGGCAGTCCGTCAACCTCGCGCGTCGATGGGCCAGAAGGTGGTTCAACTCGTACTCAATCGTCTGCACGGGACCGAGCCATGGGAACTGACCGGAATCATCCTGCGACCGAGCCTCGTCCTCGACTCAGCTCGCGCGCGCCTCCGACCGGGCGAACTGCACCGCCTCCGCGGGGCTGCCCTTCCACTCGAGTCCGTGTCCGGGCAGGACGAGAGTGGCCTCGATCCCCTCGATCCGCGACAGGTTGGTCAGCGCCAGCTGCGGGTCTGCGGAGAAGGGCGCGATCTGCGGCCGGACCGGCCGGTAGTCACCGCGTAGGTGCACAGCGCATCGCCGACGAGCAGCGCGCCATGGCCGGCGAAGTGTAGGACCGCGCTGCCGGGCGTATGCCCGGGAACGAGCGTGACTCGGGGCGACCCCGGGACGTCCAGCGTCGCGCCGTCGCAGTAGGTCGAGACGGCACCGAGGTGCCTGGTCCGGGCACCGTGCCGCAAAGACCACCACAGGAACCCGAGCAAAGGAAGCGGCCGCATTGGACCGCCGCCTTTCGCCGGGTTGGGCACCTCGCCGCGAGCCAGCGCCGCGTCCAGCTCGTGGACGCTGACCGGCCAGCCGCGCTCGACCCGGCCGCGCTCCGCGAACCCGATGTGATCGCTGTGGCCGTGGGTCAGCACGATCGCCCGGATGTCGTCGAGCGTGCGCCCCATGGCGGCGAGCTCGGCGGGAAGGTCGTTCCACAGCCCGGATAGCCCGGCATCCACGATGGTGACTTCGGTGCCATCTTCGACGAGATAGGCGTTGACGATGCTGTCGTGGCCGAGGCGCCTGATCCCGGGTGCGATCTCCAAGCTCCACCTCCTGTCAGGGCCCGCGCCGGTCCGCCTTTGACAATCTACTTCTTCCCCTGCGAAAGCTTCCACACCGAAGCCAGGGCGCTGCCTGCCGGGACGCCGCGATCGCAGGAAATCGGGTCGCGCCGTTGCGGGACGCGGATGGCACGACTGCGTGCGTTTGCTATCGTGGCCGCATGGATCACCGCCCCGAAGACCCTCCCCGGTCGGCTGCGCCGATCATCGCCTGGTGGCTCGGTCGGACGGGCTATCGCGACGCGTGGGACCTCCAGCATCGCCTTGTGGCGGCCCGCGTCGCCGGCGCGATCGGCGACCAGCTGCTGCTTCTCGAGCACGAGCCGGTCCTGACGCTGGGCCGTCACTCGGATGCGAGCCACGTCCTCGCCAGCCCGGCCGAGCTGGCCGCCCGC
>Ga0182019_10000724_pt1 | contig 16383 bp, 13 predicted proteins | sample 812E2MmetaG_FD_120483 | JGI IMG/M metagenome (GOLD analysis project Ga0182019, IMG submission 120483) | Permafrost microbial communities from Stordalen Mire, Sweden - 812E2M metaG | ecosystem: Environmental > Terrestrial > Soil > Wetlands > Permafrost | place: Sweden: Stordalen | collected...
AAAATCAAATCGTTGCCCGGCGTAAAAGATGCCTTCGTCATCGAAGGCGGCACCAGTCTCAAGGGTTTATTATCGGGCGTCGCTATCGTAGCTGACTCGACGTGGGCGGCATTTTCTGCACGCAAACAGCTGCAAGTTGCCTGGGATGAAGGCACTGCCGCAACCCAGAGCTGGGCGGGGTTTGCCGCCAAAGCGAAAGAACTGTCCGCAGTATCCGGCACTGAGATTCTACGCAATGACGGCGATGCCAAGACAGCGCTTGAAAAAGCCGATAAAACCCTAACGGCCGCTTACAGTTATCCCTTCATCTCGCATGCCAGCATAGAGCCGCAAAATTGCACAGCTTGGTACAAGAATGGGACGATTGAAATTTGGGCGCCCACGCAAAATCCCGAAGCGGGCCAAAAAATTGTCACGGAAACGCTAGGCATAGCTAAAGACAAAATCACCTTGCACATTACCCGTAGCGGCGGCGGTTTTGGCAGGCGTCTGATTCCCGATTATATTGTCGAAGCAGCAGCTATCGCCCAACACGTAAAGGCACCCGTCAAATTAACCTGGACGCGTGAAGACGATCTGCGCCATGACCAGTTTCGCGCCGGTGGTTTTCACTTTCTACGCGGCGGACTCAATGATCAAGGAAAGCTGATCGCCTGGCACAACCATTTCGTAACATTTGCCCACAAAGTCATTAAGGACGGCAAGCCGTCACTGGAACTCGGCAGCGGCGCCAACCTGTCCGGCGACGAATTTCCAGGCCGTTGGGTCGAAAATTGCCTTCTGGAGCAAACGCCGCTGGAATGTACTATTCCCATGGGCCCTTGGCGTGCGCCGCGCAGCAACGTGTTGGCCTGGGTGTTTCACAGCTTTATCGATGAACTGGCGCATGCCGCAGGTCGTGATCCTCTGGCATTCCGCCTGGAAATTCTAGGCGATAAAGACGTTATTCCGGGCACCGGGCCGCAAGGCACGCCTTATGATGTCACTCGTATGAAACATGTGCTACAGCATGTGGCGGAAAAATCCGGATGGGGCAAAAAAAACTATCCGCGCGGTCAAGGTCAAGGCATCGCATTCCATTTCAGTCACCTCGGTTATATTGCGCAAGTTGCTGAAGTCACCGTGTCCAAGGACGGTAAGCTCACCGTCGATCGCGTTGTGGTTTCAACCGACATTGGAGCACAAATCGTTAATCTCAGCGGAGCGGAAAATCAAGTGCAGGGTTCAGTGATTGACGGCCTCGGTGCGCTGATGTTTCAGGAACTGAATATCGAACAGGGGCGTATTGTACAAAGCAATTTCCACGATTATCCCATGTTACGCATAGCGGATGCCCCCATTCAGGTGGAGGTGCATTTTCTCAAGACACAGTACCCGGTGACAGGTCTCGGTGAACCGGCTCTACCGCCGCTAGCGCCAGCGGTATGCAATGCGATTTTCGCCGCGACCGGCATAAGGGTACGTCAACTGCCGTTGCTGCGAACGGATCTGAGCTGGAGTTAACATGCTTGAAATAATTGCCGAAAACGGCATTCAGGTAAATCATGGCCAATAAGCTCAATCACCTGATCAATGCCTACCGGCGCCTGCATCAGCAAACCGAAAATTGCGTACTGGCTACCATAATCGAAACCTTCGGTTCGACGTATCAAAAAGCCGGTGCGCGCATGTTGATAACAAAAGAGGGTGAATTGCTCGGTTTGCTGGGCGGCGGCTGTTTCGAGAAAGATTTGGTCGAACAGGCGCTGCCGGTTTTTGAAACCGGAACCGCCAAGACGGTTTTTTATGATATGCGCTCCCCAGATGACGTTATTTGGGGATTAGGCCTCGGTTGTAACGGCGCAGTGAACGTATTGCTGCAATTATTGAGGGCGGAAGAGGATTTTAGTCCATTGAATATCATTGCCGAAGCAGCCAAGGCTAATGAATCAGGGGTTCTAATCACCGTTTATGAATCCAGCCATATCGACTTTCCATCCGGTCACAGCCAGTTTCTGCCTGCGGCTGAAGGTAGCAGTCCGTTGTTATCCTCCGCACGGTTTCCTTTTCTGACACCGGCTCCAAAAACACTATGGCAACAAAAGCCGCGCCTTGAATCGCATATCATCGACAACCAAGACATCAGGGCCTTTTACGATCCGCTACAGCCCCCCTTGCGATTACTGGTGTTCGGCGCTGGCATCGATGCTATTCCCCTAGCTCAAAGCGCCAAAGTGCTGGGCTGGCACGTCACGGTGGTCGATCATCGACCCGGCCATATCAAAAAAGAACGTTTCCCACAGGCCGACCGTCTGCTCCACAGCATGCCTGAAGACATAAACGATCAACTGGACTTGAACCAGTTCAACGCAGTGGTATTGATGACGCATAATGTCGAATACGACCTTCGCTACCTCAAGTCCATCCTACACTGTCACATCCCATTTATCGGATTATTGGGGCCGTCGCATCGGAAAGACAAGCTATTACAAAGCCTGGGCGATGACGCGTCGCGAATAAGCAACCGGGTATTCGGACCAGTCGGATTAAATATTGGTGCAGAAACGCCGGAAGAAATCGCCCTGTCGATCATGGCCGGTATTCATGCCCAACTGAACGAACGCAGCGGTCGGCAACTGAGCATTCCAAACACATGAATGCAGGCATTGATAACGTTTACGCCATTATTTTAGCGGCCGGTAGCTCCAGCCGCATGAATAGCCCCAAACAGTTACTCAAATGGCGCAACCGTCCCTTGCTGGAGCACACGATCCTAAATACACGCTCAATTTTAAACGAACGCATCATCGTCGTGCTGGGCGCTAATGCCCAACTCATACAATCTGCCATCAATCTGGATGCCGTTACCACACTCATTAACCCCGACTGGCAGGAAGGCATGGCCTCTTCCATTCGTGTCGGCATTCAAGCATTGCCTGCCTCAGCTGCCGCAACGTTGATACTGTTGAGCGACCAACCGCTGATTACTGCCGCACATATTCAAAATTTGTTGGATGGAAGGAAAAAAGCACCAAACCGTATTATCGCCAGTCAATACCATCAGTCCGTTGGTGTTCCGGCGTTATTTCCTGCCGAATTCTTTGAACATCTCTCATCGCTCAGAGGCGACCGGGGCGCGAAGTCTCTGTTAATAAAATTCGAAAAAAGCCTGCTAACCATCCCATTGCCCGAAGCGGAACTCGATATTGACAACCAGGAAGATTTTGACCATTTAACCCGTTATTATTCTGTCATATCGGACAAAAACATGACCCAAATAAATAAACGCGAATTCGAGCATCGAAATGTCGGGCACGAAAAGCATGTGCCCGACAAGGCTGCCTTATAGGATGCGCTTCGTGCCTCAGCACATGATTAGCGCACCTTATCGCGTTATCAATTTACGAAGGAATCCTTATGCCTAGCCTATATAGGAAAACCAATTAATGGGGGTTTGCTGTAAATTATGCAAACCCTGCATTAAATCTTTATCCCTCATAGGCAGCGTGATTGGCTTTGTTTAAAAACTGGGAAACTTCAGTTTGTTTTCTTCGATTAGCTTTTTTTCAAGCTCTAAAAGATCTTTAGATCTTGCCTTTATTCGCTTAACGGGTGAACCAAAATAAACGCCCCAATCGTCAAGCGATTTCGTCACCAATGATAAAGCACCAACAGCTGAGCCTGTGCCAATGCTAACCCCAGGCAGTACAACACTTCCAGAACCAAGTCCAGCATGTTTCCCTATATAAACTGGAGCAATCTTTACATTACAAAATTTAGGGGGTATTGTTGGATTAGTTAATGTTTTTCCAGTGTAATCGTCATTACCGGAATAAATTTTTACGCCTTGCGATAAGCCAGAAAAATCTGACATCGTAATTCCGCCTACACAATATAAGTGGCAGTCTCCGCCAATGTGTATGTAATCACCTAGATCAAGAAATCCAGAGAAAGCGGATATGACAACATTGCTATCAATACGTATATTATTTCCAAGAAAAATATTATTAAGCCCAATAATTGTACAGTTTTTTGCAATCTTCACATTTTTGCCAACATGTTTAAATCCAAACTCGCTAAGTTCGTCACTTTGAAAATATCCTGGGTTAAATACATCGTATTTGTTAAGCATATAAAATTAACCTATTTGAGCCACTGGCAAAATGGATGCGTTTATTAACTGAAAGCCGTGTAGGGTACGAGACTGTGAAAGTATTCTAAATTCGGTGTAAATTTTGAATATTGGCAACTAAAAATCAATAAGTTACATCGATTTTTTTGCTAGTTTTTGTCAATTTCAGCCGTTTTTGACAATACTTTCACAGTCTCGTACGCGTCGCGTACCATTTCCCATATCCAGTTATCCCGATGTGGTTGTAAAAAAACGCACTTGTGTCATATAGATTATCGCTAAATTATAGGCCGTAGTATATTTAGCATCGGAAAAAGTACGCGATGCGTACCCTAGCTAGCTCACCGTATTGCGTGACAAGCTTAATTCTTTGGCAATCTGCCGCTCAGTTAAGCCATTGCCGCTATTAAAGCAGAATACATCCCGTTTGTTTTGGTGGGGACTGGTTTTATTGGTGATATCGGGGCTGTTTATTTTTATTCCAGCGGCAACCAGTTATTACTAATATTGACTTTGTCTGGAATTCGGTTTCTTCAGTAAGTACGATTAATGGCATTGAAGAGCGCAAGCCGCAAACTGATGATGATTGGCGTGTTTTGCGACAACATGCTTTGAGTGTCATAGAGGCAGGGAATTTATTATTAATCGAAAACAGACCAATCGCCGTAGCCAGTGCAACGACATCCAGTGGTGGCGCAGAACTTAATTCAGAGGCTATCAAAGCACTTATTGCAGGTAATCGAACGGCATACATCAATCATATACATGAACTACAGGAAGCAGCGCAAGGCCTGCTGGTATCGATAGATGCAAAAGATGTGGAAGGACTGGTAGACGCGGGCGGTAAAGTTGAGCAAGCTTGCGAACAATGCCATAGTCAATTTTGGTATCCTGGTGATCAAAAACCTAAATAAGCTTAAGCTGTTCCCACATTGTGTAAATGCACAAGCCATTATATTTCCTTTCCTAAGTTCGGCAGTCTTGCCTTCCATGCCCTTAGAACACTGTTTTTTTAGCAACGGCCCAACCCAATTCTTTCATCGTATGTGCTAGCTGTGGATTTTAAAACACTACTTGTTACTAGGCTGTTGTTTATTCAGCATTTCAATGATGCCTTTTCAAGGCAGCACTAAAAAAGACCTACCAGAGCACATAGCTGATATTAAATAAATTCAATTATAATCAATTACATATATATTTATTAAGCCAATTTTGTTATTTACCAGAACCATTCCTTAATATTGGCATGATGCCTGCTTAGTATTAAAGCGACACGCATATTTTGCACACTGCATGTACTTTTAACAACTAAACAGAAAGAGAGAGCCATGAAAAAATCTTCTAAACTGATCTTAATATTAATGATGTCCCTAACCGGTTCTGCGGCATTTGCTGCAGATGCTGCTCCCGCAGCACCGGCAGCTCAAGCTTACACGGCCAAATCGCCCAAGCTAAACCGCGTGCAAATAGACGCTTTGCTGGCCAAGCCTGAGCAACTGCTGGTTATTGATGTGCGGCAGCCTGATGAGATCACTAATATTGGGGGATTTCCCGCCTATCTCAGCATTCAAAACGGTGAACTGGAAAACAGTTTAGCGTTCATCCCTAAGGATAGAACCATTATTGTATTGTCCAATCACGCAGGACGCGCAGGTAAAGCCGCAGATTTATTGGTCAGCAAAGGCTTTAATGTAGCAGGCGCGGTGGGCGTACAGAATTACGAAGAAGAAGGCGGCAAATTGACCAAAATCGCACCGAAGGTATCGACAAAGAAACCTGAGGAAGAACACGCCCACAAATCCTGATAACACCCCGGTTTATCGATGCGGTTGGTCGTTAGCAGGATCGGCGATAGTTTCAAAACCTCTCTATTTTTTTTGGAGTATATTAATGAAAAAGAAAAACAATTTAATTAAAAGGAAGTTATATCTTGCCGTCTTGTGGGGGCTGGCAAGTGCAATCACAGGGGAAGTGATTGCGGACAATAATACAGTTGATCTGTTTAATAATCCAGTAGGTGCGATAGGCGCAAAAAAACCGGTAGATTCATTTAACGGATCGGTAAGCGCTATCGGTTCGCCTGCCGCAACCGCCCCTGCGGCGATCAACAAACCGGCGACTACTGAGGTGAACGCATCACAGGCCGCGCAAGTTCCTCAACAAGCACCGCAAGCAGCGGTCGCAGTCATCGACACTAAGCCGACGGCTGCCGAGGTCGCAGCGCCGCAAGCTGCGCCAGCCCCTCAGCAGGCTCCACAAGCCCCGCAAACCGGGCAATCAGCGTCTGTAGCGACCGACGCGCAGCCAGTGGTTGCCGCTGCTGATGCCGCAGCGCCGCAAGCCGCGAAAAAACTATGGTCATATCAGCTGGTGAAAGAGCCTGTGCAACCGGCGGTTAATAATAAAGCCTGGGTGCGGACGCCGATTGATGCGTTCATTCTGGCGCCATTAGAAGCCAAAGGTCTGGCGCCTTCTCCGGATGCCGACCGTGCGGCTTTTGTACGTCGCGCAACACTGGATGCCTGGGGCGTTATTCCTACTCCGGAAGAAGTAGCCACCTTTGTTAACGACACCTCACCGGATGCTTACGAAAAACTTGCAGATCGGTTACTGGCATCTACCAAATATGGGGAACGTCAGGCGCGTCGCTGGCTGGATCTGGCTCGATATGCAGATAGCACAGGCTTTCAGAATGACGGCACCCGGCCTAATTTCTGGCGTTATCGTGAATACGTCATCAATTCGTTTAACCGCGACAAACCTTATTCCCAATTCGTTCAAGAACAAATTGCCGGTGACGAGCTATTGCCCGATAAACAGGAAGGCTTCATAGCGACCGGCTTTTTGGCGGGCTTCCCGGATAACAGCAACTCGCGCGACTTGGTGCAACGTAAATATCAAATCACCACCGATATGACTGATACCGTGGGCAAGGTGTTATTGGGCCAAACGGTAGAGTGCGCGCGGTGCCACAACCACAAATTCGACAAGATCAGCCAGAAGGATTACTACTCGTTACAGTCGTTCTTTGCCAATACCAGCGCGGTTGACAACATCCCTGCGCAGAAAGGGGCTTTGGAGCACAAATACGAAGAACAATGGGCCAAATGGGAAGATGCTACTAAAGAGATACGCGCCAAACAAAAGGCGATTATCGACCCTTACAGGCAGGCGGCGCTTAAATATCATAGCGAACGTTACTTGACCGATAGCCGGGATTCCATTTTCAAACCTAAAGCGGATTGGAACGCCCATGATCGCTGGGTAAACCATCGTCTAGCCAATGTCACCGTCGAAGATGACATGGCAAGCTATCTGCGTGATGCCGCCCAGAATCCGAGCAACAAAGACTATACACCGGAAATTGCTTTGAAGAGCCAGGAGTATAAGGATCTGACCGAAGAATTGAAAAAGTTTGATGACCTCAAGCCAGCTTTCGGCGCTCCCACCATTTCAGCGGTGAGTGAATTAGGTCATACCGACGCGCCGCCTAGCTATGTCTTTTTCGGCGGCGACCATGAACGCAAACTTGAAGAAGTCCAGCCGGCATTCCCGGAAGCGATTACCGATGAGAAACCGTCCATTACGCCTACTCCGTTCTCTTCAGGCCGCAGAACCGCCTTGGCGAAATGGATAACCAGCGACACAAATCCGCTAACGGCGCGGGTGTACGTTAACCGGGTATGGGAAGAATACTTCGGACATGGCATCGTGGAAACCGTCAGTGACTTTGGTAAGGCCGGTCAAAAGCCCAGCAACCCTGAGTTACTAGATTATCTGGCGGCCAAGTTTGTCAAAGAAGGCTGGAGCATTAAAAAACTGCATCGCGAGATTTTGTTATCCAGCGTTTATCGCCAATCTTCCGATTATCGTGAAGATGCGGTTAAAGCGGACTCTGAAAACAAACTGTTGGCGGTATTCCCACGCAAACGCTTAGAAGCCGAAGAAATTCGTGACTCCTTGCTGGTAGCTTCAGGAAAGTTGGAAGATAAAGTCGGCGGCCCTAGTGTGTTCCCGCCTATCCCCGCCGCTTTAGGTGCAGCGCCTGCGCAGTGGAAAGTATCCAAGGATAAAAAAGACCAAAACCGTCGTAGCCTATATATCTTTACACGACGCAGTCTGCCTTATCCGTTGCTGGACACCTTCGATATGGCAACGGCACAGGAAGCCCACAGCAAACGTGATGTAACCACGACTCCATTGCAGTCGCTGGCGCTGTTCAACAGTGACATTGTGTTCGGATGGTCTCAAGCATTGGCCGGACGGGTCATTAATGAAGCCGGCAATGATGAATCGGCGCAATTAGACCGGCTTTATGAAATTTTGTTTTCACGGAAAGCATCCGCTTCCGAAAAAGAGACGTTGGAAAAGTTTTTGAATAGTCATGAAAAAGTTGTTAGGGAAAAAACATCGGAAGGTAAGTTTGCGGTCAGCATACCGACCGGCTTGAAAGAAGATAAAAAATTGGATCCTATACGCGCCGCCGCTTTTGTTGACCTGGTGCATACAGTTGCGAACTCTAACGAGTTCATATACCGGTTCTAATGAAACACATCACATTTAGGTTTCTCACTTAACGAAAGGCCGACCTGCCGGGGCTTATCAGCCCGGCAGGTCAACTTAAGTTTTTTGTCCGGCCTAACGGGTAGCCACTTTAAAATTTCCAGGAAACAAACAGTATGAACAATAAATCGCGTAGAGACTTTTTACTCAAATCAGGTTATGGCTTAGGCGCACTGGGGTTGAGCGGCATGCTGCCGGGCGGCGGCTTCATATCGGCGGCGTTCGCGGCTGAATTGGCCGATCCTTTGGCGCCGAAACTGCCGCACTTTCCGGCTAAAGTGAAATCAGTGATATGGCTGCACATGGATGGCGCGCCCAGCACCATCGACTTATATGATTACAAGCCTGAGTTGATCAAGCTGCAAGGACAAGAAGTCCCCGCCTCTTTTCTGAAAGGCATCAAGACCAGTACCCAAGGCGGCGTCGGCAAGCTGTTCGCTTCCAACAGAACCTGGAAACAGCATGGTGAAAGCGGAGCCTGGTTTTCTGACTTGCTGCCGAATATAGCCCAACATGCCGACAAAATCGCCTTTGTTAAATCCAGCGTGACCGTAGGTGCGACTCACGATATTTCAATACTGAAATTGAATACCGGCGGTTTGAATCCAGGCCGCCCGTCTTTAGGCGCTTGGATACACTACGCACTGGGTACGGCCAATCCTGATTTGCCCGCGTATGTCGTACTTTACAACGGTAAAAGGGAACCTACCGGCGGCTCGATCAACTGGAGCTCAGGCTTTTTACCGGCTGTTTACCAAGGCACGGCCTTCCGCCCCGGCGATTCCCCAATCCTGTATCTGGATCGGCCTGAAACCGAAGGCGTAGCACAACAAGGCGAAAACTTAGGCCTACTGAAGTTGCTCAATGAAAAGAAAGATGCTGCTTATCCAGGCGATACCGAACTCCAGGCGCGTGTCCGCGCTTACGAGCTGGCTTCACGGATGCAAAGTACAGCGCCGGAAGCGGTTGATCTGAGTAAAGAAACCGAAGCCACTAAAACAGCTTATGGCTTGAATGACGAAGCGACCAAAGGCTACGGCACCAGCTTGTTGCGGGCCCGCCGTTTAGTTGAACGCGGCGTGCGCTTTATACAAGTCGTTTCCGGCCCTACCGATGTGGGCGGCGACACCAGAAACTGGGATGCTCATCAAAACCTCGAAGAAAACCATAGCAAACATGCCAAAGCGGTCGATAAACCTATCGGCGCATTACTGGCCGATTTAAAAGAACGCGGTTTGCTGGATTCAACGCTGGTGGTGTGGACTTCGGAATTTGGCCGCACGTCTTACGGACAAAGCGGCACCGGACGCGACCACAATGCCTGGGGTTATACCCAATGGTTGGCTGGTGGCGGCGTTAAAGCCGGTACGACCTACGGCGGAACAGATGAAATCGGTTTGCAGGTGGCGGACAAAACGCTGGCCGTAGACACTTATGACCTGCATGCAACCGTGTTAAATCAGATGGGCTTGGATCACTTAAAATTGATTTATAAATATCAAGGCCGTTCAGAACGTCCCACCGTTGTTTATGGCAAGGTGATTAAGGAGCTTATCGCATAAGCTAACTTTGTTTTATAGGTAAAAGAGGATTCATAAACCCGGATGGTTACGCCCTCCGGGTTTATGTTTTGTGAACTACATTTGTTGAATAGATAACCCCATTATCCTAACCGATGCGATCGCTTAGATACAATGGACTGGCGGCCTGGAAACCGCTACTTAAGGATTAAAATGATGCGTAAAATGATTAAACTTTGCGGGATTCTGTTCGTGTTGGTCAGCGGCATCGTCTATGCCGAAGCTGAATTCGATTTTGAAGAATTGATGGAGTCTATAGACACCAATTCCCACAACCTGCAAGGCAATATTGCCAGCAAAGACGCAAATGCGACCATCGAACTGGCAAAAAAAATGCACAACGATTTCAAGCTGGTCGAAGGTTTTTTTGCAAAACGGGGCAATGCCGCCGATGCGGTAGCCGATGCTAAAAAATACGAAGATTTGGCCGCCGAAATTGTGAAATTTGTGGAAGCCAATGATTACGATTCGGCGTCCAATAAGGCGATTGAAATATCGAAATCTTGCGATGATGCTTGTCACGACACCTATAAACCGCTTTAACCCCTACCTTCTTAAGAGTAACACTATGAAACGTTTTCTATTGGGCTGCCTGCTGTCTAGTGCAATGACGCTGCCCGCCGTCGCCGCCTTGAAGGCTGGAGATGCCGCACCCGACTTCCAGACTCAAGCGTCCCAGGCCGGTAAGGCTTTTAATTATTCGCTGAAAGATGCGCTGCAAAAAGGCCCGGTCGTGGTTTATTTTTATCCGTCAGCCTACACCGGCGGCTGCAATATTCAAGCACACACGTTTGCTGTAAATGTCGACAAATTCGCCGCCGCCGGCGCATCGATTATCGGCGTGTCTCTCGACAGTATCGACCGGCTTAACGATTTTTCGGCTGATCCTGAATATTGCGCAGGCAAAGTCGCGGTCGCCTCCGATGCCGATGGCGCTATTTCCAAGTCTTATGATCTGGTGGTTAAAGCCGCAGCGGAAGGCAAAAAAGACAGTCGCGGCGTCGACATCACCCACGGTTTTGCCGAGCGCACCACGTTTATCGTTACGCCTGACGGCAAAATTGCCGCGACACTGGGCGGCCTTAAACCAGCCGAAAATGTGGAACAGGCGCTGACCGCTGTGCAACAGTTGACGACTGCGAAGTAAACATGAGGTTGCCGCGCCCGGCGTCATTGCCACCGTCTGGCTCCAGGCGGCATCAACCCCGGTCGACTGGTCGCTGGAAGAGAACATCCCTGATCGTCATCAGTACCTTGGCTCTTATCGCCTCGGTTAAGCCAACGGCCGCAGATGTTTCCGAGAATGCCGCGCAACGCATAGGCGGCGGCAACCCGGTTATCGGCAAAGAAAAGTCCGATGCCGGACGTTGCCAGGAATGTCACGGTGCGGATGGCTACAGTAGCGACGCCAAGATTCCCCATCATGCAGGGCAGTATGCCGGTTACCTGATTAAGCAGTTGAACAATTTTCAGGCAGGTTTTCGCAAGCACAATATTATGACCCTCATGTCCGAGGATTTGACGGCCGCCGACATCGCCGATATAGCGGCTTATTTTGCCAGTCAGAAACCGATGCGAGGCGACGGCGCAGTTATTAATCCGCTGGCGAGTAATTTGTTCGTGAACGGTGACCCGGCCAGAGATATTCCGGCTTGTAGCAGTTGCCACGGCGATAACGGCATTGGCAGGGTTGCCGATAATGTGTTTTACCCGGTGATTGGCGGCCAGCGCCGCGTTTATTTGCGTTCCCAATTGGTGAATTGGAAACTGGGCGAGCGCAACAACAGCCCGGATGGCATCATGAACAAAATAGCCAAATTACTCAGCGATGACGAAATAAATGCACTGGCCGATTATATTTCCGGGCTTTAATAAACCAGCCAGTCACTTAATGAAATTTATTGCTACCCCTTATCTGGAGTTGATATGAAACATTTTTTCCTTACCGGTTTGTTATCGCTGATTGCAGTGTTCCCTGTGCTTGCCGCCTTACAGCCTGGCGATATAGCACCCGATTTTAAAACACAAGCTTCTTTTGCCGGTAAGCCTTTGGACTATTCGCTGTATGAGTCGCTGAAAAAAGGCCCGGTCGTGGTGTATTTTTATCCAACGGCTTACGGTCGCGGCTGCAATATTCAAGCCCGGACTTTCGCAGTCAATCATGACAAGTTTACGGCGGCAGGCGCCACCATCGTCGGCGTGTCGCTGGACAGTATAGACCGGCTTAACGACTTCTCGGCTGATCCTGACTATTGCGCCAGCAAGTTCCCGGTCGCATCGGATGTCGACGGCAAGATTGCCAATGCTTACGGCTTAAAGGTAGATGAAACGACTGCGGGTAGAAAAGATAGTCGCGGCGTCCAGGTCGATCATGGCTCTATTGCCCGTACCACCTACATCATTGCGACCGATGGCAAAATTCTTGCCACGGTGGACGGGCTTAAACCGGCAGAAAATGTCGAGCAGGCGCTAGCAATTGTGCAACATCCGCTTGCGGACGGAAAGCAAAAGTAACCGTACTTTTATACATTATTTCTTTAGTATTTTTCAGAGGATCACAATGAAGTCTTTGAATTGGTTGTTATATCAAGTCCATCGCTGGGTTGGCGTGGCGCTGGGCTTGTTCATGTTTTTTTGGTTTTTTACCGGTTTGGTGATTATGTATTCCACGCAGACTACGCAAAATCGCAGTCAGCAACTCGCTCACGCCGAAACCTTATCCCCTGAAGTCGGTTGGCTGAGCCTGGGCGATGCCTGGGATCGTAGCGCCGAACAACGTAAAGAAGCGGCTAAACGTAAGCCCAAAGCTATGGAAGGCATGGAAGCGATGGCCGCTCAATCCGGTCGTGCCGAAGATCAGGGCGGCAAAGGCAAAGCAGCGGATGCAGTCCCCGGCATCGCCGACGCCCGTTTGGTGCGTAGCGGCGGAGAACCGGTGTGGCTGGTAGAAGATAGCAAAGGCCAGCGTTTCGCCCTATCTGCGATAGACGGCACAGTGCGCGAAACCACGCCGGATCAGGCGTTAAAAATTGCCGAAAACTGGTTTGATCATGACAGCAACACCAGCGGCATTATTACAACCCGCTACCTCGAAACCGTTGAAAAGCCGATTATCCTGCGCAATCAGGATGCTTTGAGTCCCTTCCATCGTATCGCCGTCGGCGACGATGGCGGCGAACTGCTTATTTCCTCCCGCACCGGCGAAGTCTTGCATGCCTCTACGCGCATGGATAGGGCTTTTTATTGGGCCGGTAACTGGCTGCATTTGTTAAAACCGTTGGAGTCCGTGGGGCTAGGCCATATCCGCAACGACGTACAATTGTGGCTGGGGTTATCGGCAACGATAGCGACCTTGACCGGCCTGATTATCGGCTGGTTGCGTTGGCGACCCGGTTTCGGCGGCAAACATACCTATTCCCAAGGCCGCACCCAACCTTATCGCGAATTCTGGTTTAAATGGCATTTTTGGAGCGGTTTAGTCGGCGGCATCGTGGTGCTGTCCTGGGCGCTCAGCGGTTTTCTCGACACTAATCCCGGAAAAATATTTAATCAGGGCAATCCCAATCGACAAGAACTGAACCGCTATCTGGGCAAAGGTCTACCCGAAGTCATGCGACTGTGGCAACCGGTTTTACCGACATTATTGTCTGTGGCGGTCGATGGCGCCGATGTGGTCGAACTGGGCTGGCGGCGCTTGGGCGGCGATAGCGTGTTGTTGGCGCATACCCGCGACGGACAGCGTCTGCCGCAACCGCTAGACGGCGTCACCACGCAGTTTAACGACGCCACGCTGTTAGCGGCGGTAGGACGCGTCGCCGGTGAGACTAAAGTGGCGTCACAGGAAGTTCTGACTGACTATGACAGCTACTACTATCCCAGACACCATCAAAGTTTGGTGGAAAAACCGTTGCCGGTGTTATTGGTGACGATGGCTGACGATGTCGGCACCCGTTATTATCTGGATCCGCAAGACGGAAAACTGATCGCTAAGCTCGACAGAAGCGGACGGGTATTGCGCTGGTTATTTTCCGGCCTGCATCACTGGGATTTCGGTTGGCTATATCAACGGCCCATCTGGGATATCTGGATGTTGATTTGGGTATCGTTAGGTTTAGTACTGGGCGCGAGTTCGCTGGTGGTCGGTTGGCGGCGCCTGAAACATACTTTTTTTCCTAAAAAATCGGTGCGCTCCAAGAGATCAGTGCAGACGAAAGAACCGGCAGATCGTAAGTCCGCAGTTGTAGGCAAGCACAGGTATTTATAGATATTCACGTTGAGTTAGAAAATTTTTCGGCTCTATGTGAAAGAGAGTAGGTATAAACTTTTTATCGATGCTTTGTAGTAGTAAATCCGTTCGTCCTGAACCCTTCGACAAACTCAAGAGAGCCTTGTCGAAGGATGGGCGGATTTACGGCCAACCCTGATACGATCACTCGTAATATGCTTATCTACATAGATTTATTCGGCATGAAGTCGACTATCAATCATGATTTAACGCAGCACTACTCCGACGGGCGGATCCCCAAAACGAGAGTGAATTGTCTCCTTGAATGCTAAAGCCGTTTGAGGCTTCACAAATAAGGTAACAACCTCAGGATGGGCTGCCCGAATTTTGCGCTCGATGTTGATCACCGCATCCTCTATCTGTGGCGTTCGAAGATCATCAGCAAATTCCAGGCTGAGCGCTACGAGAATTTGATCCGGCGCGAGATGCACCGTCAGCACACCGTTAGCCCGCGAGGCCGGACTCCCTCCTTCGGCAATACGCAGAATTGATTCACTGAGCTTAATGTCCGCCCGCTCTCCGAGCAGTAAGCTCTTGCTTTCCCTCGCAAGTAGGCTCGCGGTGCCGGCCAGAACCAATCCGATTAGGATCGAAGCAACCCCATCGAAAATCGGGGCGTCCAGGGTTGTGGCTACGAACGTTCCTAAGGCAGCGATCAGGATGCCAATCAAGGCCGCGCTATCCTCGATCAACACCATGAACGAGATTGGATCTTTGCTTCTGCGGAAGGCCTCGTAATAACCAAGTGAGCCTTTCAGCGTCCTGAACTGTCGAAGAGCAACCAACCAGGATGCGCCCTCGAACAGAAAAGCGAGTCCCAGCACCACGTAATTGACCAGCGGGTCGCTGATAGGCTTTGGAAGCAGGATGTGCAAGATTCCCTCATAGATGGAAACGCCCGCCCCAAGTGCAAAGACCATGAGTGCAACAATAAAGCTCCAGAAATAGAGTTCGCGACCATAGCCGAGGGGATGTTCCAGGTCGGCCTGACGGACGGATCGGCGCATTCCGTAAAGGAGCAGTACCTCGTTGCCCGTATCGACTAACGAATGGATAGCCTCACTCAGCATAGCCGAGCTGCCGGTCCATGACGCCGCAATGGCTTTCGTTAAGACAACTAGAATATTGCCGACGAGAGCAGCATATATGACTAACTTCGATGACGAGTTTGCTGCCATATAATCTCCAGTAGTGTTTTGTCAGTTCTTAATGGGGGTATTTAACCAATATCCAATTCCCCAAAAAGTGCCTAACCAGCAGTAAGAAGTCAGCTGATTTTGCAATTTCTGGCTATCGTCAATAATAGCCTATTTATTCCTTGGTCATAAGTATCAATTTGCTGGCTGCCTCGGTATAGTATGAAAATCGGACAGTTTATGTGCTACAAACCCGGACATTTTATTTTCACCCTACAAACGAATAATTGGATTATGTTGCGACATTTCATGGTACGTCCTCGACTAACGACAGCATTAGTGTTTATAGGAATTATCCATTTCTTTTTGTTGCCGGAAAACTGGCGAACCGTTACGAAATTATTGACGGCATGGGATTTTGGTATCTTCCTTTACCTTATACTGATATCAGTCATGATGAGTAGATCAGATGTAGATACAATACGATCGCGAGCGACTGAGCAAGACGAGGGGGCTTTAATAATCCTTGTCTTCACTATCCTTACGGTCATGGCAAGCGTGGTCGCCATTGTGGAAGAACTGGCAACTGCAAAAGCCCAACATGCCACCACTTATGTCCATATCATTCTAACGGCAATTACGATTTTCTTATCGTGGATGTTCATGCAGGCCATGTTTGCATTGCATTATACCCATGAATATTATAAT
>Ga0182019_10000725_pt1 | contig 16379 bp, 12 predicted proteins | sample 812E2MmetaG_FD_120483 | JGI IMG/M metagenome (GOLD analysis project Ga0182019, IMG submission 120483) | Permafrost microbial communities from Stordalen Mire, Sweden - 812E2M metaG | ecosystem: Environmental > Terrestrial > Soil > Wetlands > Permafrost | place: Sweden: Stordalen | collected...
AGCCTGTGCGCGATCGCGGCTTCGATTTCTCCCCTGGTCTCGCGCAGCTCCGGGGAGACGTAGTCAAGCTCAAGCGCTCTGTAGATCCCTTCCTCGTCGTCGCATCGGACGACCTTCTTCCCCTTCCCCCTTTTCTCCTCTTCTCCGAGATGCGAGAACCCGTACTCATTCAGGCTCAGCCCGAATTTCTTCGCGCGCGTGCGGAGCTCGACGTTGTGCTCCTTGCTCCCCGTGAAGTAATTCAGCGCGAACGGAAATTCGGCATCGTTCACGATCCTGAGGTCGCAGTTGATTCCCGAGGCGAGCGTGACGCTCGATTTCGTCTCTCCCTGCGCCACGACGGCCGTGACGTCCGGGTGGGCAACGAAGGCCTGCATGAGCCGTTTCCTGTCGGCATCGCGCGCGCTCAGGACGATATCGATGTCGCCAATGACCTCCTTGCGCCTTCTGAGGCTCCCGGCGATCTCCCCCCGGATCACCCCCTTCTGCTTCATCATCAGGTCGTACACCGGCAGGGCGGATTCCTGTGCGGTGGAAAAGAGGTGCTTGTCGCTCCGGGAGCGGAGCGCCTGGATGCCGGCGAGTATGTTCTCCTGGGATTTCTTCCCGAACCCTTCGAGGGAGGCAAGGCGGTCCGCTTGTGCGGCCTTCTCGAGCTGGTCCAGCGAGCGGATTTTCTCCTTTTCGAAGAGTATCCTCACCTTCTTCGGACCGAGTCCCTGTATCCGGAGCATTTCAAGGACGCCGTCGGGAAACCCCTTGCGCAAATCCGTGTATTCCTTCGATTTCCCTTTGACTACGAGATCCGCGATTATCGCCGCGATGCTTGTTCCGATCCCCTTGACCTCCGTCAGTTTTTCGGACGCCACGACCTCCTGGAGGTCGTCCGTAACCCCTTCCAGCGCGCGGGAGGCGTTATGAAATGCGCGGGATTTGAAGGGGTTCGCCCCCTGCAATTCGAGGAGGGTTCCCATTTCGTCGAGGATGGAGACGATCGATTTTTTGTCCATGGCGTGGAAAAAAATACCAAAATGGGGAGTGACATTCAACCTGCCGGCGCGCGCGCGCCGTCCGGTTACAGCCAGAGAAGGAGAAGCAGATCGACGGATTGGTTCCGGATCATAAGCGAGGGAGAGGAGAAGGCACGGGAGAAGCTGGGGGACCACCTTCCCTCGAACGACACGAGGGGCCTCCGGCGGGTGATGATTTCGATCCCCCCGCCTACTGTCACGCCGACCTCCGACCTTTTGAACTGGTCAAATAGGTGTGCCGGGTCCTGGGCCCGGCCGACAAGGAAGTCAAACCTCGGCCCGACGGTTGCGTACGGGACAAAACCGAATTTCCAGGCGCGCAGTTTCATGAGCATCGCCACGTGGACGTAGTCGAGCCTTGGTGTACCCCCAGGAGGCCCATAGGAAAGTCCGGGACTCAGAATCTGGGACGCCGTGACTTCCTCCGCCGTGACCGTCCTCCCCCGCTGGGCGTACGCGGTCTCGAGGACAAGGCTCAGGACGGGCATATTCAGGAACTCGACGAACGCCCCTGCGGAAAACCCCCACCTAATGACGTGCGGAATGGCAGGAACAGTTGATGCGCTGGTGATCGACAGGAGCTGGTACCCACCCGATGCTCCACCCTCGATTCCCCAGCCGCGAATCATCTGCGCGCGGCCGGGGGCGGGAAGAGCAAGGAGGAAGAGAAGAAGGACGGGATGAGGCTTCATTTTCCGGGAAGGCTGTCCGATTAATAAGCGAAGAATCGGCCAGTTTTGCAACAAGCCGCGGGGGACCCTACCAGCGGAGGACGGCCCCTTCGATTGCAAGCCCGGGACCCATGGCGATCATTACGCCCGTGTCCCCTGTTTGCGGTCTCGACTCTCTCATGGTCTCATCCAGGACAAACAGGACGGTCGGCGACGACATATTCCCGAAGTTCCTGAGCACGCACCTGCTGTGCCTGAGCTGATCCTCCCTGACCCCAATCTCATCCCTGATGCTGTCGATCACCTTCCTCCCGCCGGAATGGATGATCCAGTGGGCCACGTCTTCACGGCGGAGGCTGTTCTGCGCAAGGAGCGAATCGAGAAGCCTGCGGACAAGCCCGCCTGCGGCGTCCCGTATGTCTTTGGAGAGGACGATCCTGAGTTTCCCCTCCCTTGTCTGAAACCCGACGGTATGGAGGAATGACGGTTCCAGGAGCGTGTCGAACCCGAGAATCCGCGGCCCCTTCCCTTCGCCGCCGGATGAGACGATAACCGCCGCGGCGCCATCGGCGCAGATGGCGTTCCCGACGACGGTCTCGACGGAATCGTCGATATAGTAGCATGCCGAACAGATCTCGACGGTCACCACAAGCGCCTTCCGTCCGGGATATGCCATCACGTAGTCGTATGCGCGCTGCAGACCCGGCATCGCTCCGGCGCATCCCATCCCCACGAGGTCGGCCCGCTGCAGGTTGGTCCGGAGGCCGAGGTCTTTGATGAGGATCGCGGAGAGTCCGGGACAGAGATATCCCGTGCACGTAACGGCGACGATGAAATCGACCTCGCCGGGAAGGATTTCCGCGTCCTCGAAGCATCGGAGGACCGCTTCCCTCCCGAGAACGACCGCGTGTTCTTCGAACCTGGCGTGGAGCACGTCCGCCGGCTCGTCGGGGACGAACGTCTCCGCATCGAACGACAGGTGCCGGTACTCGATATCGCTGTTCATGAATATCTGTTCGATCCGCGGGTTCCGGTACATGGGAACGAACTTACAGGAGAGATCGTAGATCTCGCGCTGCGTGTAGCGGCGCGGAGGGTTCGCTCTTCCGATGCCTGTGATCCGTGGTTCTGCGGCCATATAACGGCGCTCCGTTAGTCGGGGGATAATGCTCCCTGGGCGACGGCACGGGGAGCACTTTGTAAACGTGCGGGGAGGCGGAATAATTCCCCCCCCAATTACGCCGGTTGAGGCCGGGGGGGGTAGAGCTCGAGGAATTTCGTGAGGTGTTCGAATATCGGGGCGGCTTCCGTGAACTGCATCAATTCCATCCGGATCCGCGAGACATGGGGGAGTCCCCGCAGAAAACCGGAATAATGTTTCCGGAGCTCAATCACGCCTGCTCGTTCCCCTTTATATTCGACGGAGAGGCGAAGGTGTTCACGGAGGAGGTCGACCCGTTCTTCGATCGACGCGTCGGGGAGAAGCTCTCCGGTGGCAAGGAAGTGTTTTGTCTGACGGAATATCCACGGATTGAGAACGGCACCGCGGCCGATCATCACGGCGTCGCACCCGGTCGAGGCGAACACTTCACGGACATTCTCCGCCGTCATAATGTCCCCGTTGACGATGACGGGCATGCTGACGGCCTGTTTGATCTTCGGGATCCACGAATAGTCGACCGCGCCTTTGTGTCCCTGGTCGCGCGTCCTGCAGTGGACAGTGAGCGCCGCGATCCCCGCATTTTCGCACATCTTCGCCACGTCGACGATCCGGATGCTTGCCTGATCCCACCCCAGGCGGGTCTTGAGCGTGACGGGGATCTTCACCGCGTTCACGACCGTGGAGGCGATCTTCTCCATCTTCGGAAGGTCGCGCAGGAGTCCCGCGCCTGCACCCCGCATGGCAACGTCCCTGACCCAGCACCCGCAGTTGATGTCGATGAGGTCGGGGAAGGCTCTCGGCAAGCTGCGCCGCCCCTTCCATCGCCGGGATATCCCCGCCGTAGATCTGTATGCCGATCGGGCGCTCCTCCTCGCGGAAAAACATTTTTTGCTTCGTCTTGCGGGACCCGCGGACGAGTCCGTCCGAGTTGACAAATTCCGTGTAGACAATATCCGCCCCCATCCGCTTGCAGATCGACCGGAACGGGTAATCCGTCACGTCCTCCATGGGCGCGAGGAGTATCCCCTCGTGCAATTCGATGTCGCCGATTTTCATACCTGAAAGATACCCAATACGGGGCGGAGATTCAACGCGCACCGGCGTCAGAAGATCTCACCGCTCCTCCACTTGAAGACCATCCGATTCCAGAATGATTCGTACCCTGACTCCCGGTACAGGAGATAGTCCTCGACCGTCAACGCCTTCGTCTGCCTCATGACGTGTCTGAAAACAAAGGCAATCTCCCCCTCGCTCCCCGGGAAGTCATAGTACCACGTCTGCGTGTCGAAACGATTACTGATCCCCGACGGCGGGCCGAGCACGCAGTAGATCATCCCCCGGTCCGTCCTCCATCCTTCCTTGACGATCGTGAAAAGTCTGTTGGCCTCCTCCACCCTGCTGTAGTAATTCCTGATGAGCGAAGCGGCTTTCGAAGGGTCGCCCGCGAGCGAGAGCCAGAACCATTCGAATCTCTTCCGCTGCTCTTCCGTGCCCTGTGCGCTCCTGAGCGCGACCATCTCCTTGTTCGTGGCGATGTACGCGGCGGCGGCGATGAGCTCGGCGTATGTGACCGGGCGGGGAAAACCGGGGCCCTTGATCGAATAATACCGGGAAGCGGAAAGGAGCGTGTCCGCTCCTGAGGACGTTTGTGTCAGGGCCAGGCAATCAAACCTGTAGAGTCCGTCCGGAAGAGGCGGTATGCGGAATTCCGCCGCTGCGATTCTGCCGGGCGGGCGCATGCTCAACACCTCCTGAAAGGCGGTGTCGGGACTGCCGAAGTCGACGAGCGAATGCCCCGAGGGGAGCGTGAATGTCGGGTAATAGAACGGCACTACTGCAATGCTGGTGTCGGCGGGGTACCGGAGGAGGCACATCCCGACGCGCGAATCGGACGTTGTGGAAAAGTCGTAGGTTCTGACCGTGCAGGGGGTCGAATCCGAGCGCATCGGGACGAAAAACGAGATCTGCGGAATCGCCGTCCCGTCGCGCCTGACGTTGATGAGGGAAATCCGTCCGAGTGCCGGACCCGGTAGTGCGGGGTCCCAGATCGTCACGCTCTGCGCTCTGGAAGCCTTCCGGCCGTCGACAATGTCCTCGAGCGTGACGTCGATCCGGTACGAACCCGGAGGCGCCGCGATCCGCTTCATACGTACGATCGGTTCGAACGATTGTGTCGCTTCATAGCGCTGGACAAGCGTCGTTTCCGCCCAGGAGACTTCACCGGAGAGCTGGCCTGAAAGTCGATCGGTCAGACGCGCGATAATTTCACAGCGGGATCGAAAACCGGCCGTGGTTTTCTCAAAAATGAGCGTCGGGGAAGGGATGCTCAGGTAAAGATCGATAGCAGCAAGGGAATCACCCTCCGAGGGAACGGCTTCGATGTCGAATCCCCGGGAACCGGACTGGTAGGTTGTTGTCTTCCCCGCGTCGGATTGATCAATCGCAGGGGTTCCGGCGCATCCCGCGCAAAGGACGATCAGGGATGCAGCACAGAGCCATGGGGATAAATGGCCTTGCACCATATACACTCCGTCGCTGTTCCATCTCCTACGAACGGCCAAGGTGCTTCAGTATCCGCGCAAAGCCGGCAAAATTGTACTTCAACAGCAGGTACAGCCTGTAGGGGATGAGCGGCCCGAGCGCGGGGAGCGAATCTTTCCCGGATTCCCTCTGGGGAATCTCGACAAAGTCCCCTTTGCGGGCAATGATGACGCTCTGGGTTGTTATGCCGAGCCGGGGGATTTCGGTCATGGCATGTGCAACGGCAAATCCGGTCCCGCGGAGGAGCGTCAGCAGATCCCTCCCGTACGTCCTGTACGTGAGCGTATGGCCGCCTCCGCCATGATACTCCGGCTCCATAAGGAAGACGTCTTCGCTCCCGGAAGTGTCGACCCGGCGAAGCGTGGCAGCCTCCTCGTGCCTGTACGGAACGGTAAGGACGAGCGTCCCGCCTGTCTTCAGCGTTCTGTAAATCTCCCTGTATCCGGCGGCATCGTCCCGGACATGCTCGAAGACGTCCGAGGCAATCACGACCTCGAATGTGGAATCCGTGAAATGGAGTTTCTGAAAATCAGCGAACGTCCGGGGCTGGTCCCCCGCGGCGATCCTCTCCGGATCGTACTCCGTTGCGTAGTAGTCGAATTTGTCGTTGAGCATCACGGGATAAGCCCCCCGCGCGCTCGATTCAAGGATCGCAACGGACCGATTGCCGGGCCAGCCATGGAGCGGCAGGCCGTCGTTCCCCGTGACCTTTCCGAGCCAGTACGTGACCGCCCGGAGTCGCGAGGAGGATGCGCAGTTGCCGCAGAGGTTCCCCTCCCGTCCGCCTTCGGGACGCAGGAATTCTCCTCTCCATCCGCATATGTTGCACTGACCGGCCGGCATGTCACCAAACTAATGAACGCCGCCCATATTTTCAATCATTGGTGGCCCCGGATTTGGCGCCGTTTTCAGGCGCCACTGCAATGCCCTGTGCTGGCTTTTCGGGGCCGAATTCAGGATATTGGCCGGACACGAACACGCCAGACCTGCGAACGAACAAGTGATGCACGACCGGGGACATCTGCAATTCGAACAGTATACGCTCGCCAGCGGGCTGACCGTCATACTCCACCGCGACGGCTTCTCCCCCGCCGCCGCAGTCATGGTGATGTACCATGCCGGATCGAAGAATGAATCGCCCGGCCGGACCGGACTCGCGCACCTCTTCGAGCACCTGATGTTCAAAGGATCCGAGCACGTCGCAGACGGAGAGCATTTCAGGCTTCTTCAGGAAGCCGGCGCCACCGTCAACGGGTCGACGTCGGAAGACAGGACGAATTACTATGAAGTCGTCCCGTCGAATTATCTGGAGCTGGCGCTGTTCCTCGAATCGGACCGGATGGGATACCTCCCCGGCGCCGTGGACCAGGCGAAACTCGACAACCAGCGGGAAGTCGTAAAGAACGAACGGCGCCAGAACTACGACAATGTCCCCTACGGAACCGCGTACGAGACACTCGCCCGCGAGGTGTATGGTCCCGGCCACCCGTACAGCTGGCCGGTGATCGGATCCATGGAGGACCTCTCGGCCGCGTCGCTCGAGGATGTGAAGGCGTTCTTCCGCACCCACTATGCGCCTGCCAACGCATGTCTCGTCGTGTCAGGCGACTTTGTCCGCGATCAGGCCGTGAAGTGGATCGGGAAGTACTTCGATTCCCTCCCTCGGGGCGCTCCCCCCGCAGCGGTCCCCCCCGCCCCTGCGCGCCTGGCGGAGGACAGGCACATCGTCTCCGGGGAGAACGTGCATCTTCCCCGACTGTACCTCTCATGGCCCGGCCCCCCCCGGGGGACGCGCGAAGACGCGCTCCTTGACGTACTCACGACAATTCTGAGCTCGGGAAAAAACTCCCGGCTTTACCGGCCTCTCGTGTTCGACAGGCAGATCGCACAGAGCGTGTCGGCGTTTACGGACGGAAAGGAGATTGCGGGAATGGTGACAATCGACGCGACCGCACGCCCCGGGGAGAGCCTGACGGAAATCAGCCGGTGCATATTCGGTCAGATTGAACAGCTCCTTGCGCAGGGGGTGACGGAACGCGAAATCGAAGCGGCGTACAACGGAAAAGAGGCGCAGATCGCCTCGCGCCGGACGACGTCACTCGGGATTGCGAACGGACTCGCGACCGCCTGGACGCTGTCGGGCGATGCGGAGAATTTTAACAGGGATCTCGTGCGGTTTCAGGGGATTACTCCGGAGGAAATTCTCCGGGCAGCCCGGACGGTCTTCTCGGGCCACCACGTCTCGCTCAGCATCGTCCCGCGCGGGGAGATGTCCCCCACGTCCCCTGACGGAGCGGGCGCGACGGGCGCTGACAGCCCGGCGGGGCCTCCACAGGCACCGGGACATCATGAGCGCACCTCGCGTACATTCACACGCTGACCGAATGAACATTCCGGCACCGCAACCTGTCCCGCATCTTGTCCTCCCTCCCGTGCAGAAGGGCACGCTCCCGAACGGACTTCCTCTCTGGCTTGTGGAGCAACACCGGAATCCCCAGGTCGTCCTGAGCATCGTGCTCCAGAGTGGGTCGTTTTTTGATCCTCCGGGAAAATCGGGGACCGCATCCCTCACCGCGGAACTCCTCGAGTCAGGAACCGTCTCGCGTGATGCTCTTGCGATCTCCGAATCGGTGGAATTCATCGGCGCGACACTCGGTTTCCGGTCCGGCGCCGACGGCACGTTCGGGACGCTCTTGACGCTCAGCCGGCACCTGGATGTCGGAATCGGACTCTTTGCGGATCTCCTGGTTCATCCCGTCTTTCCGCAGAGGGAGTTCGACCGGCTCCGGACGCAGAGACTGACCTCTCTTGTTCAGATGAAAGACAGGGCGGCATCAGTTGCAACTAACGCCTTCATGCGCGTCATCTACGGAGATGAGCATCCCTATGGAGTGGACCCCTCGGGGACGGAAGAATCGGTAGGCGGACTGACGCGGGAGGACATACTCAGGTTCTACGGCGATCACTACGCCCCTTCAGATGCCACGCTCATCGTCGTGGGTGATACGACGATGGAAGAGGTCGTCCCGCTTCTCGAGAAGGAGATCGGCGCGTGGAAAGGCGGAGAGTCCCGCGCTGCTCCCGTTCCGCTTCCCGAACCGGCCTCCCCCGGAGGGGTGTATCTGATCGACAAACCGGGGGCTCCCCAGTCGGAAATCAGGATCGGCCGCCCCGCACTTTCCAGGAACACACCGGACTACTTCCCCGTCGCGTTGATGAACCGGGTGCTGGGGGGACAGTTTTCAAGCCGGATCAACATGAACCTGCGCGAGAAAAGGGGATACACATACGGCGCCCGCTCATCGTTCATGCTCCTGAAACATCCGGGCCCGTTCATGGTGAGCGGCGCATTCACCGGAGCGAAGACCGGAGACGCCGCGGAACAGTTATTCCTGGAGATCGATGCGATGCACAGGGAAGGGGTGACGGAGGGAGAGCTGGAATTTTCCCGGAAGGGACTCACCGGCGCATTCGCCCTCAGTTTTGAAACGCCGTACCAGGTTGCCGCTGCGATTCAGAACATCATCCTGTACGGGCTGCCGGAAGACTACTATGAACGCTACATCGGGGACCTTGCGGCGGTGACCCCCGCGGACGTCAGCCGGGTGGCCCGCACAACTCTCGATACGTCGGCCATGGCGCTTCTCGTCGTCGCAGACGCGGGTGAAAACCGGGGCGTTCTCGGGTCTCTTGGCAGAGGGCCGGTTGTGGAGCTTGACAGCGGGGGGAAGAGGCTCAGGTGAGGTTCCGGATGATCTCCCCACCCATCTCCGCCGTGCCGACGGGGGCGCCGGGGTTGAGGTCGCGTGTGACGTACCTCCCCTCGGACAGGACCCGGGCCACCGCTTTCTCTATCCGGTCTGCGGCGGCGGTCTCATTCAGGTGGCGGAGCATCAGGACCCCGGCAAGGATCAGAGCGGCGGGATTTGCCAGGTTCTTCCCCGCGATGTCCGGCGCGCTTCCGTGCACCGCTTCGAATATCGCCGCATTGTAGCCGATGTTGGCGCCCGGGGCAAGCCCCAGGCCGCCGACCAGACCGGAGGCGAGGTCGGACAGGATGTCCCCGAAGAGGTTCGTCGTAACGATGACGTCGAACTGATGGGGATTGATCACCATCTGCATCGCCATGTTGTCGATGATCTTGTCCTCGGTCTTGATGTCCTGATATTCCGCCGCGACCGAACGCGAAACGTCAAGAAACAATCCCCCCGTGTACTTCAGTATATTCGCCTTGTGGACTGTCGTCACCTTTTTTCGCCCGTGCCTGCGCGCGTAGTCGTAGGCATAGCGGACGATCCGCTCTGATCCGGTGCGCGTGACAACGCCGATGGTCTCCGCGGCGCTCCTGGAAGGGTCGATGTAATGTTCTATTCCCGCGTAGAATTCTTCGGTGTTTTCCCGGACGATGATAAGGTCGACGTCCCTGTACCGCGAGGGAACCCCTTCGAATGAGTGCGCCGGGCGCACGTTGCTGTACAGATCGAATTCTTTCCGGAGCGCAACGTTGACGCTGCGGAACCCCGACCCGACAGGGGTCGTCAGGGGTCCTTTGAGCGCGACGCGCGTCCGACGGATGGACTCCAGGACGTGTTCCGGCAGAGGGTCCTTGAACTTGTCGATCGCCGTCATGCCGGCTTCGACCCTCTCCCACTGGATGTCGACACCCGCGGCCTCGATTACACGGACGGCGACGTCCGCGATGCTCGGCCCTATCCCGTCGCCGGGTATCAGAGTTACGGTGTGCATGCTCCCCTTTCCTCCAAAAGTCGAATAAAGTAGTCAAAAGGGGCTGGAGATTCAATCATCGGACGCCGGAGGCAACGGTTTTGGCGCATAGAGGACAGCCGCCTTCTCCGCGGACGTCACAATCCCCCTGATGAGCGCCGAGCTGAACCCGTGATGCTCCATCTGATTCAATCCCGTGATCGTGCACCCCTGGGGCGTTGTAACCCGGTCCACCTCCCCTTCCGGGTGATTCCCCCCCTCGACAAGGAGAGAAGCCGCACCGAGCGCCGTCTGTGCCGCCATGAGGAGTGCGTCCCCGGCATGGAATCCGATCTCGATCCCCCCCTGTGACGCGGCGCGTATCGCGCGAAGGAAGAACGCAATGCCGCACGCGCAGAGGGCGGTTGCCGGGATCATGAGCGCCTCATCGACGATGAGCGTCCTCCCCAGCGCGTCAAACATGGTCTTCACAAGCGAGAGCGTTTCCCCCGCGTCCCGGTCGGTGGAAAGGCACGTCATCGACTGACGGATGGCGATGGCGGTGTTCGGCATGGCCCTGATGACAAGGACACCAATTCCCAGGTGCCTCCGTATTTCCGCGATCGTCGCCCCGGAGACAACGGACACGATCGTGTGCCGCCCGCTCTTGAGGGATCCTTTGATCTCCGCGAGGAGGGAGTTGAGCTGCTGGGGAGTCACGGCGAGGAAGACAAGCCCGGCGCCGCGGACGGCGCGGACATTGTCCGTCGTGACGTCGAATCCCTCCGAGCGGAGCGCCGCCAGGCTCTCTTCATTTCTCCTCGTCAGCGTGATCCCCGACGCAGGAGCGATCCCTCCGGCGACGAGTCCCCGTGCGATCGCCGCGCCGATGTTTCCTCCGCCCAGAACCGCAATGTGCGTGCCGCGCGATACTGCCATCATGTCCTCCCTGGAATAGTCATTGGTTACGACTCCATGAGAAACGCTTTCAGCTCTCTGAACCCGGCGGGGAGTTGTACGGAATTCTTTTTCCCCCCCAGGAGAACCTGCAGCCGTTCGGGGACCGTTATCGATTCCCGCACCGGCGTATCGTACACATCGATGAATTTCGCAGGGTGCGCCGTCTCGAGAACGATCCCCGCGAACGAGCCCCCTGCGAGCGCGCGGTAGCGGGCGAGCGCACGGTAGCCGACCGCGCCGTGCGGATCGAGGACGTACCCGTATTTCCGGAATACTTCGGCAATCGCCCCGCGCGTCTCATCATCCGACACCGACGCGGTGAACACCGCCCTGCGCATCGCTTCGATGTCGTCGTCAAAGAGCGCCCGTATCCTCGGGAGGTTCCCGGGATCCCCAACATCCATCGCATTGGAGAGCGTCGTGACGGCGCTCCCGGGCGTATACACGCCCGAGGAGAAGTACCGGCCGACGACGTCATTGGCGTTCAACGCAGCGACGAACCGCACGACCGGGAGCCCCATTTTCCATGCGATGAGTCCGGCAGTCAGGTTTCCCAGGTTGCCGCTCGGGACGGAAAACACGACCCCGCGGTCCCTTTCCCCCAGCCTTGCAAACGCGTTGAAATAATAAAATGTCTGTGGGAGAAGACGGGCGATATTGATCGAGTTTGCGGACGTGAGCCTCCGCCGGGCATCGAGTTCGCGGTCCGCGAATGCACTCTTCACAAGCCTCTGGCAGTCGTCAAACGTCCCGGCGATCTCCAGGGCGGTGACGTTCCCCGTGAATGTCGTGAGCTGGCTTTCCTGTATCTGGCTCACCCTCCCGGAGGGATAGAGCAGCACGACGGACACTCCCGGGATCCCCTGAAACGCACTCGCGACCGCGCTCCCCGTGTCTCCCGATGTTGCGACGAGGACCGTGTACCCCTCATCGCCGTCACGGCGCGCGTACGACATGACGCGAGCCATGAAACGCGCACCGAAGTCCTTGAACGCGAGCGTGGGCCCGTGAAAGAGCTCGAGCACCGCCGTCGTGTCGTCGAGCCGGCGCAGGGGCGCGTCGAACGTGATTGCGCCCTCCACGACGTTCCGGAGGTCCGTCTCCGGCATTTCCCCGTCAAGCAGGATCCGGGCAACCTCGAACGCGATCTCGGGAAAGGAAAGGCCGCCGACGCCTCGGAGGAACCCCGCGGAACAGAGGGGGATCGAGGCGGGGATGAACAGCCCGCCGTCCCCGGGAATCCCGCGGCGGACCGCCTCGGCGAATGACACCGAGAGCCCGCGGTTCAGTGTGCTGCAGAGCCTCATGAGATGATCCTTGCCCCGTTCCCGCCGACACGGGAGACGAGCGTGGTGCAGGGTACGCGCGTCTCCTTCAGGGCGCTCTCCATCGCCGCGGCGATCTCCACGGCGGCGGGACGGGAAGAGGCGATTGCGAAAAGGGACGGACCCGAACCTGATATGCCGCAGCCCAGCGCGCCGTGCGCGAGCGCGGCTTCTTTCATGGCCCCGAACCCGGGGATCAGGTGCCGGCGGGCCGGTTCAGCGATGACGTCCTCGAGCGAACGGCTGATCAGCGGGATGTCCCCGGTGAACATCCCCGCGATGAGTCCTGCCGCGTTCCCTGTCTGCGTTATGACGTCACGGAGGGGGATCTCTTTCGGGAGAATCCGTCTCGCATGATCGGTCCGCACTTCGATCTGCGGCGAAATCACCGAACACCAGAGGAGATCAGGCACGTGTATCCGGACAATGTCGATGGGGTGATATCCCCGCACGAGAACGAACCCTCCCCAGAGACAGGGGGAGAGATTGTCTACGTGGACGGCTCCGCTGGCGATCTTCTCCCCCTCGATCGCAAATTCCAGGAGCCTGTCGCGGGTGAGCCCGGTCCCGAGCAGCGCATCGGCTGCGACAACCGCTGCGACGGCGCTCGCGGCGCTCGATCCGATTCCCCCCCCCACGGGGATCCCCTTGCATATGTCGATCTCCACGCCGGCCCCCGGCGCGCACTCCCTGATGAGCGCCAGCACAGGGGGGCCGGCGGTGTTCGCGGCGGCCTCCGCGGGGAGGGGAGACCTGCAGCCCGTAATCTTCCCGATACGCACGCCGGGGAAATCGCTGAGCCTCGCGGTGACGGTGTCGCCCGCACCCTCGAGAGCGAACCCCATGATGTCAAACCCGCACGAGACGTTTGACACAGACGCCGGCGCGAACGCCGAGACTTCGTTGCCCATGTCAGACCTCGTGAAATGATATTCGTATGATGTCCGCGAGCACACCGGTGGCGGTGACATCGGCCCCAGCGCCCGGCCCTTTGATAACGATCGGCTGGTCTCTGCAGTTTGCCGTCGTGAGCGCGATGATGATATCGCTCCCGGAAAGCGCGTAACACGGATTATCGGCGCCCACACGTTTGAGCGAGACTTCCGCCTTTCCGCGGGAAAACGACGCGATGTAACGGAGGACTTTCCCCTCCCGGAGTGCGGCGTCCCGTTCGCGGGCGTACTCGGCGTCGAGAGACGGGAGCTCCTTCATGAACCGCTCAACGCTGCCGGTCTTCCGGAGCCTCCCCGGGATCAGCGGCCTGAGGCGTATGTCTTTCAGCTCGAGCGGGTGCCCGGACTCCCGGGCAAGGATGAGGAGCTTCCTCCCGACATCAAGCCCGTTCAGATCGTCCCTGGGATCCGGCTCAGTGTATCCCCTGGCGCGCGCCTCGCCGACGACCCCGGCGAACGAGCGTCCCGCGGTAAACGAGTTGAAGAGATAGCTGAGCGTTCCCGAAAGAACGCCGTCGATGCGGAGTATTCTGTCCCCGCCGGCGATCAGATCGTTGATCGTGTTGATGATCGGGAGCCCCGCCCCGACGTTCGTCTCGTACAGGAACCTGACGTTATGCCTGAGCGCGGTCCTGTGCAGCCGTTCGTACAGCTCATAGCGCCCTGCATTCGCCTTCTTGTTCGGCGTGACGACGGAAATGCTCGACTCGAGTATCGTGTTGTACTGCCCGACGAGCGCGTCGCTCGCCGTGCAGTCGACAAAGACGCTGTTGGGAAGATTCATCTCCCTCATCCGGCGGACGTACGACTCCAGATGCATCGCCGATCCGGCTGAGGCGAGCTTCTTCTTCCATTCCCGCCCGAGCGATCCCCCGCCGTCAAACATCATCTTCCTGCTGTTGGCGACCGCCTCGACGCGCACGTCGAGTGACTGGGCGCGGAGAAGGAACTCCCGCTGGGCGGCGATCTGCCTGAGGAGGGCTCCTCCGATCAGGCCCGTCCCCACGATGAACAGGTGGAGTGATTTTGTCCCCGAAAGGAAGAATGCATCGTGGAGCGCGTTCAGGGCCTTGGCCTCGTCCGCCTTCGAGACGATCGTGGAGATGTTCAGCTCGGAAGAGCCCTGTGCGATGGCGACGACGTTTATGCCGTTCCGCCCGAGCGCCTGGAACAGCTTTCCCGATATGCCCGTCTTCTTTCTCATGTTCGCACCGACGACCGCCACCGCCGACAGGTCCCCCTCGATCACGACGCTTTCGATCTGGTGCTCCCGTATCTCGAACCTGAGCTCGTGTTCGATGAGCCGCTTCGCCGCCGCGGCGGACCCGGGATGGACCGCCAGGCAGAGCGAATACTCCGAAGAGGCCTGCGTGACCATGAGGACGTTGATTTCTTCCTCCGCCAGCGCACTAAACACGCGCCTCCCGATACCGGCGATCCCCGTCATCCCGCTCCCCTGTATCCTCAGGAGGGCGATTTCGTCGATCGAGGATATCCCTTTGATGAGGAACCCGGCCGAGGTGTCCCGTTTGCCGATGAGCGTCCCTTTGAATTCCGGATTGAACGTGTTCCTGATCCGTATCGGAATATTCCTGTCGAGCGCCGGCTGCATCGTGGGGGGGTGAATGACCTTGGCGCCGAAATGCGACATCTCCATCGCCTCTTCGTATGTCATCCGGGGGATGGAGAAGGCTTTTTCGACTTTTCGCGGATCAGCAGTCATCACGCCGTCCACATCGGTCCAGATCTCGATTTCCCTGGCACTGAGCGCCGCACCGAATATCGACGCCGTGAGGTCCGACCCGCCACGCCCTATCGTCACTGTGTCATTGTCGGTTGTCGACGCGACAAACCCGCAGGCACACTGCAGGCCCGTGTGTTTTTGAAAATACTGCCGGATGAGGTGTGACGTCAGGTCATACCGTACTCTCCCCGCACCGAACGTGTCGTCGGTCTTGATGAGTGTCCTCGAGTCGATGTACCCGCAGGGAATCCCGGAGGCGTTCAGGGCTTCCGCAATAATGAACGTCGAGAGGATCTCGCCGAAGCTCATTGTATAGTCGAGCGTCCGGTCGGTCAGTTCCTCCGTGAACAGCACGCCGTGGAGCACGTTCGAAAGATCGGCGAGCTGCTCGCGCACGAACTTCTCACCGCTCCTGCGTCTTCGGGCAGGAACGAGCTCCACGAGCGCACCCAGGTGCCGGTCCCTGATCTTCTTCAGCCCCGCGAGGTACTTTCTGTCTCCGCGGGAGGCAAGCCGGCTCGTGGCGATGATCTGGTCGGTGATCCCTTCGAACGCGGAGAACACAACGACGAGGTTTTTCTGCCGTGCCCGCTCCCGGGCGATGATCTCAATAACGTTCCGGATCCTGTCCGGCGTGCCGACGGAGGAGCCGCCGAATTTCATAACATGCATGGGTATCCCCTGAAATGAGAAAGACCGGCTTCAGGTCGCTGAAGTCGGTCTTCCGGAGTGAAAACGGGATGAGCCAACCTCAACCGTCCCCCGTGAGGAACGCGGGCGTTGTCGTCGTATGCGTCAGAGGGAGGCTGTATGGAGACACGGGAATCATGGAATAAACGTAGCACTTTGATCGGTCATTGTCAAATCCGGCAGAAATCTCGACATCCCGGCGGGTTCTTTGCAGGGTAGTACCGCCGCAGTTTTCAGGCGCGGTGAGAAGAGCGATTCAAATCCGGATGTCGTCGAACATGTTCCGGTCCAAGCTTCTGTACTGAATCGCCTCCCCGATGTGCTCCGGGCGGATCTCGTCTGATGAGGCGAGGTCCGCGATCGTCCGCCCCACCTTGAGTATTCTGTCGTACGCGCGCGCCGAGAGCCCGATCTTCGTTATCGCCGTCTTCAGGAGTTCCTCCCCCGCTCCGTCCAGCCTGCAGAACCGCCGTATGTCCCCCACCTGCATCCCTGCATTCGCATAGAGCCCCTTTTTTCCCCTGAAGCGGGCGCCCTGTCTTTCTCTTGCCTGTGCCACCCGGAACCGGATATCCGCGGAAGTCTCTGCCCGCTCCCT
>Ga0182019_10000726_pt1 | contig 16376 bp, 15 predicted proteins | sample 812E2MmetaG_FD_120483 | JGI IMG/M metagenome (GOLD analysis project Ga0182019, IMG submission 120483) | Permafrost microbial communities from Stordalen Mire, Sweden - 812E2M metaG | ecosystem: Environmental > Terrestrial > Soil > Wetlands > Permafrost | place: Sweden: Stordalen | collected...
CAAGGGCAAGAATGCTGAAATCCTCGTAATTGCTGGTGCAGTTGAGGCTGAGATTGCAGAATTGGAGAGTGCCCAAGACAGGATGGAATTCCTGAAGGATGCAGGTCTCGATGAACCAGGTGTAGATAAGCTTGTAAGAGCTGCCTATAAACTGCTTAATCTCCAGACATTCTTCACGGTTGGTCCCAAAGAGATCAGAGCCTGGACAATGAAAAAAGGGATGTCGGCGCCGCAGGCGGCAGGTGTCATTCACAGTGACCTCGAACGAGGGTTCATTAGGGCAGAAGTGATGAAATACAAAGACTTCATGACACTTGGTTCTGAGCATGCCTGCAAGGAAGCAGGCAAACTGTACATTGAAGGGAAGACATATATAGTTGAGGACGGAGATATCATTAATATACGATTTAACGTTTAATAACAGATGTCCAAGCGTCTGATTATAATATTACTACTGGTTCCTGTTCTGTGTTTTCAGGTTTATTCACAGGTGAGGCAGAATGATCAGCTGCTCAGGGAAGAGGTTAGCCGCTTTGGGCAGGCTATTGTGAAGATTCCATATCCTGGTAAACAGGCATTAAACGATCTGTCAGGGAAAGTTTCCGTAGGTTCTGTAAGAGATAAATATGCTGAATTATTCATCTCGCCTCTTACAGTCGAATGGTTCATAACACAGAATTTTAATTACGAGATTGTTGAGGACACTGAATCCAAGGGCGTGCTTACAGCAACAAGTGTTAAACAGGCGATGGCATGGGATAGTTATCCTACTTATCTGCAGTATGATTCGATAATGCTCTCTTTTCAGTTGCTTTATCCGTCTCTTTGCCGGCTGGATACAATCGGGACTTCCAATAACGGGAAACTTATACTGGCGCTAAAGATATCCGATAATCCGGGGTCTGATAAAGATGAACCGGAGGTGTTCTATACCTCAACCATACATGGAAATGAAACCTCAGGATTCATTTTAATGATGCGCTTAGCCGATTACCTTCTCAGGAATTATAACTCAGATGCCCGGGTAAAAAACCTGGTGGATAACCTTGAAATATATATAAATCCGCTTGCAAATCCTGATGGCACCTATCATAATGGCAATATTATCTCTTCACCAACCAGGTTCAATGCAAACGGTGTTGACTTGAATAGGAATTTTCCCGATCCGGACGGTATTTCCGATCCTCAGCAAAAAGAGACTGCTGATATGATAAAATTCATGCGAGCGCACCATTTTGTCATTTCAGCTAATTTCCATTCCGGCGATGAGGTGGTAAATTATCCATGGGACAGGTGGCCCAGACTCCATGCCGACAATGATTGGTTTTATGCTATAAGCAGGAAATTTGCCGATACTGTTCACCTGTATTCTGTTCCCGCATATATGACTGAATTAGACAATGGGATTACTGACGGATACGATTGGTATTCAATTAATGGCGGGAGGCAGGATTTTGTAACGTATGAGCTTCATGGCCGGGAAGTTACAATCGAACTTGATTATTATTTTGTTACACCCACAACAAGGCTTGATGCATTGTGGCAGTATAACTGGCACTCCCTGATAGGTTACCTCGAAAATGCAATGTATGGAATACATGGTAAAGTGACAGACGATTCCAATGGCAAACCTGTAAAAGCAATGATCTTTATAAATGGCCATGACAAAGATAGTTCCCAGGTATTTTCTGATTCCCTTACCGGGAGTTTCACCAGGCTCATTGCTCCCGGAACCTGGACTTTACAAGTCTCTGCCAAAGGATATTACAGTACTACTGTCAGCAACGTCTCAGTTGTAAATGGTATGCCGGTTAACCTTGATATCAAACTGGTGCCAATAATAAATGCAGTTGATACGGTAACAACACCATTAATAAAAATATACCCTGACCCGGCCAATGAATTTATCAGGATCATTTTTCCGGAAAGGCAGGTTGGGAAGGTCAATATAAAAGTATTTAATTCTCTTGGCAAGTTGATGGCTGATTATCAGGATTTTGCCAATGAAGATACACCGCTTGTCTTTGATGTGCAGGGCCTTGCAGCCGGCTGGTATTCAATAATGATCACAAATGGTTTTTCAGGGATTATCGACCGGGGCAGGTTTGTGGTTATCAGCAACCATTAGACTATTTTTTTGATTATTCTTCCAACCTGTTGCATCAAATCTGAAAACAGCTACTTTTGAACCTGAATTTTTATCTTATTGCAATATTTCATGTCAGGAAACAGTATAGAAATATATGAAGAGCAATTTCAATATAAGGCGTGGCGCATCAATCTTTCTTTGTGCAATCGTATTTAATACGGCTTTTGGACAGGGCGCTTATATTCCACCCGAAAAGCCAAAGCTTGTTATAGGCATTGTAGTTGAGCAGCTGAGATATGACCAGATAGAAAAGATAAGGTCGCGGCTTGGCGAAAATGGAATCCGCAGACTTTTAAATGAGGGAACCTATTTCCAGAACGCATCTTATGAGTACATGCTTACTCAAACTGCTCCGGGGTACGCTACAATTTCCACCGGTGCAGAACCTTCTCTTCATGGTATTACTTCTGATGAATGGTATCTGCCGCTCAAAGATGAACTGATTAATTGTACTAAAGATATCACGGTTAACCCTGTCGGTGGAAGTTACGAGGCAGGCCTTCACTCTCCGGTCAACCTGCTCGTTTCGACTTTTCCGGATGAGCTTAAGATGGCTTCCGGTAAACAGGCAAAAGTTTATGCTGTTGGGTTGAAGGAAAGCCCGGTTATCTTTTCAGCAGGCCATGCAGCAGACGGCGCCTTCTGGTTTGATAATACCACCGGGACATTTATGTCGAGTACATATTACACAGATTCGCTGCCGGGATGGGTTACCGACTTCAATGCTATGAGATATGCTGATTCATTTCTTGATAATTCATGGAATTTATCGAGACCTGCAAAAGACTATTCAGATTGCCTCCCGGATTCAAACAAATTTGAAGAAGGTTTCAATGGATTGAATTATTTCCCATATGATCTTAAAAAGCTCAGCTCAAAAGGAAAAGGGAATGCTGGCAAGGATTATTCAATATTAAGAGAGACTCCATTCGGGAATACTCTTACAACCAACTTTGCAATTAAGCTTATTGAGAAGGAGAAACTGGGGAAAGATGATGTAACAGATTTTCTCTCAATTTGTTACACAGCAACTGATTATATTGGGCATAAGTTCGGGCCCTCTTCGGTTGAGATGGCAGATGCAGTTTTCAGGCTTGACAGGGATATCGAGAATCTTCTTAAGTATGTAATTGACAGCCTGGGTAAAAAAAATGTTCTCATTTATTTTACCTCTGCACATGGCATATCTGAGATCCCGGGTGTTCTGGAAAGCAACCGTATACCATCCGGGTACTTCAGGCCGAATCAGGCCCTGCAACTTTTAAGAAGCTATCTCAATGCAGTTTATGGAGAGGGAGACTGGGTGAAGGGTTACAATGAGAAACAGATTTATTTGAACAGAACGCTTATTGAAGATGCAAAGATACCTCTCGACGAGGTGCAGAAAAAAGTTGCCCGCTTTATTGTCCAGTTTTCAGGGGTTGCCTCCGCATATCCATATTCTGTTTTTGAAACCAGTGATTTCGGGAACGGCAATATGAAGAGGATCATAAATGATTTCAGTCCCCAGAGATCGGGTGATGTGATTGTAACACTAAATTCCGGTTGGGTAGAGAAGGAGGATAGCTATGTGGCTTCAAGCAATTCACCTTACGAGTACGATACGCATGTTCCGCTGATATGGTACGGATGGAGCATGAACAGGGCAACCATCACCAGGAAGGTAAACTTAACAGATATTGCTGCCACGCTCTCATGGTTATGCAAGGTACCCTTGCCAAATGCATGTACGGGAGAGCCGATGTATGAGCTATTCAGGTGATTCCGGGTTATTCCCTTCTTAATCTGTCTCTTATGCTGCATGCTTCCTCAAGAAGAGAAGGGTTATTTTCGCAGCCGTTGCCTAGGATAATAAGATCTGCACCAGCCTTGAAGATCTCCTCGATTTCCTCTTTTTTCCTTATCCCGCCTCCGACAGCGAGCGGAATTGAAATATTTTTTCTGACAGCACTTATTATATCTGTTGGAATATGCTTTGTGGCACCGCTTCCTGCTTCAAGATATATCATGCCTAGTCCAAGCATTTCGCCTGCCATTGCGGTAGCGACAACAATCTCCGGTTTGTCTGCAGGAATTGCTTCAGTCTGACTGATGTATTCTACCGAAGTTTTGGTACCGCAGCCAATAAGGATATAACCTGTCGAGACCAGTTTTTCCCTGACATCTTTAAGGTAGGGAGCGGCAATGACATGGTTGCCAATAAGCAATTCAGGGTTTCTGCCTGAAATAAGTGATAGCAGCAATATCATGTCAGCTTTACGGCTAAGCTGCAGAAGGTTGCCGGGAAAGAGCACAACGGGTATTGTGCAATATCCCTTTACAGAGTCAATAAGGTTGTCAATACTACTGAATGTCAGGCTTCCTCCCGTCATTATAAAGTCGGTTTTGCATTTTACCGCGCTTTTTACAATATTCTTCAGCGAATCACCACTGGCCTTATCCGGGTCAAGCAGAAGGGCAATGCTCCTGTTACCGGGGAAATTATTTGCTTTCATACTTCTTTTTTGTCCATACTATTGCATAATTGTCATATCTGGAATAAAAGAGATCAAAGGATTCATGAATCTTTTGAGTTTGAACTTTTCCTTTTATCTCTCCTGATTCCTTTACATCAAAAGGTTCGACTGTAATATCCTTCCTGATGCTTATTCCCTCCTTGTCGCAGATCTTATAAAGAGACTCTTTTGCGCACCAGTGTATGTAAAGATGATATTTTCTTACATCAGGGTTCTTGGTTATCTTCTCCTTTCTGTTAAGGAATTTGAAGGCAAATGCACCGATATTTGAGCTCATGTACTCAAGATCTATTCCAACCTTTTCATCCACGCTGCAAATTATTGCTGTGAGTTTATGAGAGTGGGTGATGCTTATAAATCTTGAGCCATCTTTTAAGAATGGCTTATTGTTCTTATTATATACGATGCGAGCGTCTTTTCCAAGCATTTCAGAGAGCAAGGCCCTGACACTCAGAAATTCAAGTCTTCGTGAAGTGCTGGTAAAAGCTTTATATTTTTTCTTATCATCGGCATCCAGGATAACCATCTCAAGCAGGGTATTAATTTCCTCCTCAATTTTCCATACTCCGAGGATGGTTGATTCGTTGAGAAAATGTTTTGTAATACAGCCCATTTATAGACAGGTTCATTATTTATTTTTCCATCTCAGAGTTTCAATCAAATGAATGATATCTTCTCTGAAGAATGCAATGGATGGTGCAAGAGAATCAGGATTTGGTTCCGCAGCAAAGTAAAGAGAACCCCTGAAAAAATGCTTAACGCTATCGGTGGCAAAAAACTGAACAGCAGTGGCGGTGCTTCCCTTCAGATCGTAAAGGATCCCATATACTTTATGATCGGGATCGGAAATCACATTTTCATTGATTGCATCAGCCTTGGTTATGTGATTTTTTACATCCATCCTGTAACTCTGATCCATAATGTTTTCCAGGTCTTTCTTAACTTCCCTGTAAGTCAGGTATATCCTGGCCTTATAACCTGAAAAATCAATATTGAACCACCCGGGTTCAGAACCATTTTCAGTTTGGAATGATAATTTCCCATATGCAGGGTATTCGAATGATAATGGTAAATTCTGCCCGATAGAATCATTCCCGGTGAATTGGATATATTGTCTGGCAGGGAAATCGATCCTGAAGTAGCCTTTCGGTTTTGGTACTGCGACTTTTCTGCAGCCCACTATGGCTATCAATAACAAGAATATGGGCAAAAAACTAAGCTTCCTCAGACTTGTCATCTTCTTTATTTATTTCGACATGTATTTGCTTGATTCTCCTCCTGTCGGCTGATTCGATCATGAAGGAGAAATTCTTGAATTTTACTACTTGGTTTTTCTCGGGAATCTCGCCGGTAAGTTCAAGAATAAGTCCTGCCAATGTTTCTGATTCTCCCTTTACCTCTTCAAATGGTTCATTATCAATGCCCAGAATTTTATAAAAATCGTTTAATAGTATCTTGCCTTCAAATAAATATGTCTTTTCATCGATTTTTCTGTACAGAACTTCATCTGCATCGCTTTCATCTGTAATCTCTCCGACAATCTCCTCAAGGACATCTTCAAGGGTGACTATCCCTGATGTGCCGCCATATTCGTCAATTACGATAGCCATGTGGTTCTTCTTAACCTGGAATTCCTTCAGAAGATCATTGATTTTTTTAGTCTCGGGAACAAAGTAAGGAGGTCTCAGAAGCGTTTGCCACTTGAATGTATCAACATTCTTCATATAGGGAAGGACATCTTTTGCATACAGGATTCCCTTGACGTTATCGAAAGATTCAGAATAAACAGGTATCCTTGAGAATCCCGAGCTTATTATTACAGGGATTACCTCGCTGAAGCCTGAATGGATATCGACTGCAGTGACGCCGATCCTGGAGCACATGATTGCGCTCACATTGATATTCCCGAAATTAACTATCCCCTTGAGGATCTTTTCATCTTCATTAAACTCATCAGAAGTGAGATCAAGTGCATCCGACAAGTCGTCCATGCTTATCTTTGAGCGCCTGGTCCTTGTTCTTTTTTTTACAAACGACGATGAAAGCGTGAGCAATATGGTGATCGGCCTGAAGATCTTTTCCATAACCAGGAGAGGCAATGCCATAAATTTGGCTGTGGCTACGTTATTTCTTGATGCGTATACTTTAGGCATTATCTCTCCGAAAAATAAGAGCAGGAACGTAATTACAACTGCTTCAATAATGAACCCTATCACCGGATCTGCGCTGAAATCAAAAAGCTTTGAACTGATGAATGCTGATAAGAGTACAATTGTAATATTTATGGTATTGTTTGCGACAAGTATTGTGCTAAGAAGCTTTTCAGGCATATCATAAAGCTTCAGGACACTTTTTGATTTCCGGCTCTTGTCATTCCTGAACTTTTCTATATCCTCTGGTCCGAATGAGAAATATGCCACCTCAGAGGCTGACATAAAGGCTGAACCAAGGAGGAGCAGAACGAGAACAATTAATCCTATAATTATTTTTAAATCAGGAGGATTAAAGATTATTCCTGAATGGGCAGCAATATATGTAAGTGCAAATGCAGGTTCCAATTAAACTCTTATTAATAATACGACTAGAAGGGAAGATCATCTTCATTACTTCCGGCAGCGGGTCCGTCAGGGAATGATCCGCCCGATCCTTGTTCTTCAGGACCTGGAACATTTTTTTCAGGTCTGTTCATACTTTCACCTGGAGTATGGTAAGGTCCGCCTGCTTCATTTGCCTCAGAGGCGATTGTGCCCTTCTCAGAGTAGTCAGTTCTGGATGAATCGTGCTGTCCGTTATATGAGTTTAGCTTTTTCTCGAGCACAAGCATAGTATCAGCAAGAATCTCAGTAATATACTTGTTGTTCCCGTCTTTGTCGACATATGAGCGGGTTTTTATTTTCCCTACAATGTATACCTGGGTACCTTTTTTAATGGTTTTTTCAGCTACTTCAGCCAGTGCACGCCATAGAACAATATTATGCCATTCGGTAGAGGTAATTGTCTCCCCTTGCTGATTGGTATAGGTTTCACTTGTTGCCAGCGGAAAAGCAGCTTTTGCAACTCCCTTGTCGAAATATCTGACAACTGGGTCTTTACCCACATTGCCTACGAGAATGACTTTATTGATTGACATGTAGTTATGTAATATTTAATTATCCGAAACAGGAGTGTAAAGTTAAGAAAAAAACAGCTCTAAACAATCATTGAAGAACTAAAAGGCAAAAATCCATGTTGTCAGGTATTTACAATTTTTCAGCAATAATTATTTACTTTCCCGATTTTAGTATGGCAGTATAAAAAGGGGAAGGGTATATAATTATCTATTTCATTGTATTTAAGGCAATAATAAAAAATTATTACTTAAGTGTTCCAATTTAAATAAATAATATTTCTATATTTGCAGGGTTGAAAAAAAAGAATACTCAAAATAATTTGTTGAATTTTAAACTTCAAGTAAAATGACTAAAGCAGACATTGTTAATGAAATTGCCAAGAACACTGGTATTGAAAAGGTAACTGTGCAAAAATCAGTTGAGGCTTTAATGGAAACCATAAAACATTCTATGGTAACTGGGAATAACGTTTATCTAAGGGGTTTTGGAAGCTTTATCGTTAAAAAGAGAGCAAAGAAAACTGCAAGGAATATTTCAAAAAATACTACTATTATTATTCCTGCACACAATATACCTGCTTTCAAACCGGCAAAATCATTTATAACAAAAGTTAAATCACACGTTAAGAAATAATCATCCATGCCAAGCGGTAAAAAAAGGAAAAGGCATAAAATGGCTACTCACAAACGCAAAAAGCGTTTGAGGAAGAATAGGCATAAAAAGAAATAGCTGATTGCTGAGTGGTCTTTAACTGAGTATTTTAAACCTAAAGGTCCGGTGATCTTTAGGTTTATTATATATAGGTGTTGGAAATGGTTGATATTATATTGACTCTGATTAATATAGGAAGTGGCAAATAAGGATCTTATCATTGATGTAAATGATTCCGAGGTTTCTTTGGCATTATTGGAAGACAAGCAGTTAATTGAACTCAATAAGGAAAAACGCAATATAAAATTCTCAGTCGGCGACATTTATCTTGGTAAGGTTAAAAAGATAATGCCCGGGCTGAATGCGGCTTTCATCAATGTAGGTTTTGAAAGGGATGCATTTCTGCATTACCTTGATCTGGGAGCCCAGTTCCGTACCCAGCAGAAATATTATATAACTACACTTCAGAGGCAGGGACGTATCATTCCTGTTCATAAATTTAAACCCGAACCTGACATTGACAAGGATGGTAAGATATCTGATGTCCTTACCCAGGGGCAGACTGTTATCGTTCAGATCACAAAAGAACCTATTTCAACAAAGGGACCCAGGCTCTCTTCCGAGATCTCACTTGCCGGAAGAAACCTCGTACTGATCCCAAATTCGGATAAGGTCTCCATCTCCTCGAAGATTGAAAGCCCGGATGAAAAAAACCGTCTGAAAACCCTGCTGCAGAGTATTAAGCCAAGAAATTACGGGATTATAATCAGAACGGCTGCAGAAGGCAAGAAGGTTGCCGTGCTGGATGCCGAACTAAGGGAGCTTGTAAGGAAATGGGAATCAGCTTTTTCAACTGTAAAAAAAGAAATTAAGAGCCCACGGCTTTTCATCGGCGAACTTAACAGGACCTCAGCTATTCTGCGTGATTTGCTGAATGTATCTTTTAACAGCATTCATGTCAATGATCAGGCTTTTGTAGAAGATATACGTAAATATATCAAGGAGATTGCTCCGGAATCAGCCAAAATTGTCAAGCTCTACAAAGGTACTATTCCTATCTTCGACCATTTTGGCGTTAACAAGCAGATCAAAGCCCTCTTCGGAAAATCTATATCTTTTAAACATGGCGCCTATCTCATAATTGAACATACTGAAGCCCTTCACGTAATTGATGTAAACAGCGGAAACCGTTCACGTTCAGGCAATGACCAGGAATTAAACGCCCTTGAAGTCAACATGGAAGCAGCCACCGAGATTGTACGTCAGCTGAGGCTAAGGGATATGGGCGGTATTATAGTGATTGATTTTATCGATATGCAATCGACTGAAAACAAACAGCAGCTTTTCGATAAAGTCAGGGAACTGATGGCTAATGACAGGACAAAGCATAACATTCTTCCGCTCACAAAATTCGGCCTTATGCAGATAACAAGGCAAAGGGTAAGACCAGAGATGAGCATTACTACCGATGAAAAATGTCCTTCCTGCCAGGGCACCGGACAGATAAAACCGACCATCCTTTTTACTGATGAGCTCGAAACCAGCCTGGCATTCATCGTAGATAAAATTAAGACCAGGAAACTGATCCTCAATGTTCATCCATTCGTTGCAGCCTATCTGAAAAAGGGCTTATTCCCGGTATACAGAAAATGGGATATTAAGTATAAGATAATTCTTAAAATACAGGCAGCTACATCATACCACATGCTTGAATATCATTTCTATGACCGGTATGACAATGAGATTGACCTCGCTTAACTTTTACCAATTTCAATCTGCCCTCATTCTATCTTCCTTATTCTAAATGTTTTATTAATTTTGGCATGAAAACACATGTTACCATGCAGAAACGAACCATATCAGTACTTCTTTTCAGCTTCCTTGCAATTACTCTCCAGGCTCAGATCTATGACCCTGTAACATGGGATTTCAGATACGAAAAGAAAGGTGAGAATATTTATGACCTTATCTTCACGGCAACCATCCAGCCCGGATCGCATATATATTCAATGGATATCCCGGAAGGGGGGCCGATCCCTACAACAATCCTTATAGATTCATTACCAGGCTATTCCTTCAACGGCAAACCTTATGAAGTCACCCTCCCTGAAGAGGTCTTCGATGAAGCTTTTGGCTTTAAGATTAAGATTTTCAATAAGAAAGCTGAATTCAGGCAGAAAATTATTGGAAATGCCCCTTCATTCACAGTAAAAGGAGAGGTCAATTTCATGTCATGCAATAAATCAACCTGCTCTCCTCCAAAGGAAGTGGGGTTTGAAATTCCTGTTGGCAATATTAAAAAAGTTGCAGCTTTCGAATCCGGCAAAAGAACCATAGGCTCACAGACTCTCCCTCCGAAAAAAGGGATTCTGAAATTTTTTCTTGCCTCATTCCTCCTTGGGTTGCTTGGGGTCATTACTCCATGTGTTTACCCGATGATCCCCATGACAGTTGCTTTCTTTACCAGAGGCTCAGAAAACAGATCAAAGACAATTCTGAATGCATTTATATTCGGAATTTCAATAGTGCTCATTTATGCTTCTCCAGGTATTATAATTTCTCTTACGGGTGCCGGTGCCGGGTTTGCCAACGCCCTTAGTACACACTGGATACCCAACACGATATTTTTTATGCTTTTTGTTTTGTTTGCAGCTTCCTTCTTTGGAGCATTTGAAATGGTGCTCCCCAATAAATGGGCAAACAATGCAGATTCAAAAGTTGACAAAGGTGGCTTGCTTGCAGCATTCTTCATGGCACTTACAACAGTTATCGTATCATTCTCATGTACTGGTCCCATTGTCGGCGGACTTTTGGTTGAAGCTGCCAGGGGAGACGTGTTAAGACCAACAGTCGGGATGTTCGCATTCGGACTTGCTTTTGCTCTCCCATTTACTCTATTCGCCCTCTTTCCTGCCTTATTGACAAAATTGCCAAGATCAGGAGGGTGGCTTAATTCAATTAAAGTGGTCCTTGGATTTCTGATGCTTGCGTTCAGCATGAAATTCCTTATGACTATAGACAGTGTCTATTCACTTGGACTTTTATCACGGGACCTTTTCCTGGCCGTCTGGATTGTCCTCTTCACGCTTCTCGGACTTTACCTTATGGGTAAGATCAAATTTGCCCATGATACTGATCTGGAATATATAGGACCATTCAGGCTCTTTCTTATAATTGCAGTCTTCTCTTTTGTTTTTTACCTAGTACCTGGGCTTTTTGGCGCTCCTCTGGAAGGAGTTGCGTCTCTTCTTCCGCCTCAGGAGACATCGTGGTTCTCCCGCCATTCAGAAGCTTTAGAAAACAAAAATCCAGCATTGGGAGGAACAGTGCCCCAAAATGTCAGTATTTTGTGCTCTGAACCGAAATACAAGGATTTGTTTGAAATGCCCCTTGGCCTTCATGGGTATTTTGACCTGAAGCAGGGCCTTGCTTGTGCACGGGAGCAAGGTAAGCCGGCACTTCTTGATTTCAAGGGCCATGCATGTGCAAACTGCAAGCTCATGGAGGCAAAAGTCTGGTCCGACCCGGAAATCCTGAAAAGACTCAGGGAAGATTTCGTGATAATCTCACTTTATGCCGATGACAGAACCGTTCTCCCGGAGAATGAGTGGTATGTATCATCCATAGATGGAAAGATGAAGAAGACAATAGGGAAACTGAATGAAGACCTTGAGATTACCAGGTTCAGCACGAATGCCCTTCCTTTGTATGTGATCTCCGATTCCGACGGTAAAGCCATTATCAGTCCAATGCCGACAAACCTGAAAACGGAAGACTATAAAAACTGGCTCGATAATGGATTGAAAGCTTTTAATTCAGGGAAGAAATAATTACCTGACTGACCTCCTGTGATCAGGAATATCACTTTATATAAATATTTCCACGGGTTGCATCTATTGATACTTTTACGCTTCCCGGATTCTTTCCAACCGTGCCGAATGTCATATATTCCTTCTTATCCTCATTGACACTTTTTTTCTCAATATCTGAATTCTTTTCAGGAAGCACAAGGAATGCATTTACATGCCTGATATCAAGGTTATAAGATACTGCCGGATCGAAGGTCAGACTAATATCTGAATATGAGGAATTAATATTGATAAAATCCAGCCCCTTCTGAATGTCATCGGCATTCAGGCTGCCGTATTTGGAAACAACATCAATCTCCTTTTCCAGCTCTCCAATCCTGTAATCGGTGAAGTAAGAGTTTCCCCTGACTTCAGAAGCAGTGCCGATATAGAACTTATCCCTTCGTGATTCAGCATCAAGCTTCCCTACCTTCTTCAGGTTAAACTTCGATGATATGGAGCTGATCTTAATCTCCTGGGATTCACCGATCTCGATATCAGAAAATGAGGAGTTTATATAGCCTTTTCTGATTTTATTTATGGTAGCATCGCAGAACGTAAGTTCAATCTGGTTAGACTCATTGAGCGAGTTGGCCTTGAAGGATCCGTTTGAAAGGGATAGTGAGAATTTTCCTGTATTGTTCTCCATGTAAACGTCACCGTATTTGTTGGTTATCTGCATATCAAGATATTCAGGGGCGCTGATAAAGTAGTTGATCTGGAGCCTCGATTCATATGGTATCAGCTTGCTGGTCATTCCTTTGAAGGTTTCGAAAAGGATGTCGATATTCTGGTTGAATTCCGATTCGGCCCTGACCTGGAAGCTTGATCCGGTAATATTAATATTTATTCCATTGAACATTTTATGCAACCGCTCAAGGCTTGATGAATTAGCCTCCACCTCAACCCTGACCGATACAGAATCCTTGTTCCATGGCGTGATATGGATAGTTCCGTATTTATTATTCACTTCGAGGGACATCTCTTTATTTACATGGAGTGACTTATTGAAGCTTCTTTTTTCATTGAACTGACTATGTCCGGGACAAGTCAAGGTCAGAGCGGATATTAATATTATAAATGACTTACAGTTCATGGCTTTCTTTATTTAGAGGTATATTCTCATTTTGCCTAAGCTGGCCGAGCATGTCTTCAAGTATCTGGATTTTAATCCTGTAGTTATTAATTAATGCTTCAATAACCTCCTGGTTCGAAACATTATCCTTAAGGTCTTTCTTAATGTCGGTGCAGATACTGTCTATATGCGACATATCATGAAGGAACTCATTCCTGATTTCAGGGTATCCCTTCAATTGGGGAGCGACTTCGACATAAAGGCTGTTTACCAGATTATTATAATAAAACTCAGTTTCCCTCAACTGAGGGTTATTCTTTATCAGTAATGCCTCTCCGGGATTCATGGATTTATCTTTATTACCTTTAGTGTAATGGAATACAGCTGCAGTCACAATTGTCATTATCAATGCTGCTGCCGCGAGCCTTTTCATTAAGCCAGACCTGTGTCTCTGCAAATTTCTTCTTATTCCTTTCCATACACCGGGAGAAGGATCTCGCTGATCAAGACCTTCCCTGTTTTTTATTACGAAATCTTCCAGTTTTTCCATAAATTACTTATTTGAAAGGATTACTCTTAATTTCTCTTTTGCTCTGGAATACTGAGATTTGGATGTCGATTCGCTAATGCCAAGGATCTGTGCTATTTCAGTATGATCGTAACCTTCAAGCAGGTACAATGTAATGATAATCCTATAGCCATCCGGAAGCTGATCTATCCCCCTCGTTATTCTTCCAGTATCGTACTGATCATCAGGTTCTTCCTCAACAAAGTTCTCGGGAAAATTCTCATAGAGAACCAGGTCTACTCTTTTTTTCCTGAGCTCATTAATACACCTGTTTATCAGGATTCTTTTAAGCCATGCGCCGAAAGTTGACTCAAACCTGAAAGTTCCGATGCTGCGAAAGCACTCAAGAAATGCTTCCTGGAGCCTGTCCTCTGCATCTTCCCTGTTATTCATCATCCTGTATGCAAGGTTGTACATGGCTTTTGAATATTGGTTATAAAGCCTGAACTGGGCTTTAATGCTTCCATTCCTGCACTCCTCAATCAATGGAGCAACTATCTTGATATCCTGATAATCCACCTCGTGTTCTTACTTAAATCAAAGACAGTTTGTCGACCCGGGGGTTGCACATATTCCCTTCAAAATGGAAATATTTAATTTGTGTACGGGTAATTTGTCATGCAAATGCCAGTCTGACAAGATTATATTAAATTGCTTTATTAATTCTCAAATATTTCTTTATAATCCCTGGTCTGTTAATGAGGTAAACACCTGCAAGGATCAGCAATACGGAAATGAACATTGTTGGCGCAGGATGCTCATTGTCGGAAATACCCCATAATGTTGCCACAATCGGAATGAAATAAGCCACAACCGAAGCAACCACAGGTGAGGTATCCCTGACTAGAGAATAATAAATTGCGTTGGCAAAGGCGCTTCCTAAAACTGATAGAATCGCAATATAGCCGAAGTTCTGAAGCCAGTGAGGAGTAAGGGTTACAGCATGCAGGTCTGTGCTCAGAAGCAACGCAAGTGCGAAGGGACTTAAAACAAAAAATGATAGCGAAGTTATCTGCAGTCCATTCAACCCTTCCGCTTTGCTTACCTCATTATTGCTGACTCCATTCATAAGTGTCGCAAGTACCACAAACAGGCCATAATAATTTATTGTGAAAGAGCCGCTGTACAGCAGTCCTGCTGCTCCAAGGAACCCAAGAAACACTCCTGCAATCTGCGACCTGATAGCTTTTCTTTTATAGAATAAAATACCGATTGCCAAAGTAAATGCAGAACTTAGAGTATTCAGCATACCCGTAAGAGAACTGTCTATTCTTGTCTGGGCAAGAGGATAGAGGAATGCAGGTATTCCGCTTCCGAAAAAGCCTATTATGAGAATTGAACTCAAATTATTCTTATTTAGCTTTGGCAAATTGCGCAGTGCAATAGGCAGCAGGCATACAAATGAAATCAGGATTCTAAGTGAAGCCATCTGATAAGTTGAAAAAGAGCGCAGCCCTTTTTTCATAAGGATATAGCTGGTTCCCCAAATCATCGATAGAAGGGCAATAACCAGCCAATGCCATATTTTACCTTGTTTTTTCATAACGAAGAAGGTGCAAAATTAACATAAGAAGTGAAAGGATACTGGAGTCAGGAACTCTTTTTGCATATTAAAGGCGTTCACCTCATTAAAACATCAGTTCATCCAATTTTTTCCGACACTGGTGAAAATGGATAAAATATTATTGCTTTATGTTTCTTTTTAATATATTTTTACATACGACATTCCCTATGATGAATAAATATATCCTTCCATGAAGCGTTTCATTTTCATCCTGGTAACATCACTTTTTGTATTAAATGCCTCTATGCAGGCTCAACAAGTGATAGCAAGCGCCGGCGGATATTATACTTCTGCTGTTAATCTGACATTAAGCTGGACGCTTGGAGAGACAATAATTCCATCTTATGGACCAGTCAACGGTCTGATCCTTACTCATGGTTTTCAGTCAGTACTCAGAACGGTAATTGTTGAGGAAAACATTGATACTCCTGTTAAGGTCACAGTGTTTCCAAACCCGGCGAGCGACTACCTGAATATTAGCTTTGCCGATCCGCTTGATGCAGAAGTTAACCTGGTGCTTTTTGATAGTGAAGGGAAACTTTTTAAAACCCAGGTAATAGAAGCTGCTACTTCTGAAATCCAGATTAACTTCCAGGATCTGCCATCAGGAGTTTATTTTCTTAAGCTGACAAAAGGCAAACTTTCAAACGTTTATAAGGTTGTAAAACTATAAAGAAGCTTTTTAATACATAAAAGCAAATTTTCCATTCTTTTCATGGCTGCCCCTGACTGTAATGTCGGGGGCTTTTTTTGTCTTTCAATTAGTATTAAATCACCTTTATCGCTGATTCTTGGTCCTTTTATTTGCTGACTTGCATTACTAAAAAGTCACCAGAAGATGAGAACATTTTCAATTTCTTTACTCACATTATTACTGGTTCCAGGGTGAACTAAC
>Ga0182019_10000727_pt1 | contig 16375 bp, 13 predicted proteins | sample 812E2MmetaG_FD_120483 | JGI IMG/M metagenome (GOLD analysis project Ga0182019, IMG submission 120483) | Permafrost microbial communities from Stordalen Mire, Sweden - 812E2M metaG | ecosystem: Environmental > Terrestrial > Soil > Wetlands > Permafrost | place: Sweden: Stordalen | collected...
TAGAGAGGAGAAATTGAATGATGAAGATCGGATCAGTTGCGATGACGGACCTGCTTATTGCCGTTCTCGGTTTCGGCACGATTGCAATGAGTTCGGACCAGCCCTGGCCCATGGGTTATCATGATGCCCAACACACAGGGCACAGTTCCTATCCGGGGCCCGCCACTTTTTCAGTGAAATGGAAAATGGACGGGCTGCAGCCAGGGGGTGTCATTGGTTCGAATGGAATACTGTACACTCAAGGCGTCGTCGGAAGTGCAAAGACTCTTTATGCCCTGGATATCCATACGGGAGAAATTATTGCCGCCGCTATGGATCCCTGCGTAATCCAAGCGCTGGGCCCCGATGGAACGGCTTATGCGCTCTGTACTGACGATACGAAAAGCATCCGTGCTTATGATGGAACCACACTTCAAAGAAAATGGGATGTGCCGATGACGGGCTCCTGGGTGGGAGACATAACGGTTGGGCCGGGTGGGCAGGTACTGACGTGGATGCACGATCCTGACAAGTACATTATTCATGTGATTGCCTTCGATGGTCAATCGGGCCGCGTGATCTGGGATTATGCGGAAGCGAATGATAATTTAGATTGCTGCGACCCCTTGGCCGTCTCCTCCGACAATCGGATTGTTACTCCGTTCGGCTTGGCACTCGAAGGCTCAACGGGGTCGAAGCTTTGGGAAAACAGCCAGATTGGGGCGACGGCTCCTGTATTGAGTTCTTCCGGAATCGGATACGGCGTTTCCGGAGGCGTGATCAACGACGCTGGTGGCGTGACCGCATTCAGCTTGGACACCGGAGCCGTTCTGTGGCAGAACGGTGGAGGGGCGGATCGAAGCCTGAGAACCGGTCCTTCCTTAATGCCGCTCACCACTCCCGCATTGGATTCAAAAGGCTTGGTTTATCTCCCCTGGGGGCGGTACCTTTATATATTCGACGGCCTTACGGGTGATGGCGGCCCGATAGAATTGAGCCCAGATAAGAATTGCACATCTGTTGTTCTTGATGGTCAGGATAATGCGTATGTTTCGTGTGGCAGGACAATTTTTGTGTTGGACACGCAGGATTATCAATTTAATACGGTGGCCGAATATACGGCCCCGTCCTCCATGGATGGCATGCTCATCGGGCCTGATAAAACACTGTATGCCGCCGGCATGGCGCTGGGGGAGGGTGGATTCTCCTTGCCGAATCTATATGTGTTGCCCGCGGTGGCGCATACGGCGGGAGCGGAGGGGGCGAACTGGCGGACGGATATGGTTATTCATAACCCCAGCGCGGACTCCATCGCGCATTCGGTGCTGTCGTTGTTGAAGACCGGTCAGGACAATTCCGATTTCGAGTCGGTGGAGCGAGAAATCCCTCCCTGTTCAAGCATGGGAATTGACGATGCGGTCCTCTCCCTTTTCGGCCACGACGGATCGGGAGCGTTGCTCATCCAAAGCGACGCGTCCAATCTGGTCATCACGTCGAGAACGTATAATGACCAGCCGCAAGGCACGTTTGGGCAATTCATTCCCGGCATTGCCGAATCCCGCCTCAACGGCACGCTACTGACCCAACTTACCGAAAACGATACCTATCGGACCAATGTCGGAATGGCCGCCCTTTATGAGCTGGAACAAACCGTCTCCCTGGAGTTGTACGATTCCTCAGGAACGCAGTTGAACAGCATGGATGTCGTGTTGCCTCCGCTGGGGCATATGCAGTTGAACCAGATCTACAGGATGGCGGGAGTGGGCAGTGTGAAAAACGGTTTCATCAAAATAAAAAACGGAACGGGCCTGGCCGCCTATGCTTCCGTCGTGGACAACCGTACCGGCGACGCCATCTTCATCCCCGCGGCGAACGTCGGATCGAACTGATCTTGAACCTGAAACCTGAAACAATCCTTAACGAAGCGGTTCCGGGCTCACCGCATAGCGCGGCGTTTTGAGATTGGTTTCGAGGATGATTCCGCCGTAGGAGGGATGGGACAGGGCCCAGGTGTGTAAGCCGGCGATGTAGGCCTGCAGGGCCTTTTCATCCAGGACCTTTTCGCAGGATCGTTCGCGCCCCACGAACTTGCTCCCCAGCAGGATGGCGATCCGCACCGCGCGCGATTTCCCCTTGGAATCCGCATAGGCCAGGTAGGGCTCCACCCATTTTTTCTGCTCATCCAGATCGCACGTGAAATAGCTCATCAGCATGGGCTCGTCCACATGCTCCAGGACCCAGAAGCGCGTCTTGTCGGAGACGCCGCTGTTGCCGAACCCCTCCACGGTGACGAATCCCGCGTACCGCAGACCGTGTTTTTTCACCGCGCCCAGGTTTTCCCCGAACCGGTCGAAGAGCATGTCGGTGAATTCGGAATCGTCCACGATCGTGTCGATTCCCAGATCGGGATGCTCCTGAATGAACCGCGCATAGCCTTCCAGCGGATAGCCCAGCTCGGCGTAAAGGAAGTTGATCTTCTCCACGCCGGCGGCGCGGAATTTTTCCATCAGCGGTTTGAATTTCCGATACGCCTCATCGCTGTTCTTCGCCGTGATGCTGAGGCCCGGGTTGAGATTCACCTCGTTGATATGGTTGGCCGCCAGATACGTGAACAGCGTCTCCACTCCACCCCAATCGCCCCAGGCGCTTTGCCAGATGTCCATGGAAAGAAAATGAGTTCCCGGCGCGGTCGGTGGAAGAGGCGAAGCAAGGGAGGCCGAGGCGGCCTTTTCAGGCAAGGGCTCCTGCTTGGTCACGGAAGATGCCGAAGTTAGAGCCGGTGAAGCCGAAGGTGCTGCTTGGGCCGGGAGAGCGGTCGGCAGGGGACGGCCCGGTGGGAGGTTCTGAACGGGCTCCCGGTCCATCCGCTCCGCCAACAGGCGAGCCAGGCGGTCGGTTTTGGCGGCACGGCACTGCATGCCCGACAGGCGGCCCAGAATTTCCCGGGCGCGCGTCGTCTGGCCCGTCTCCTCGGCCCACATCGCCTGCCGGAAAAGATCCTCGCAGGGATCCGCCGCCATGCCGTCCAGCTCCCGCGCCAGGCGGTCCATGGATTTTCGCATGTCGTAGAATCGTCCGTCGTTGAAGGCCGCCGCGGCCGCCGATTCCTCATCGGGTCGGCGGCAGAAGAATTCATCCAGCGCTTCCGTGGAAGGCAAACGGCCCTCCTGCAAGGCCGCGAGGGCCGCATCCGCCGATTTTTCCAGATCGGACCATTCGCGCCACGCTTGCTCCGGCACCTCGTGGTACCAGCGTTGCCGGAGAATCTGAAGGCGGCGCTGGCCCTCGCGTGACGCGGCCAGGGCCGGTTCAAAGTGCCCGGCCGCCGCCTCGCCCTCCGCCTTGCGGATCCAATCCCGGACCTGCGCCCATTCGTCCGGAAAAAAAGCATCAGGCCGGACGGGTCCGATTTGCTCCAACAGTGCGCGCGCATTGGACAGGCTGCGTTCGGCGTCCCCGCGGATCGAGGCGCTCCCCGCCGGGGCGCAAAGCATATGGATTGCGGCCGCGGCCGCCAGGATAATAAAAGGAGGCCCTCCCGTTGCGGGGGAAGGCCTCCTATGGATGAACGTGATCACGCGTTACTGGTTCTTGATTTCTGTTTCAGACTTGTTGTAAACCTTGATGTTCTTGAAATCGGCGAAGGTTTTGAACGTGACCAGACCGACCTTCCCGAGGCCGTAGGTGTCGTCGGTCTTGTTGATGACGGGGACATCATTGATCGAGCAGACGATCCGGTTGCCGTACACCTCGACCTTCAGCCGGTACCAATTGGATTCGGCGAATTTCACGCGCTGGCCCGTGAGGAAATCGGCGGTGCGGGGATTGGCCATGTCCTTCCATTCCCCATCCACCATCTTGCCCAGCACTGAGCCCTCCTCGCCGGCGAGACGGAACATGTAATAATTATCCCGGTCCTGCATGCGGAAGACGATGCCGGCGCCGATGATATAACGGACGTTGTACAGAAGCTGCTTGTCCTGATCCGAATCCGTCAACGTGGCGGGCAGATCGGGTTTGATGCGCACCATGGTTTCAATCGTGGCGTCGCTGATCTGGGGATTCTGGATGTAGACGAGGCAGTTGATCTGGCGCGGGTCGGAGGTGCGCTGGAGCAGAAAGCCGTTGGCGTCCCATTGCCAGATTCCAGAGAGTTGCTGCCATTCGTTCTTATGACTTGTGAAATTGTCGAAGAAGATCATCTTGGGGCCGATCTCAGCCGGCGCGGGCGGCGGAGGCGGCGGGGCGGTTTTGCAGTTGACGACGGGTAGAAGAATCAATAACAACAGCATCATTTTTTTCATAATCCATCCTCCTATTCGCGGAATTGGGTGTTCGCGAGAATGCGTTCCCAGGTCATCTCATACACGCAATGGCCCTGCACGGTGTAGGTGAAATTGGCCGGCGTGTACTTGAGACCGGGCGCGTTGATCAGGACGCCGTAGGAGCCGGCTTCCAGCTTCAGGGTGCCGGCACGCTTGTCGCCGATGCTGATTTCATGATGGGTCGGGCCGTCGAAATCCAGCGTGATGTTGCGGTCCAGATTGTTGTGGATATCCAGCACGGCCGCTTCGCCCGGATGGCGGTCCTTGTCGCAGTCATTCTCGAAAAGGCGGGCCACCCAGACGTTGCCGAACTCATCCTTGCCCACCTGCTGTTCCGAAATCATTTTCGAATCGGATCCGGTTCTGCAGGAAACAACCAGCAGGCTGAGCGCGATGCAGAAAGCGACGATGTTCCATTTCAACCGCATACCTACCTCCTTAATTAATAAATACGTTCCGGTTTTACGGAGGCCGGAGCGCTAAACAACGCAGGCATTATCACACACCTTATCCGACCCTGTCAATGCGGCGCCGGACCTTGGGCTATATCTCCGCCGGATCGTCGGTGCGGGGTTCCGCGCCCGGCGTTTCCCGCTTGTCCTTGAGCCGGCGGAGGTATTCCAGGGCCTCTCCTCGCGTGGAAACCTCCCCCGCGACCTGGAGGCGCACCAGACCGTCCAGGATCCGTCCCACCTGCGGTGACGGGGCGAGCCCCATGAGTTCCATCACCTCTTCTCCGCTCACCAACCGGGGGGGGTGGATCAGGACCTCGCCCTCGCGCAGGAACAGGCTCCAGATGGCGTGGACGAACTCCATGGCACGCTCATGTCCCACGGCCCGGCTGAGACGGTCGGTGAGGAACAGGGCCAATTGATGGGGCAGCAGCCGGCCGCATTGGTGGATGAACCGCCGCAGGCCGCGTTCCGACATTCCCGCGAGGATCAACTGCATGGGGCGGCTGTGGAAGAAAATGAGTTGCTGCATGGTCTCGCTTCGCTCGCGGGAGAAGCGCAGGCGCCGCCCGATGGCCTCGGCCATTTTCATGGAAACGCGCTGATGGTTGTAGAAATGGACCCGGCCGCCGGCGTCCTCGGAGAATGTGGCGTGTTTTCCCAGATCATGAAAAAGGAACGCGTACGCCAGCAGGATCTGATCCTCCCTTTTCAGCAGGGGCTTGCCGGCCACGTCGGCGTTGAAGGTCTTGACGGCCTGGGGAAGGATGCTCAGGCCGGTCATCGTATGATCAAAGACATCGTCGGGGTTGTTGGGATATTGCGAAACCCCCTTGACGGCGTCCAGCTCCGGAAGGATGGAGGAGCGCAGGCGCGTCTCCTCCAAAAGAAGCATTCCCTGGTATAAGGCGGGGGAACCCAGGATCAGGTCCAGTTCATAGGCGATCCGTTCTGGGGCCACCCGTTCGATCCAGTGCGCGCCGTCCATCATTTCCTGAAGGGTGGAGGGCTGGATGGAAAATTTCGGGAACAGGCATTTGAACCGCACCGCCCGAAGGAGACGCAGCGGATCCTCGCGGAAGGCGGCGGGGGAGACGCTCCGGATGATCCCGTTTTCCAGATCCGACAGGCCGCCGGTGGAGTCAATCCAGCGGCCCGACTGCAAGTGGAGCGCCACCGCGTTCATGGTGAAGTCGCGCCGGAGCAGGTCTTCCCGCAGGGTGGTTTTCTTCAAATCCCAGATGTCGAGGCAGGAGGCCTTCAACGGGATGCGGTAGGTTTGGAATCCCGTCTGACCCAGCGTGACGACGCGGCTCTTCAATCGGGCGGCTAAGGTATGGGCGAAATTCTGGCCTTTGCCGTCGAAGATGAGATCCACGTCCTTCACTTTTTTATTCAGGCACAGATCCCGCAACGCCCCGCCCACTAAATAAAGGTTATGCCCCTCCCGATCGGCCAGTTCCAAGGCCGCCATCACGCCCGGCAGGGCGAGGACCGAAGTCAATTCAGGTTGGCGGATCATAGTGTATGCGGGAGAGGGCGATTCCCTCTCCCGCCTGGCGGAGTGAATCCGCCCGGTTCCACCCTCTTCCCACAAGGAGACCATCCCGTCGTGCCCCGACAAGGGTCGGGACACGCCGGTCCTGTCTTAAATCCTTCTCGGCGCATCACAGAATATACCCCCTTGCCCGGCAAGGCGGAGCGGAATCGCGGACATGAAATCCCATAAGGCGTTCATCATACTGAATTGGGTTGGGGGTGTCAACCTAAACGGTCCAAACCCCGCGCGTCCCTCCCGGCCGTTGCAGGACGGTCCGCGGTATGGTATTGTATGAGACCGTTAATTCTGTTTGAGGAGGAACGTCCATGTTGAACATCAAGCCCGAATTGCTTTGGAAGCATTTTGAAAAATTGTCCGCCATTCCCCGCGGAAGCACCAATGAAAAGGCCGCCGGGGCCTATGTCATTGCCGTGGCCAAGGCCAACGGACACCCCTACAAACAGGACAAGGTGGGCAATGTCATCGTAACGCTTCCCGCCACCCCGGGGCGCGAGCGCGTGCCCATCGTGATTCTGCAGGGGCACCTGGACATGGTCTGCGAAAAAAACGCGGACGTCCAGCATGATTTTATGAAAGATCCCATCCGACTTCGCGTGGTGGGGGACTATGTGATGGCCACCGGAACATCGCTGGGCGCCGACAACGGCATCGGCGTGGCGGCCGGCCTGGCCCTGATGGAGGACCGGGACGCCGTTCATGGGCCGGTGGAGCTTCTTTTCACCATAGATGAGGAGACGGGCTTGAACGGCGCCTTCAACCTCCAGCCGGGATTCGTGAAAGGGCGCCGCCTGATGAACCTCGACTCCGAGGAGGAGAAGGTCCTCTACGTTGGATGCGCCGGCGGACGCGACACCGTGATGACCCTCAAGGCCCTGCGCGAAAAGACGGTCCCCCGGAAGAACGTCTTCCGCGTGGATGTGAAGGGGCTGAGGGGCGGCCACTCCGGCGTGGACATCCATGAACAGCGGGGAAACTCCAATCTCATCATGGCGCGCTTTTTGACGGCGCTTGTGGGGAAGAAGGGTTTTCAACTCATCGCCTTCGACGGCGGCTCCAAGCGTAACGCCATCCCGCGCGAGACGCGCGCACTCATCGCCTTTAAGGATGCGAAGATCCTCAAGGCCGAAGCGAAAAAGTGGACGGACATGGTCAAAGCCGAGCTGGGCGCCGTGGATCCGGGGTTGCAGATTGCGGTTACGCCCGACAAGGCCCCCTACGCGCCCTTCTCCGAAAAATTCACTTGCCGCCTGCTGGATCTGTTCCTCGCCATGCCGCACGGCGTTCTGAAGATGAGCCAAAGCATTCCGGGTCTGGTGGAAACGTCCACCAATTTCGCCATTGTGGCCACAGACGCGAAAAAAGTGGAGATCGCCACGTCCCAGCGCTCCTCCTCCGAAATGCAAATCACCTGGGCGTGCGCGCATGTGGAATCCCTCGGGCGCCTGGCCGGCGCGGTGGTGGCGCCCTCGTCGGGTTACCCCGGATGGAACCCCAATCTGGACAGCCCCATCCTGAAATCCGTGAAGGCCACGGCGACGCGTTTCTACGGCGAAGAGCCCCACATCAAAGCCATCCACGCCGGATTGGAATGCGGCATCATCGGCGAGCGGTACAAGGGGATGGACATGGTTTCCCTCGGTCCGCTGATTGAAAACGTCCACTCCCCCGACGAGCGCGTCCATATCGCCAGCGTCGAGCGGTTCTATGATTTCCTGAAGGCGATCCTGAAGGATTTGGCGTAGTAGGAAAACGGGGACTGGCTCCGCGCGCAGGAGCGCATGCGACGAGCACGGTGCCTGCCCCGCTTTCCAGGTTTCGAGTCAGGCATACAGGAGCGGGAATGCCTGATCAGGCCCGTAGGGACACGGCATGCCGTGCCGCATAGGTCAATACATATAAAGCAAGGGCGGGCCGTCGGCTCGCCCTTCGGCGTGGGAGAGCGCAAAGGAAGTCAATCATGAACGATGAACCGAAGAACATGGAAACAGACCCAAAGCCCCGGATCCGCGTGGAAGCCGTTCCCGTAGGCCCTTTTCAATCCAACACGTATGTGGTTTGGGAAGACGGCTCCAAAGAAGCGGTGGTGGTGGACTGCGGGGACGAGGCGCCGCGCATCGGCGGCGTTCTTGCTGCATATTCGCTGACGCCGAAGGCGCTGTTGCTGACGCACGCACATCTCGATCACGCAGGCGGCGTCCGGGCGTTTCTGGAGCGGTTCGATGTTCCGTTTTACATGCACGCCGATGAAGTCAATGTCTATCGCTCCATCCGCGAGCAGGGGGCGATGTTCGGCATGCTCATCGGCGAGCAGCCGGAGCCGAAGGATTTTCTGGCGGACGGCGCCGAATTCAGCGTCGCGGGGCTCGCCTTCACCGTGATGCACACGCCCGGCCATACGCGGGGGTCGCTGTGCTATCTCGTGCGCGGGATGCTTTTCAGCGGCGATGTTTTGTTTCAGGGCGCCGTGGGGCGCACGGATTTGCCCGGCGGCTCGTCCGAGCAGTTGATGGCCTCGCTGGACCGCCTCAAGGCCCTTCCACCCGAAACCATCGTCTTCCCCGGCCATGGCCCCTCCACCACCATCGGCGAGGAGCTGGCGCACAATCCGTACCTTCGCGGAATGTACTGACTCACCCAATCCAGTCTCGAGTCTAAAGTCTCGGGTTTCGAGTTAGGGAAAAAGAAATTCCGCTGTGACTTTTAACTTTGGACTTTAGACCCGAGACCTGAGACTATGAATTCAGAAGAGCCTGAAACGCCGCGAGGGGATTGGGCGCCTGCGTGACGGGGCGGCCCACCACGATGTAATCGGCGCCCTCGCCGAAGGCAAACGCCGGCGTGGCGATGCGCTTCTGGTCGTTGGCGTCGCCCTCCGGCAGGCGGATGCCGGGCACCACCGTCAGAAAATCACCGCCGCACGCCTCCTTGATGGCGCGCACCTCATGGGCGGAGCAGACGACGCCGTCCAATCCGGCTTCCTTCCCCGACATGGCCAGCATCACCGCCCAATCCCTCGGACTGTGGGCCACGCCGATGGCGGCCAACTGCTCAAGCGTCAGATGCGTCAATACGGTGACGCCGATCAGCAGGGGCGGATGTTTGCGTTCCTGAAGGCGCTTGCGGACCTCGTGGATGACGGCGGGGCCGGCGGAAGCGTGCATGTTCAGCATCCATACGCCCAGCTCGCTGGCGGCGAGGGCGGCAGCAGCCGTGGTGTTGGGGATGTCGTGCAGTTTGAGATCCAGAAACAGGCGCGGTCCGGCCCAGGTGAGGCGCCGCACGAAGTCGGGGCCGAAGAATACAAAAGCCTCCAGGCCCAGTTTGAAGGCGCATCCGGTGTCCTTCAGCAGCATCACCCAGTTTGAAATCTTATCGGAGTCCGAAGAATCCAGGGCGATGATGATGCGTTTGGGATCATGCATGGGTTTTCACCTTTCCAATGAGGTCGCGCGCGGCGGGGATGTTCCTCTCCGCCAGATGGCGTTCCAATCCCTCGATGAGCTCGACGGGGGCCGCGGGGTTCTGGAACAGGATCGTCCCCACCTGCACCGCCGTGGCGCCGGCCAAAAGAAATTCCACCACATCGATCGCGCGCGCGATGCCGCCGCACCCGATCACGGGGATATCCGTATTTTGCGCCGTTTCATGGACGAAGCGCAGGGCCACGGGTTTGATGGCGGGGCCGGAAAGGCCGCCGTACGTCGTGTGAAGTTTCGCCATCCCCGTCTCGACGTCAATGGCCATGCCCCTCAGGGTGTTGATGCACGTGAGGGCGTCCGCGCCCGCTTTTTGGGCCGCCTGGGCCAGCGGGATGATGGAGGCGACGTTGGGCGAGAGTTTCACCCACAGGGAACGCGTGAAGACCTGGCGCACCCGGGAGGTCAGGGCATGGATGGTGTCAGCATCACCGCCGAACTGGATGCCGCCCTTCTTGACGTTGGGGCACGAAAGGTTCATCTCGATGGCGGCGATACCGGGCTCGGATTCGCACCGGCGGGCCAGCTCCACGTAATCGTCCTCGCATTCCCCGAACAGGTTCGCCGCGACCAGCACCTTTTCCCGTTCCAACTCCGGCAGGTATTCCGCGATGAATTTCTCCACGCCCACGTTTTGAAGTCCGATGGAGTTGAGCATCCCGGCGGGGGTTTCGCAGATGCGGGGAGGGGGATTGCCGTTGCGCGGCTTCAGGGACAATCCCTTGCAAACGATGCCGCCGAGCCGCTCGAGGGGGAAGAACTCCTTGAACTCCAGGCCGTATCCGCAGCAACCCGAGGCGGTGAGAATGGGGTTCTTCAGCGTAAGGCCGCGGAGTTTGACTGAAAGATCCGTCATAACGCTTCCCACCGCAGGTCGCGCGAATCAAAGACGGGCCCGTCCTGGCAGGAACGCTTGTACCCGTCGTGCGTGGGCACCACACAGCCAAGGCAAACGCCGTACCCGCAGGCCATGGGCTCGTCCACGCTGACGTGGCAGGGGAGCGAAAACCGCTCGGCCAGATGGTGGACCGCCTTGAGCATCGGCATGGGGCCGCAGGCCATGAGCGTCCATCCCTTGGGGTCTCTTTGGAGGAATTCCTCCAGCGCGCCGGTCACCAGGCCATGAAAGCCGCGGCTTCCATCTTCGGAGGCATAATGGATTTGCGCGGGTGGGAGCAGACGTCCCCATTCGTCCTTCAGCAGGAGGTCCCCGTCCGTCCTTGCGCCGTAGAGCAGGTGAATGCCGTTCCGGTCCCCGCGGCGGCGCGTATAAAAATGGAGCGGCGCCATGCCGTATCCGCCGGCGACCAGCAGCGCGCGGGAGGCTTCCGGGAATGCGCTTCCCAGGGGACCCAACAGCGGCAGTTCCACGCCGTCGGCCAGATCCGTCAACAGGCGGCTCCCGAATCCCACGGCTTTAACCAGCAATTCCACTTCGCCGTCGCGGGCATCCATGAGGCTGAAGGGGCGGGGCAGAAGGGGGTCCTGCGCCTTGGTGACCCGCACCATGACGAACTGCCCCGGCGCGGCTGCGTCGCTGAATCCGGGAACGTGAAGCCGGATGCGGCTGTAGCCGCCGGTCAGCGCGCGGTTGTTCAGTACGCGGGCCTTGAGGATTTTCTTCATTTCAGGCATCATATCAAAGAATGTCAAAACTTGTAAACCCTGCCGTCGCCGCCTGGGCGGGACTCGGGACGCTGTTTTTCAGCGTCTTCGCCTCGTTTCAGACCACGCTTCTGAATCCGCAGATGCAGATTTCAAACGCCACCTTTTTCCCGCTGTTTTTCAAAACAGCGCTGCTTTTCGGAATTCCGCTGGGCGCCGCCCTCTATTCAGCCATGATCCTCTTTCCCGCCCGCGCGTTCCGGATCCTGTTTTGGTTTTCCGTGCTGGTGGTGGCGACGCTGCCGGTGGAACGGGCCCTCCACCCGCTGTTTCTGCATCCCGCCCTCATCACGATCCTCTACAAGGGGGCCTACGCCGGCGTGGTGGTGTTGGGCGGCTCATTCCTGCTGAAAAAATATCCATGGCTAGTTTTTCTGCTGATCTGCGCGGGATCCGTTTTTCTCTATCATCGCAGGGACGCGTTTGAGCCGCCGAGGAGCGCGGTGTATGGCGGCAGCACGGGGGTCCGCATTCCATCGCGCGTGGCGGTGATCTCATTCTCCGGCGCGGGACCGGATGCGCTGTGGGACGCGTTGAAGGCGGGACGCCTCCCGCGGCTTGAGGAAATCGCCGCCCGCGGCTGCACCGGGACCTTCAAGGTGCCGGATTACATGGACGAGAAAGCCCTCTATGCCGCCCTGCTGACGGGCACCTATCCCTACCAGAACCGGATCTTCGGAACCCGCGCCAACACCGTGGGTTTCATCGGTTCCGACATCCGTCTCCCCTTCTACATCCCGTCCTGGAAGGCGGCGGCCGGACAGGCCCCCGCCGTGCCCCTGATCTGGAACGTGCTGAGCTCCCGGGGCGTCTCCTGCGGTGTGGTGGACCCTCCCGTATTCAGGCAGGAAGGGGAGGCGCTCACCTTCTGCATCCTCGACGGGCGGATTGACCGCGCGGGATTGCGCCCCGGCCAGGAGTACGCCTCCGCCGTTTCATTTCTGTTCAAGCAGGTGTATTTGAGGGACCCCTGGGAGGATCGCTTTGAGGATGAGCTGGCGCAACTGCGGGAACATTCGGCATCGGGCGATTATCTCGTGGTATTGGTGGCGCCCGCGGGGTTCCTGCGGCTGGAGGGACCCGGAATCCGCTCGGGACAAAAGGCCACGTCCATGAAAATGGTGGACCTGGTCCCCACGCTGGCCTACCTTCTGCAGGTGCCCCTTTCCTCTGAAATGCCCGGCCGCATCCTTCTGGAGGCCTTCGACGAGGAGCACCTGCGGACGCATCCGGTGGGATTTGTGGGGCGATACTGATAAATCAGTTTCGGGTTTCGAGTTGCGAGTTTCGAGTTGGGGACAAGGACAGGCAAGAGTTCAAACCCGATTCCCTCCGGGCGCGTTATATTCGGAGGCGCGGCAGCGAAGCAGGCCAGGCAGGCGCAGAATTCGCATGAAGAAAAAGGAGGGAGGACCACTGGTTTTATTCAGAGAAGGCTGCGCCTGCCTTGGTCGGCCCTTTGGGCCGCGCGCCTCCTTCATTATTTGGCGCGGGAGACGCGCCCAGAGGGAATCGAACCCCCAACATTCAGATCCGAAGTCTGACGCTCTATCCAATTGAGCTATGGGCGCCGGATGATGATTTTACCTTATTATTGAGATTAGCGCCCGGAGGGAATTGTACCCCGACTTCTCTGTTCCCTCGTTCCGGCCTTCCCGCGTTCCCCTGCGCGTTTGCCCCAAAGATTGTAGAAGAAGGCCGCGCAGGATTTCCTAAGCCTCTGGCCCGACGTACATTCAGATGTCGGCTTAGGATTTCGCCCCCGCTCCATAGCCCCCGCTCAACCGCCGTCCTGCGGTCCATCTGTCTTGCCGTCCGGCAGACCGGCTGTCCGGCTGACCGGGGTATAATAACGGATTCCACCCAAAGGAGCCCCGCTTATGGAGTCCGACCGTCCGTATGATATTTCCACGCTGTGCGTCCACGCCGACGACGGCGCCGACGAACAGTACGGCGCTTTGGTCACGCCCATCTTCCAAACCTCTACGTTCCGCTTCCCCTCCGTGGAGGAGGGCGCGCGGCGGTTCGCCACCGGCGAAGGTTACATTTACACACGGCTGAAAAATCCGACGGTCCGGCAATTGGAACTGAATCTGGCCAGGCTGGAAAAGGGAACGGCGGCCCTGGCCACCGCCACGGGCATGGCGGCCGTCAGCACCATGTACTTCGGCCTCCTTAGCGCGGGGGACCACGTGGTGGGGACCGACGGCATGTACGCCCCGTCGCGCCTGATCATGGAGCGGGAATTCAGCCGTTTCAGCGTCGCCTGCGATTTTGTGGACACATCGGATATGGAGAACATCCGGAAGGCATGGAAGCCGGCGACGAAGCTCTTGTTCGTCGAGACGCCGGCCAACCCCGTCCTGAAGGTCGCGGACCTGAAAGCCTGCGCCGATTTCGCCCACGCCCATGGCGCCCTTTTGGCCGTGGACAACACCTTGCTCAGCCCCATCCTTCAACAGCCCCTGCTGTTCGGCGCGGACGTGGTCGTCCATTCCCTCACAAAACACGTCAACGGCCATTCCGACGCCCTGGGCGGCGTGCTCATCGTGCGCGACGCCGAGCGGGCGGCCCGTCTGCGCAAGGTGCTCATCAACCTCGGGGGGACCATGGACCCGCACCAAGCCTGGCTGATCCTGCGCGGCCTCCGCACGCTGGCCTTGCGCGTCTCCAAATCCCAGGAAAACGCGAGGAGGATCGCCGCGTATCTGTCCGGGCATCCCAAGGTGGAGCGCGTATTTTATCCGGGCCTTCCCGACCACCCCCAATTTGAACTTTCCCGGCGCCAGGCCAAGGGGCCGGGGTCCATGATTTCCCTCATCGTCAAAGGCGGGTACAACGCCGGGGTCGCCTTGTTGAACGCCTTGAAGCTGCACGTGCTGGCCGTGTCGCTGGGCTCCATCGAATCGCTGGTCCAGCATCCGGCCTCCATGACCCATTCGGGGATGACGCCACAGGAGCGCGCCGCATCCGGGATTGACGAGGGTCTTGTCCGCCTCTCCGTGGGGTGCGAAGAGGCGGAGGACCTGCTCAAGGATCTCGAAGAGAGCCTGAAAAAATGCTGACGCCCGCCGTCCTCATCCGCGACAGCGTCAAATCCTTCCCTTTGGAGATTGGCCGCATCTTCTGCCTCACCACCAATTACAGGGACCATGCAAAGGAAATGGGAGGAACGGGGCAGGAACGGCCCTCCGTTTTTCTGAAACCCTGGACGGCCCTGCTGCCCTTGAAGGAAGGGGAGGAGGGCGAGGTGCCGTTTCCCGGCTACGGCGCGGAGATGCATCATGAAGTGGAGCTGGTGATGGCGTGTATCAATGGAACCGAATGGGCCTATGGCGTGGGGCTGGACCTTACCATGCGGGACGTGCAAAAGAGCCTCAAGGCCAAAGGCCTTCCCTGGCTGCTGTCCAAGGGCTTTGATCGCAGCGCGCCCGTCTCCACCATGCTCCATCCGTCCCTCGTGCCGGATCCCAACACACTGGAGATCGTTTTGGATGTGAACGGGACCCTCCGGCAGAAGGGCAATCCGCGCGAGATGACCATCGGCGTGGCGGACGTTCCGAAGTTCATCGCGGAATTCTCCGTGCCGCGCCCCGGCGACCTGGTTTTCACCGGAACGCCCCAGGGGGTGGGACCACTCAAAGCCGGGGACCGATGCAAGGCCGAATTATTCATCAGAGGGAAAATCGAGGTTTCCCTGATGGTTCGGATCCTGTAGCGCTGGAGATGTTGCGGATAACTTTAAACTTGAAACCCGAGACTTTAGACTTGAAGGAATATTGAGCTTGCTCCAAAATTTGGATCATCCATGACGAAATACAGTGCGGCATTCGCGGGCGGAGTAAAAAGCCGCTGGAAGGGCCCGGGAGGCTACCGGCAGGTGCTGGTCCTTTCATTCCCGCTGATCCTGAGTACGGGCTCATGGTCGCTCCAGCAGTTTGTGGACCGCATGTTTCTGGCCTGGTACTCTCCGGACTCCATCGCCGCCGCCATGCCCGCCGGCATCCTGAACTACACGCTGATGAGCATCTTCATCGGGACGGCCGGATACGTTTCCACGTTTGTGGCGCAGTATCACGGTGCCGGGCGGACGGAGGAGGCGGGCCCGGTCCTGGTGCAGGGGATTTATGTGGCGGCCATCGGCGCCCTCATTCTACTGCCCACCCTTCCCTTGGCCCCGTCCATTTTCCGTCTTTTCGGGCATCCCGACGCCGTGCGGGCGCAGGAGGTGGTCTTTTACCGCATCCTTTGCGCGGGGGCCTTCCCCGCCCTGGCTTCCGCCGCGCTGGGCGGATATTTTTCAGGTCTCGGGCGCACCTGGCCCGTGATGTGGGTCAATGTCCTGGCCACCGCGGTCAACATGGCCGGGGACTACCTTTTGATTTTCGGACACTGGGGTTTCCCGCGGATGGGGATCGCCGGGGCGGGGTGCGCCACCGTGGCCTCCGCCGTGGTCAATGCGGTTGCGTATGTGGTCCTGCTGCGCGCCCATCCCGGCCTTCACCGCCTGCGGCCATTTCGTCAATTGCGCTTCGCGCGCGATCTCTTTTGGCGGCTCGTCCATTTCGGCTTCCCCACGGGACTCCAGTTTTTCATTGACATGGCGGGCTTCACCTTTTTCATCCTCATCGTGGGCAGGCTCGGCATGGAGCCGCTGGCGGCCACGAATGTGGCCTTCAACATCAACATGCTGGCCTTCATGCCCATGTTCGGCATCGGCATCGCCGTATCAGTCCTGGTGGGGCAGTCCCTCGGGAAAAACGAGCCGGCGCTGGCGCGCCGCTCCACCTGGTCCGGATTCCACATGACGTTTATTTACATGGCCTCCATCGCCATCGCCTACGTCGCCGTGCCGCGCCTGTTCATCCTCCCCTTCGCCCGCAACGCCCAGCCCGAGTCCTTCCGCATCATCGGAGA
>Ga0182019_10000728_pt1 | contig 16369 bp, 11 predicted proteins | sample 812E2MmetaG_FD_120483 | JGI IMG/M metagenome (GOLD analysis project Ga0182019, IMG submission 120483) | Permafrost microbial communities from Stordalen Mire, Sweden - 812E2M metaG | ecosystem: Environmental > Terrestrial > Soil > Wetlands > Permafrost | place: Sweden: Stordalen | collected...
TTTCCTTTTAACTTTGATGCCGTCTCAATAACAATTGGCGATTTTGCTAGAAGTGCTTTGTCTATCCCTTCTATGTCAACGGCATTTGGAATAGTCAGATGTCTCCCTCCATAAATCTTCTTCGGTTGTTTTGGATCAAGCAAATATGAGTTGCCGAACCATGATTTCTCCGCCGCTTCCGATACACATGTGAAACGATGCACCAATCGAGCGCCGAATCGTAACAAAAGGCCGTTCTTAAGACCATGCGGCGTGCCGGGCTGATGCACCGTTGCGAGGACGAACTTTATATGGGCCAAACGGGCGGCTATTATGGGCAAAAGCCCCGGCGCCATATACTGGACATGGACCACATCAGGCGACTTAACCCGAAAGATTTTTGCAAGATCGCGGATAAATTCAATTGTACCTATTGCACGCGACCAACCAAGAATCTCAACTTTCACACCCGCCGCTTTAAATTCATCTACCACCAGCTTATCGAATTCGAAGTAGCAGCAAACCTCAACATTATATCCTAATTCAATAAGCGCCCGCACCAGAAGCAGCGTTTGCATCTCTGTACCGCCCCGTAGCAGACAGGGAATGGTAATAATTACTCTGGTCATTTCTTTGATCCTATGGCTTACGTCGTTCTCGAATTATTTCTGCTGGATTTCCGCCTACGACCATACCTTGGGGAATATCCCTTAGTACCGTACTGTTTGCCGCTATTACACAGCCTTTCCCAATTGTAACACCTGAAAGAATTACACAATGTGCACCGATCCACACATCATCTTCGATGATAACTGGTTTATACTTCCACCCCTGTGCAAAAATTGGTTTGGTTTTGTCATCAAACTCATGTTCCGTGTCGGTAATAAAGCAGTAAGGCGCTATCAACACATCTCTCCCAATTATCACTGATAAATTAGAGTCTATTATCGTACCTCTGCCGATGAAAACGTTATCATTCAAACAAATGTTAAATCGTTTATTCTGACTGTTGCAGGTCGGCGTTTTGAACTGAACGAAATCGTCAATCACGCATTTTGCACCAATGGACGTTCGCCAGCCATAAACAAAAGACACTTTTTTCCCGAAAGAACAATTATTGCCAATATGTGCACCGGTTAGCTTGCTACTATATGCACGTAATCTGCTCATAAGCGTGCTGCATCTATGCTCAATACCGTACCTGATCCTATAATAATCATAATGTTTGAGCTCGCTGGCAACCAATTAATTTACTCCTTGCAGTTGCTTAAAAAGGTATAGCAATCGACATCTTTTCTCCGGAGCGAGTAATTGTAAGAATTCCACATATATCAAAAACTGTTCTTTTATCTTCTGCCGATTATGCTACTAAACTGAGATTAAGCGCATAACTATCGCATGCTCACCAATCTGCTTACGTCGTCTATTATATCTATTTTTTTAAAAATAGTTTCATACTGCTCGATGATAGTTTCAGGCGAAAATAAACTATAAAGATTTTGAGATCCATATTCGTCATCAAGCGAACCATTTTCCCAATGTTTATACAATTCAAACAATGCCGCAGTAATTGTTTTGGGTGAGCAACAATCAGCGGCAATTCCGCCTCTATATTTTTGAAGAATATCATTTAGTGTGCTAATTTTAGGTGAAACTGCAAGGATTGGTTTACCTGTTTGGACATAATCAATAAATTTTGAAGGAAGATATATGCCTTCATCATATTGACCTTCCAAAACAACAAGGACATCATTTTCTACAAGTTTACCAATAGTATCAGCATAACTTAACGGGCCAGTGAAATTAATGATTTTCTCAATTTTATATTTTTTAGCTTTTTCTTTAAGATTCACATTTTCGATTCCAATAATCGTGAATTTAATATCATGTCGCACATACGGATTTTCAGAAAAATCTTTCAGAGCAATGAAAAGATTTTCCGGATTTCTAGCAGCATAAATATTGCCTGCGTGGCACAAATTAAATACTGAAGTATTAACTTTTTTAGTAAAAGTGAATTCCATTGCCGCGTGTGGTACGACACTACTTTTTTTATACGTGCCATGACCTAGATAACCACAAATATATTTTCTCATTCTCTCTGATGGAAAAGTCAGGCAATCGGCTCTTGTCGCTATATCATCTAGTAATTTCTGTGCGTATATTCCTAACTTTGCATTACTTCCTTTTCCAAATGGGTGAGGGTTTTTATCACCGGTAGGATCATTCCAATTAGCTATCCATGGTATTTGTGCAATCTTTGAAAATTTTAATGCGGGCATGTGTCCCGCATCGGGCAGCGAACGCGAAAAGACAACATCGTATTTCTTTTTTTTATGCAATTGCTCTGCTAATTTATATGCGTGATGCGCCCATCTACATCCCTCCAAAAGATATCCCATCTTAAGGCCATTCCTTAGTGCTTCATATTTCTTTCTTACGGGACCGCCTACTTCATAATCAACTTCATACGTATGCGTCTTAAGAGACAGCCATGGATCTTCCCAGTTTGATCCATAATTATACCCATACATTGTAGGAATTTTTCTAGTTATAATATCAATATCCCAGCCATGTTCAATGCAAGCTAACGCAAGCTTATTATTAACAATAGCTTCTGGATTTGCAAAGGGTGCAAAAATTGGCGCGAACATTAATATTCTTGATTTTTTATTAATTATCTGTGGCATATATTTCCTATAATTATTAAACTTTTATATGAGTTTGATTCTTACTTGCAGATTAATTCAGCATTGATATGTCTATTTAGAATTCCTGGTGAGTATTTTAGCTTTGATATCCTAAAGCCTGCTGCATCTATGATTTGTCTAAATTCTTCAATATTATATTGATAAACATGATCATCAATTATAGGTTTAATAATGCCCGGTTCAGGTATCAAGTTATAGTCTTTGTAATATTTGGTAACTTTGCCCCAAGCTCTAGCATCAGGTGTACTAATATATAAGACTCCATTTCGTGTCATGATATTGCGAATTTTTTTTAAAGTACTAACAGGATTATAATTGAGATGTTCAAGAACTTCTGTGAAAATAACCATGTCAAACTTTAAATCAAATGGTATTTTGTCTATCTCAATATTACATATTTCAAAGTTAATATTGTTATCATAAATTAGTTGCTTGCTGATATATTCATCCGTAAAATCAATGCAGTATATATGGCAGTTAAGGATTGCTTTTGAATAAATAGCCAATGTTCCATATGCAGCACCTATATCAAGACAATTAACAACTTTATTTTTATTTGATAATTCATAAATCCATTTTGGTATTAATAACCAATACGATATTTCTTCGTCCCTATATTTATCTTTATAATATGAGTTAGGCTTTGATTCAGATATTACTTTTTGACTATCAGTAACAGATATCATCCATTTTGTGTTACTTGTAAACTTTATACGAGACCAATTTTTGAATAGCCTTAACTTTGTTTTAATCATGTAGTTATTGTCTCTCTAAAGTCTGATTTTTGATACAGACATATTGTGAATTATTTTTGCGAATTCTATCTGGCATTCATCGGGTTCCTTGCATTTTAAAGTAACGGATTCAGTGTTGTTTGTGCGGTAATTGATTCCCATATTACATTTTGATTATCGCTGTATATTATAGTTTCTAAATATTAATTTATCTTTTACTACATTAAATAATGGGGCAAGTGAAATAAGAACTATAATAAAACTTATGAGATAATGTTTTGACATCCCCGTGCCTATTTTAAAACTTAATAATAAAATGATTGCAGTAAATATCATAAGTGGCCATTGATTCAGAACTGAATATCGCGCCAGATATAATTCGATATATGCGATACTCCATATGGTGTGTAATAAATATGCTAGTAGATACGCATAAGATAATCCAATACCACCGAATCTAGGTATAAGTAGGAGCGCTGAAACAAGGAAAACACCAACCCATGCTATATTTATAAATGTACCTGTCCACATTCTCCCAGACCCGGCTAGGGCAGTGCCCAGTGTTCCGCTCACTACATATAAAAAACAGCTTATCATTAATATTCCAATCATTGGAACGCTTGCTACAAAGTCCCTGCCAAACATTGAAGCTAATAATCGTCCGAATGTAATCACAACTACAGTTAGGGGCAGCGCAACTATCCATGTGCCCCGTAGATTCAAGCTTATAGTTTTAAAAAAGTCGCTTTGATCTTCACGTCCGTGCGCTTCTGAAAGTATCGGCAGCATTGCCGAAGTCAAAAGAGTAGGCAGAAGGATAATGCCCATCCTCAATTGGTTTGCTGCATTGAAAAGTCCCAGTTCGCCATACCCGCCAGGCTGTTTCACCAATACCGAATTGGCAAACCAAACGGCTGGGAAGTACATAACACCGGAAAGAACTGAAGGTAGTGCATATTTCCAGAGAATTGGCCACTCACTCAACCCACCTTTCCAATATTTCGTTCTGATGCCATAATGAATAAATTCCTGACGCAAGGAAATTGAGCACAAAATTAACCCTATGGCTGCGGTTATCGTTACAGAAGCAATGGCCCCCTGCACACCATAAAACCAGACACAAGGCATTGCAATAAGTGGAGCAATTGCGCCTTGCCATATATTGATTTTGGCAATCTTCCGAAATGATTCAAAGCCAGAGAGTGTCGCTGAGATGACACCGCCTATTGTTGAAATAAACATCAATAACGATCCAGCTACTAGCAAAGGCGCCATGTCTGCGCGATTCATCGTCGTTGCCGCAAGCCATGGTGCAATTTCTATACTGACCAACATCATTACCAAACTGCACAGAAGCGACCCGATAATTGTGAAACCTGCGATTCTGCCGGCCCTAACTGGGTCAGTGGAACGATATTCTGCGATATATTTGGTGGCAGTCATTCCTAGCCCCATACCTGCAAAAACGCCAAACATTCCCATTGTACTCTGAACCATTCCCATTTCCCCATAGCCTGTTTTTCCAAGCATGCGTGCTATGATGACAGAGGTGACGATTATTAGAATACGTGAAATTACCCCTCCAATAAGTGACCAGAAGGCACCTCTGGCTAAGCGATAGGCTATAGGCGATTCGGCAAGCTGTGCTTTGATTGTCGAGAATAATTGTGTATAGTAGTGTATCTGAAAAATATTCACTTAAATCCTGCGATGTTCTAATTTGCGACCGGCGTTGCTAAGCCGTATTGCTTCTGAAGAAAAATCTTATTGATCCCGGAATCTCTCAAATGCCCGTCATCATAAAAGCTTCTTATTTGAAGAAAACCCACCGTGGATTATACAAGCAAAAGACCTTTATTTTTGCGTATTCCAAGGCGTGAAAGGTTTTTTTTAACCATCAGAGCGTTCGTTTCCAAATCTCGACAGGCCCTAATGCTAAATCAGTACTCTCAAATAATTTAAATCCCTGTGGCACATTAGAAAATTTGTTCCAGCGTAGAAAATAATCAGCATTATTAATGTTATCAATATATAGATTATCTGGATATAGGCCCCGATACTTGGCTGATGCCCAGAAACAAGCAACCACTGATTGATTAAATAACGAATCGGAAGTAACCATCTTGCCTTCTTTGAGATACTGTTTGAGAGAAATGCCGGACTCTTTCTCAGCCACACCTTGCTCATTTCGCACCATTATCTCTGCAATTGGATAAGAAGTCCACAAAAGCAATATGAACAAAGTTATAATTGCAAGCGCAAATCGGTTGTGGCAGCGTCGGATAGCACCACTCTGCTCCAAACCAACAGCCATGATAACTAGAAGCAATATATCACCCAACCAAATATATGCTTGCTGCGGTACAAAAGCACATGCTACGCTATATGCAATCCAGAGAACTAAAATTGGCAATGCAAGTACAAGAGGGTTTTTCCAGTATGCGTTTCTCGAATTAAGAAACGTAATAAGCATGAGCATTATACTTACAACAGCTAGAGGATAATGTCTCACTGTTCGTATAGTAAGAGATGAAAGATTTCTTGATAAATTATTTATCACGTTATGATAATTTTTTTCTGTGTGATTCGATAAAGCAAAACGCGTTGGATCTTGAAATGGACTTATCTCTGTTTTTGAAGCAATTAATCTAGTTGTATTTTCTTGCTTTACTACTAGGCTAAAATTTAATTTCCCGGCTGTACCAATTGTCCATTCATCATATTTCGCGTGCAGAGCGATTAGCCAGGGCATCGCTAATATTGCAGCTATACAGCAAATAAGAATCGAATTTTTAATATCATCACTGAATCTATTTAATGAATGATGTAAAACAAAACCAGCCGATGGAAACAGCAATGTCATACATATGCCAAAGGGAAGAAAGAATGTTTTAGCAAAGTATGATATTGTTAAGAACATACCTGCTATGAATATCCATAAAGTCCTTTTTGTTCGTAAACTATTAATAAGCGCCAAAATAAAAAGTAATGAAAATGCTAAACCTAATATATCCGGTGTACATATAAGTAATGCAAATGAAGCGATCATAATTGCGGCGGCACATTGCACAATCAGCGAAAGATTTCTGTTCTTTACGCAGTGCGCAACCAGCGCGCCATTAGCAATAAGAGCAATTAACCCTGCGCTTATCGTAATAATCTTAAATGCAATGTCAGGTGACAGCTTGCATGCTAGAAGTGGAACAATCAACCAACTGATTAGCGGACTCCAGAATCCATTCACAGCTTCATGCAGTTGACCATTTAAATAGAAACGGGCAATTTCAACATAGCTTACGCCGTCAACACTCATGTCTCGAGAAAATCGCGAAAAAAATATCAGTACAACTGCGAAATATAGTGCGATTGGTGCAATATGGTATAAACGTGACAGTCCAATAGATGTCAAATTTGAGGCACCAGTATCTCTGAAGGTCACAGTATTCATGTTTTCTCAATTATAGAGTTAATTCGAATCCAAATGAGCCATTGGAATTTTCAGTGAGTTTTAAATATCACAAAAACGCTGACGGTTAACAAACACTCATTAGATGTGTAACGATTCTCTCCGTGGCCCGTCCATCGCCGTATGGATTATGCGCCCTGGACATGGCTTCGTAGGCCACGGTGCTATTCAGGAGGTTCTCCGCTTCAGCGCAGATCAATGCAGGATCGGTCCCCACAAGTTTCACTGTTCCCGCATCCACCGCCTCCGGTCTTTCTGTTGTCTCTCGCATTACGAGCACGGGCTTGCCCAGAGAGGGTGCTTCTTCCTGAACTCCGCCCGAATCTGTGAGAATAATCTTTGCGCGATTCATAAGCGCGACAAACGGCAGGTAACTGAGTGGTTCAATCAAATGAATATTTTTATGCTTGCTCAAAAGACTGAATACAGGGATTTTTACATTAGGGTTAAGATGGACGGGATAGACAAAAGCGGCTTGAGGAAATTTGTCTGCCAGTTGTGCGATTGCTTTACAGATATTTTTAAAACCTTCACCAAAGTTTTCACGCCGATGGCCCGTGATTAAAATCAGCGGCTCATTGGCGCCTTGCCGCAGCAGTTGCAGCGGAAGACTTGGAATATCCGGTGGCGTGGCTTTTATTTTATCAAGCGCTAAATAAAGGGCGTCAATTATAGTGTTGCCGGTGACAAAAATTTTGTCGGGTGCGATACCTTCTTTTATGAGATTTTCTTTTGATTTTTCAGTCGGCGCAAAATGAAGCGTGCTCAAATGCGTGGCCAAAACGCGGTTAGCTTCTTCAGGAAAGGGAGAATATTTGTTCCAGGTGCGTAATCCGGCCTCGACGTGACCGATAGGTATCTGATGATAAAAGGCGCACAGGGCGGCGCAGAAAACGGTAGTAGTGTCGCCCTGTATGATCACCATATCCGGCTTATAATCGGTAAGGTAGGTATCAATTGCTGTGATGGCTTTGGCTGTTAGTCCGGCGAGAGTTTGGTTAGGTTGCATTAAGTTAAGGTCCACATCCGGCTTTATTTCAAAAACTTCCAGTACCTGATCCAGCATTTCACGGTGCTGTGCGGTAACACAGACGTGGCATTCATATCGCGGGTTTGACTTTAATGCTAAAATGACAGGGGCAAGCTTGATGGCTTCCGGCCTGGTTCCGAAGATTACAGAAATTTTTTTAAGCATATTATACTAAAGATTTTTAGATTGAAGAAAAATTATAGATTTAATATTTAATTTAAGAAGTGACAATTTCATGTCAACGCGCTATGCAATATAAGTGTAACATTTTAATTATCATTTTGATTTTTTACATCATGAGACACCCATCGGTCAAGTACCTTACCAGCTTTAATTGTAAGGTAAACTTTATTATAACCCCAAAATTGATTATTCTTTGTCAGAATAAAAGAGTCATCACTTACGCGTGATTTTATTAAAGATGGATCACTTGCCATCGCCGCGAAAATAAAACGAAACAAATTGACATGTGAAATGTAATTATCAACAAATGCTATATTCTTTGGCCATTTAATAGCAAGAAACACTTCAAACAGATCACTCGTAACTTCTGATGGCTGAAAGCCGTTCTCTAACATGTTTTCATTTAAATCTTTATCTGCACCCATCCAACTATATCTATTTAATAATGGGCCATGGTCACCGATAAGAACAACAACTGCCTCTGGATCTTCTTCATCAATCTTGCGGATTAATGTAATCAAAGAATTGTCTGATTGAGCTACAATTTGTTTGTATGTTTTTACCCAATAATTATTAATTCTATTTAATTTCCATAAAGGCATTTTTTTTGCGTCATCTAAAGCTTTTATGTCTCTCGGATATAAATTAATTGAATTAGGGCAGTGTTGAGCTCCGGCATATATTACATGGAATACAGGTCGTAAATCATTTCTTGATGGAACAATTTCTTTCTTAATTAGCATGTTTAAAATAAATTCTGACAGGTAAATTAATTTGTTGTTCAACCTAATATTATATGAAAATACTCCAAAACTTCTATTCGGTAAATTTAAGAAGCCGCTGATTACTTCTATTGGTTGAAGGAGTGGCACATGCAGATCCGTTTCAATAGATGTTGACGGAATATATATATAGGGACTCATTCTCTTGAAATCAATGCGGTATCCATTGCTTAAAAAAGTATTGATAACATTGTTACCTTTTGCGCCACCTATAATATGGCGATAATATCCATCTTCATTGCCTCTCGATAATTTGTAGTAATGATGGTTCATCATGAAAATTGACGCGACACTTGGCAATGTAGTTATGTAATTCGCATAAGTTTTATATGTTGTGTATCTTTTATTATAAAGTTCTTTCTTTAAAGAATCATTGTTAATGCTATATATTATTTCTCTGTTATTAAGGCCTGCGTAAGATTCAAGAATAACAAGATACACATTAGGTTTTTGTTTAAAGATAATATTTTGTTCAATATTTTTTGCCGTCTGCGTTGTTGAATTATATTTCAAGGTCTGCAAAAAAATAACGGCAATATTAACTATTATCAATATACCTAAGATTATATTAAGCAATTTAGCGTTGTATCGATATGTCAACATTGCTATAAAAATAGAAATTATAAAATATATTGCAATCCAGTGAAAAGTGCTGAACATTGGCATAATTTCCACATTCGTCTTATGGAACAATAAGGTAAAAAATAAAGTTCCTAATCCTCCGAGAAGCGCCCGATATAATTTTGACGAATGTTCATCATCGATTGAAATTTCGAGATACTTTGAAATGAGAATAATTATTTTTACGATATAATAAATGGCTATAGACAGTATGAAAGTAGCTATTAAAAATATTATAAACATGAATACGAAGGTAAAAATAATTTGCTTAAGTGAATAAAGGTGACTGTTAACCTGAATTAAGAAAGTCAGGGGATAGAAAAAACAAAGCAAAACAAATAGTATTGGCGAACTAGTGATATTTTTTATTTCTTTAGAAGGTTTTTTACTGTGCATTGTGTACTTCCATTAGATAAAGAGTTCTTTTGGTATTAGTTATTTCTTTATATTTGCGTATTAAAAAATAGTCTTGAAAAGAATTTTCAAAATATTTCTTGGTATAATTATCAAAAATATCCTCACGGGTGTGAAGAAGTTTTTGGACCTGCGAATCTTCTTTTTCTACAAATTCAATGATCAGATATCTGCACATTCGATGTAAGAAATCAGCTATATATCTGAATGGCAGGTTGTTAGATATTGCCAGATGGTGGATAAGCGCAAGCGCTAGAACCATGTCTATCGGTCCTCTACTAATAAATGAAAGTCTTTCTTCATTTGCCCATCCAATTCCAGGACTGGGATTTGTTAAATCAAGCAGTAAAGGCAGTATATTAGTTTCACTATTTTTTACACATTCAAGATAGTTTTTTTCAACAGCGGCAGGATCAATGTCGAATGCTATGGTCGGTATTCCTTTGTTGCCGGCAATACGACTAAACGATCCTGTGTTTGCACCAAGATCCCAAACTTTTTTGGGGTTAACAATATCTATAAATTCAGCAACAATTTGTTTTTTTTGTTGAAAGGCTTCTGAAGAATAATTTGATACATTATAGTAATCAGCCCATTCGGTACCGTGCGCTTGCCATTTCAATTTTTTCGTGGCGGATTCCAGATTATCGATTAACCCTAGGAAAGATAGACGTCTCATCTTTCGATTATTTTCTTTCAGCGTCTTGTCAGCGAAATGTTTTTGACTCTTGGCATGTAAGTGAATATTGGAGAGCAGGGCGAAACTAAAACGCGTTCGAACGGGGAGAAGAGAACTGGCCAAATCTAGAGGAACACCATCGATATATGTGCGAAGTAATTGATTTAGTCGAATATCCGTGTAACTCATCAATGCCAAAGGTGCGAGAAAATGTTGGCAGAATTGCCTGTAAGCGACCCATGGTTGGCCTTCTCGGTACTTTTCAAAAGAAAGGGTGTCAATTAATACAGATTTGCTATTCCTGAATTGAATATTATAAGCGCTACTGTCTTTCAGGGTCATTCCGAAATCTAAGGATATTTTCTGAATTTTTAAAGTAGTTAACGCCGCATCCTTTAGCTCACTGAAACACCACTCATATGGATATGAAATAAAGGCTATCTTCTCTGGTTTGATAATTTTGTATGCTGTATTTTTCTGTAAGTGATCAGTAATAATTTCCTCATGCGGTATTAATAAACCATCCTTCACCAGTGCATCATAAAGACCGGAAGACATTAAATGATCATAATGCTCTTTGTATATTTCATTAATTTGTCGATAGAGCACTCCCTCATGGAAGAATAGAAAGCCACTGGGGTCACGAAAAGAGCTTTTAATTTCCTTATTATTTATTGTCTTTTCCATCGTGTGATTTTTTAGAGGATAAATTTATAAAAAAGGTTTTTATTCTACCCCAAAATACTTTAACCGTATAAGATGCACCAATAATACCCGCAATAATTAACTGATAGATATAACTACCCGTTCCTGGATCCAAGTAGGCGAACGCACTATTTAGAAATAATATTTGCAAAATGATTGTTAAAATTACACTGTAGAAGAGAATTCTGAGACCTTCCTTTTTCATGTTAAATATATACCTTTCTTTATATGAAATATTTTCTTGCAGAGCAGATCATCCACTCCCCCAAGTGCTGCATGTGAAATGTAAAATATTAAGTGCGCCAAGCGTTGAATAAAAACATTTTATCGCCCTTTTTCATGCTACACTACTCATGATGCCAAATGAAGAACAAAGTACTAGGTGCTAGTCTTGAAGTGCAAACCGGTCTTATTTTTTTTATACTGCTTTTTGCAAACCGGGCATTTCAATTTCGCATTTAGTTTTTCGCCACATTCGCACATCCAGCCGATCTGGCTGGCGGGATTGCCTGCCATAAGGGCGTGGTTGGGTACATCTTTTGTGACCACAGCTCCGGCACCGATAAACGCGTAGTTGCCGATAATGTGGCCGCAAACAATTGTGCAGTTAGCCCCTAATGTAGCGCCTTTTTTAACAAGTGTAGGCCGTACCTGATCCATCTTGCCGATTTCCGCACGGGGGTTGTAGATATTGGTGAAGACCATTGATGGTCCGCAGAAGACGCCGTCTTCAAGTGTTACGCCTTTATAGACGCTGACGTTGTTTTGTATCTTGCATTTGCTGCCGATTACGACATCTGGTCCAATGACAACATTCTGACCGATGTTACAGCTCTCGCCAATCTTCGAACCGGAAAGGATGTGGGAGAAGTGCCAGATTTTAGTTCCTTTGCCGATTGTGACGTTGGCATCAACGATGGCTGTTGGATGGGCGAAAAAACCTGTTCCACGTTCTACGTTCAATGTTCTATGTTCAAAATTAAGCGAATCTTGTTCTTTTTGTTCTATTGATTGCTGGCTGAGTTCGAGTATTTTTAAGACGCGAAGACCTTCTTCACCGGAAGTTAGTGGTTTTGTGTTGGTCTCAATTGCTGAGAGAAAGGCCTTGCATTCGGCCTCTAAGGGCTCTACCCAAATATCTTTCAGATCGATAGGCACGCTTTCCGCCTTGTTCGGTACCGGAAGGCCGTTTTGCCAATTGATTGTATGGGGATAAAGAACCAATTTTGTTTCTATGGGTTCCGTATCGTCGAAAACAAGCATCCCATTACTGCCCACAATGACAAGTTTTTGCTCTTTGTAAGGATTGAGCCAGCTTACGAATATATGAGCGCCTATGCCCGAAGGGAACTTGAGATTAGTCATGGTGATATCGGCGATTCTAGCATGAAGGAAATTACTGCCAATAGAATCAATATAGGTTGGTTCTTCACCTGCCAGACTGAGAATGATGGATATGTCGTGCGGCGCGAATGACCAGAGTATGTTTTCTTCCCGTCGTATTTTCCCGAAGCTTAAGCGCCGGGAATAAATATACTGGAGTCTTCCAATTTTACCAGCCTTGATTATTTCTTTCAGTCGGACTACTGCGGGGTGGTACTGAAGAATATGGCCGACGAAAAGCATTTTTTTCTTTTCCTCCGCCAGGCGGACCAGTTTTTCGCCGTCGCTGTGATTCAGGGAAAGAGGTTTTTCTATAAAGACGTGCTTACCGGCGTTGAGAGCTTCTTCTGCGATTTCAAAATGAAGCAAAGCAGGCGCAGCAATGACGACACCTTTTATATTTTTGTCTTTGAGAACTTTGTGATAATCGCCGGTTATTGCAACTGTGGGATAATTTTTTGACATTTCTTCGCGTATCCCCTGAGAGCCATCGCAGATAGTTCTCAGAACATTCAGTTGATGAAAATTGCGCACGAGATTCTTGCCCCAGTATCCGGCGCCGATGATGGCGATGTTTTTTTGATTAATCATGTTGCAAAAGATTCCTTTCTAATAATGTGTTGATGATTTTATCTAGTGCATAACCATCGCTATATAATGCCGGGTGTTCCGTTGGTGTTTTGAAGTATTGGACTGTATTTATAATCTTTTGCTTATCTGCCCCGGTTAAAATGTTCCAGCCACCTTCCACGGTTTCCACCCACTCCGTTTCATCCCTTAGTGTAATACATGGCACTTTAAGCCAGTATGCCTCTTTCTGAATACCACCGGAATCAGTAAGAATCATCCTTGCTGATTTTTCCAAGGCAATCATGTCAAAATATCCGACAGGATCAATGATCTTGAGTGAAGAATGTTCAAAGTTCAATGTTCTATGTTCAGGGTTGATAGTGGATGGAGTTTTGGTTATAAAAAAAGACTTTTCCAGTATTTTTTTTGTTCTTGGATGAAGCGGTAGTACAATAACCTCACTCTCGGCAAGTTTAGAGAGGGCGTTCATTATATTGATAAGTCGCTTTGGATCGTCTGTGTTTTCGGCACGATGAACTGTGGCTAAGAGATAATTTTTTGGTTGAAGGTTTAAACTGTCAAATATTTTAGAAGGCTTTTTTGTTTTTGACACTGCAAATTGTAAAGCATCATACATAACATCGCCTGTAATCAAGACACCTTTGGTAATTCCTTCATTGCGTAGATTTTCGACGGCAATATCGCTTGGACAGAATAATGAATTTGAGAGTTGGTCTGCAACAACTCTGTTGATTTCTTCCGGCATCAGTCGGTTAAAGCTTCGCAGGCCGGCTTCGACATGCGCTATTCGTATATGAAGCTTACCTGCTGCTAGAGCGCCTGCCAACGTGGAATTAGTATCACCATAAATTAATACCCAGTCCGGCTTTTCCTTGATCAGGATATCTTCGATGCCCGTCAGCATCCGCCCTGTCTGCAAGCCATGGGAACCGGACCCGATGTTCAGATTATACTTTGGTTCGGGAATTTCGAGTTCACTGAAAAATATTGCAGACATATCGTTATCATAATGCTGGCCGGTATGGATGATAACTTCCGTGATGCGTGAGGTGTTAGGCATCAGACTATTATGGGCGGCAATGGCGCGTGATATCGCGGCAGCTTTGATGAATTGAGGCCTTGCGCCGATGATTGTGCATATTTTCATAGGTTAAAAGTTTTAAGATTTAAGTACAAAAAAATGTGAAAAGTGAAAGGTGTCCCACGGCGCTACGCGCCTGGGATAGTTCCACTAACGCTTCGAGCTACACGCCGCTTGCTCTCAGCGAGTGTCACTAAATGGTGAAAAGTGAAACGTCATTCAAAGGTCTCATGTTATGAATGTTTTTGTGTAAATTATGGCAGTTTGTTGAGGGGGTTCTGGTGCTTCTTTGTTCAGGTATGAAATAATAAAATAAATAGCAATGATGATAATAATTATTATGGTGATTTTGACAAGCATATATTTCTTTGCATCGCGTTTAGTGCGGAATGATTTTGTTTTAAGGATGCCGCGCCAGCCGCAGTCAATACAGCGATAAGGCTTTTGATTAAAGAGTTTTTGAAACTGCTCTTTAAAGCCACGGGCCTGGCTACGTTTGATTTTTTTTGATCCGCATTTAGGACATTTCATAAGAAAAAAATAGTTTTAAGTAGTTAAGGGTTAAGTAGTTAAGTAAATTAAAAAATAGATTTAAGTTCTTTAGAAAACAGTTTTAAGTAGTTAAGGGTTAAGTAGTTAAGTGAAACAATAAATGGTTTTAAGTTTTAAGGGTTGAGTAGTTAAGTACAAAAAACGTGAAAAGTGAAAGGTGAATAGTTAAAAGAAAAAAGTAATTATGTTTTAAGATTTAAGTAAAAAACAGTTAATAGTCAACAAAAATTGTTCTAAGTTAAAAAAAGACAGTAATAAGTTTTTCCCCACGGCACTACGTGCCTGGGATAGTTCGACTTACGTTTCGATCTGCGCTTCACTTGATCTCAACTGGTCTCACTAAAGATTTAAGTAGTTAAGAAAAGACTGCCTGTGAATAGTGGATGGTAACAACAGTGCATAGTGGATAGCACTTTTAAAAGCCTGTGAAACGTGAAACGAAAAAAATACAAGTAATTAAGTTTTCAGATTTAAGGCTTAAGTTAGAAGCCATTTCCAGATAGGAATTACTTTTATTCTCTTGTCAATAACGGTTTCATCATCCCATGTTATTATTGTGCCTGTCGGAAGTGAAAATTCATCCATAGCGCTTTTCAATCCATGGAGCTCTCTTTCAAAGGTTTTTTTATCCGACATTTCCCAGCATACCTGAATCAGATGCTTCTCGCCTGAAATTCTGTGCCTCGTAAAGAAATCAACTTCACGCCCGTCTTTTGTGTTGATATATTCCACATCATGCGCCCCGCGGCGCAGGTGCATAAATACCATCGTTTCCAGTAACTGGCCGTAATTATATGAATTACGAAAGGTCATGGCATTTAAAAGTCCGGTGTCAATGGTGTAGATTTTAGCCGGGTTGATGAGCCTTGATTTTTCAGAACGGCTGTGAATGGGAACTTTGTAAAACAAAAATGCGTCTGTCAAATGATCAAGGTATTCGTACAGGCTGTTCTTGGTACATTTGATCGACATGCTTTTCATGGTATTGAAGAATTTGTTAACACTGAATTGCCCGCCGGAAGAATTCATAATATGGCGGACAAGATATTTAAGCACCAGAACATTGCTTACCTTATGACGCTCAATGATGTCTTTCAGTAATACAGAATCAATATAACCTTGTAATATTTCAATGCGAAGATCGAGATCCGTTTTCTGTACTTCCGGGAAGCCGCCAACTTCAAGATAATCTTTTACAGCCTTGCGTAATACGGAGGCCGTGTTCGCGCCAAACGTTTTTGGCCTGTCGGAAAAAAGACCGTGAAATTTCAAATATTCCTCAAAACTGAACGGGAATATTTCTGTGGCTAAAGAACGCCCCCGCAAACTGGTGGCTATTTCCGAGCCAAGTAACTTTGATGATGATCCGGTAATGAAAATTTGAATATTTTCCGTATCAAGCAAACGCCTTATGAACATTTCCCATTGATCAATTCGCTGTATCTCATCAAAGAAAAA
>Ga0182019_10000729_pt1 | contig 16345 bp, 17 predicted proteins | sample 812E2MmetaG_FD_120483 | JGI IMG/M metagenome (GOLD analysis project Ga0182019, IMG submission 120483) | Permafrost microbial communities from Stordalen Mire, Sweden - 812E2M metaG | ecosystem: Environmental > Terrestrial > Soil > Wetlands > Permafrost | place: Sweden: Stordalen | collected...
CGGGCGACATGGCGTTCATCCAGCTGGAGTTGAACATCACCAGGGTTTTGGTCGGGTCGAGAATCTTGAAGATTTGTTCTTCGTAGGTTCTCGCATTATCGATAACCTCGTCGCGGGTTAAGGGCTTGCGGGTGACATTTTTGCCGGTAGGATCTCCGATCATGCCGGTAAAATCGCCGATCAGAAACAGGACTTCATGGCCTAAATCCTGAAACTGCTTTAATTTGTTGATGAGCACGGTATGCCCCAAATGCAAATCCGGCGCGGTCGGGTCAAAACCCGCCTTAATCCGCAACGGCCGCCCCTCTTGCAGCTTTTTGATTAATTCGTGCTCGACTAAAACTTCATCCGTCCCTCTTAGCAGGGTTGCCAATACATCCTCTTGCAATGTCTTACTCCAAACTCAGGTTTTTTTAAAAGCATCATTATAGAATTAATGGACTATGCGGCCGAATAAATATTTTTAATGTGACTGTAATTGGTAAAACCGGCCAAAAACCCTTAGAATGGTAAACGATGCACACTTGAGAAATCCTATTTTGAATACATTCCAACTACTTAGCTAAGGTCTCGTGAAAAATAAATTTTATACAACCTTATTATTATGGCTAGGTTTAGCTTTTGTCAGCACCACAGGTTACGCTAAATCGGCTCATGCTAAACCTATCCGTGCCAAACACGCCAATGTTGCAGCCAAAGGCGTCAAAGCGACGGCGGGGCATATTAGCGCGCGTAAAAAACACGCCATAGAGACGCCGGTAGCCGGTTTTGTTAATCACCGAAAAAGAACCACTTTATATTCCAGCCATAGCGCCCGTAAATCATCGCCGATCTTTGCCAGCGAAGATATTTTGCTGGCTCAGGAAGCCCAGGATAACTCATACGCGCCTAGCGAAAACGAACGCATACACTCGCTGGTAGCGCCCAATAACACTATCCCGGTAGCGCCCCGTAACAACAATGTCCTGGTTGATCGCTCAACGAATGACCGTCTTGAAACGCCCCGCCACATCACCAGCACACACGGCGTCGTTAACACCTCGCTGTCGTCGGCAGGCCTGACAGCGGGATTGACTACCGAGTTGGTTTTGCAGCTGGCCAATGTTTTCGCATGGGACATCGACTTTGCCACCAACTTGCGCCAGGGCGACCAATTCACCGTTGTTTATGAGGAAACCGGCGGCAACAATGATTCATTCGAGAGCCGAATTGTCGCCGCCGAATTTGTCAATCAAGGCCGTATCTTAACCGCCATCCGCTATAAAGATGACGCAGGTAATATCAATTATTACAGCCCTGAAGGCAGGCCTATGCGCAAAGCTTTCTTAAGCACGCCGGTAGACTTTATACGCATCAGTTCCGGCTTTGACACGCAGCGCAAGCACCCGATACTCAATAAAATACGGGCGCACAACGGCGTTGATTATGCGGCCAGGATCGGCACGCCGGTAAAATCGGCGGGGGATGGCGAAGTTGTTTTCTGCGGCAATAAAGGCGGCTATGGACAGGCTCTGATCATCAAGCATGGCGAGCGCTATGAGACGCTGTATGCGCATCTTTCCGATTTCAAGGACGGCATTAAGCCCGGCGATCAGGTAACGCAAGGCGAAGTGATCGCTTATGTCGGCCAGACCGGTTTGGCGACCGGCCCGCATTTACATTACGAGTTCCGTGTCAACGGTGTGCATCGCAATCCTGAAACACTGAGTCTGGCACAGCCATTGCCGCTACATGCAGAAATCCTGGCTGACTTTAAAGCGCAAACCTACTCCGTGTTAACCCAACTTAATCAGGCCAAAGCCAGGACATTGCTTGCGAAAAATCAGGACACCTACTGAGTCCTTGCCGTAACGTCTTATTATTCGCCATGAAACCTGAGTTTTGCGCCTTAATTATGACCACTGCCTATTAAAAATTTGCTCTGTAGAAAAGCAACGTCCATGAAAGTCACGAAAAAATCAGTAGATTTGACATGTTGCCAGACATTTCGTGCTTTTCGTGTCTTTCGTGGACAAATTTTTTTGGAAGATTAATTACTGGAAATCACCTAACTGTGGCGAATCGATGTTATTAGATTAGGCTGGCTAACTAAGCGCCCGCTGTCCGCTCGTTTCCAGGCTATAAATAACGTTCCCCGCCTGCACGGTATGGGTCACGCGACCTTTCAGGGTCTGCCCCCAAAACGGCGTGTTAATCCCCTGGCTGTTCCAGTTACCTGCATTAACCTGCCACTCCAAGTCAGGGTCAAACACGCACACATCCGCCGCGTAACCGACGGTTAAGGCGCCGCGTTTTAAATGCAGAACCCGCGCCGGATTTTCGCTCAACGAAGCTATACCCTGCTCCAGCGTTATGGCGCGTTGCGCCACCAATTTAAGCATTAACGGCAACAATGTCTCCAGCGACGAAATCCCCGGCTCGGTCTCCGGGAATGCACCTAGCTTGGCGTCTATATCATGCGGCTGATGGTCGGAACAAATGCTGTTTAGCGTACCACTGGCCAAACCTTGTCTCAGATACTTCATGTCCACTTCGGTACGGAAAGGCGGCAAAACATGATAGCTGCTGTCAAAGGGAATGATGTCATTTTCCGTCAAATGCAGTTGATGGATGGCGACATCGGCACTCACCTTCAAGCCGTATTTTTTGGCTTGATAAATCTTGATCACCGAACGTTTGCAACTGAGCTGGCCGAAATGCACGCGACAGCCGGTTAAATTGACTAATTCAAGGCATTGGGCCAACGCTATGGTTTCCGCTTCTTCAGGAATGCCGGGTAAGCCATAGCGGGTAGCCACAGCGCCTTCGTGGGCGCAACCGTTATTGCCCAGCCAATAATCGTTGGGCCGTATCATCACCAACAAGTCATGACTGGCCGCATATTCCATCGCCCGCCTTAATATCAGTAAATTTTTTACTGACTGATGGGCATTACTGACGGCAATACATCCGGCCTGCTTGAGCGATAACATGGAACTTAGCTCTGTGCCTTCCAGTTTCCGGGTCAGCCCCGCAATCGGGTAGATTTGCGGGTAACCGGCTTTTTCCGCCAATTCCTTGATCAGTTCCGCAACAGCGGGCGTGTCGATAACCGGACTGGTATCCGGCTGCAAACATAGCGTCGTGACACCGGCACTGGCTGCGGCAATGGTTTCGCTCTTGAAAGTGGCTTTTCGGCTTTGTCCGGGTTCCCGCAAACGGGTGCTTAAATCTATAAAACCCGGACAGACTATTTGGCCTTGCGCGTCTATGACGGTATCCGGCGTAAAATCTGCGGGTTGGTCAGTTACAGAAAGCACTTTACCGCCTGCGATATAAACATTGCCGACGCAGTTTATTTTGTTGGCAGGATCAATGATGCGTCCCTGTTTAATATGTATCTGACTCATCATACCGCTCCCTGTTTCTGCATAGCCATCGCCATAACAGCCATACGGATAGCGATGCCGTTGCTGACTTGTTTGAGTATCACCGACTGCGGCCCGTCGGCGACTTTTGAATCAATTTCCACGCCCCGGTTAATGGGGCCGGGGTGCATGACGATAGCGTCAGGCTTAGCGATTTTCAGTTTATCCTCCGTCAAACCGAAACATTTAAAATATTCGCTTTCACTGGGCAATAACGCCGAGGTCATGCGCTCTTTTTGTAAACGCAGCATGATAATGACGTCTATATCTTTCAGTCCGGTGGTCAGGTCATGCGACACATTGACCCCTAAACTTTCCACATGCGAGGGCAACAAGGTCTTCGGGGCAATCACCCTGACTTCAGCCGCGCCCAGGGTATTTAATGCCTGAATCTGCGATCTTGCGACCCGTGAATGCAGTATGTCGCCAATAATAGCCACTCTCAGGTTGGAGAAATCCTGCTTTATCTGCCGTATAGTAAACATATCCAGCATGGCTTGGGTGGGATGCGCATGCTGCCCGTCACCCGCATTAATCACACTGATATGAGGCGCGGTATGTTGGGCAATAAAGTGCGCTGCACCGCTGATGGCGTGGCGCACTACAAACATATCGACAAACATCGCCTCCAGATTGCGGATGGTGTCGAGCAGGCTTTCGCCCTTGGAGGTGGACGAGGTGGCAATGCTCATGCTTAACACGTCGGCGGACAAGCGCTTGGCGGCCAATTCAAAGGTTGTCCGGGTGCGGGTGCTGTTTTCAAAAAACAGATTGACGATGGTTTTACCGCGCAATAGCGGCACTTTTTTAATCTGCTGATCATTCATGCCGATAAAAGACTCGGCTATATCCAGAATTTCTGTCAACAGCCCTTTGTTCAAGCCTTCAATGCTCAAAAAATGCTTAAGTTTGCCTTCCGAATTTAGCTGGATATTGTCAATCATAGCTTACGCTGCCGCGTTGAGGGTTTGCAGTTCGATAGCCAAAAATTCAGGCCCGGTTAATTTGATCCTTTCACCGGCAGTCAGGGTGATGCTTGCGCCGACGCAATCGGGACACACCGGAATTTGCTTGCCGTCGCGCTCTATCAACACCGCCAGAACCACTTGATTAGGCCTGCCGTAATCAAAAATTTCATTCAAGGCGGCGCGTATGGTTCTGCCGGTATAAAAAACATCGTCTATCAGGATAATATCGCGGCCTTCAATGTGCTGCGGCAACTGGCTGGGCTTTACGTTGGGATTAACGCCGATTTGCGAAAAATCGTCCCTGTAAAAAGAAATATCCAGTAATCCCAGCGGTTCGCTGATGTTAAGCCTTTGGTGCATCTGCTCGGCAACCCATACGCCGCCGGTGCGTATACCGATCATCAGCGGATCGTTTAATCGCCTTTCAACAATGATACGTTTTAGCCCGGCTTCCAGTTTATTGAGTAAATCGTTTATTTCCAGCACTTAATGATCCCTTTCCTTATACTTATAACTATTTAACCAGGTCTGCAAAATAAGCTGGGCCGCAAGCTGATCCTGCACTTCCCAAAGCTTGCCCGCGCTAACGCTGACCTCATCAAACAACAGTTGTTTCGCTTCATAAGTCGATAAGGTTTCATCCTGCTGATAGACCGGCAGTTGATAACGGCCTTCCAGTTGGCGACAAAATTTTAACATGCGCGGCGTGATTGGGTTGTCCGAGCCGTCGGCCTGTTTGGATATGCCGACCACCAAACCCGTAGGCCGCCATTCTTGAATGAGCTTGCCGATGATGTCCCAATTGGGATTTTGATTGATGGATCGAATGGTTTGCAGCGGGCTTGCTGTCGCCGTGATGGTTTGACCGACCGCCGTGCCTATTTTCTTATTGCCGAAATCAAAACCCAGATAGGTGTCGGTGTTGGTTTTTGCTAATAACGGATCTTGCATATAATCAGCCATGACCTGCCGCTGCGGTTAACTGGTTAATATCGATACCAATTTGTCCGGCTGCCACCTGCCAACGCAAATCTATCGGCGTATCAAATAAAATGTGTTTACCGCAAGGCGTATTCAACCAGGCATTGGCCAACATTTCCTGTTCCAGTTGGCCTTCTCCCCACCCCGCATAGCCTAACGCCACCAGATATTGCTTCGGGCCTTCACCGACTGCAATGGCCTCTATGACGTCACGCGAGGTCGTTAAAGAAATCGACTCCGAAACGACCATGCTGACATCCCAGTCTCCGCCGGTAGGATGCAGAACAAAACCGCGCTCCTGCTGCACTGGGCCGCCCGCAAAAACAGGTTTTTTGGCGGCGCTAGGCGACGTAACGGCTATGTTCATTTGCTGAAAAATTTCGCCCAGCGTCATATCCGCCAACCGGTTAATGATGATGCCCAACGCGCCTTCTTCACTATGCTGACACAAATAGGTCACTGTATGAAAAAAATTAGGGTCCTTCAGGCCGGGCATGGCGATAATAAACTGGTTATGTAAGTAATTGGCTTGATTCATGCGGCTTAGTATCGAAGGTTATGGTGACTTAAGCAACTATTTATCGTGTAATCAAGCCGGATTCATCAGAGAATTTCCAGACACGGGTAATCACCAACACATCAAGCTCTTTACGTAAATCCAAAGGCAGTGCGGCAAATGGCGCGCTCATGCGGACAATTTCTTTAGCCGCCTCATCCAGCTCAGGAATTCCCGAAGACTTACTGATGCGGATGCTGTAAATGCTGCCGTCGGCGTTAATTCCTACATCCATCGTCAAAGCGCCTGAGAAATTTTTCTTAGTGGCCGCTTCCGGGTAATTAAGGTTGCCCGTACGCTCTACTTTACTTTCCCAATCCTTCATATATTGGGCGGCAACATATTTATGCGCGCTCACCGTATCAACGAATTTTATTCTGGCTTGTTCGGCGCTAGGTTGGCTATGCCTGATTTCCGTACCCAATTGCGCCAGTTGCTGCTGTAATGATTCGGCTGTCAATTCCTTATGTTGTTCAGGCTGACTGACTGCGGCGCGTTTGCTTGCCTTAATCACTTTCTTTTCAGCCTTAGTCTGGGTCATTATTTTTTGCGCGGCTTTAGGCGTACTTTCTTCGGAAACTGTTTTTTTAACCGGCTTTATCTCCGGACTATGCTCCTGACTGGGCGGATTTTGCGCCGGAGGTTCCGGCTTTTGTGACGGCGGTTCCGGCTTTTTAGTTCCATCATTCGCGGCTAACTGGTTTTCCTGTGCTAAAAAATCCGCCTTTTCCGGCGCTTTTTTTGTCGGCGTGTTGATGAGTGTAATGTCTATCGATTTATTGATGTTTTCAGTCGGTCGTGGGGTAAAACTCATCACCGCGATTAGGATAATGTGAACAATAACCGCTACAGCTAAAGCTATCGGTAATGTGTCCTTATTGGACAGCGTAGCGGCAGGAACGAACATCGCCTTATTTGTCATATTATTGCAGGGTGTTTTCAATATGATCCATCAATAGGCCCGCGATATTAAGCCCAAACTGCTGGTCTAATTCCTGAGCGCAAGTAGGGCTGGTAACATTAATTTCGGTCAGCTTATCGCCTATGACATCTAATCCTACAAAAACCAGGCCTTTTTCCCGTAACGTAGGCCCTACCTGATTGGCAATCCACAAATCCTGTTCTGTTAATGGCCGACCTTCCGCATGCCCACCCGCAGCCAGATTGCCTCTAGTCTCGCCCTGGGCGGGAATACGCGCCAGCGCATAAGGCACAGCCACGCCATTAATCAATAAAATACGTTTATCGCCGTCCTTAATTTCCGGCAGATATTTTTGCGCCATGACATAGCGGCTGTTGTATTGCGTCATGGTTTCCAGAATCACGCTAAGATTAGGATCAGTTTGACGCAAATGAAAAATAGAAGTTCCGCCCATTCCGTCCAGCGGTTTTAAAATAATTTCCCCCTGCTCAAGCAGAAAACTCCTTATTCTTGCAGGCTCCCTGGCAACCAGGGTTTCCGCGCAGCACTGCGGAAACCATGCGGTAAACAGTTTTTCATTGGCATCGCGCAACGATTGCGGTTTATTGACAACATAGACGCCCATGCTTTCCGCGCGTTCCAGCAAATAAGTGGCGTAAATGTATTCCTGGTCAAAAGGCGGATCCTTGCGCATCATAATGACATTCAGCTGATCCAGCGGAATATCCTGCTCGGAAATAAACTGATGCCACTGCTGTGCGTCGCGCTGCACCGTCAGCGTCCGGGTTCTGGCATAAGCCCTGCCGTTCCTGAGAAATAAATCATTAAGTTCCATGTAATGCAGCTCCCAGCCTCTGGCCTGGGCTTCAAGCAACATGGCAAAACTGGTGTCTTTTTTGATGTTGATATGGTCGATGGAGTCCATGACCATGCCGAGTTTAATAGGCATTGTTGTCCTGTTTTGTACTTAAAAAATGAAGTGTATTCGGTTTATTTTATAGATTGTTATTTACCTTGAAAAGATTTTTTGGTATAAAGATCGGCTAATTTTTAAATTTAGGCGCACCCAGAGGTTAATCATGTCTAGAGTATGTCAAGTAACAGGCAAACGTCCCGTTACAGGTAACAACGTATCACACGCAAACAACAGAACCAAAAGACGTTTCCTTCCCAATCTGCAACATCACAGATTTTGGGTAGAAAGCGAAAACCGTTGGGTGCGCCTTAGAATTTCCACAAAAGCAATGCGCATCATCGACAAAAACGGCATCGACGCTGTGTTGGCGGATTTGCGTAAAAACGGCACAAAGGTTTAAGGAGACAATAAAATGCGCGATAAAATTAAACTGATTTCTACCGAAGGCACTGGTCACTTTTATACCACTACCAAAAACAAACGCACCATGCCCGAAAAAATGGAGATCAAGAAATTTGATCCTGTTGTTCGTAAACATGTTATCTACAAAGAAGCTAAAATCAAATAATAATTTTGACTAAAGCCAACCACAGTTCACTCCGGCTGTGGTTTTCAAGCCGCTTTTAGCCCGCAAATCGCACCAACGCCCAGTAGATTAGCAAAAATCTAAGGAACGTGCATGACACACTTCGACATCTTACTCCCTCTCCTTCCGGGAGAGGGTTGGGGTGAGGGGATTTAATACATAAGTGTGTCGTGCATGTTCCTAAGTTGGCAGCCAAAATTGAATATCAGCTCATCTCGATGACCGGGCAATTCAGCTCTGTCTCAAGCGCTGGTCTTGCGGCGACAGGATAAGATTTGCCGGGTTTTTTAGCGCCCGGACATTCTATGCTAAAGCGCTGCATGGGTTCATCAAGTTTTAATGCCGTTAGTTGGCCGCCCCACAAACAACCGGTATCTATGGCGTAACAATTTGGCCCCTCATAATAACCCAGGCTAGACCAGTGACCGAAAACGATGCGCATATCCGCACTCTTACGTTTGGGCGCCTCAAACCACGGAAACAGGTTCTCGGGTTGAGATCCCAAAGGCCCGCTGTTGGTAAAATCCAGACGGCCTTCGGCATCGCAATAGCGCATACGGGTAAAGCAGTTAATAATAAAACGTAATCTGGGAACCCCTTTTAGGCTGGTTGACCAGATATTGGGTTTATTTCCATACATTTGTTTTAAAAATACCTGATAATCATAAGCTCTTAAGGCTTGCTCCGCGATTATGGCCATTTTTTGGGTTCTCTTAAAATCCCATTGCGGTGGCAGGCCTGCATGTAGCATACAAAAGTCATCGTTATGATGAAACAGGGGGCGGTGTCTTAACCAGTAAATTAATTCATCCCGGTCAGGCGCTTCAAGCACTTGGCTGAGCGCGTCTTTCTTATTGGCCACTTTGGGCAAACACGAGGCTGCCAGCAAGTGCATATCATGATTACCGAGTACGGTGATCGCTGAATCGCCCAGCGATTTAACAAAGCGCAAGGTTTCCAGTGATTTGGGGCCACGGTTAACCAGATCGCCTGTAAACCACAGCTGATCGGTATTTTCATTAAAAGAAACGGCGTCAAGGAGCCTTAATAAATCATCAAAGCAGCCTTGTATATCACCTATAGCGTAAATAGACATTTAACTAATGCAATGTTCTTGGTATGGATAAAGTAAATTGAGGAATCTGGGCATTAAAATTATCGCCCTCATCCGAACACATAGTATATTGACCCTGCATAGTGCCAACCGGGGTTTCAAGTATGGCGCCGCTGGTGTAACGAAACATTTCGCCCGGTTTAAGGTAAGGCTGTTCGCCAATAACACCGTCGCCTCTGACTTCCTGAATCTTGCCATTGGAGTCGGTAATTAACCAATGACGATTTAACAGCTTTGCCGGAACGGTACCTTCGTTAGTGATGGTGATAGTGTAGGCGAACACATAGCGACCTTCTTCAGGAGCGGATTGCTCTGCTATAAAATAGGGCGTAGATTCAATTAAAATTTTGTTTTTTTCGGTCATTATTAGATCATATAAAGATTACTTCTCGATTAATCCATTGTAACGTATCGTTAAACGCAAGTAACTATTTCATGTCAACAAACAACAGATGAAAAAAACATTCTCTCTCACACTCATTGGGACACGACATTGTATATACATATCTTAGGTATTTGCGGAACATTTATGGGTGGACTGGCCGTGATTGCAAGGCAGCTGGGCTATCAGGTCAGCGGTTCCGACCAAAACGTTTATCCGCCTATGAGTACGCAATTACAACAACAAGGCATCCAGTTAATGGACGGTTATCGCGCTGAAAATCTGGATGGCGACCCCGACCTGGTCATTATCGGCAACGCCCTATCGCGCGGCAATCCTGAAGTTGAAGCGGTGCTGAATAAAGGCCTGAATTATGTGTCGGGCCCGCAGTGGCTGGCGGAACATGTGTTACATGACAAATGGGTGCTTGGGGTTGCCGGAACCCACGGTAAAACCACCACGACCAGCATGCTGACCTGGATACTGGAACATCAGGGCTTTAACCCTGGTTTTTTAATCGGCGGCATTCCGTTAAACTTTGGCATTTCAGCGCGTTTAGGAGGCGGGCCGGAAAATAAGTCAGGCTTTTTTGTGATTGAAGCCGATGAATATGATTCGGCCTTTTTTGATAAGCGCTCAAAGTTCGTACACTATCGACCGCGCACGGCCATACTCAATAATCTGGAATTTGATCATGCCGATATTTTTCCTGATCTGGATGCCATCAAGCGCCAATTCCATCACCTGGTCAGAACCATTCCCGGCGAAGGCTTAATCATCAGCCCTGAGTGCGATGCCAATATCAATGAAGTCCTGACGATGGGATGCTGGACGCCCGTTGTAAAGACCTCGATTAATGCCGACTCGCTATGGAACGCCCAAATGCTCAAAGCCGACGGTAGCCGATTCTCAGTGTTGTTTGAAAACAATGAGCAAGGCATCGTCGACTGGACATTAACCGGAGGGCATAATGTTTACAACGCCCTGTCCGCCATTGTTGCGGCAAACCATGTCGGCATTCTGCCCAGGGATGCAATAGCTGCACTGAGTCAATTTAAAAACGTTAAACGCCGCATGGAAGTCATTGCCACAATTAATGGCGTGACGCTATATGATGATTTTGCCCATCACCCGACCGCGATTGCAACAACGCTGGACGGTTTGCGTAAACAGGTGGGCCAAGAACGCATTGTCGCCATTGTCGAACCCAGATCCAATACCATGCGCTTGGGGATTCATACAAAAACACTGGCCGAATCGTTAGCGCATGCCGATTTGGCCATTATTTATCAGCCGCAAAATCTGGATTGGAATTTAAGCGCCCTGAAAAATCATGCCGATAATATAGAAATCTGCCAGTCTCTTGATGACATCATCGCCAGACTCAAAGTGGAAGCGCACTCAGGCGGACATTTTGTGTTAATGAGTAACGGCAGTTTCGGCGGTATCTATCAACGCTTGCAGGACGCATTAAGTATAGGGGCCGAAGCTGGTAAAACGACATTTGAAATACCCTCACCCTAACCCTCTCTCCCAAAGGGAGAGGGTACTTTGTGTCGCCTTACCAGCTTCGGGCTCTATACATCGTATTGACAACAACACTGTCGCGTTTTACGGTTGCACATTAACCAGGGTGCGGATAGCTTCATGGGCTTTGTCTTTGGCCTTTTCTTCCAGGTAGCGGCCGATCAGGACGAAGGTGATAATCCCGGTCGCAGGATCGAAGTACAGTCCTTGCGTACCTCTCAGCAGGGAAACCATGCTATAACCATAAGACGAACCCACGCCTAAAGCAATCAGGCTGTCCACATTAGTAGTGCGCTGCTTAGCCAGTTTTACGGCTTTTTCAAAGAGAGGCCATCCCGCCCACAGCACAATAGGCGTGGCGAGTAGGTGCTGCGCCCAATGCCAAACTCTGGACGCAGGCGCAGCCATGCTGATCATCATAACGGGCAAACTTAGCGCTGTGGCCAGAACGGCGCGCCTTCTGGCGTCGATCAGGCGTTTTTTTTCGCGCACGATCATGATTTGACGCTGAGCCAGACTATCGAGACTGTGCGCCTTGTAACCCATGTTGTTGATCAGCGTACACAAGGTTTCTTTGCTGACCCGGCCCGTCACAACGGCTGTTTCTGTCGCGTAATTGACATTCGCCGAGGTAATGCTCGGATTTCGGTTCAACAGCATTTCGATTAACAGCGCACAGGATACGCAACTCATGCCATCGACCATGAGATTAAATTCCTGTTCGGCAAGGTCGGCATCGCCGTCAGCAGCGGGCTGCTTATTGAGAGCGGTTGTGGGTTTTTTTTTGCCCAGATTCGCCAGTAACGCATCCAAAAGAGTGAGCAGCTTGGCTCGCGGCAGCTTTTCAGGATCAAAGTAGATGACCAGGGAGGCAATCTCAGGAACGGTGATCACTTTTTCGATGCCGTCCCGTTTTTGCAGCAAAATCTCCAGAACACAAGCCCGCTCGTGATCCTTGAGCAAAACCGGAGCGATAATACGAACCCGCCGGTTCAGTGCATGAACCACTTTGCCATGCGTTAGCTCGCCGGTATGGGCAGACGCCATTTCAGTGTCCCTGTGAATGATAGTTCAAAAAATTTCAAACCGGCCCTCTTTATTTAGCAAAACAGCATTTCCGGCGCCCATTGCAAAGGCAGGACTTATTGCGTAGCGTCCGTCTCTTCGGTGCTTTCCTGGGCTTCGGCAATCAGGTCTTTAATATTTTCTTTTTGCCGCAAGACAAAGTCCTTGCCTTGTTCGGCGGTCTTGCATGTAACAGAGATAATCTCTTTACGGTATTTATGCGTCAAATAACCGGCAGCAATGCCCAGGCTGAACATGATCAGCGGATGTCGGGCAAGTGTAATTACGGCTCCTTTACCGGTTTGTATGATAGCTGATGCCGTCACCGCCGTAGCGACACCCTTGACGACCAGCTCGCCTTTAGACGAGTGACCGCCTGCCATTGTTATGTGTCCCTTATCCGGTGCTATGGGGGTTGAATGTGTTGCTGCCAAGATGTGATTCATTGATATACCTTCTCCGTTAACGGTGATTTATTTAAGACAATTTTCATAGCCTAGTCAATTAATATCTAATCTAATGGACGCGTCCTTTCATTGCTGCTTTGGTCATATTAACCAATTATCATCCCTGCAATATTTCACGCCATAACCAATAGAGACGAAATAACATCAAAATAAACATCAAGCAAAGCCGACAAGGTATTGCGATACAAAGCCTGTAGCGCCGCTATAGGCTGCGCCATCAACACGCCGAACAATTCCGCCACGACATAGTAACTGCTGATCAAGGTTGCTTCGGCCGCTGCGCTAAGTGAACTCAGGTAACCGGTTATCGGCGCCAGTGCATCCGCCATAAACTGTTCGGGACTCTCCATAAACAGTTGCCAATACCGCCCGGACTGTTCGGCAACGCCGGACACATAGCGTGTCACCGGCTCAAAAGTCGCAACAGTCACCTGTTCGGGATGCTCCCAAAAAGCCTGTAAATATCGACCTGTTATTTGTTTGCCGGTATTCACCTGAACTTGCCAATCCTGATAAACCGGCAACACCGAGGTTTGAACCTGGGCATATAAGGCCGCGCCGGTCTGCGCGGCCTGCTCATACCAGGCGTTCAGCGTCGCAACGGGCTGTTCGTACACCTGTTTGGCGGCGGTCGCCACTACGCTGTGAGCATTAATCAATACGCTATGAATATCCTGATACAAGGCTTTAAGCTGAAAGCTGACTTGACCGTACAGTTTTGTGGTCGGCAAAACCAGCTTGTTTTCCAGATCAAGCTGGCGAATAGTTAAAAAATCCGGTTGATTCAACATAGGGTTATTCCTTGATTAAGATAGGTTGTAGACAAAGCGCTAAACAATAGGGCTAGATTTTAGACGGGCCATAGGAAATTAAACATGCGACATGTTGCCGCGCGGCATAATGTCGCAATCGAGATGGGAGGCTGATCGGCGGGCAAAAAAAATGCGGTCAATAGATATTGACCGCACAAAAACTCTTTTACCCTTTAGGAAGTAGCACTGATTTAGAGTTGCAATAAGTTTATCCGGTTATGTTCATTTATAAAATATGACATATTGTCGCGCGACAAGCTGTCGCAGTCTGGCGGTGGTCTGAAAAAGACGGTCAGTGTCTATATTAACAATAGTGTCGCTTTATTAAACGTCTATTAACTAGCGATTACTCACTATACTCAGCGCAATAATCAAGCTTACCACCCCTCTTACCCCACTAAATACGGGATCGTAAGAAATAGCTTACATTTTTTATAAAATGGCTCAATATTTGCTTTACTACCCTGTGTTGTCATATCGCTAGCTACATAAGTTGCTCACGGTTATGACATGGACTCATTAATTGATCTAACCACAGGGTACTTATGGATTTTCCCATTTTTCATATCGATTTTATCGGTAATCGCATGTTAATCGCTTTCGATGCGATTTTGCATGTCATTATCAATCATGCGCTTGCCGTCGGCGCTTTGCCGGTTATTGCCTTGTTGGAGCATACCGGCATACGCCTCAAAGACCCGCGCTGGGATACGCTGGCATACCGATTATTAAAAATCATCTTCATCATCACAACCACGGTAGGCGCGTTAACCGGCGTCGGCATCTGGTTTTCGGCGTCGCTCGTCAATCCGGCGGCGATAGGTAGCCTGATCCGGGTGTTTTTCTGGGGCTGGTTTGCCGAGTGGATCGTGTTTGTGACTGAGGTCAGCCTGATTATGGCCTATTTTTTAAGCTGGCAATCCGCCGCCCGCTCAGCGGAAGCCAAGCAAAAACACCTGCATTTAGGCATTTTTCTGGCGGCCTTCTCTTGGATTACCATGGCGATTATTGTCGCTATCCTTGGCTTTATGATGGATCCCGGCAACTGGCTGGCCGAACGCACGTTGATTTCCGGCCTACTCAATCCCATGTATTTTCCTCAGCTGGCATTTAGAACCACCTTGGCAATGGTGATGGGCGGCATGACTATGATTTGTCTGACTTATCTGTTCACGCGCAACGATTTCGGCTTTCGGGCGTCGGTATTACGGCTGGTTTCTAGCTGGTCGATCGCCTGGATGCTGGCATTGGTTTTCGCTTCGATCTGGTATTACCAGGTCATTCCTCAGCACATGTTCGCCAATATTCCGGTTGCCGTTACCACGCAAGAATTTGTCAGTTGGAACAGCAGCTTAAAATGGCTATTGATTGTTGGCTTATCCTTTGTCGGCTGGGTGCTGTGGTCATCAGTCAAACATCCCGGCACAGTGCACGGCGCAAAATACATCGCTTCTGTTCTTCTGCTATTTGCGATGCTAGGACAATTTGAGCGGGTGCGGGAATTTATCCGCAAGCCCTTTATTATAGGTAACTATATGTATGCCAATGGCATCCGGGTTGAAGATTATCCGTTATTGCAACGTGACGGCATTCTGCAACATGCCACCTATGCCAGTATTCGTGACATCACCGACGACAATAAAGTCAGCGCCGGGCGCGAGGTATTTGAGCAAACCTGCACCCGTTGCCATACTGTCAACGGCATTAACAGCATACGCAGTCAGTTGAAAAAAATGTACGGTGATAAGTTATGGCAATCCGATGTGATTGCCGCTTACATTGAAAACATGCACGGCGCACGTTATTTCATGCCCCCGTTTCCGGGCAATAAAGCCGAACTCAACGCTCTTGCTGTCTATCTGAGTACGCTACAAAAGCGGGCGACTGCTTTTAACGGCGTACAAATCAACGGCATCCCCAAGCCCGATAAAATTTCAGCCGCCACCTTTTACGGCGCTTTACCTAATTTGGATGCACCACACGGAGTACAAAAATAATGAATGCCCCTATCCCCCGCGACATTCCCTTACCCTTGCCTGCGCCTGAAGGCTTGCTGGAAGTCTTGCTGATTGTGTCGTTTTTGGTGCATATCGTATTCGTGCATTTAATGGTCGGCGGCTCGCTATTCAGTCTAATTTGTCAAATCAGAGGCCTGAAAACACCCGACTATGAAAAGCTGGCCTACCGTATCATGCAGACGGTCACAGTCAATAAAAGTCTGGCCGTGGTCATGGGCGTCGCTCCTCTGTTGATTATCAACACCCTTTATGCGCCGCAGTTTTATGCGTCCAGCGCCTTGATCGGCGATATGTGGATGGCGGTGATTCCGTTGGTCACTGTGGCATTTTTACTGGCTTATGTGCATAAGTTCTGGTGGAATCACTTTATCAACATCCCCGAACTGCATATCGGCATTGCCGCCCTGGAAACGGCGCTGTTTCTGTTTATCCCGTTGATATTCATGACCAATGTCAATCTCATGCTGTTTCCTGAGTATTGGCCGCAAGTCAAAGGCTTTATTTCCGCCATGTTGCTGCCCAATGTTTTGCAGCGTTATCTGCATTTTATCTCGGCCGCCGTGCTGTTTAGCTCGCTATTTTTTATCTGGTGGACGGGGCGTAAAGCCTTTTTACAGGAAGCGC
>Ga0182019_10000731_pt1 | contig 16305 bp, 11 predicted proteins | sample 812E2MmetaG_FD_120483 | JGI IMG/M metagenome (GOLD analysis project Ga0182019, IMG submission 120483) | Permafrost microbial communities from Stordalen Mire, Sweden - 812E2M metaG | ecosystem: Environmental > Terrestrial > Soil > Wetlands > Permafrost | place: Sweden: Stordalen | collected...
CGCTGACTGCTAATACAGCTTTGGCGACCTTCGATTGCAGCGGCAACCAGTTGACCGGATCGATACCGTCGCTGACTGCTAATACAGCCCTGGCGACCTTCGATTGCAGCGGCAGCCAGTTGTCTGGCTCTATACCGTCGCTGACTGCTAATACAGCTTTGGTGACCTTATATTGCTACAACAACCGGTTGACGGGTGTTGATGCAGGGTTTGCAGTTAGACCCGCGCTACTAAACGCACACTTCGAATCAAACCTACTTACGCAATCAGCCGTTGACGCCATACTAGCTGCATTTGTTGCGGCAGGCGGTTTGGCGGGCGCGCTTAGTATCGGAGGCAGCGGCAATGCCACGCCATCCGCCGCAGGGCTGGCAAGCAAAGCGACGCTGCAAGGTCTAGGCTGGACAGTCGTAACGAACTAAGCAAAAAGGGACTAACATGACTATTCAAAATTTTACCGGCCCATGCGTTATTGTAGAACAGTGCATCTACAAACCAGAATGGAACCAGTGGGAAAAGCTTATAGTTGTCGCACCCGGAGACACTGCGGGCGTGTCCGATACATGGTGGAACCTTTATTCCTACGCTACTGTTGAGTTGGCCGTATCAACTCATCCTGAGTTTACCGCTATACCCGATTGGGAAACTAAGGTTGAGCGAGAGCGCCAGCTTGAACTTGGGCGTCCGATCTAAAGAGACGGCTAATTGCGCATAATGCCAATTCCGCGTCCGTAAAACCGTGCTTGTGCGAACGTTAAGTGTGTGCTAAGATGTCATCATGAAAAGAGAAGATTTATCTGATCGCACTTACAGCAGGTGGCGAGTCATTGAGTTCTCCCACGTCGGGAGGCACAACAGACAATACTGGCTTTGCGAATGTCAATGCGGTACGCGCAAAGCCGTTGATGCGTACAACCTCCGCTCTGGCCGGTCAAAGTCGTGTAGAAAATGCTCTTCCGTCAGTAACCCCACGGCTAAAGCCGGGGGCTTGTAGAGGCCCCAATTACTGACCAGCCCGCTCGCAAGAGCAGACGTTTAGAAGGTGAGGGTTGCCGATGAATGGTTGAATGACTTTCAGGCGTTCTATGACCATATCGGAGCCCCACCAACGAAATGCCACACGGTTGATCGCATTGACCCTTTCGGCAATTACGCTCCGGGTAACGTTCGCTGGGCGACGCAGAGTGAGCAATTAAAAAGTACCCGCCGCATCAAAAACCACCTGAGATGGCTCAATACCCAGTCGCGACTAAAAGCCGAGTGATCCGCCGCCCATGACCTTGCGCCAACCTTCCACATCTTGCACAACGAGTAATGACCAACCGCACACGCACTTACCTTAATCTCGGCTCCTACAACGTCATATGTGACCGTTGTGGCGAGAAGTTTAAGTCTCATCAAGTCAGTAAGGAATGGACCGGCCTTTTGGTCTGTGGGCGCTGCCTTGATGAGCGTCATCCTCAAGACTTTGTGCGTGGGCGCGTTGACCAAATGTCTGTGCCTGTGGCGCGCCCATTGCCCACGCTCCAATTCCAGATAACACCACCATCTGGGATCACAGGCTACCTTACTGCGTCACTCTATGCTGGTCCTGAGGCTGTCTGGGACTTCGACAACACAATCTATGTGCACCTCAATAGCGGGACGCTTGCCTCCACCACAGAGGCCGATGTGCTCAATGGCGCAAACGTCATCGCGATCGAAAGCACAACTGGCGTCTGGGAAATCCTTCAGTATCAAGACGCAGTAAGCCTTGGCAATAGCGAATACGCGTTAACGAAGCTTCTCCGCGCCCACATAGGCACAGAGCTCAATATGGGCGACCCCTCCCCCGAGGGCGCTAGGTTCCTTTTTATCGGCCAGGGCAATGCCTCCGCGTATATTTACATACATAATGACCTTGGAATTGGCGAATTACCCTTCAGTCCTGTAGACATTACAGCTTATCTAGATTATACTGATCTTATTATAAGTTGGGTGCGTCGCAGCAAGGTCACAAGGATAGACCAGGACGACTACGACAGCCCTGATTATGTATCAGACTACGTTCTCCTGTACAGCGATACTGGTGTGCAGCTATGCAACGAGAACTTTACCGAATTATATGGGGTCATCGATAACTCAGGGCTTTATGGAGATTATATAGACGCCCCATTAGGGGAGCTATACGAAGAATACGAGATTGACATCCTCTTCCCGACTGGCTCTGTGGTGCGCACTATATATAACATTGATTCTACCGAAACAACGTATGGCTACTTCGCCCAAATAGCAGATTTTGGTTCAGTTCAGCCATCCTATACCATAAGAGTCTACCAGATTTCCCCGGAATGGGGGCGTGGCTCATATCGCCAAGCCACGATAACACTTTCCACCTTGCGAACCTTTTATTCATTATACAGCGACGACGGATCGCGCCTTATCAGTGAAAACTCCACACCTCTTTGCGGTATTTAGCCCGTGACCACAACACGTTACCTTGGTTTACCAGTCCTCTATGAGAATCAAGCTCAAAAAAGCGTTTCGATAAACACAGGCTTCGCCCAGCTTGACCTTCTCGTGCAGATGAGCGTCATAAGTCGCACAGTCAATACACCTCCTGGCGTCGCTGCAGACAAAGACAAGTACATTGTTGGCCCGGCTCCTACGGGCGCATGGGCTGGGCAAGCGTATATGATCGCTGTCTATGACCTACTCACGACTGTCTGGACCTTTATAACGCCACAGCCCGGCTGGATGGCATGGTCCAACGCTGACAATGGAATGTATGTCTATTACGGCGGCGTTTGGGTTCCCGGAATAATCGACGCGAACATGCTTGCGTTAGACGCGATGTCAGGAACGGGCGTCACGTGCAAGACCGGAACAAACACATGGGCGGCGCGCACACTTACAGCTGGCTACGGGATATCCATCACAAACCCAGGTGGCGTTGCTGGCAACCCCACGATTAGCCTCAACGTAGCGCCCACGACGACTTTTACGCTGACACCTAGCGCCACGACGACAACAGTCGCGAATACAAGCTGCACAGCAGCCAGCTTCGTCATCCCCAAGCCGACAACAGCAAACGCTGCCGCCGATCTCGATCTCATGTACATCGTGGAGGGCGCGGGGTCATTCGTTGTGCATCATGCCAATAATGCGTACACAGACAGGACTTTTAGATATGCGCTCATGTAGAATTTACATCGCATCCTTCGCGGCGCTTATTGCTTTCGCATCTGCCGCTGAAGCATATACGTTCAAGCGTTCGGACGCAACTTACGCCGCTCCGACAACAGCTGAGGCCACCTCCACACAAGCTGGGACAAGCGCGGTGCCGCGCACTCTGCAGTCTAAGTTGGCGGAATGGGTTAGCGTTACGGATTTCGGCGCGGACCCCACAGGCGCTGCCAACTCGACAGCAGCTTTTGCCGCCGCCTACGCGAGGATCGTCTCCATGGGCGGCGGGACACTGTATATTCCTGTAGGAACGTACTCACTTTCGGTAATGCCGACTATTGCACAGAATGGAGTGGTCATCCAGTGCGAAGGAGCTGGCGCTGAAGGTGGTGGCACGCGTCTCGCTCAGATATCCACGTCAGGCGATTTTCTCACGATCACTGGACAACATGTCTGGATTCGCGGCTGTGAATTCGAGCCGTCTGTTCGCGTTACGTCTGGATACCAGATAGTCTTCAACAACTCATTCATGTCGGGTGCGGAGTACTTGCGTGTAGAGCGTGGGTACAACGGGTTTCATATATACAACGGAAATGAGACACATCTTACTGAAATAAGCTTGAGGTCACTGCTTGGAACTGAAGGCGTTCGCTACGATGGCACAGTAAACATTCAGTCGTATGGCTTCATGATAAACACGATGATCATGGACAACCCGTACCCAGGCACAGGATATGGTCCGGTAAAATCTTGGGCGACAGCGACGTCTTATACCGCGAACGACATTGTCTATGTCAATGGAAACATTTACCAGTGCTCCACCTCCGGAACATCTGCTGGCGCGGGAAGCGGACCGGCTGGCCTGCCTACGGGCACAACGCCTGCATCAGCGTTCACTAACACAATAGTTGACGGCACAGCTAAATGGAAGTTCGTCTCGGGAACCCTTAATTGGATCATCCACGATAACTACGCGACATCCCTGCGCACAAACAATGTGAACTCCATTAACGGCTACAACGGCTGGCTAGAAATGGATACGGCCAATACAGGCACAAGTCATCCCAAATTTAACATGGCTAATGACTATGAAGGCGATCACAACTTCAACAACGCCATCAGACTTGAGGCTGGGTATGACAATGAGATCGTTAACTCATGGACTGGATCATCGTTGACCACGAACGGTATTGAGGCGACGTCTACTTATAAAGGCAACCTCATGATAACAAACTCTCGCGTGACGGGAAACTGGGGCTCAGGCATTTATATCGGAGGCGGTGTTGGCAATATAGTAAACGGCAATGAAATCGCGTCGAATAGCATTTCAGGTTCAGCCGGTCATCATGGCGTTGAAGTGGCGGCAGGCGTTAAGAAGTTTATCGTCACAGGAAACATTCTTGGCAAAGACGGCGACATCGGGTCGAACAATCAGGGATACGGCATCTTCATAACTACTGGAGGCTCCGACTATTACAACATCGTGAACAACATTTGCGGCGCTGAAAATGTGACTGGTTGTGTTTCTGACAATGGAACTGGCATACACAAAACGGTGACGGGCAATAACTAATGTCTGATCAGAAGCTCACGATAGGCAATACACCTGCTGCAGCAGCTCTTACAGGCTCGGAGCTAACTTGGGTTTGGCAAGGCGGCGAGCTAAAGCAAACGCTTTTTTCCAATGCTAGTTTATTTGGCTCTTTGCTTCCGGATAGAGCGGCGATCCCAACCGTAAACATCACTGTCGCTCAGTTCAATACAAACGATGGTGCAACATGGATACATGGTACGTCAGTCGGGCCGATGGCCATTCAGGATGCAGGGGGGCAGTGGTGGCAGATAGACATTTCTCGGGGGGCTTGGCTTGAGTGGTTCGGCTGCGCGTTGAATGGCGTAACGGATGATTCCACTGCACTGCAGACTGCGCTTAATAGCGGCGCAAAAGTGTTGTTTGCGATGAGTGGACGTGTGTGCTATTGCGCTACTGGAATAACAATCCCAGCTGGCGTAACGCTACACGGGTTTGGCTTCATTGCAGGAACCGCTGTGACGACTGGTTTTGAGCTCCTGTTTGCGGCAGGCGCGGGGACGTGCGTCACATTGGCTGGAAATGGAGGGAGTACTGGTTGCGGACTGCGAGGCGTTGTTGTTAGGAGGGTGGGGACACCTCCATCTGGGTCAATTGGCGTAAAACTGAGTGATGGGTATAACAGCATACTTGAAGATGTCGCTAGCTATAACCATGCTATCCCCTATTACTTCGACGGAAACAATCAGGGAATATGCTGTCATCCACAGCGGATATATTCAGGCGGCGCAACGGATGCGCATGTCGTCATCAACAATTTCCCCGAAATAAGATTTAATCAATGCCGGTTCGGCACGAACGGCGTATTCGATGTTGTTTGTAATGCTTTTGTGAGATTCACAGGCAACCTGTGGAACACTATAACGATGGCTAGCTGTCAGTTTAGCCAAGGGCACACGCTTGGTCACAGTGTGGTAGGAACAATCCTTGATTACGTTTCGTGCACATCACAAAATCAGATTGTCCAAATTTCGGATTGCTATAGTGAAAATACTACGAATTATATAACAACCGACGCCGCCACAACGTACATTCACAAGCTGTCGTTATCTAACACAATGTGCGGCGGAAGCTCCGACCCGATAGAATTTTTTAATATTAATGCAGCCACAATAATAAATACATTGCAGTTAAGCAGTTGCATTGTTAACTATCCATTCACCTTCACTCCTGCGTTAAATTTTTATGAATTACTTGCTAGTGGCACATGGTTCCGCGCTGCGGTCGCGGTGACTGGTGGCGGGACAGGCACATCTCGGTGTGCAGTCTCTGGGTGTGGATTCTCAAATAACCTTACTATTTCTGGCGCATTTACGTCAGCCACATTTGGTGGTGAGATATCTGGGACAATAACTAACACTGCGACCACTCCTATTGAGCTTTCATTCTCAGGGAATGATGGATGGACTAGCTTTACCCCCACATTGTCCTTCGGTAATGCTAGCGTTGGAATAACATACTCTGTCCAGTGGGGCAGATACAGAGTGACAAGCGGAAACGTTGTCATTCAAGCTCAGATAAACCTTAGCTCCAAGGGAAGCTCCACCGGGACAGCGCGCCTAGAGGGATTGCCATTTATAGCCAACGCCGCCCGAGGCACTGCGGGAATGGGGTCTGTTGTCGCCTTCTACGATAACATGTCAAGTCTAACGGGATGGCCTGTCGTGTCCACTAACGGCGGCGAAACTAACGCTACGCTTTACCAAAATGGCGCAGCAGCGACTACTCCACTCAATGACGGAGAGTTTACAAATACCTCCATTCTTCAGCTAGAATTCATGTATGCTCCGTCCTGATAAGAAAGATAGGCCATGCCGACACTAGGTATAACCACACTGACTCTCACTACAACCAACGTGATCAGCTGGTCCGCCGCCGCAGTTATCAATAAGCCTAAACAGGCAGTCACTAATGTCTGACCAAAGGATTACGATAGGCAGCACGCCTGCCGCCGCCGCGCTTACAGGCGCAGAACGCATATGGGTTTGGCAACACGGTCAATTGCGAAGCGCTCTGCTATCAGACCTTTCTACTGTAGTGGCCGCCCCTATTCAAACTATAGTCACTAGCTCTCCGTACAATGCACTTGCAACAGACCTTTCTATCCTTGTCAATATGACTGTGTCTGGCGTTTGCACCATCAACTTGCCTTCAGCGGCAAGCCGGAATGGCCAATCTATATTCGTCAAGGACGCTAAGGGCATAGCGTATGACTACAATTTGACCATTCATGCAAATGGCTCCGATCGATTTGAAGGCGGAGCTACAAACTATGTTTTTTATGATGATTTTGACGGGCGCGAGTTTATACCAGCCCTACTTGGAGCTACATGGACGTGGGTCGTAAAATAATAAAGTTAATCTCACTTGTTTCGGCTGCGGTTATTGCACTTCCTCTTTACGCATATGGGCAACAGCTTCAACCAGGGCAAGTCTGGGGAAATGGCGGTTCTACTGTAGCGTCACCACGGGGAAGCACACCGACTGAAATAATGGGGCGCAAAGGCGTCTACTATGCGGATGATTATGGAACTCACCACGATTTTGTTCCTGGCGGTGGGACAGATGACACTGCAGCATTGCAGGCGGCGCTGAACGCGGCTAGCGCAGCTGGTGGAGGCCGCGTTGTAATCGGCCCGTACATGTATTTGCAAAATAGCGCCAACTTGCGTGTCCCGCCCTACGTGACCCTGGAGTGTGAATCGTGGACTCCACTGCGTAAAGCTGACTTCAATTACTCAAATATTACGTGCACAATATATCATGACGCCAGCCACACAATAAATGTTCAAGGCGGAATTCGGCGCGTTAACGTTCTCAAGGACACTATAATTCCCAGCCCGTCTTTGCGCGTCTTTCTGGACAACAGAGCCACATGGGGCGGCACGGGCATAACCCTCACAAGCAACGATACTCTTCTTGAAGATGTGAATGTCGGTGGGTTTAACCTGTGCATAAATGCTAGTAGTTATCCACGCCCTTCCATGCATAGAGTGTTCGGCGACTGCAACAGTGGTCTACTCATAAATCAAGTTCATGACGTCTCCAAGATTGAGACCATTGAGTTTTGGCCTTTTCTAAATCCAGCGCCAGGATACGTGGCGTATAACATTTCAGCGGCTGTTGACAATGGGGCAGGTCTATACAGAGTCACCATTCCTGCGAATGCCATCGTCACTGGGGACACGATATTTGTCAAAAATGCGGGTGGCGCGCAAGGGGTCAATGGGAAGTGGACGGCGACAGTTATTGATTCGACGCACGTAGACCTCCAGGGGTCTTCAGTCACGCCAACGACGACTGCCAATACCACGTTGGGCAAGACTTACGCCCCTGTGACCTCAACGGCAAACTTGCGTGTGGGGCAAGCGGTGTCTGGCTCAGGCATACCGGGCGGCACGACTGTCGCCGGTGTTTGGCCTGAAGCATCGGCAATATCGCTTTCCACCGCCGCAACGGCTACAGGGACTGGCGTGACGCTGTCGTTCACCAATGGCGCCTTCACAACTGGGGGCGCTGTTGATATAGATGGCTTTTTCCGTCCGGGCACCGCATTCACAATCACCAATTCTGAGGCGATGCAGCTAACGAATGCATTTGCCTTTGGCTACTCCACCGCCTTTCTCTTCGGGGATGGAGCCATTAGCAGCACATGTACAGCGTGCAATGTAGACGGATTCACTAATAGCGGAGGTTGGGGGCAATATGGTGTTGTCTTTAGGGCGACTGTTGGGCATTTGAACTATGGCAACACGTGGCTGGGCGGAGACATAAGTATTCCTGAGACGGCTGTCATTAGTAATGTTGACGGATCGTCTTTGACCAACTTTGTCAGCGCCACACATAACGCTGGCTTCTCAAAACCGTTTGAACACGTGCTTGGCCCGCTCGTCCTCTTCAACTGGGGATCAATATCGAGCAAGCAGATGTTGCATCGCAGCGATGATGATCTCAGTTTGATAGGCTGCAACATCCCCTCCGCCGACTTGTTTACTAATGACGATTTTTACACCAAACTGCATACTGACGCCACGACTATTCTCAAACATAATCCCTTGGTCGGGACAAATTATGCTCAAAGCTTAACTGCGAACCACTTTGAGACTCAGGGGGTGAACCCGTATGTGGTCTGGACGAATTCTTCAGCAGGAACGGATCAAAAAGACTGGGATATACTGACCACTACTGGCGGAACCCTTCAGCTTAGATCTCTTGACGAGGCCAGAGCAAACGCTAACGTGTGGCTGCAGCTCAATAGAGCATCAGGATACAACCTTGGGACTATCCAGCTAAACACTACCGTCATAGGCGGCACAACGCAAACGTCCAGTCTGTTATTCAAGTCTACCTCTAACGTTTCCCCCACCACTGATCACATTGAATTCTGGGCTGGTGGAGCGCGCGCCGCATTTCTGGATAATGGAACTCACCTCCGCCCCGGTAGTACAGTAGCTCCGACTATAGGGTCAGGAGACTGCGGGGCTGGAGCGAATGGAGCTGTCGTCGCCGGTAGCAATGACCAAGGCATGAAAGTCACTATTGGGGCCACCGCCACTACGTCGTGCACTGTGACATTCTCGAAGGCATGGCCATCTGCTCCACGCGCTTGCATACAAGCGGCCATGAACTCCACTGCTGCGGGGGCCGCCGCCGAAATTTCGTGGAACACCACTACAGTGACCTTGTCTGGGACAGCATTAGCCTCGGCAAACTACTCCATCGTGTGCTTTTAATGACAACATCAGGTGTAACCACGCTAAATCTCACTGCGCGCGACGTGATCAACTGGTCGATGCGTAAATTGAACGTCATTGCCATTGGCCAAGACCCAGCTGAGAATGAAGTCGATCCCATCATCTTAGAGCTGAACATGATGCTCAAGGAATGGGAGACTCGCGGTCCGCATCTCTGGCGGCAGACTGAAGGCAGTGTCACGTTAACCGCGAATACACCAGCATACAGTCTCATCACCGGCAGTCCGCTACGCCTTAGTGAAGTCCGTTACAGATACCCGCCAACAGCTGATCCAACATCACAGCGAGACCTCCCGATGGAGCCCATGACGCGGGAGCAATATAAAACGCTTCCAGTTAAGCTCACGAATGGCTCTCCGCCAACACAGTGGATGTTTGACCCTCAGGAATCTGCACAAACACTCTATGTATGGCCCGTGCCATCCGTAGTTGCTGGAGATACGCTCGTATACACATATCAGCGGCGCTTCCAGGTCATTCAGAACCTGAACAACAGCATCGACATCCCCGAAGAATGGCTCTCCACAGTCGCCTACAACCTCGCCTCGCGGATGGTGATGACTTATGGCGTCGAGACCAAAACCGGCGATACAGTCATGGCGATCGCCGCCGATCTCCTGCTGAAAGCCAAAAGCTTCGACCGTGAAGACCTCGTGCACATGTCGCCAGCGTACAGGTATAGGCGCAGATGACCGACTACCCCCTTCCCCTACCTAGCGAGTCAACGAAAGGCAGAGACGGCCAAGAAGCTGCGGTTCGCCTCATAAATGGCTATACCGAACAAATGGGCGCGGATCAAGACGGTAAAGCTGTCTACACACTCTACGCGCAACCTGGGCTCACCCGATGGGACACAGGAAACTTCTCAGGCGTTGATCGCGGCTCGCTGGTCCTTGACAATAACACCTTGATCTATCTCCTCGGCCACCAGCTCGTGGGCTTCGACGCATCGGGGACGCCGACAATCTATGGAGCTATCCCTGGCGACGATCAGGTCTCAATGGCTCGAAACAGGAATGGAACGCCACAAGTAGGGATCGTCCTTTCCACAAACAAACTTTATTACGTCTTGCAGGGCGGCGTGTTGACGCAACCCGTAGAGGCTAATCTCCCCGCTCCGACCTCGATTGCTTATCTAAAGGGGAACTTCTTTTATGGCATTGCAGACGGGCGGATATTCGCAAGCCCTCAAGAACAGGCCACCGGAATTAACGCATTGGCGTTTGCATCCGCGAATGCAGATGCTGGCGGCATAGTCAGAATCCTCGCCCATGTTGGCTATCTCTACATATTTGGCCCAAGGAGCATGGAGATATGGCAGTACACTGGCGACACTCCGTTTCCGCTAGCGCCAGTGCAGCAGTATATCGCACTCGGCCTTCTCGCGCCAGCATCGCTTGCTGAGACCGATCGCGGCTTACTATGGGTGGATCACAAGGGATTCGTCCGCTTCGGGCGTGACGGCGGCGCACAGCGTGTGTCAACGCATAGTGTAGAGCGCGACATTGGCAAGCTGTCCAATTACGACAAGTCCAAGCTCATTGGCTCTATTTGCACCTTCGAAGGTCATGAGTGCTATGTCCTCAACGCTCCGTCCCAATGGACCTGGATGTATGACATAAACATGCAGCGCTGGTTCGAACGCAAGTCATATGGGCGCGACAGGTGGATAGCGAGCACGTTTACTTGGTTTAACAGCGAGTACATTTGCGGGTCGATCGTTGATGGCAAGCTGTATGCACTTGACATGACCAACTTTACAGAGGATAATCAAGAATACGTTCTGGAGATTTGGTGCAAAAATGCCCACAACTTCCCGAACGGCGGCCTGATCGATGCAATAAACGTTGATATCGTCTCTGGCATTGGCAACCCAACTGGGGCTTATGCTGACGTTGAGCCAATGCTAATCATTGACTTCAGCAGCGACGGTGGAAAAACCTTTGTGGGCGAACGTCTGAACTCCCTTGGCGCGATTGGCGACTACCGCAAGCTTATACAGTCAGGTGGTTGGGGGCGCATCAATGAAAAAGGCCGTGTGTGGCGGTTTAGAGCATCCGCCGCCGTCTTGAGAGCAATCATACAAGCCACCCTTAATGGCAGGAAATCCGTTTGACCGCCGCCCCTATCACACGCCCTTTGGATAAAGTCGTTCTTGATCCTAAGACTGGGCGTGTCTCACTTGAGTGGGATACCTTCTTTAATACTGTACAGTTGGCGCTTAATAAACTGCAGCGCACAGGCTCGTTCACAATGTCGGCGGGTGCGTCTTCTACAATAGCGGACACGCGCGTATCAACAGGTTCGTTCATATCCCTATCACCGACGAACGCCGCCGCAGCAACATTGCAGAGTGGCGCGAGTGGCTTGTATGTCACCAATAAAGCCACCGGCGTAGGATTCGACGTTCACACTGCTTCGGGCTCCGCCGCAGGCACAGAAACTTTTGACTATTGGGTTGTAGGTTGAAGTCCGAAATACGCAAGGCGACAGGTGATGACGTTGTTGGCATATACTTGCTATTCAGCGATCACTTGGACAACAAAAGTTACGGCACAAAAGTAACCTACGACCACGATAGGCTTTTGACGTACATTGAGTACATAATATCCAACCCCATCATCGGGGCCTTTGTATCCGTCATGGACAACGGTATCGTTACCGGCATAATGTCCTGCTATATATTCGATAGCCCGTGTTCTGATGCTATCATATGCCGAGAATTTACGTGGATTGCAAACCCGAAATATCCCTCTAGTGGCCTCCAGCTTCTCATGCGCCTAGAGCGCTGGGCGAAGGAGCAAGGCGCGACCCGCTTCGCTATGGGATGCACGGACGAACGCGTCGCTAAACTATTGAGCCGCTGTGGTTATTCGCGCGGCGAAATTTCCTACGAGAAAGATATCTAAATGGAAATGGCAGCTGCCGCCATCCCGGCTATTATTGGTGGCATACAAGGTAATAAGGCGAATAGCGCCGCCGCCGAGGCCGCAGCACAGCAACTCGCATATCAGAAGCAGGTCCAAGGCCAGCTATTCAGCCTCGCTGATCCGTACAATAAAGGCTCGCAGGCCAGTTACGGCGCACTTGCGAATGCAATGGGCGTCAATGGTCAGGCGGGGATGCAATCGTACTTGACCAACTCTATGAACCCGTTGCTTGCTGGCGCGCAGGGAAATGCTCTGGATGCAATAAATCAGAAGTACGCGGCGATGGGATATGGCCCAGTTTCTGGTAATCAGATGGCGGCTGGGAATAACTTGCTCCAGGGAATGTATCTTGGCCAATATAACACGCAGGTCGGCCAGTTGTCTAATGCAGCAGCGCAGGAAGGCGGTCTGGCGACAACCCTTTATGGGCAAGGCGCTGGCGTTGCGAGCGCATCTAATCAGCCAGCCTCACAGTTGGCGCAGTATACGGGGCAAGCTGGGGCGCAGATGGGCGCTGGGATGAGTCAAGGTTTGGGCGCGGCGCTAGGCTCCCCTCAGGGGAAAAGCCTAATCGGCGGCCTTGGTAGCTTGCTTGGCGCATAAGGGGCGATAAAATGGGAATACTTGACGAGGCCCCAAACTACGCAGCGCAAGCGCAGTTGTGGCAAAACTATTGGGCGAATGACGAAAAGCAACAGGCGCAACGCACGGCTGGCCCCATGGCGGCTGCTGGTGATTGGGAAGGCGCAGGCAAAGCGGCCCTACAGCGCGGGCAACTGCCGCTGTATCAAGACCTCCACACACTGCACGAACAGTCCCAGTCCAAGCTAGCGCAACAAGTTCTCGACGCCCTCTCGGTAGCAAAGACTCTGCAACAGTATCACACAATACTAGATACTTTGACGCAGCACGGCGTTCCAGGACTAAGCAAGTTTCGCGTTCCTGCAGGTGGGGACTTCGAGACGACAAAAGCTGCTACGCTTGCTGAGTTTGGAAAGTACAACGACTACCTCAAGCAGCAGCGCGAAGCCGCTGACAACGCACGTAAAGAATCCGAGTTGCAGCTTAGATGGGCGCAAGAACGACGCAACGCAGCTGAGGCAGCGAAGTCTAAGGCAACGTACCTTGGCACAATCACGCAGCCCGGTGTTGCACGTGAAACTGCGCCTGCCTTCCCAACTCCGGAACAGACGGACTTTGCTTCCAGTCAATTCGTGCGCCCCCAAGGTGTTCCGGGTGTTACCGGAGCATTTGGCGATACGAACGTTTCGGACACCGCACAGCAAACCCCATCTTTGTCTGAGGCTATGCTGGCTTCCGAAGGGAGCGCTATGGGCCTTGGGGAGCCCATCCAAAAAGAGACAACAACAGGCCCTGAGCGCAAGTCCATGATATTCAGCAATGAAGCTGGCGACGTGTCCTACAGAGACCTCCCAGAAGGCGCTGAGTTCGAGGGCAACGGCAAGGGCAACAAAGCGAAGGAATCCCGCGACGAATTTTGGACTGACTTCTATAAGAAAAACTATCCAAATATGTCGCCGAAAGAACGAGCTGACCTTGTCAAGCACCAGATAGACAAAGAATCCGGTCAAGTCCAAGTCATGCACGCCCTCCAGGGGCCTGAGGCAGGGGCAAATAAAGCAGCGCTGCAACAAGCTGCTGATATCAAAGCATCCGCACATAAGTCGCAGGACGAACGCCTTATCAAGGATTACCAAGACAATCACAACGGAGCTTCGTGGGATGAAGCTGCCAATTGGCTCAAGGAATTTAAGATCAAGACGTCGCCGGAGGAACGTGAGGTTGCCCTCGTGCGCGCTGAGGCCGCGAAACGCAGGACCCCCATATCTGAAGCGGATGCGTTGGAGATTGTTAAAGGGGCAGGCAAGCAAGACCCGGCCGCGATACAAGTCCTTAATGGCTTAATGGGGCCAGATCATGACAAGTATGTTAGAGCTCTAACAGAAAAATCCGCGACGGAGCTTGCCGGAAAACAGACAGTTGCTGGAATACAGCTTGCTGAGTATTTCAAACGAAATCACCCTGAAATCCCAGAAGCCGAACGTCAGGCAAAGGCTGAGGAGTTCGCTAAAAACTTCAACGCCCGCGACACTGAGGACGAGCGCTTGATGAAGCGAATACAGGATGAGGCCGCAGCCAAGTCAACATTGTTTAATCCTGTCCACGTTCCGTCCACACTTGAGGCATATGACCTCATAGAGCATGCAAAGAAACGCGACCCGGCCGCAATACAGATGCTTGACCGCATTCTCGGGCCTCAGGGTAAAGAAGTCCTGGAGGCGATTACCGCGAAATCCAAAGCAGAGTCGGCTGGCAAACTACCATCCGCGCAGATGCAACTTATGGACTATTTCCAGAAAGCTCATAAGGACGAGACCCCAGATCAAATAGCGGCGCGGGTCAAAGAGTTCAATGAACACTCCACTGAAGATGAACGCCTGATTAAGCGCTTTCAGAAAGACGCTGAGGCTAGATCAACACGGCTGCATCCTGTGCATGTGCCTACAGACGTTGAAGCCTTCGATATGATCAAAGGCCCTCGAAAGCAAGAGCCTGCCGAGATACAAAAGATCAAGGGTATCATGGGCGAGAAGTCAGAGGACTGGCTTAAGGCCATCGCCGCTAAGTCTACGGCTGAAGCCGCTGGTAAATCCAAAGCGCCCGCCATTGAAGAAGCCAACCGCATCATGGCTGAACATGCCAATGATAATGAGGGGCCATGGACATTTACGCAGGCGCTTGAGGCGGCCACAAAGGCAGGTCATCCGCTAACATTCGATGAAACCTTGTTCAAGTCCATTCAAGAGCACAATAAAAACCTGCCATTCAACGATCAGGTACGTTTGTTCACTGACCTCAAGACCAAAGCTACTGAGGGCGAGCGTGAGAAAGCCAAGATCGCCGAGGAAGAGGGATTAACGACACTCCAGACTGAAGGCGCACTAGCAAAAGCTAAGCGTGAAGGTCTTCGCCCCAATCTCGTCTACTCAGCAACCCGTGATGGGAAGTCCGGACTTGTGTTTGTCGATCCCGATACGCACGAAGAAACCTTCCAGGCGCATCCTGAAGGTGTGGGCAACGTTGAAAAGATTAATGGATCAGCTAAAACAGCCAATGCTGAATTGGAAGAGGTTCGCAAGTTACAGGAAACAATGCAGTTGTCATTCCGCGAAGCTTTGGCTGAACGCACACGGCTAACAACTCATCCTAGCGCAGAGCTGCAAGTTTTGAACATGCTCCAAGGGCAGCACGGATCACTGACGCCGGACCAGCTAATCAGGAAACGTGTTGAGCTGGAGACAAGGGCGTCGCCAAAGGAAGCCGCCATCAGAAAGATCATGGCTGATCACCCTGGCGAGACTTACGAAGATGCAATGGCGCGGGCTTCAGCAGCCAATCAATTGCAGCCGCTGACTAAAAACCCAGAGACTGGCGGATGGGTGGCGCACCCCATATCCGGCTCATTAAACCTTCGCAAACTCGATGAAAGGCGAGTCTCCGACCTCAAGTTGATGCGCGATGACCTAGCTAGAGACCCCAGGAACGCTGAAATGACTCCATTTCAACTTGACGTCGCTGCTCGCGCCGCAATAAAGCAGAGTGGCTACGATGCTATGGCTGATTCTGACGGAAAAATACATTATACTGTAGCTGATAACAGCGCCGCCGCAGTAGCAAAACAGCGCGCCGACACATCTTCCCTTATGGCCCATCTTCGTGAACGTGTTGCCACTGACCCAACACTAGCGGCACAGATGACTTGGGCAAGAGAGGCGACAAAACAGAACACCAAAACTGAACTCCGTGAAAACCAGACTTACGTTGTTGATGCGCATGTGAACAG
>Ga0182019_10000732_pt1 | contig 16290 bp, 10 predicted proteins | sample 812E2MmetaG_FD_120483 | JGI IMG/M metagenome (GOLD analysis project Ga0182019, IMG submission 120483) | Permafrost microbial communities from Stordalen Mire, Sweden - 812E2M metaG | ecosystem: Environmental > Terrestrial > Soil > Wetlands > Permafrost | place: Sweden: Stordalen | collected...
GCATTGCCGCAGGCCTCCTTGGCAATCATCGCGCCCCCGATCTACGCGGCACAGTTGCTCGACACGGAGCTCGTGGCGCACCCGAGCGGCGGCGCCGTGCTCGACGCCGGTGCCCCCGATGCGCAGGGAACCGGCGGACCACAGCGCAAGCCCGTCAGCCCCGCGCGTTGGCGAACGATGGCGGCACGCATCGAGGCCGAGGAGAGCGCCCTGCCCGAAGACGCGGCCTTCTTGATGATGGCCACGGGCCTCTTCGCGCCCGTGACCGGGCCAGCAGGCTACCTGGTGCCGCCCACGCGCGGCCAGAGCGACGACCAGCCCCCGCAGCCGGTGGGCGGCGAGGCGAGCCCGCCGCCGTCCACGATGACCCTGCTCGTGGGCGTAGAGGCGCCCTTCATCGAGGTGAGCGCAGAATTCGCGACCACGGCCGAGGCGGATCGGTGGGAGCGTGACCTGCCCACGTGGCGGCGCAAGCTGCTCACCAACCCGGTGGTGTTCCTGGGCGGTTTCGCCTCGCTCATCGGGCGAGCCGAGAGCTCTCGCGAGGGCAACACGCTGCACCTGCGCGCCGAAACCTCGACCGAGGAGTTGCAGCGCCTGCTCAACCTCATCGCCAACCTGACCCGCACGGCGCTGGCCCGGCCGCGGTGAGGGAACGTGGCGGACGCTTACTGCCGGCGCTTCGCGTGCCTGGACAGCTTGTGGCCGGAATCGCCGACGGGGCGTTCGAAGATCATGGCCAGGGGGAAAGTGGTGCGCAGGACGATGCTGGAGTGCGCGGCCGAAGCCTCGGCAACCCGGACCTTGCGCAGAAGCGCGACCGCGCAGACGGCAGCCGTCGGATCGATCGAACCCTGCGATGCGAAGCCCACCGAGCCCACCGAGCCCCCGGGCTCGATATAGGCGATCACGTCCACGTCTTCGGCGCCCAGTGTCCCACAGCTCGCCAGATCGCTCGAGATGCCGGCGAGGTGGCGGGCCATCTCATCCGCGCTCCACGGAATCACGCTGCGCTCGCCGGTCGATCGAAAATTCATCGAGTATTCGAAGTCCGTGCCGCGCCGGCCCTCGGGCGCGGGAAACGGGATCTGCTTGCCGATGGTCACCAGGCAGCTTTCGACGGAATAGTTTCCGAGGGCGTTCCTGACGACCTGGACATCGGACACCTCGCCGCCGCCGGTGACCACGAAGCGCATCACGATCTGCCCTGAAAGGTACTTGCGCGCATCGCCGGCGCGCGCGAAGCATTCGGCCAGGGCGCGCTCGTGCGGCTTGATGGCGCGGTCCACCGCGCGCTCGTCGAGCACGCCCAACGACATGGACATGGACATGCCCTTGTCGTCCCCCTCAACCTGGCCGGTGGGCCAGCCTGCCAGCTTGGCTTTCTTCATCCGCCGCGGCTTGGCCTGGCTCTCCTGGACCTCGGGTCCCGAAGCGCAGCCCAGAACGAGCACTGCCAGAGCCCCCAAGGGCACGATGAACTTCAGCCTCATGGCGATCCGTAATGCATTATACAGATTCTTAGTCATGATACAACTGGAATCTGGACCTCGCACGGCACTTATCCTGATTAGGGATCGGTGCCCCCACCGATTGGTGGGCGGAAATGCCTAGTACTGCGGTTCGAACTTGTACACGTACTGAATGTCGCCGGGGCGGTCCACCTTGGGGAACTCGAATTCCTTGATGGTCGCAGCCAGACAGTTCTCGACATCCTTGTTGTTGAGCGTGCTGGCCATGATCTTCACGGCCCGGGCGGTACCGTTGGTGTTGAGAGAAAGCAGAACGGTTACGTCGCCTTTGAACTGGCGCGTGTGCTTTTCGTTGAGCACGTCCTGGTAGCATCGACGCGCGGAGGCATCGCGCTGTTGGAGCACAAGGTAGACATCCGCCTGCTTGTCGGGTGGAATGCCACCGGTGTCGATCCGGATATCCTCGCCCCCGCGCACGACGACAGGCGGCGTGTCCCCGTCGCCGGCGCCGCTTGTCGAAGCGCACGCACCTAGCGCTAGACAGGTTCCCATGGCGAACAACATCGCGTTCAGCTTCATAGTCTGACCCTCCGCATCAGTGGAATCAGCGAGACACTCGGTCTTATTCCTTTAACAGCGCAGATGCAATGCCCAGTCGCTGCACGTCGCTCGTGCCCTCGTAGATCTCGGTGACCTTGGCATCGCGGAAGTGGCGCTCGACGGGATAGTCGGCAAGGCACCCGTTGCCGCCGAGGACCTGGACCGCGTTGCCGGCCACGTGGCTTGCGGCCTCCGAAGCGACGAGCTTGGCCATGGAGGCGAAGGCGGAGACGCTCGCGCCACGGTCGCGCGCGGCCGCCGCGCGCCAGGTGAGCAGGCGGGCGGCGTCAACCTGGGTCGACATGTCGGCCAGCTTGAACTGAATGGCCTGATGGTTGGCGATGAGCTCGCCGTTCGTGCGCCGACCGAGTGCATAGCGAGTGGCCGCGGCGAACGCGGCGCACGCGATGCCGACCGAAAGCGCCGCGGCTCCGACCCGCGCCCCGTCGAGCGCGAAGCGCAACACCGCGCGGCCCCCGCCCTCGGTCCCGAGCAACGCAGCGGATGGCAGGTGCACGTCGTCGAAGGTCATCGCGGAACTGACCGCGCCGCGCAGACCTAGCTTGCCGTGCGCGGGGCCGCATGAAACTCCGGCGCTCGCGGTGGAAACCAGGAACGCGGACAAGCTGTCCTTCGCGCCGGGCGCGGTGAGCGCGAAGACCAGGGCAACCTCCGCGACCGGGGCGCAGGTGACGAAGCTCTTGCTCCCGCGCAGGAGAACGCCCTCGCCGTCGCGACGGGCCAGGGTGTCCACGCACCCTGGACCGGAGCCGCCTGCCTCCGTGAGAGCGAAACAACCGAGCTTCGCGCCGCTGGTGAGCGGGGGCAGCCACGCGCGTTTCTGCGCCTCGGTGCCAAAGCGCAGGATGGACTCGCAGACCAGTCCCTGCACCGACACGACCGCAGCAGTCGAGGCGCACCCGCTGGCCAGCTCCTCGATCATCAGGGCGGCCGCGACCGCGTCGAGCCCCGCGCCGCCCCATTCCTTGGGCACGGCCACGCCCAGCATGCCGAGCTTGGCCAGGCGCTCGACGGCCTGCCGCGGGAAACGCTGCTGGCTGTCGATCTCGGCGGCCTGGGGAGAGAGTTCACGAAGCGAGACTTCGCGCGCCTGGTCACGAAGCGCCCGCTGGGCATCTGTCAGGTCCAAATCCACGGTGCTTCTCTACCACTCCCGGCCCGGATTTCCCTGCCCTAACGCGACGATTTTCGTTCTATGCTGGAAGCGGGGCCGGCAACCACGCCCCACACCGATGTCGGACAACGGTCGCACTCATTCGTTCTTCGCCGCCGCCTTTGTCGAGAACTTTCCCCTCAAGGAGCTGGCGGCCGCCTATCCCGAGGCCAAGCGCTCGCCGCGTGACCTGTGGTTTCGGCCCGCGTCGGGCGGCGTGGTCTTCGTCTACCCCTTTGGCGCCGTGGTCTTTCTCGACGTCGCGCCCGAGGTGCGCGTGGCGGAGTTGCAGCGTCTGGCCACGGCCCGTCCCCGCCTGACCCAGGCCCAGGTCTTGAACGAAGAGCTCACCGTACGCGAAGCCCTGGAGGCGCGGCCCGACATCGAGGAGGGCGTCCTGGTGGTCGACAGCCTGTCGTTCGAGCGCGCCAGCGTGGTGGCGCTCACCGTCGCGCAGAGCGCGGCCATGGACTACTACGAGCGCATCGTGGACCAGATGTTCGTGGAAGCCGACCGGCTCGCCAGCGAGCTGGAGAAGGCCGGCACCATGCCCATGCGCACCCGGCACCTGCTCAAGTTCATCGGCGCCACGGTGGGCACGCGCGCGGAGGTGCTTTCCGTCCTGCACCTGCTCGACATGCCCGACGCGGCCTGGGACGACCCGGGCGCGGAGCGCATCTACCACAAGCTGCGCGCCGAGTTCGACCTCGTCGACCGCTACCATTCGCTGGAGCTGAAGCTGCGCAGCGTGCAGGACACCCTGGAAGTCATCACCGACGTCGCCCGCGATCGCCGCCTGCTCCTGCTCGAAGCCACGGTGGTGCTGCTCATCCTCCTCGAGATCCTGCTCAGCCTGCTTAGACACTAGGCTCCCCTCACCCGCCGCGCTTCGCGCGGCCTCCCTCTCCTCGCGGAGCGGGGAGAGGGTCGGGCTGAGGGGCCTCGATCGTGAAGCGGAAGCAGGCGCCGCCTTCGGGAGCGCGATCGACGCTGACGGCGCCGCCGTGGTCGCGCGCGATCTCTTGTACGAAGGCCAGGCCGAGGCCGGTGCCCCGCTCGCGCGTGGTGAAGAAGGGCGTGAAGATCTTGGCGCGGATCTCGTCGGGCACGCCGGGGCCGCTGTCGCGTACCTCCCATACAATGCGCGATCCGCCCTCGCTCCGCGCCGCGAGCACGACTTGTCCCGACGCCCCCGCAGCGGCGACGGCGTTCTTGGCCAGGTTGAGCAGGGCGCGGCGGAGCTGGGCGCGGTCGGCGCGCGCGGCAAGACCCGGCGCGCATTCCACGCGTAGGCTCGGACCGGCAGCACTGGGCCGGCAGAGCTCTGCGACCTCGCCGAGCAACGCGGACGCGGGAATCTCCTCGACAACCGGCGCGGGCCGGCGGGCGAAATCGAGAAAGTCCGTGACCACGTCCTTCAAGTAGGCGATCTCGCGCTCGACGCGCGCGATCTCGGCCAGGCGCTCGGGCTGCGCGGCCAGCCCCTCGCGCAGCAGCCCGGCGTAGAGCTCGAGCCCGCCCAGGGGATTGCGCACCTCGTGCGCGATCCCGGCGAGCATCATCTGCATACGCTCGTCGCGCGCGCGGAGTGCGATGCGCATCTCGTCGAGACGCATGGCCAAGGCGCCGATCTCGTCGCGAGTCTCGACCGCGACCGCGCCCGCGAGGTCGCCGGCGCCGATGCGCTCGGCGGCCGCGGCCAGGCGTTCGAGCGGCCCGGTCATGCGCCGGGAGAGCCACGCCGCCAGGGCCGCAATGATCGCCAGGCAAGCCGCCCCGCCCAGGGCCAGATAGCGGCGGAACGCGGCGAGGGCGTCCAGGTACTCGGCGCTCGCCTCGACGACGGCGAAGCCGGCCGCCGGATCGCCAATGCGCGCGTAGCCGCGCTTGTAGGGCCGGCCGTCGCGGCCGATGAAGAGAGGCGAGGCCGTGGCCCGGCCCAGGCTCGCCCGCTCGATCTCCGGCGCGTCGGCCTCGAGCTCGTGGGCTCGCACACCCAGCGCCAGCGCGCCCTCGCTATCCGCGCGCGCCGTCAGGTCGCGCGCCACCAGCAAGACCCGGCGCACGGCCAGCCGCTCGCGCGTCTGCGCGGCCCGGTGGCGGAGATTGGCGTAGGTGTTCGATTGCTCGTCACCAGCCGCGATGGCCGCGAGCTGCTCGGGCAACACCAGCAGGGCCACCGAGGTCGCGGCCGTGGCCAGCCGACGCCCCAGCTCGTCCTCGAGCACCCGTCGCGCAATCTCGTGGGCCGCGACCGCGAAGAGCAGCAGGGCCAGAATGGCGGGCACGAGCATGGCCACGAGCAACTTGGCGAGGAGTCTTCCACGCGGCGGCTGGGCCATGCCGCCTAGTGTACTGTCGCTGGCCGGCGAGCGCGAATGCTCTAGCCCGCGAGGCGCACGAACCAACGCACGAGAAGCACCCCCCACGCACACCCAGCCACGCTGATGACGAGCGCGATCCCCGCGCGTCGCCGGCCCCAGGCGGTGACGTCGTCGCGGCGGAGAGCGCGCACGGCCAGCCAGAGCGAATAGGGATGCACCAACCCCATGAGCCAGAGGCTGACGAGCGCCACTCGCAGGGCTCGGAACGCGGCCCGGTCGCCAGCGCTGATGCTGCCATCGTCTACTTCGGATGGGGACCCTGAAAGGGTCCCCATGCCCCCCCGCGACGGTACGCTACGCGCACGCGTAGGCTCCCCACGCGATTCACCTTCGAGCTGGTCAGGCTCCGTCACGCCGGGCTGGGCGAGGATCTCCTGCGCGCGCTCGAGGTCGGCCCGCCGAACCTGCACCCGGATGCCGCCGATCGCGGGCTGCAGGTGCCAGGTCTGGGTGGCCATGTACTCGTCGGGGATGAAGCACTCGATGCCATCCGCGTCGAGCCGCCCGCAAAGGAGCTGCGCCGTGGTCAGCTCGCCAACCCGGACAAGCGTGACGACCTCGTCGGAATTCGTGGCATCAGACACGACCGCAGCGTAGCACGGGCTACCCACCCAGCGCCGCCTCGATGGCCGCGAGCTCCGTGTCCGAGAATTCCAGATGCGCGAGCGCGGCCACGCCGTCGTCGATCTGCGCGACCCGGCCAGCGCCGATGAGGGCCGAGGTCACGGTCGCGTGCCGGAGCACCCACGCGAGCGCCATCTGCGCCAGGGACTGGCCGCGTTTCTTCGCCAAGGCGTTGAGACGCTGGATCTTGGCGAGCTTCGCCTTGGTGATGTCCTTGGGCTTGAGAAAGCCGTGTGCCTTCGAGGCGCGCGAACCCTCGGGGATGCCTTTCAGATACTTGTCGGTGAGCAACCCCTGCGCGAGCGGCGAGAACACGATGCAGCCCACGCCCTCGGCGTCGAGAGTCTCGAGCAGCCCATTCTCCACCCAGCGGTCGAACAGGTTGTAGTTCGGTTGATGAATGAGGCAGGGCGTGCCCAGGCCGCGCAGGATCTTCACCGCCTGCCGCGTGTCCTCGGGGCCGTAGGACGAGATGCCGGCGTAGAGCGCGCGGCCACTGCGCACGATGAAATCCAGCGCACCCATGCTCTCCTCGATGGGCGTCTTGGGGTCGGGACGGTGGTGGTAGAAGATGTCCACGTAGGCGAGCCCCATGCGCTGGAGGCTCTGGTCGAGGCTCGCCACCAGGTACTTACGGCTGCCCCAGTCGCCGTAGGGACCAGGCCACATTTCCCAGCCGGCCTTGCTGGAAATGATGAGCTCGTCGCGAAACGGCCGCAGATCCTGGGCGAGGATCTTGCCGAAGGTTTCCTCGGCGCTGCCCGGCGGCGGGCCGTAGTTATTGGCCAGGTCGAAGTGCGTGATGCCGAGGTCGAAGGCCCGGCGGGCCATGGCGCGGCCGTTCTCGAACGAGTCCACGCCGCCGAAGTTGTGCCAGAGCCCCAGGGAGATGACGGGCAACTGGATGCCGCTCCTGCCGCAGCGTCGGTAGAGCATGGCGTCGTAGCGCTTGGGTGCGGGTTGGTAGGTCACGGGGTTCTCCTCGGTGAGGCGGTGATTGTAGCGGGGTTCGGATGCTAACCACAGAGGACACAGAGAACACAGAGACGGACGAGAAAGGGTTCGGATCCGGATCCGGAGAACCCTGCCTTCTCCGGCCTCTGTGTCCTCTGTGTCCTCCGTGGTGAGAATCTGAATTCACGCCGCTGCGGCGAGGTGCGGCGTGCGTGAGTCCGTGAATAAGGATAAACAAAGTCCATGATTGAGCGAGACACCATGAAAGCGGGCGTCGTCTTCGTCGGCGGCGGCCCGGCCGGGCTGTCCGGCGCCCTGCACCTGACCAACCTCATCGCCAGGCACAACACGGCCGTGGCCAAGGGTGAGAATCCGGGTCAGCCGATCACCGAGCAAACCCTGGGCGTCGACATGGTGGTCGCGGTCATCGAGAAGGCCGCGAACCTCGGCGACCACTCGTGTTCGGGCGCGGTCATCGAGCCCAAGGCCCTGGCCGAGCTGATCCCGGACTACAAGGACAAGGGCGCGCCCATCGAGGGCGAGGTGAAAAGCGAGGGCGTATACTTTTTCACGCGGAAGCGCGCCTTCAGGTTCCCCATGGTTCCGCCGCAGATGAACAACCACGGCAACCTCATCGTCTCCCTGGGCAAGCTGGTGAAGTGGCTGGGCAGACAGCTCGCCGCCGCCGGCGTCGACGCCCTCACCACCTTCGCGGCGCAAGAAGTGCTCTATGAAGGCAATCGAGTCATCGGCGTACAACTCGGCGACAAGGGCAGAAACCCCGATGGTACGCCCAAGGGGATCTTCGAGGCCGGCCCCAATTTGCTCGCGAAATGCACTGTGTTCTGCGAGGGCCCGCGCGGTTCCTGCACCAAGCAACTCGTCAAGAAGCTCGGACTCGACGACGGACGCAACCCGCAGGCCTACGCCACCGGCGTCAAGGAAGTCTGGGAGTTCGAGAAATCGCCACTGCCCAATGGCCGCATCATCCACACCATGGGCTACCCCATGGACAGCCACACCTTCGGCGGCAGCTTCGTCTATGCCCTGTCCGGCAACCAGATCGCCCTCGGGGTGATCACCGGGCTCGACTACCACGATCCGCTCATCGATCCGCACGTGCTGTTCTGCAAGTTCAAGCAGCACCCCTTCGTGCGCAAGCTGCTCGAAGGGGGCAAGGTGGTTTCTTATGGCGCCAAGACCATTCCCGAGGGCGGCTACTATTCCATGCCCAAGCTCGCCACCGACGGCGCGCTGCTCTGCGGTGACAGCGCCGGCATGGTGGTGATGCCCAAGCTCAAGGGCGTCCACTACGCCATCAAGTCCGGCATCCTGGCCGCGGAGACGCTGTTCGAGTCCCTGTCCAAGAGCGATTTCTCACCAACCCAGCTCGCCAAGTACGAAACCGCGGTCGAAAGCTCGTACATCGTCAAGGACCTGTACCCCCCGCGCAACTTCCGCGCGCTCATGAAATCCGGTCTCTACGGCGGCATGCTCCACGCGGGACTGATGACCATCACCGGCGGGCGCTATCCGCTCGACAAGATCGTCATCGACGAGGACCACAAGGACATGCGGAAACTGCTCGACGTGTACCCGAGCGGGGCGCCGGCGACCATCTTCAAATACGACAACCAGGGGATTGCTTTCGACAAGCTGACCGACGTCTACAACTCGGGGACTCGCCACGAGGAAAGGCAGCCCTGCCATTTACAGGTCGACACGTCTTACTGCGAACGCTGCGCCGAGGAGTACGGCAACCCCTGCGAAAAATTCTGCCCCGCAAACGTCTACGTGGTCGAACGCGACGAGGCCACCGGCAAATTCCAGAAGCTGCGCATCGACTTCTCGAATTGCGTCCACTGCAAGACCTGCGACATCGAGGATCCCTACGGCGCCATCAACTGGGTTCCGCCCGAGGGTGGCGGAGGGCCGCTGTACAAGAATCTGTAGTGAATCGGAATTCACTGAAGAGAGCACAGAGAGGACGGAGGACACAGAGTGGGACGAGAGAGTAAGGGTGGGCAGCGTAGCCGAGAAGGTGATTCGCGGCCTCAGCATCCCAGTGCTCACGGTGAAGTTGCCACCCTCGCCGAAGGTTGCGGCCGCGCGCCGGTGCACGCTCTGCGGCACTCCAGCAAACGATGTCATCTGTGATGCCTGCAAAGACCGGATTCGTGGCGAGGCAACCGACCGCCGGAAGCGAGAAGAAGGAGGTCGGTAGATCGATCGACTCGGTTGGTCCGCGCCTTCAGCGTTGAAGTGCCCCCGTACTCCCGGACCAGCCGACCGAGATAGTTCGCAGCCGAGGCAAATGCATCAGGAAAAGTGCCGAACTTCCTGCTTCGCAGCTGGCTGCTCTGCCAGGACGGAGCGCGACGGGAAGCCAGGGACAATCAGGTAGGCGAGGCGCATCGGATTGCGCACGCCTTGCTCGACCATCCAGCCGGTCGAGCGGGCGAGAAGATCTTCACCGCGGCGCCCACCGGTAATCTCGCCCAGCCACCGTCGGGCAGCCTCCGCCAGCAACGGCGAGCCGGCGGCCTCGGCGGTCGCGACGGCGCGCTGGAGGGCGTTGAGGGCGGCGCGGCGATCGGTCCCCGGCGCGAGCCAGTGCATGCCCGCCTCGATCGTGGCGCCCATGGCCACGCCAGTTTGATGCTCACCCTTGCGCAGGAACCGCACGCTTTCGCGCGCCTGGCGGAGAATAGGGGGACGCTCGCGCTCGGGAACGCTCGCGGCCATGGCCACGGCGACACGGCCCCGGATCCAGGCGTGCTCGACGCCGACGGCGCGGATGCGAAGCAAGCCCGAGCGCCGGATCTTGGGGCTGTCTTCGCCGATGGCCCGATACGCCACCTCCGGCCGCCCCTCGTAGAGCGCGTGCTCGCAGCGGGCGTAGAGGTGGAAGAAGTGCTGGACCTGGTAGGAATCGCTCGGCCAGCCGTCCAGGATGCCCTCGATGTCTCGGGCGGCGCGGGCGCTATCGTCCCGGATCATCCACACCAGCGACTGGTAAGTGCGCAGGTTCGCGGCCAAGTAGTGATCGCCGGTGCGGTCGGCATCGGCGGTGTAGCGATCGAAGCGTTCGCACAGCTCGCGCAGACGGCCCGCCAGACGCAAAGCGAAGCAGGTGAAGGAACGAGTGGTCGCCAGCTCCCAATTCACCCCGTGGCAATGACTCAAGAGGTACTGCTCGGCGGCGATGAGCAGGTTTGCGGCGGCGTCCCATTCCCCCATGAAGTAGCGGATGACCCCCCTGCTGATCGCCGCGATGCCGATCGTGGCGTGATTGCCTGAACGTCGCGCCAGCACATCGGCCTCGGACACCAGGCGCATGGCCCAGCCGCAATGGGAGGTACCGAGCGCCGCCAGCTGCGAGGCCAGCATGGCCAGTCCCTGGGCCACGCGCCGCATATCACCGACCTTGAGGGCGAGTATGACGAAGCGCAGCAGGAAATCATCCGCGCGCAGAATATCGACGACGCCGAGCCCGGTGTTGACGGACCACAGGACGTCCAGCAGGCGCTCGTCCTCGGGCGAAATGCTGGCGGCGGGCTGTTCCACGAACCGCACGCCGCGCAGCCGCAGCCAGGCCAGGCGCCAAAGGATCGAGAGCAATGCATGGCGCGGGCCCCGCGCCAGACGCAGGCCCGCCGGTTTGAGCACGTCCTTGAGCACATCGAGCCCTTGGGCGATCTGACCGCCACGGAGCAACTGCTCGGCGGCGAGATGCCGGAACTGCACCGATTGCACGGAATCGCTCAGCTTGGCGGCTCGCTCGTAGGCCTCCGCCGCCAGGCGGGTGTGCCCGTTGCTGGCCCGGCAGTCGCCCAGGGCGCGCAGCAGCGTGGTGCTTTGCGTCCGGTCGGATTCGAGGGCAATGGCCGTCTCGTAGAGCTCGGCGGCGCGATCGAACGCCAGCTTGGTGAGCGCCTCGCCAGCGGCTTCGCAAGCGTAGCGCTTGGCCCGCTCGTTATCCTGGGCGGAAAGCCAGTAGCGCGCCAGTCGGTCGGTCCGCTCACCGTCCCACTGTTCGACCGCCTGGGCCAACTGCTGGTGCACGCGCTTCAGCGCCGCTTGGTCGAGGTGGCCCGTCACCGCTTCACCGATGCGATCGTGATAAAGCTCCACCACGTCCGTGCCCTGGCGCCCCCGGCGGGTAATCAGGCGTTCCTCCACCAGCGCGGAGATCCCACCCTCCCACTCGGGAGAACCGAACGATATCCCGATGGCGCCCGCGAGGGCCCGCTGGGGCAAGGGATCGCTGGCCACGGCGATGGCCTCGAGCATGCGCTGACTTGCGCCGGGCAAGCCGCCCACGCGTTTGAGGATCATGCCGTCCAGACGGAACTCGCTGTCGTCCGTCTCGCTGGCTGCGTCGCCTCCGGGCGCGAGCAGACCGACGAAGTGCTGCACGAGCTCGACCGCGAAGAAGGGGTTGCCGCCTGCCTCGCGGGCCACCGTGGCGGCGATGCGCTGCCGATCCGAAGGTCCCATGGGATTGCCGGCGATGAGGGCGTCCGCCAGAGCCGAGGTGGCCTCGGCCGACAGAGGACCCAGGGCCACGGTGGTCACGCCCGGCTGCTCCCTGAGCTCGCACAGCAGCGCCCCGACGGCGCCTGGGTCGCCCTCGGCGATGGGCCGGCTGTTGACGACGAGGAGCAGGGCCGGCACACGGGGGCCCTGCAACAGGGCGCGCAGCAGGGCGCAGCTGTCGCGGTCCGCCCACTGCATATCGTCGAGGAAGATGACGACGGGATCGAGGCGCGCCAGGTGCACCAGCAGGTCGCAGAAGGCCAGGAACGCTTGGTTGCGCAGCTCCTTCACGTCGGGCAGGGCGGGCAAGAAGTAGCGCGCTTGATCCATCAGCTTGAGCCGACGCAAGACTGGGAAGATCTCGCACAGGTAGAAGATCCCGTCGGGCAGCACGTAGCTCTGCTCGTCACCGGCGAGATTGGCCAGGCGATGGCTCAGGGTATCGATTACGCTGTCGAAGGCCTTGAACGGCAAGGTCTCGCGTTCGTGGCAGCGTCCGCGCAGCACCAGCGGCGGCGCGGCACTGTCCCCCTCACCCAGGATATCGCGCACGAAGCTCTCGACCAGGCTGGTCTTGCCGATGCCCGAGGTCCCCTCCACGATGACCCCGGCGAACTCGCCCGTGCGAACCCGGGCGTAGGCGCTGCACAGGGCCTGTACCTCCGTTTCGCGGCCGAGCACGTTGAGCGCCGGCAGCCCAATCGGCGTGGCCGAGCGGCCAGGCTGGGGCAGAGGGCTCTGGCCGGGAACGCCCCCCAGTTGCGCCAGCACTTCCTCGCCGCTGGGACGCAGGCCCGGATCGCGCCCAAGGAGCCGCAGGCAAAGATCGCTCAGATCCTCGTCCACCGGCGAGGTGATCCGGTTCGGCGGGATGGGATCCTCCGTCTGCTTGCGCAGCAAAATGTCGAGCATCGTGCCTTCGAACGGACAACGCCCCGTGAGCACCTCGTAGATCATGGCGCCCACCGCGTACCAGTCGGTGGCCGGCAGGCAGGGCTTCTCGAGCGCCTGCTCGGGCGCCATGTATGCCGGGGTGCCGGAGATGCCTCCGCCGGACAGGGAGTCGCTGCCGGCTTGCCTGGTCAGGCCGAAATCCAAGATGACCACCCGGCCCGCGCTGGTCACCAGGACATTGGTGGGCTTGAGATCGCGGTGAATGAAGCCGGCCTCATGGATGGCATGCACGCCCGCGCACAGTTGCCGAATGGTTTGCAGCCGGCGCTGGCGGCTCCGCTCGGCGGAGAGCCCGGCCGGCGCGGGTTGCGGCTCCGCCCCGATTGTGCCCGAGGGTGCCTGCGGCGCCAAGAGGTAGCAGTCGAAGAGCTCCCCTTCCACGTATTCCATGGTGAAGAACCAGAGGTCGCCCTCGGAGATGAGCTCGTGCAGCCTGACCAGATTCTCGTGCTTGAGATCCGCCATGGAGCGGAATTCGCGCTTGAGCTGGTAGAGATCCTGGCCGGTCGAGAGGTTGAGGGTCTTGAGCGCAACCCGGCTGCCGAGCTGCAGGTCATCGACGAGGTAGACGCTACCCATGCCGCCAGTCCCGAGGAGGCGGATCGGTTTGAAACGCGATGTTCCCGAGAAGGACATGAGGCAGCCGCAGGGAGTGCCCCTGGCACGGTATCACGAAAACGGCCGAGGCCCGGGAGCGGGCCGGCGCGGCTAGTCTCGGCTAGAGCTGGTCATGGGGGTAGAGAAGCCGCTTGACGGGGGCCAGGAGCTTCCGCATCGCGAGGGTCGGCCAGTCCTTCTTGCCGAAGGGGAACTGCTTGTCCATCGCGGTGAGGACCGAGAACCACCAGTTGCTGAAACTGTACGCTTCCTCGATCAGATCGAGCGCGTAAATGAAGAAGGGGCTCACGTTGTGCCAGTCCGGATAGATCGAATCGTCGCCCATCAACTGCACGTTCGGCTTGCCGAAGGCCTGCACGGCCAGCGGGTAGAAGCGACCGACCAGGGGATTGTCGGGATCGAGACCCATCTTCTTGGCCCCGACCCAGTCCACGGCCATGAGGTTCTCGCCCCCGATGATGGTCTTGGTCGGATTCGGCTTGGGGTCGGCAATCACCCCGAACTGCCCGTCGGCGCTGACGAACGCGTCGATGAGGCCGAAGTGTACCTTGAAGTGCCGCAGGGATTCGATGGTGGGCCAATCGTATTCCCGTTCCGTGTGGTACTCCTTGAGCTTGTCCTGCATGGGAAGCGTGCCATAGACGTTCTTCAACGTGAGCGTGTAGTAGCAGAACACGTGCGTCTTGTTCTTGGCGAAGGAGATGCGGAAATCGGCGTGCTTCCAGGTGGGGCCGACGACGTGCCGGCCGAGGCGACCGCCGTAGTCGAAATCCTCCATCTCCTTGGTCAGATCGACGATCTCGTAGTTGCGATCGCGGTGGTAGCGGACGTGATCGGCGACCGTGGCCACGTCGCGATTGAGGTAGTAGTTGCCGTAGGCGCTCTGCGCCTCGACCACGGCGATGCGTTTGAATCCCTTCGCCGCAATGCGGTCGATGAGTGCCTCCACGAGCTCGGGATCGGTGTAGGTCGAGGGGTCGGCCTGCGCGTGCGTGAACATGAAATTCGGCTTGATGACGACACGGAACTCGTCGAGGGACTTCTGCTTGCGCGCCCGCTCTCGCGCGAGAATCTCGAAGAACTTCGTCTTGGCGAGAACCTCGTCGAGACAAGCGAACTTGTCCTCGCCGTGGCTGACCACCACGGTAGCCGGGACGGGGTCGGGCGGCGGCGGCGGAGCCTGGTCGTACAGATAGCCGGTCTGGGCCAGAAAGAAGGCCCGCTGGGCGCGTACGAAGAAGTGGAGAGTGAGGCAAAACAGCGAGCCATCCACCAGCACGATGACCAGGCTCGCGAACTGGCGGTGGGTGGGAGAGGCGAAGTACGCCAAGGCCGACAGGGTCGAGGCCGCCTTCGCGATGAGCAGCAGCACCACGTAGCCCTTGTTGCGCCGAATGTTGAGCGACGCGAAGAAGCACAGGGCCGCGATGGTCATCATCATCGAGAAGGCCAGAGCGACCCAGAAGCGCTCACGCAGCGGCCCGGCCGGCGGCAGCCACGGGGTCACCCTCTGCGCCACGGCGTTGACCACGTGGAGGATCTGGTCGGGGAGCAGCGCGAAGGCGAAGCCCACGACGAAGTAGACGATGCCGCTCAAGATCAGGAAGATGCGGAGCTGGCGGACGGCCCTGCGCGCCTGGCTAGGGGACGGCGGCGCGGGGTGGGCAGCGATCCCGCCGGCGAGCGGCTCCCCGGCGAGCAGCGCGGACAGAGAATACTGGACGAGGATCTCGAGAGGCCAGCAGCCGGCGAGCAGGTAGAACGGCGGGTAGTGGGGATGCTTCGTGAAGATCCAGAAGCCACTGACGGCTGAGCCGAGATACTCGCTGGGATTGCCCACGATCCAGGCGGAGAGCACCAGGCCCGCCAAGACCTGCCATGGCATCCGTCGCGCCGCGACCAGGCCGAGGACGAACAACGCCCCGTAGAAGGACCAGTACGGGACTTCCGCGCCAGATGGGTACGGGTCGACCGTCAGGGGAATCAAGACGAAGAGCAGGAGCAAGAACGCCTGGTTCAACCACCGCGGCAGCTCCCGACGAATCTTCAGGAGGAGCGGGATGATCACGCCGAAGGCAACGACGAATGCCGAGGTACCGCCCAGCACCCAGGCCAGGACACCGAAAAGGTATTGGCCGCCAGGCGCGGTGTACGCCCATAGCCCGGCGCGAATGCCGAGAGTTTCCTTGACGTACTCGACGAGGAAGATCGTCAAGAGCAAGACCACGAACCGCGCCGTCGAAGCGCGCATAGCCATCCACACCGAGAGCAGCAGCCCGCCACCCAACAGAAGCCCGAAGGGGAGAGAGAACCGTTGCAGATAGCCTTCGCTCCACGCCGAGAACAGGAGCACCGCGAACAACAGGATGACCAGCACGAAATTGCGGCCGCAGACCAGCCGGCCCCGTGGACTCCACACTGACATGCCGGGGACACTGCCACATATCCGGGCCGGTGAATAGACCCCGTGCTGGCTTCTCAACTACCCTCGGTCGGGGCAATCACTCGTGCATCTTGCCCAGGCTGACCGTGAGAACCAGGCCGAGGTCGGAGAGAACGCTGTTCACGTTGCCGACGAGGGCGAGGCCGATGCCAGCGAAACCACAGTCGGCGCTCACGCCGACTTGGACGGGAACATTGATGACATCGTCGTACAGCATCTCGTAACTAGGGAACAAGGTTTCGCCTGGATTGATTTCGTTCCCGCGGCGGGTGATGGACGCCAGCCCAAGCCCAACCGCGGCGTACGCGCGTGTGTTTTCACTGCGCCAGACCTTGCCGACCAGTGCCGAATAGTCCTGAATCGCGGATTTTGGCGGCGACAGGATCGCGAAGTCGGAAGCGGAGCTGCCACGCGCCAAAAAGAGGTAGGAAGCGAAATCCACGGAGAGAGTCAGCATCGCCATCGGCCCGACATTGGATGCGCCACCAACCCCCACCGAGAGATATGCGTTCGTGTAGGGTCCACCAC
>Ga0182019_10000733_pt1 | contig 16280 bp, 18 predicted proteins | sample 812E2MmetaG_FD_120483 | JGI IMG/M metagenome (GOLD analysis project Ga0182019, IMG submission 120483) | Permafrost microbial communities from Stordalen Mire, Sweden - 812E2M metaG | ecosystem: Environmental > Terrestrial > Soil > Wetlands > Permafrost | place: Sweden: Stordalen | collected...
CGAAAGTGCTTCCTCATCGGTTTTTGCAGTAGTAACAAATGTGATCTGAAGACCCATGATCTTTGCAATCTTGTCGAGATCGATCTCCGGGAAGATGATCTGTTCAGTAATTCCCAGCGTGTAATTCCCACGTCCGTCAAGCTTGGCATTAATACCCTTGAAGTCGCGGATACGGGGAAGTGCCACTGAAATAAGTCTTTCAAGGAATTCGTACATCTTTCCTTTCCTCAGTGTGACCATGATCCCGATAGGCATATGCTGCCGTAACTTGAAATTGGAGATATCCTTCGAAGAGTATGTTAGAACAGCTTTCTGACCTGCTATATCTGTCATCTCCTTGACTCCGAATTCAAGCAGTTTCTTATCGGCAATTGCCTGTCCTACACCTTGATTGATAACTATTTTCTCAAGCTTAGGGACCTGCATAACGGTTTTATAACCGAATTCCTTTGTCAATGCAGGAATAATTTCGTGATCATATTTGGTTTTAAGCGCAGGTGCGTACATTACTTGATCTCCTCTCCTGATTTTTTAGAATAACGAACTAATTTATTATTATCATTAAGTTTCCTGCCAATGCGGGTAGGTTTACCAGATGCAGGATCAACAAGCATCAGGTTTGAAAGATGAATAAATGCTTCTTTCTTTATTATACCGCCCTGGGGAGCCTTGGCATTGGGTTTGGTATGTTTTGATACCATGTTAATACCTTCAACGAGAGCCCTGTTCTTAGTCCTGTCAACTTCAAGGACCCTCCCTTTCTGGCCTTTTGATTCACCGGTTATTACTGTAACCGTATCTCCCTTTTTAATATGTAATTTCTTTTGCATCGTTGTGTAATTAAGATATTATAACACTTCAGGTGCCAGTGAAACGATCTTCATGTATTTTTCTCGGAGCTCCCTGGCTACCGGGCCGAAAATACGTGTTCCGCGAACCTCATCTGTGTTTGTGAGAAGAACTACTGCATTGTCATCGAACCTTATATAAGAACCATCAGCACGACGGATCTCCTTTGTAGTTCTGACGACGACAGCCCTGCTCACAGTTCCTTTTTTTGCCTCGCCTGAAGGAAGGGCTGATTTCACGCTCACCACGATTTTATCGCCCACGGTAGCATATCTCTTCTTGCTTCCGCCGAGAACCCTTATGCATAAAACCTCCTTGGCGCCTGAATTATCGGCTACTGATAGCCTTGTTTCCTGCTGTATCATGATTACTTAGCTCTTTCGATAATTTCAACTAATCTCCAGGTTTTATCTTTGCTTAGAGGCCTGGTCTCCGATATGCGAACCGTATCGCCGATGTTGCATGTATTCTCTTCGTCATGCGCCATAAGCTTCTTTGTCTTGTTTATATACTTGCCATAAATCGGATGTTTAAATTTCCTTTTAACGGCAACGACGATGGATTTGTCCATTTTATTGCTGACAACCACACCTATACGTTCTTTTCTAAGATTCCTTTCCATTGATGATTCCGGCTAATTAGATTTTTGTTTCAATTCCCTTACGCGTAATTCCGTGAGAAGACGGGCAACCGTTAATTTAGCCTCTTTCAACTTCATAGTGTTTTCAAGGGGTGTGATTGCATGGTTGAGCTTCATCCTGACAAGATTTGTTTTCTCGGTGTCGATACGTTCGAGAAGGTCAGATGTGCTTAATTCCTTTATTTCTGATGTTTTCATTTATATATTCATTTTATTTCTCAACGTAATCGCGTCTTACAATGAATTTTGTTGTTATGGGCAGTTTCTGAGCTCCCAGACGAAGGGCTTCCTTTGCTACTTCATAAGGAACTCCCTCAGCTTCGAGAAGAATCCTTCCGGGGGTAACGGGAACAACGAATCCTTCCGGTGCACCCTTTCCTTTACCCATACGAACCTCAGCAGGTTTCTTGGTTATCGGTTTATCAGGGAAAACCCTGATCCAAAGCTGTCCCTCACGTTTCATATGACGGGTAACAGCCTGACGAGCAGCTTCGATCTGCCTTCCTGTGATCCAGCACTGCTCAAGCGCCTTGATACCAAATGACCCGAATGCCAGCTGGTTACCTCTCTGGGCATTGCCTTTCATTTTCCCCTTCTGCGCTCTCCTGAATTTGGTCCTTTTTGGTTGTAACATTGTTTAATATCTTAAAATATTATAAACTCAATTATTTGTTTCTTTCCTTTCCTTTCCTCTTGAGGCTCTTGGTTTTTGCATTCCTGGCTCCGATATTGGGACTAAGATCTCTCTTACCAAAAACTTCGCCATTGCAAATCCAGACCTTAACACCGATAAGGCCTACCTTCGTATGAGCTTCAGCCAGTGCATAATCAATATCGGCGCGGAAAGTATGAAGAGGAATACGACCTTCCTTATATGTTTCGGTCCTTGCCATTTCTGCTCCACCAAGACGTCCTGAAACAAGAACTTTAATTCCCTCTGCACCCATGCGCATTGTGGAGGCAATAGCCATTTTTATAGCTCGGCGGTAAGAAATCTTACCTTCGACCTGTCTTGCAATATTGTTTCCGACGATGTTTGCATCAAGTTCAGGGCGTTTTACTTCAAAAATATTGATCTGAACCTCTTTTTTGGTAATTTTCTTGAGTTCTTCCTTAAGCTTGTCGACTTCCTGCCCGCCTTTCCCGATAATAATTCCAGGGCGAGCGGTATTTACTGTTACAGTTATAAGCTTCAGCGTTCTCTCAATAATTATTTTTGAAATACTTGCCTTTGCGAGCCTGGCATTCAGGTATTCCCTGATCCTGGTATCCTCGACCAGTTTACCGGAGAAGTCTTTTCCACCGTACCAGTTTGAATCCCAACCCTTTATTATACCTAATCTGTTACCTATCGGATTTACTTTCTGTCCCATCTGAATTATTTTGATGTGTTTTCAACTTCCTTATTCATACTGTCAAGCACAAGGGTTACATGGTTGGATCTTTTTTTCAGCCTGTATGCTCTTCCCTGAGGTGCTGTCTGAAGTCTCTTGAGAACGCGTCCGCTATCAACATGAACCGTTTTAATAAAAAGGTTGCTTTCTTCAACCCTGACTCCCTCATTCTTTGCCTGCCAGTTGGCAATTGCTGATAATAGAAGCTTCTCCAATCTGCGTGAGGCCTCCTGCGAACTGAACTTAAGGATATCAAGCGCCTTATTCACTTCTTTCCCGTTTATAAGATCAGTAACGAGTCTCATTTTCCGGGGTGAGGTGGGACAGTTACGAAGTACAGCCTGGTACCTTGTCTTGGCTGCCTCTTTTTTCTGTTCCGATGTATTTCTTTTTCTTGAACCCATTTTTGTTATTTTTTCAATGTAAACATTACTGACTATTTGTTGCCTGAGTGACCCCTGAAAGTACGTGTAGGAGCAAATTCTCCAAGCTTATGCCCAACCATATTTTCTGTAATGTAAACAGGGATGAATTTGTTGCCGTTATGAACTGCTATAGTATGTCCGACAAAATCAGGAGATATTACCGATCTTCTTGACCAGGTCTTGATCACTGTTTTCTTCGCGCCCTCATTCATTTCGAGAACTCTCTTCTCGAGCTTAAAATCAATGAAAGGGCCTTTTTTAATGGATCTGCTCATAATATATCAGTTATTTTTTCCTTCTTTCAATAATATGTTTTGCGGAGTACTTCTTCTTATCCCTGGTTTTAAAACCCTTAGCCGGGATACCTTTGCGCGAGCGCGGATGTCCGCCTGATGCTCTTCCTTCGCCACCACCCATCGGGTGATCAACCGGGTTCATAACGACACCTCTGACTCTTGGTCTGCGACCCTGCCAGCGTGAACGGCCGGCTTTTCCGGATCTCTCAAGGTTATGATCGGCATTAGAAACAGTGCCTATGGTTGCGCGGCAGGTAGTCAGGACCAGCCTTGTTTCACCTGAAGGCAGTTTGATTGTGGCATACTTGCCTTCGCGTGCCGAGAGCTGCGCGTATGTTCCGGCGCTGCGTGCCAGTGCTCCGCCTTTCCCCGGCTTCAGCTCAATATTATGGACAATAGTACCGAGAGGGATATCATTAAGGAACATTGTATTTCCGATTTCCGGCGTTGTATCTTTTCCTGACTGGATCTTTTGACCCACCTGAAGTCCGTTCGGAGCAACAATATATCGTTTCTCTCCATCCTCATAAATAACAAGAGCGATCCTCGATGATCTGTTCGGATCGTACTCAATTGTCTTCACTGTTGCCTGCATGCCATCTTTCTCCCTGAGGAAATCGATAACCCTGTACATCTGTTTGTGACCGCCTCCGATGTACCTCATAGTCCTGTGGCCGTTAACATTCCTTCCTCCTGATTTTCTGTGCGGTCGAAGGAGGGATTTCTCCGGCGTAGCGCTGGTGATAGTTTCAAAAGCGCTGATAATCTTGTGTCTCTGACCTGGTGTAACAGGTTTGAACTTTCTGACTGCCATACTGGTTATTAAATATTGCTATAGAAATCAATTTTATTCCCTTCAGCAAGCGTAACAACTGCTTTCTTTTTTGCGATTGTTTTACCCATCAGAAGGCCCGATTTGGTATTGCGGGATTTAAGTTTCCCGCCATAGCGCATCGTATTAACCGAATCGACCGTAACACCGTACATGTCTTCAACGGCTTTTTTTATCTGCAACTTGTTTGCATTTTTAGCAACAAGAAAACCGTAGCGATTAAATTTATCGCCCTGGCTTGTCATTTTTTCCGTTACAATCGGTTTAAGCAAAATATTCATCACTAAAAGTTTTCTAATTTTCAAATGTTGCCTGCAAAACGTCAACTGCACTCTCCACAAGTACTAAAGTTGAAGCCTTCATAATTTCGTAAGTACTTAATTCTCCGGCAGTTATAACTTCAACCCCTTGTACATTTCGGGATGACAAATATATATTTTTATTTTGTTCCGATAAAACAAATAGCGATTTTTTATTCGCAATGTTCAGGTTGTTTCCCATTTTGACCATCTCTTTTGTCCGAGGAGCCTCGAATGAGAAGTCTTCCAGGACAATTATGTTATTTGTAGATGCCTTATAAGAAAGTGCAGATTTACGTGCAAGCTGTTTTACTTTTTTGTTAAGCTTGAAGCCGTAAAATCTTGGTTTCGGGCCAAAGACTCTTCCACCTCCCCTGAAGAGAGGGTTCTTGATACTTCCGGCACGTGCGGTACCTGTACCCTTCTGTCTCTTTATCTTCCTGGTACTGCCTGCAATCTCGCCGCGCTCCTTGGATTTAGCTGTTCCCTGGCGTTGATTAGCAAGGAACTGTTTTGTATCCAGGTATATAGCATGGTCGTTGGGCTCAATGCCGAAAATGGAATCGTTAAGTTTAACTTTCCTTCCGGTCTCCTTACCATTAATATTAACAACAGCTACTTCCATTATTTTGTAATTATTACATAACCACTTTTCGGACCAGGAACTGATCCTTTAACTAAAATCAAATTGCTCTCTGGCATAAGTTTCATAACACGCATACTTATCGACATTACCTTGTTGGTTCCCATATGTCCTGCCATTCTCATGCCCGGAAGCACTCTTGAGGGGAACGATGAAGCTCCGACAGAGCCGGGATGCCTTAACCTGTCACTCTGTCCATGGGTTGTTCCGCCAACGCCGCTGAAGCCGTGACGCTTAACGACGCCCTGAAATCCTCTACCTTTTGACCAGCCTCTTACATCGACCCAGTTGTCGGGTCTGAATAATTCAACTGTAAGTACTTCACCTTCCTTTACCTGTCCTTCAGGAAAGCCGCTAAACTCGATAAGTTTCCTTTTCGGAGTTGTATTTACTTTCTTGAAATGACCCAATTCTGCCTTGGTAGTGTGTTTTTCCTTTTTTTCGTCAAATCCAAGCTGAACGGCAAAATAACCATCTTTTTCCACTGTCTTGATCTGTGTTACCACACATGGACCGGCCTGGAGAACCGTACATGGGACGTTCTTCCCGTTTTCATCAAAAACGGAAGTCATTCCCACCTTTTTTCCTATTAATCCCTGCATCTCTTTTTACTTTACTGGTTTCACACTTTAATTTCAACTTCAACACCGCTTGGAAGCTCGAGCTTCATCAGGGCATCGATCGTTTTTGGGGTTGAACTGTAAATGTCGAGCAGTCTTTTATATGAAGAAAGCTGGAACTGTTCCCTTGCCTTTTTATTAACAAACGGCGACCTGAGAACGGTATAAATCTTTTTGTGTGTCGGAAGAGGAATCGGTCCGCTTACCACTGCACCAGTAGATTTCACTGTTTTTACGATCTTCTCTGCTGATTTATCCACCAGGTTGTGATCGTAAGATTTCAGTTTGATTCGAATTTTCTGACTCATCTTTAAAGAATTTTTCCTTTTGTAGTTTCGACAATTCTGTTAGCTATTTCTGCAGGCACCTCTTCATAATGGGAGAACTCCATAGTTGATGTTGCCCTGCCTGAGGTTATGGTCCGGAGTACGGTGACATAGCCGAATTTTTCTGCCAGAGGTACTTTTGCCCTGACCACCCTTGAACCTGCTTTCGATTCCATACCTTCCACCTTGCCTCTGCGTCTGTTAAAGTCGCTGATCACATCGCCGACATATTCTTCGGGAGTTACGACTTCCGTAGTCATAATCGGCTCAAGGATTACAGGGTTGCATTTACCTGCATATCGCCTGAATGCCTGCTTTGCAGCAATCTCAAACGAAAGGGCATCGGAGTCAACCGGATGGTATGAACCGTCTTTAAGTGTAACTTTGAGACTTTCGAGCGGGAAACCGGCAATGGGTCCGTTTGACATAGCTTCACGAAACCCTTTTTCAACTGAAGGGATATACTCCTTCGGAATGTTTCCGCCCTTTATTGCATTTATAAACTGAAGGCCTCTTATATCATCGTCAGCAGGAGACAATTCTACAGTAATATCTGCAAACTTGCCTCTGCCACCGGTCTGTTTCTTGAATACTTCGCGGAATTCTGCGGATGAAGTAATAGCTTCCTTGTAGGCAACCTGGGGCGCACCCTGGTTGCATTCAACATTAAATTCCCTCTTAAGGCGATCAACCAGGATTTCCAGGTGAAGCTCTCCCATTCCATTGATAATGGTTTGTCCGCTGTCAGGATCAGTCTTAACCTGGAATGTCGGATCTTCCTCGGCCAGCTTATGGAGTGCGTTGGATAATTTATCTACGTCGGCCTGAGTCTTAGGCTCGATGGCAACTCCGATAACAGGTTCCGGAAAATCCATTGATTCAAGCTGTATCGGTTTATGAATTGCACAAATGGTGTCACCGGTCTTAAGATCCTTGAAACCAACGCCAGCGCAAATATCGCCGGCAGATATGCTTTCTTTCGGCGTCTGCTTGTTGGCATGCATCTGGAAGAGACGGTTGATCCTTTCTCTTTTCCCCGTGCGTACATTCAGGACAGTATCACCTGATTTAAGGATACCTGAATATATGCGAAGGAATACCAGACGGCCGACAAACGGATCCGTAGCTATTTTAAATGCGAGAGCTGCAAATGGAGCTTCATCGTCAGGTTCGCGCGTTACTTCTTCATCATTCCTGGGATCAATTCCCTTAACCGCTCCTTTATCTACAGGGGAAGGAAGGTATTCGATCACTGCATCGAGGAGGCTCTGAATGCCTTTGTTCTTGAAAGCAGAACCGCAAAGAACAGGAACAACAATACCTGATACAGTTGCTTTCCTTAATGCAGCAAGGATTTCGCTGGCGGTTATTGATTCGTGGTCCTCCAGGTATCTTTCAAGAAGTGTATCGTCAACTTCAGCCACAGCCTCAATAAGCTTTCCTCTCCACTCCTGAGCCTCTTCAAGTAAATCAGAAGGGATAATGGTAATATCGAATTTAGCTCCAAGTGTTTCATCATCGGTATAAACATGAGCTTTCATATTGACCAGGTCAATAATCCCCGTGAAATTTTCCTCGGCTCCGATAGGAATCTGAATCGGAACAGGGTTGGCGTTAAGTTTTTCCTTTATCTGCTGAACTACGCTGAAGAAATCAGCTCCTGCGCGGTCCATCTTATTGACGAAGGCAATTCTTGGAACATCATATTTATTTGCCTGCCTCCAGACTGTTTCTGACTGAGGTTCAACTCCTCCAACTGCGCAGAATACAGCTACAGCGCCATCGAGCACTCTAAGGGATCTCTCTACTTCAACAGTAAAATCGACGTGCCCCGGAGTATCAATAATGTTTATTTTAAATTCTTCGTCGTTATATTTCCAATAAGTGGTTGTTGCGGCAGATGTAATTGTAATGCCTCTCTCCTGCTCCTGAACCATCCAGTCCATCTGGGCATTTCCATCATGAACCTCTCCCATGCGATGCGTACGACCGGTATAGAACAGAATACGCTCTGTCGTAGTGGTCTTACCTGCATCGATGTGGGCCATGATCCCAATGTTCCTGGTATATTTCAGATTCTTATCCATCTGCCTTCTTTACGAAAATCAATTAAAAACGGAAATGTGCGAAAGCTTTGTTGGCTTCAGCCATCCTGTGAGTATCTTCCTTTTTCTTGTAAGCGCCGCCTTCAAGCTTATATGCTGCCATCAGTTCAGCAGCAAGCCTTTCTGCCATTGAGTGGCCTGTTCTTTTGCGTGCGAACGAAATCATATTCTTCATGCTTATACTTACCTTGCGGTCGCCACGTATCTCCATTGGAACCTGGAATGTTGCTCCACCTACACGGCGTGCTTTTACTTCAACCTGAGGTGTAACATTTTCAAGAGCCTGCTTAAAAATCTCTAGAGGTGTCTTGCCTTCACTCTTGAACTTATCACCAACGATATCGAGTGAATCGTAAACAATCTGGTAAGCAATAGATTTCTTTCCACTATACATAAGATTGTTAACAAACCTTGTCACATACGGATCGTGATACTTGGGATCCGGCAAAAGGATCCTCTTCTTTGGTTTTGATTTTCTCATTATCTTATACCTTTAATGTTACTTCTTAGGTCTTTTTGTGCCATATTTTGATCTTCTCTGAGTACGGCCATCAACGCCTGATGTGTCAAGCGCACCACGGACGAGGTGATAACGGACACCGGGAAGATCCTTTACTCTGCCACCCCTTAATAATACAATGGAGTGTTCCTGAAGATTATGACCTTCTCCGGGAATGTAAGCATTAACTTCCTTCTGGTTGGTAAGCCTTACCCTGGCTACTTTCCTCATTGCGGAATTTGGCTTTTTCGGAGTTGTGGTGTATACACGTACACAAACGCCCCTTCTCTGAGGACATGAATCCAGGGCAGGAGCCTTGCTTTTGTCTACCAGTTTCTTCCTGCCTTTTCTTACTAACTGTTGAATTGTCGGCATATTTCCAATTATTTTAGTATTAAATTTTACTCAAAAAAATGGCTTGCAAAGGTATTGTTTTTATTTCTTAATTTACAAGCACTTGTTATATATTTTTCAAAACAAGATCCGTTATACCTGCAACTGGCCGGAAATAACAATATCACTGACCAGTCAGCATGTCTTGAAACTAAAGCTATTCAAACTTAATTGTAAGTTATGAACAGGTAACTTCCCGATCTTTCCTGCAGAAAAACGTTTTGTAAACTTACCTTTGAAAGAAAAACCGGTACTCCTGTGTTTCAAAAAACTGGTGCAAAGAAAATAAAAATTTTGTAATTATGCTCTCATTCTTAAACTGTTTTTAAAAAATTATTATTTTTGTCCGCGCCGAAACAGATATTTTGGAAATATTTATAAATAATATCAATTAGTTATGAAGACATACCAGACCGACCAGATAAAGAACATCGTTCTCCTTGGCAACTCAGGATCAGGAAAGACAATACTGGCTGAAACGATGCTCTTTAACGGAGGTGTTATCGAAAGAAGAGGTACCATTGAAGGGAAAAACACGGCTTCAGATTACCGCCCGATAGAACATGAGAACGGTAACTCAATATATTCAACGGTGCTGTACACCGAATTCCTCAATAAGAAAATCAACATCCTCGATACTCCGGGTCTCGATGATTTCAGCGGCGGGGTAATATCATCCCTTTATGCAGCCGATACAGCTGTATTGTTAATTAATTCACAGAATGGAGTTGAAGTAGGTACGGAGATACATTTCCGGCATGCTGAAAAGGTTCATAAGCCTATGATAATAATTGTTAACGGGCTTGATCATGAAAAAGCAAACTTCGAGAAGTCGCTTGAAATGATGAAGGAACGTCTGAGCAACAATATTATTCTTGCTCAGTATCCTGTTAATGAAGGTGTCGGATTCAATTCTATCATTGACCTTCTGAAAATGAAAATGCTCCGATATTCAAAGGATGGAGGCAAAGCCGAAGTTGTTGACTTACCTGCCGACCAGGCTTCCAAAGCAGCTGAACTGCACAGTGCACTGGTTGAAAAGGCTGCTGAAAGCGATGAATCTCTCATGGAGATATTCTTTGCCAACGAGACCCTCACAGAAGATGAATTGAGAAAAGGGATCGCTAAAGGGATACTTACCCGTGGCATGTTCCCCGTTTTCTGCATATCAGCAAAGCAGAATATAGGTGTCGACCGCATTATGGAATTTATTGTCAGCGAAACTCCGTCGATTACCGATATGCCGGCTCCAAAAAACAGCAAAGGCAATGAAGTAAAGCCTAATCCTGCAGGTCCTGCTTCTGTTTACGTCTTCAAATCTGCTATCGAGGAACATATCGGGGAGGTCAACTACTTCAGGGTATATTCAGGGAAAATTACCGAGAACCTCGACGTAATAAACAGCAATAACAGCACCAAGGAGAGACTGTCACAACTTTATATAAATGCGGGAAAAAACAGGACAAGGGTTCCCGAGCTTCATGTTGGTGATATAGGTGCTTTTGTAAAGCTTAAGAATACCAGGATGGATAATACGCTCAATGCTCCGGGCAATGACTGGAGGTATGAGGGTGTGAAATTTCCCGATCCAAAATACCGTACTGCAATCAAAGCTCAGGCTGAAAGTGATGATGAGAAGCTTGGCGAAGCACTCAACAAGATCCATCTTGAGGATCCCACGATAATAATTGAATACTCCAAGGAACTTAAACAGATCATTGTTCATGGCCAGGGTGAATACCATTTGAATATAATGAAGTGGCATCTTGATAACATTTTCAAGATCCCTACTAATTTTAATGCTCCCAAGATCCCCTATCGTGAAACCATTACAAAATCTGCCCAGGCTGACTACCGCCATAGAAAGCAATCAGGAGGAGCTGGTCAGTTTGGTGAAGTCCATATGATAATTGAGCCTTATGTAGAAGGTTCTCCCGAGCTTACATCAATGAAGATGGGCGGCAAGGATATGAAGATTTCAGTCAGAGGCAAGGATGAAATAGAACTTGACTGGGGAGGGAAACTTGTTTACTGTAACTGTATTGTTGGTGGTTCGATCGATGCAAGGTTTATGCCTGCGATCCTCAAAGGTATAATGGAGAAAATGGAGATAGGTCCGCTTACCGGATCATATGCCCGTGATATAAGGGTTTATGTCTATGACGGCAAGATGCACCCTGTTGATTCCAATGAAATTTCATTCAGGCTGGCCGGAAGAAATGCTTTCAGCCAGGCATTTAAAAGTGCAGGTCCGAAAATCCTTGAACCGGTATATGATGTTGAAATAATGGTCCCCTCTGATCGTATGGGCGATGTGATCAGTGACCTCCAGGGACGTCGTGGAATGGTCCTGGGAATGGCCAGTGAAAAGAGATTTGAAGTTATCAAGGCAAGGGTACCTCTTGCCGAGATGAATAAATATTCGACAGCACTCAGCTCTGTAACCGGAGGTCGTGCAATGTTTTCAATGAAATTCTCAGAATACGCTCAGGTTCCTGGCGATGTCCAGGATGCTGTAATAAAAGCATATTCAGAAGAGGAGGAAGAAGAATAAAAGCATCCTACTCATTCTCAACCCCTTATTTTCCCCCTCTCTGCTCACGCAAAGAGGGAGAATTTGTTTTGTAAAGTAAATAAAAAGCCCCCTCTCTACTTCGTAAAGAGGGGGTTGGCGGTGAGTACATGTTTAAGTTACACAGTCTTCAGCACATCCCATACAAACGCCCTGATGCCGACTTCTTCATTTATCTCATCAATTCTCTTAACTGTACTAAGAATCGTATCGACAAGATCATCTTCGACTACGGCAATTACACTCTTATTAATCTCGGGCCATGCATGGGTGCCCAGGTGGGGAGCACCTGTTAAGGTGCCCCTGCCCTGTACATTTTCCCATAATGAATAACCTTTAATTCCAAGCTTGTCGAGCATGTACTCGATCTTTTCGGTGTGAGCCTGGTTATATACTATCATTATTGCTTTCATAATCTTTTCTTTTATCTTGTTGACTTACTTAGCTTCCTTGTTATCACCATTCATGAAATCCATTTCGGAATATACAGCCAGGTTCCTGTTGCGTTCACCATGCTTTGAAAAAATAGCATATACCACAGGTACCAGGACCAATGTCACCACAGTTGAAAATACAAGACCTCCTATAACGGCAACACCCATAGGGCTCCAGAGTTCAGAACCGGATCCTGCGCTCATGGCCAGTGGTAACATTCCAAGAATGGTAGTAGCAGATGTCATTAATACAGGCCTTAACCTTGATCTTCCGGATATTGCAATTGCTTCATAAAGTTCGAGCCCTCGTTCGCGCATCAGGTTGATAAAGTCGACAAGTACGACCGCATTCTTAACCACTATACCAATCAGCATCACAGCTCCGATACCTGAAATCACACTAAGTGAAGTATGTGTAATGAACAAAGCAATTGCAACTCCTGAGAAAGCGAATGGAATTGAGAACATTATAATGAATGGCATCTTCAGCGATTCAAACTGAGAAGCCATAATCAGGTAGACAAGTATCAGGCTTATGATCATCAGCATTGCAATATCCTTGAAAGAGTCCATCTGATCCTTTATTGCACCAGATATCTGTACCATGACTCCTGCCGGCAACTCGGTTGAGTCAATAGCTTTCTGAACTTCTGTCTGGAGAGTTGTAAGTGATTCCTTATAAGGAGTGAATGAAACGGTTACAATACGCTCCTTGCGCTTTCTTTCAATAGTTGGCGGCGCCCAATACTCCTTAATCTGTGATATCTCACCAAGTCTGATTATCTGGCCAGCGGGATTTGTAATTCCGATATTTTCTATATCGGTAAGCGTACTTGTTGAACTGCGCTTATATCTCACTACAATGTCATATTCATCACCATACTGGCGAAGTTTTGTTGCCGTAAGCCCGTCGACCCTGTTCTTGACAGCATTTGCTACCATGGCAGAATTAAGTCCGTTCGCTGCCATTTTATTCTGATCAAAAATTATTTGCAATTCAGGTTTCGACTTGTCGCGGCTGATTGCCACATCCTTCGCTCCTTTTATTTTCCTGATCTTCGCGGCAAGTTCTTCAGCAACTATGTTCGTCTGGGCTATATCATAACCGTAAATTTCAACATCAACGGTGCTACCTCCAAAGCTTCCCATATTACTCGATGTTGTCACCTTATAGTCAATAATCTCCGGTACGGCTGCAAGATCTTTTCTAAAATCTTCAGCCAGCTCAAATGATGACTTTTTCCTTTTCTCAATGGGTACGAGGTGAAGGCTATAGGTTATAGTATGGGTTCCCTGAGAACTGAATATTGACGCAAATCCACCCTGATCATCATATCCCGCTGAAGTCGACATAATGGTAACTTCAGGGTATTTTTTCCTGATCATCTCATTAAGCTTGTCTGAAATCCTCGTAGTCTCCTCTACTTTTGTACCAGTCTGAAGCTGGATCGTGGCAGATAGCCGTGACTCGTCTGTCTGGGGGAAGAATTCTGTTCCAATTACAGTGAAGAGGCTCATTGAAAGAGCAAATATCACAATAGCTAAAATACCCACGACCGTTTTGTGACGAAGTGCCCAACGAAGTGTTTTTTCATAAAAACGGTCCAGCCAGTTAAGTCCTTTCCTGATGCTTCCGTCATAAGTATACCATGGTGCTTCAGTCTTTATAGGATACCATTTAAGCAAGAGTGCGCTCAGGGTTGGTGTAAGAGTAATGGCAGCAAACACTGAGGTAACAATTGTTATTGTTACGCTCATCCCGAGCTGCTTGAAGAGAACGCCTGTAAGCCCCTTTACAAAGGTGAGCGGGAAGAACACTGCAACAACCGTAAGTGTTGTTACAATAACTGCCAGCCATACTTCATTGGTCGCGTAGATTGCTGCTTCCCGAGGCCTGCTTCCTCTTTCAATGTGTTTTGTGATATTCTCAAGAACCACAATCGCATCATCCACTACCATCCCGATGGCTATGGAGAGCGAGGTCAGGGAGATAATATTTATTGATGCCCCGGAAATAAACAGGTAAATAAATGCTACAATCAGCGAGATGGGTATAGTAAGGATAATTATAAATGTGGCTCTCCATCTGCCAAGGAAAAAGAGCACAACCAATATGACAAATATGGCTGCATACATCAAGGTAGTGGTAAGGTTACTTATTGAGTCCTTTATAAATGATGCACTATCAAAAAGTTTTTCAATTTTGACATCCGGGGGGAGATCGACCTTCAGATCAGCCAGAGCCTTATCTACTTCCTTTGTAACCTTTACTGTATTGCCTCCTGACTGTTTCTGAACATACAGGCTCATCCCCTTCAGGCCGTTGATCTTTGTATCGAGCTTTGAATCACGGATAGTGTCACGAATTTCAGCAACATCCTTCAGGTAGACATTATTTCCATTGTAGCTTGTTACAACAATATCCTTTACGACATCGCTTTCAGGAAATTCACCCTGAATGCGAAGGGGATAATCTGTTTTCCCCATTTCGATATAACCGGCAGGCAAATTGAGGTTCTCAGCTCTCAGTATATTACCAATCTGCTCTACAGTAAGGTTATATGCCTCCATTTTCCTGGGGTCGACATCAATATATACTTTACGTCCCGGAACACCTGAAAGGGCAACGGAGCCTACACCCTCTATCCTGTTAAGCGGGTTTACGATCTTCTCGTCAAGGATCTTTTCAAGACCCGGATAGCTCTCTTTTGCAGTGATTGTATAGAATGCTATCGGCATCATGCTTGAGTTGAACTTCATTATAGTTGGTTTCTCGCAATCGGTAGGCAGGTAACGTTCAACGAAACTGATGGCGCTCCTGATATCGTTGGATGCCTCATCGAGGTTCGTCCCATAATTGAAATTCATGAAAATAACAGATGTGGCATCGCTCGACCTCGAAGTGATCTCTTTAAGATTACTGACAGAGTTAAGCGTATTTTCAAGCGTCTTCGTGACATTTGACTCTATATCCGAAGCGCTTGCACCCGGGTATGTTGTATAGACCACCACATAGGGCAGCTCTATCTCCGGGTAAAGGTCAACTGGCAACTGGACCAGTGAATAAATACCCACAACCATCAACGCAACGAAAATCAGGATGGTTGTTACCGGTCTTTTTACGGAAGCACTGTAAATACTCATTTTATTATTATTGTAAGTCTTATAATTATTCTTTTACTACTATTTTGTCGCCGTTGATCAGTTTTGCCTGACCTTCGCTAATCAGCTTGTCGCCCTCCTTAATTTCCGATGACACAATCTCAAGCTTGTCATCAAATCTTTGTCCGAGCGCTATTTCAACCCTGCTTGCAATGTTATCCTTGTCGAGGAATACAAACCTCTGGTTTGTTCCTTCCTGCTGCATAACGATATTTGCAGGTACAACGAAAGTTTCAACTTCACCAAGGTCCATCGAGACCCTTACAAACATTCCGGGCTTAAGCATATCGTTCCTGTTGGGGAGTTCCACCTCGGTATTGAATGACCTTGTAGCTGCATTGACTATAGGAAAAACCCTGGAAACAGTACCGGAGAACTTTTCTCCTTTATATACATCAGCAATGATTTCTGCCTTCATACCTCTTTTTACAAGAGGATAGTATTGTTCAGAGATGCCAACGTTGACCTTTAACGGGTTTACCTGCATAACTGTCACAACGGCTGATCTCCCGGTTGTGGTAGTCGGTGTTCCGGAATACATTTCCCCGTCTTCAAAGTACTTGCCCGTAACAACACCAATGAATGGAGCTTTTAATAAAGTATTGGCTTCCATGAAATCAACATTTGTTTTAGTGACATCATATTGTGTTTTGAGCTGGTCGTATTGCTGTTGTTTAACACTTCCTGTATGGAGGAGCGTATCAAGCCGTGCCAGATCCTTGGCCAGACTGGCCAGCTGCACCTTTTGTTGAAAAAGCTGGGTACGGTCCATCAGGAAGAGATTGTCTCCC
>Ga0182019_10000737_pt1 | contig 16228 bp, 18 predicted proteins | sample 812E2MmetaG_FD_120483 | JGI IMG/M metagenome (GOLD analysis project Ga0182019, IMG submission 120483) | Permafrost microbial communities from Stordalen Mire, Sweden - 812E2M metaG | ecosystem: Environmental > Terrestrial > Soil > Wetlands > Permafrost | place: Sweden: Stordalen | collected...
GATAGTCGTGCGCCGCTTCTTTGGACCGCTGTTCGGTCGTTTCGCCCTTCGCGTCGTCCCAGCCGCGGGTGGTCGTTTCTTGAACGGGGTTGCCGGTTTCTTCCCACACGCCTGTCTGGCGCTTGATCTCGTACTCCAAAGCGCGCTCGACGTTCCTAATGGAGTTGAGATTCTTGACCTCGGTTTTCGGATTCAATTGCCGGGCGCGGCGGGGTTCCTTTTCCGGATCTTCCACGACTTCGCGCATGGAAATGTTGGCGTCGCAGCGCATCTGCCCTTTTTCCATGTCCGCGTCGGAGGCGCCGATCGCGCGCATGATCCGCTGGAGTTCCTGGAGAAAAACGCGGGCTTCGGCCGGCGAAGCGAAGTCCGGCTCGGTGACGATCTCCGCGAGCGGCGTGCCGCCGCGGTTGTAGTCGACATAGGAAGATTTTCCGTCGGCCGAATGGACGAGCTTGGCCGCGTCTTCTTCGAGGTGCAGGCGGGTGATGCCGATCCTGGGCGCTTTTCGCCCCGCGGCGCCGGCGGGAAGTTCGATGTCCAGATAACCCTCGACGCTCACCGGCTCGTCGAATTGCGAGATCTGGTAGCCCTTGGGCAGGTCGGGATAAAAATAATTCTTGCGGTCGAATTTGGCGCGGTCGGGAATGCGGCAATTGATCGCGAGGGCGGCCAAGACGCCGAGCTCCAGCGCTTTCGCGTTCGTGACCGGCAAGGTGCCGGGGTGGCCCGTGCAGACCGGGCAGATGGCCGTGTTCGGGGCGCGCTCGTCGGAAACGTTCTCGCAGCCGCAGAACATCTTCGTCGCGGTCTTAAGCTGGACGTGGATCTCCAGTCCGATCACCGGTTCCAATTTCATAGTTAGATCTGCTTATCGGTAAAGTCGCGGTACATGGCGACGAGCGAGAGGAAGAGCAGGGAATAAACGAACCAGCGGAAGATCATGATGAGCGCGTAAACGACGTCGCGCGAGATCGCGATCGGAAGGTCGGAACCGGTCGCGAAAGACGAGGCCAAAAGGCCGAAGGCAAAAACGACCACCGTGATCGCGATCGTCGCGAGCCAAACGCCGCCGACGAGCACGACCGCGAGAACGAGCGTGTTCACGAAAAGGCGGAACAGTTTTCCGTTCGTGATCTCTTTGCTCCTCCGGAGGGCTGCCATCCCGCGCTTTCCTTCGGCGATCACGGCCTGTTCGGCGAACGCGTAGCGCAATCCCCAGATGATGCCCGGGACGATGAGAAGCAGGGTTCCGCCCAAGACGATGAGCGAACGGATGACGGAAACGAACAATACCGGAAAAAACAAGTTCAGCCCCTTTTTATAGGAACCGACGAGCTCGGCTTTTTCGTTGTTATAAACCTTGTTGGCGTTCAGGAAAATGGCGATCGAGCTCAAAACGGCGAAAGCGAAATAAACAAGAACAAGAACGACGACGATGATGATGACGACGAAGCGCGGCACGTACGCGAAGGGCGTTAACCGCGCGATCGAATCAATGGTCAAAAAGCTGGTGCCAAGATTGAAAAGCGCCATGGCGACGCCCCAGGGGAGGGTGGCGAGGAGGATGGCCTTGAGGTTGCCGACGTATTTCGCCCAGACGCTTTTTATTAAAGTTGCCGGATGATTCATATGGTTTAAATTACTAATGACTAATTACTAATGATTAATTGACCGCATAACCTCCTGTGCTGCCAAAGCCGCCGCGCGAAGGATCTTTCATTTCTTCAACCTCGTTCCATTCGGCCCGTTCGATCTTCACGAACACCCCCTGGGCGACGCGTTCGCCGCGTTCGACGATCGAGGGGGCCTTGCCGATGTTCCAAAGCAGGATGGTGACCTCGTCGGCCGGGCCGCAATAATCCTGATCAACGATGCCGACCGAGTTCGGCATTACCAGACCCTTCTTGCGCGACAAGGACGACCGCGGCGCGATCATGAACATGTATCCGGGCGGCGTCCGGACAATGACGTTCACGGGCACGAGCGCGATCTCGTTCGGCGCGATCGTTTTGGCTTCGCGGACGACGAGATCGAACGCCACCGACCCCGCGGTCTCGTGGCGGGGGAGCGGCAGGGTATTGTCGATCCGTTTGATGTCGATCTTCATAATGGACCATGGACCACGTACTGTGCGTGTACGCGGTATGTGTTCATTCAACCATTATACCGTAAGATTGATGGCCGGTCCCATGGTCGTGGTAATGACGGCTTTGACGATGAAATTGCCTTTGGCCGCGGCCGGGCGGGCTTTTCTAAGCGCCTCCATGAAGGCCGCGGCGTTTTCCAAAAGTTTCGCTTCGTCGAAAGAGACCTTGCCGAGGATGGCGTGGATGTTTCCCGTGTCGTCGTTTTTAAAGGCGACCTTGCCTTTTTTCTGGTCCGCGACCATGGCTTTGATGTTCACCCCCACGGTATCGGTTTTGGGGTTCGGCATCAAGCCCTTGGGGCCGAGGATCTTCGCGACCTTGGCGAGCTTGGGCATCATGTCGGGGGTCGCGATGGCGACGTCAAAATCGATCTTTCCCGAGGAGGCGATCTGGGCGACGAGTTCTTCGCCGCCGACCATGTCGGCGCCGGCTTCCTTGGCTTCCTTTTCTTTTTCCGCGAGGCCGGTGAAAACGGCGACTTTTTTGTTCTTCCCCGTGCCGTTGGGGAGCGAGATCGTGCCGCGCACCTGCTCGTCGCCCTGCTTGGGGTCGATGCCGAGCTTGGCGTGGAACTCGACGGTCGCGTCAAACTTGGCCGGCGAGGTCTTTTTCGCCAACGCGACGGCTTCGGCGAGCGAATAAGTTTTTTTGGGGTCAATTTGCTTGACCGCTTCCGCGTATTTTTTTCCCATATATTTTAAAACGGGCCGCCATGGCCCGTTTAATAAAGTTTGGGACATGACGTGGTAGTGTCGGTCCCGCCATGGCGGGACCTCCCACATCCGTTATGGTTGGATATTAGCGCATGGCCGCTATTTTGACAAGGGCTACGCCTCTTTCCGCTCCTTCCATTCCTTTTGCACGATGCGGAAGTGGAAGAGGAAAAGCGGGAGCGCGACGACGAGCATGGAAAGGTCGCGCACGGCCGAACTCTGGTTCTGCCGGCTGATGTTGTCGGCGTTTTGTTTGTTCTGGAGGTCGCATTGTTCTTGGGTCGGGCCGACGGCGGTTTTCGTATCCGTTGCCGGGATCATCGGTCCGTTGTACGTGCCGGCGTTCCCGGGTATGCAGACGGAATACGACGGGTCGGCGTTCTTAAAGACCCAGGTTTTAAGGCCGAGGTTCACAAGGTCGACGCAGGAAAAGACCAGCATAAAGAGCGCGATGATCGAAACGGCGTAGAAATATATCGAACGGATCGTTTGCGTTGCTTTGGACATATTTATGAGGGGTTAGGGAATAATGTTTAGAGATTGGTTAATAAATTAAACCGCCCTTCGTAAGGACGGTTTAATTATATACCGTTTGTCGTTTTTTAGCCCTCGATGACTTCCAGGCCCATTTGGCGGGCGGTTCCCATGACCTGCCGCATGGCGGCTTCGACGTCGGTCGTATTGAGGTCGGGGAGCTTGCGTTCGGCAATGGCGCGGATCTGCGACTTGGTCACCTTGCCGACTTTTTCCGAAAGCGGCTTGCCGGACCCTTTGGCGATGCCGGCGGCTTTCATGAGGAGGTTCGAAGCCGGCGGGGTTTTGAGCTTCATCGAGTACGTCCGGTCTTCGTAGATCGTAAGATCGAGCGGAATGATGTCGTCGCCCATGTTCTTGGTCGCGGCGTTGAACTTGGTGCAGAATTCGCCGAGATTAAGCCCGTGGGGCCCGAGCGCGGTTCCGACCGGCGGGGCGGGGGTCGCTTTGCCGGCCTGGATCTGAAGTTTGACGATGGTTTTAATTTTTTTGGCCATAAATTTTATTTAGACGATCGGTTCGGAATTTCGAGAAGCGCGAAGTTCCGAACGAGCGTCCGTCCGTTATATCTTCTTTATCTGCAAAAAGTCAAGTTCCACCGGCGTTTCGCGGCCGAACATGTTCACGAGCACTTTGATCTTGCCGCGCTCGGCGTCGATGTCGCTCACCTTGCCTTCGAAATTCTTGAACGGGCCGTCGTTAATGCGCACGGCGTCGCCCGTCGCGACGTCAATCTTGTATTGCGGCTCGTCGACGCCCATCCGTTTCTGGAGCGATTTTATTTCTTCGTCGGCGATCGGGGTGGGAGTCGTGCCGGTGCCGATGAAGCCCGTGACGTTCGGCGTGTTCCGGACGACGTACCACGAGTCGTCGGTGACGATCATGTCCACGAGCACGTAGCCGGGGAAGATCTTTTCTTCCACGACCTTGCGCTTGCCGTTCTTGATCTTGATCTTCTTTTCCTTCGGGATGAGGATCGCGAAGATCTTATCTTCCATGTCCATGGAATCGATGCGCTGTTTCAGGTTTTCGGCGACGTTTTCCTCGTAGCCGGAATAAGTGTGGATGGCGTACCAGCGGCGCCCCTGTTGGATCGTTTGTTTTGGCATATTAAAAAAAGAACCGATTAGCGAGTAATGATCTGGGCCAGGCCGTACGTGAAAAGCAGGTCGGCGGCGCCGAGGTAAATGGCAAGCACGAGTGAAACGCCGACGACAAGCAGGGTGTGCTTAACGACGGTCTCGCGGTTCGGCCACGAAACGCGGGTCAGTTCTTCCTTTGTCTCCCTCAAGAATTTGATGATTTTCCCCATAGTTGTCGGATTTTTCGTTCTTAAAAAAGCCCGGGCGGGCTTCTATGAATGACTATAACACGCCCGTGTTTTGTGTCAATTTATAAAATCAAAAGCCCCGCACTTATTTTACAGATCTGCCGCAGGCATCGTTTTACGATCGGTAAAATAGGCGCGGGGCTAAAGTTTATCGGCGATGCTTTGCCGCCTTACGGCTTTTGCGCACAACCTTCTTGGCCTTGCGCACCACCTTTTTCTTTGCCTTCTTCTTTGCCATTCAAAACACCCCCTTTCAATATTGTCTCGCCAAGCTCAGCTTGGCGGAAAATTTTTGTCCGTGCCGTAAATTATTTCGCACGTTAACTGTATAATAGCACATTTCACATTATTTGTCGGTGAAAACGGAGCTGTGCATAACTTTTTTTAAAAAAACTTCCCCGGCCGGCCGGGGAAGTTGAAAATATTTTTTAACGCGCGGTCAGATGTCCAGATTTTTCACCGTCTTGGCGTGGGTTTGGATGAAGCGCTTCCGCGGTTCGACGTCGCCGCCCATGAGCACGTCGAAAGTTTCGTCGGCTTTTTCGGCGTCCTCGATCGCGACGCGCAGCATGAGCCGCGTTTCCGGATTCATCGTCGTGTCCCAGAGCTGATCCGGATTCATTTCGCCCAAACCTTTGTAGCGCTGGATGCTGATCCCGCCCGCGGTCGTGACCGTTTCTTCTTCGCCGCCCGCTTCTTCGGTTTCGGCCGGAACGATCTCCTCGGCCTCCGTTTTTTTACCTTTGGTTTTTTTGTTTTCGGCTTTCGCGGCCGCGGTTTTCTGGAATTCGCCGATGATCCGGTCGCGCTCGGCTTCGGCGTAGGCGTAACGCACGTCTTTTCCCTTGGCCACGCGGTAGAGCGGCGGCTGGGCGATGTAAAGATGGCCGGTCGTGATGATCTCGGGGAAGTAGCGGTAGAAAAGCGTGAGGAGCAGGGTGCGGATGTGCGCGCCGTCGACGTCGGCATCGGTCATGATGATGATGCGGTCGTAGCGCAGCAGCTTGACGTCGAACTGTTCGCCGATGTTCGTGCCAAGCGCGATCACGAGCGAACGCAACTCGTTGTTCTGGAGCATCTTGTCGAGACGCGCCCGTTCCACGTTCAGGATCTTTCCGCGCAAGGGAAGGATCGCCTGAAAGTCGCGATTCCGGCCCTGTTTGGCCGAGCCGCCGGCCGAGTCGCCCTCCACGATGTAGAGCTCGGACTGGGACGGGTCCTTGGACGAACAGTCGGAAAGTTTTCCGGGAAGCGTCAGGCCGTCCAAGACGCCTTTTCGGAGGACGGTTTCGCGGGCGGCGCGGGCCGCGGCGCGGGCGCGCGAAGCCAGGACGCATTTTTCCAGGATCGCCGAGGCGTCGCGCGGATGCTCTTCAAGGTAGGTGGCGAACGCTTCGCCGAAAACGGAAACGACGGCCGTCTGCGCCTCGGGGTTCCCGAGCTTGGCTTTGGTCTGGCCCTCGAATTGCGGATCCTTGAGTTTGACCGAAATGACGCAGGTCAGCCCCTCACGCACGTCTTCGCCGGTCAAATTGTCGTCTTTCTCCTTGATGAAGCCCTTGTCGCGGGCGTAGGAGTTCAAAATGCGGGTGAGGGTCGTGCGGAAACCTTGAACGTGGGCGCCGCCCTCGGGGTTGTAAATGTTGTTGGCGAAAGCGTAAAGCGTTTCCTTGTATTCGTCGGTGTATTGGAGGCCGATCTCCACCTCTACGTCCTCGGCGGTTTTTTTAACGTAAAAAACGTTCTCATGCTTCGGTTCCTTGTTGTGGTTAAGGTGGCGCACGTAGCTCGCGACGCCGCCTTCGAAATAGAAGGAATATTCCTGGGCCAGGGGAGCGCGTTCGTCGCGAATTATGAGGCGGACGCCGGCCGTGAGATACGCCTGCTGGCGCAGGTGGTCCAAGATGTACTGCCAGTTCCATTCGGTCGTGGTCGTGAAGATCGTCGTGTCGGGTTTAAAGCTGATCTTGGTGCCGCGTTTTCTGGTCGTGCCGACGCTTTTTACTTTAGCGACCGGTTTGCCGATGCGGTATTCCTGAACCCAGACCTTTCCGTCGTGGTAGACCTCGGCCTTGGTCCATTCCGAAAGCGCGTTCACGACCGAAACGCCGACGCCGTGGAGTCCGCCCGAAACCTTGTACCCGCCGTCGCCGAATTTTCCGCCGGCGTGGAGCTTGGTCATGACGAGTTCGAGCGCCGAAACCTTGAACTGCGGGTGTTGGTCCACCGGAATGCCGCGGCCGTTGTCCTCGACCGAAACCGACCCGTCCTTTTCGAGAGTGATCTTGATCATGTCCGCATGTCCGGCCATCGCCTCGTCGAACGAGTTATCTACCACTTCCCAAATGAGGTGGTGCAGTCCTTCGGTCCCGGTCGAGCCGATGTACATTCCCGGGCGCTTTCGCACCGGTTCCAATCCCTCGAGAACGGTGATCTGTTTGGCGCCGTATTCGCCTGAAGTTGATGGTTTTTTTGCCATAGAAAACGGGGACAGACCCCTTTTCAGAATACGGGGTCTGTCCCCGTATTTGAAGAAACTATTTTAGCACTCCGGCGCGGTTCGGGCAATGGATATGTTGCCGGTTTTTTGGTATGATATTCGACTATGCCCCGTTAGAAGAAATCATCCCGCTTTGGGGCGTGACTTTTATCCAACCAAAGTTCCGCACGGTGGTATTAATCAATTAAGCAGCTATCATTAACTTAGAAAGTGATTTTTTCTAACGGGGTATGCCGGAGACCGAATTTACGCCGGAAAACATGTCGGAGAAAAACCTGCGTTACGGATATTGGTTCGTGACGCACAAGCTTTTGCTGAAGCGCATCGGGATCATCATCCTCGTGGTCCTCGACGCCGCGCTCGTCGGCTGGAGCGGCTGGGGCTGGATAAGCGTCTACGTTCTTGAGGCGAAAAGCGACGCGATCACGGCGTTTCAGAACGGAACGACCGTGCTTGGCGCCGACATTCACGCGGAAAACACGGCGGCCGGCCTGCTTGTCGCGAACGCGAGCGTCTTCACCGCGAGCGGCAAATCCGATTTTGCCGCGGAGATGAAAAATCCGAATACAAATTTTCGCGCCGATTTTACCTATCATTTTTCCATCGCCGGCCAGGTGACGGCCGATAAGCGGGGATTCATCCTGCCCGGCGACGATAAATTCCTGATCGATCTCGGCGAAAAAATATCCGCCGGCGGCTCGGCCGCGCTCACGATCACCGAGATCGACTGGCACAAGGTCGACCGGCATCTTATCCCCGATTACGCGAAATTCTCGGCCGACCGGCTTAATTTCGGAATTACCGACGCCAAATTCGTACCGGCGGGCGGCGGATCCAATCCGTTCGCGGGAATGGTCGCTACGCCGACCGCAGCTCCGGCCTCGGGCGGTCCGACCGGCGAGACGACCTTCACCCTCACGAACAACACCGGCTTCGGCTATAAGGATCTGAGCTTCAACGTTCTGCTCATGAGCGGCCCGGAGCTCGCGGCGGTCAATTCCACGATCATCTCCGATGTTCTTCCCGGCGAAACGCGCCAGGTCGAGATCACCTGGTACGAAAGTCTGCCGGCGATCTCCGACACCCGCGTCATTCCCGAAGTGGATATAATGAACGACGGGGTGTATCTTAGATGAATTTTCAATATCTAATGCCTAATTCGATACGCGCCGCTCTTGCGGCGCGTTTGTTTTATGATATGGTCTTCGTATGAGAAAAATCGTTTTATTTTTGCGCGAACTCGATCCGTGGATGATCGTCGGCGTCGCCGCGCTTTTGCTTTTGGGCTTTACGGCCATTTGGAGCGCCGGGATCGCCACGGGCGCCTCCGAGGTCGGGAAGCAGGCGGTCGCCCTCGGGATCGGCCTGGTTTTTTTCTTTGCCGTCGCCGCCGCGCACCCGCGCACGATCTTCCGTTTTCGCTATCTGCTTTATCTCCTCGGCATGATTCTTCTGGTTGTTGTTTTGATCTTCGGGCACAGCGCCAAGGGAACGCAGGGCTGGCTCCGTTTCGGCGGACTGACCTTCCAGCCGGTGGAGCTCGCAAAAATATTTCTTTTGATCGTCCTCGCCGCCATCCTGCCTTTGCATGCGCGGACCAAGTCCTGGCAGGCGATGATCGGCGCGACCGTCGCTTCCGCGCTTTACGTGTTTCTCGTGATGCTCGAGCCGGACCTCGGTTCGTCGCTCCTTCTCATCTGCCTTTGGGCCGTCACGCTGCTCGTTTCGGGCATCCCGCGCCGCTATGTGGCCGGCATCTTCGTTACGGCCGCGGTCGTCGCGGTTCTGGCCTGGCAGTTCGGTCTGCACGATTACCAGAAAGCGCGCGTCCTTACCTTCCTGGATCCGTCGCGCGATCCGCAAGGCCGCGGCTACAACGTCGCCCAGGCGCAGATCGCCGTCGGTTCGGGCGGGCTTTTCGGCAAGGGTTTCGCGTCAGGGTCGCAGAGTCAGCTCCGCTTTTTGCCAGAAAGCCAGACGGACTTTATTTTCGCTTTGATCGTTGAAGAACTTGGGTTTTTCGCCGGCGTCGCCGTCGTCGCCGCGATGGGCCTCGTCGTTTTCCGCCTGTTCCGCCTTGCGCGCCGCGCGCCCGACGATTTTTCGCAGTTTCTCGCGATCGGGGCCGCGACCCTCCTCACCGCCGAAACGCTCGTCGCCGTCGGCGGGAACATCGGTCTTCTCCCTATGACCGGCATCACGCTCCCTTTCGTCTCGTCGGGCGGATCGTCCTTGATCGCGCATTTCATCCTGCTCGGCCTCGTCGCCTCCGCCTACCGCGCTTCGGTTCGCGGGTCGGCGCTCCGTCCGGCCGAACTCGCCACTTGACGGGGGGCGGGGGATAATGTAGTTTACAAAAAGACAAAGCCGACGCCTTTTGGCGTTGCTTTTCGTCTTAATGAATATGGAAACACTCAAGCTTGAAGCGAAAAAACGGACCATCCAAGGCAAGCACAACTTCGCCTTGCGCCGCACCGGCGTCATTCCCGCCGTCATGTACGGGAAAAAGACCGACGCGGTTTCTTTGGAACTCGCGGAACAGGATTTTAACAAGGTTTTCAAGACGGCCGGCGAGTCCACGCTGATCGACTTGGTCGTCGACGGCGCGACGAGCAAGGTTTTGGTCGCCGACGTCGCCCACGACGCGGTTTCCGACCGCGTGATCCACGTCGATTTCCACAAGGTTTCGCTCACCGAAAAACTTCACACCAAGATCCCGATCGCCTTTGTCGGCGAATCGCTGGCGGTCAAAGGCATGGGCGCCGTGCTCGTAAAATCCGTCCACGAATTGGACGTGGAATGTTTGCCGACCGCGCTCGTGCACGAGATCCCCGCGGACATTTCCGTACTCCTCAAGTTCGGCGACGCCATCCATCTTAAGGACCTGGTCATTCCGCCGGGCATCACGGTCAAGCACTTGCGTGACACCGACGTCATTGCCACGGCCGCCGAGCCCAGAAGCGAAGAAGAATTGAAGTCGCTTGAAGAAAAGCCGACCGAATCGGTGGAAGCGGTTGAAGTGATCAAGAAGGAAAAAGCCGAGGGCGAAGAAGAGGAAGCGGCCCCCGAAGCGGAAAAGAAGGCGGAAAAGAAGGAAAAGAAGGAAGAAAAGAAATGATTTCCGAAGGCCGCCCAAAAGGCGGCCTTCCTGGTATAATGACAAGGGTATGATCGATTTTATAAAAAAACACTGGATCAAACTCTCGATCGTCGTCGGCGCGATACTGATTGCGTTCTCCGGCGTCGCGATCTATCTTATTTTCGGCGCGAGGACGACGGAGATCGCCAAGGCGCCGGCCGCGCCGCCGGCCGTTTCGCCGAATTTGCCCGCGGCCCAGAATTGGACCGATCTTTACGCCGTTTCCATTGACAATCAGGTCGACGCACGGCCGATCTCGGGCGTCGACAAGGCTGCGTTCGTGATCGAGGCGCCGGTCGAAGGCGGCATCAGCCGCTTGCTCGCGTTCTTCGAGCGCGGCAATCCGGTTCCGAAGATCGGGCCGGTGCGTTCGGCGCGACCTTATTTTTTGGACTGGGTCAAGGACACGGGCCCGGCCCTTTTCCTCCATATCGGCGGTTCTCCCGACGCTTTGGCGCGCATCGCCGCCGATCCGGTCTTGCTTATTACGGACGCCGACGGCATTGCCGCGGCCGGCGTTTATTTTTCGCGCGATGACAGCCGTGAGGCGCCGCACAACGCCTATGTCGCGTCCAAGGACGTGGAAACGATCTTCTGGAAACGGAGCCAGGTTCTGCGGCCGGTCGCGGGCTGGAATTTTCTGCCGGATCCGGACGCTTCAGAGCTCGGGAACGGGGGAGATATAAAATTGAATTTCGGTTCGGAAAAAACCAATTTCGTCGTTTGGAGCTACGACAAGACGAATAATCTCTACACGCGCGCGGTCGGGGGGAAAGCCGACAAAACCGACGACAACACGGCGCTTACCGCGAAAAACGTCGTTCTGCTTTCGACGGACGTGAGCACGATCGATGCCGACGGGAGAAAAAGCGTGCGCACGACCGGAACGGGCAACGCCAAGGTTTACGAAAACGGGAACGAGATCGACGGAACTTGGAAATGCGACGGCTCTTCGCTCCCGCGTTTCTACGATACCTCAGGTAACGAGATCGTTTTCACGGCCGGGAACGTTTGGATAGAAGTAGTGAGTAATTAGCTTTTAGCCGTTAGCCGTTAGCTTTTATAAAAAATGTTCCCTTTGTTGGGAACATTTTTTGTTAACTAAAAGCTCAAAGCTAAAACCTAAAAGCTGATAACGGCGACCCTGGCCAAACCGGCCAGGTCGTTTTTTATCTCAACCTTGGCGCCGGGAAAATGGCGCAGGGCGAGTTCGGGAAAAGTTTTTTTCTGGGAGGGGTCGATCTCGCAAATGACGAACCCGCGGATATCGCGCTCGACGATCTGGTGAAAGAGTTCGTCATAGTAGCGCAGGCCGTCCTTGCCGCCGATGAGCGCGGTGCGCGGTTCAAAGTTCTTGACGTCCGGCGCGGCTTCGCGCCAGACCTTGGTCGGGAGATAAGGGAGGTTGGCGGTAATGATGACCCTCCCAGAAATGCTCGGTCGAGCAATTTTGGGAGGGAGGAGGTTGGCGTGTTCGAAAATAATTTGATCCTGCACTTCGTTAAGTGCGGCATTCTTTGCGGCGGTCTTCAGAGCGCCTTTTGAAATGTCGGTGGCGATCACCGTCGCGTTCGGAGAATTTTTCGCGATCGCGATCGCGATGGCGCCGCTACCCGTGCCGACGTCCAAAAGAACTCTCCCTACCCTCCCTTGTCCCAAGGGAGGGTTACCCAATTCTCTCCCCCTCTTTGAAAAAGAGGGGGTAGGGGGAGTTCCTGAAAAAATTGTGTTTTCATTTTTTGCGATGATCGCAAGAGCTTCTTCAACCAAAAGTTCCGTTTCCGGGCGGGGGATGAGGGTGTGCTTCGAGACGAAAAACGGCAAGCCGAAAAATTCCTTGCGTCCGATGATGTAGGCGACCGGCTCATGCTTGGCGCGGCGCGACAAAAACGAGCGGTATTTTTTTGCGGCGTAAGCCGGCATGGCGCGTTCGTCGTGAGCAAGGATTTCCTCGCGCGTAACCCCGAGAACCGCGGCCAAGAGCATTTCCGCTTCAAGCGCGGACGCTTTGCCGGCGGGGCGCCGCAGTTTTTTCATTCCGAAAATTTTAGCGTCTCTAATTTTCATCGGGTGTATTGCATTATTGTCTGTAAAATTTTTCTTCCCAAAGTGCTCGACCGAGCACTTTGGGAAGATCGATAAAGATGCTTGAATTTTATGCCAAATTTGTAAAAAAGAAAAAGCTCTCCGACGAAAGAAGGGGGTGAGCCGAGCCGAAGAGGAGATACGGCAGGGGTTCTTTCGTCGGAGAGGAGAAAAAGGGCTCCGGAGCGGATGTTCATCCGAGTTGCTGCTGCAGATGCGCACGCTTACATGGAGGCGACCGAAGATGCAACCCATCGGAAAACTACCCAAGGATGCAAGGCAGCGGTTCAAGACCAGTTCGCGTGTGTTTTTGCACACGCACCGGAGCCGGGAATCGAAAGGAACGGCTTCGTTTGAGTTTATGTCGTTTACGCGTTTTCGTCAAGGCGGCGCAAGGCGGCGACGAGCGGATCGATCTTGCCGTCCATGATCTCCAAAAGTCCGTGGAAATTTTCGTTGATGCGGTGGTCGGTGAGGCGGTCCTGGGGAAAATTGTAGGTGCGGATCTTTTCCGAGCGTTCGCCCGTTCCGATCTGGCCTTTTCTCGCGGCCGCGCGTTCGGCGTGCGCTTTCTCGATCATATTCGCGAGGATGCGCGAGCGGAGCAAGGCCATGGCCTTGGCGCGATTCTGCTGCTGGGAGCGCTCCTCCATGCAAACGACGACCGTGCCGGTCGGAATATGCGTGATGCGCACGGCCGATTCGGTCTTGTTGACCGATTGGCCGCCGTGGCCGCCGGCGCGCATGGTGTCGGTTTGTAGGTCGCCCGGATTGATCTTAAGATCGACCTCCTCGGCTTCGGGAAGGACGGCCACGGTCGCGGTCGATGTGTGGACACGGCCCTGCTTTTCCGTTTCGGGAACGCGCTGGACGCGATGGACGCCGCTTTCGTATTTGAGCGCTCGGTAAACGTTCTTGCCGGCGATGGAAAAGACGATCTCCTTGAAGCCGCCGAGCTCGGAATGCGACGAAGACATGAGCCCGGTTTTCCAGCCGTGGAGTTCGGCGTAGCGCGAATACATCCGGAAAAGATCGGCCGCGAAAAGCGCCGCTTCGTCGCCGCCCGTTCCGGCGCGGATCTCCATGATGATGTCATGGCTGTCCATCGGGTCGGCCGGGAGCAGATTTTCCTTGAGCTCGTCCGTCAGTTTGAGCCGCTTGCTTTCGGTTTCCGCGAGCTCGTCCTCGGCCATTTTTCGGATGTCGGGATCGGTTTCGGACACCAGCGTTTCCTTGAGCGAAACGATCGTTTTCTCGGCATCGGCGATGGCGTCGCTTAAAGCGAGCGTGTCGCGCAAGCTGTTGTATTCTTTCGAGAGTTTTGCCAGCTTTTCCGGGGACGACAAAACCTCGCTTGAGGCAAGCTCGCTTTCAAGCACGGCGGCCCGTGCGCGGGCTTTTTTAACTTCAACGTCAAGGTCGATCATAATAGGAATATAGCATTGGAAACTTTTTTCGCAAACAAAAAATCGCCACGAAAAACGCGGCGATTTTTTAAAGGTTATTGTTTGTCTTTTTCTTCCTTGGCGATCTTTTCGGCTTTCTTGGTCGCGCGCTTCAGCGCTTTAACTTTCTTTCCCGTCGCGACGGTCGCTTTCTTGGTCGCGCGCTCGGTGAATTTCTCGACGCGGCGGGCGGTGTCAACCAGCTTCTGCTTGCCGGTAAAGAAAGGGTGGCAGTTGGAACACAATTCAACGCGGGTTTCCTCGCGGGTGGAGCCGACGTTGTAGACCTTGCCGCAGGCGCAGATGATCTTGGCCTGGGGGAAGTAGGTGGGGTGGATGTCTTTCTTCATAAGAAATGGATATTATCAAAACCGTGTTTTTCCGTCAACTAGTCGTCTCGTCAAGACGAAACCCCGACAAACCGCCCGTCTTCCCCGCGAAGGCGGGGATCCAGCAAGAAAGCAATGCATTACAGCGAGGAATTGTTATTCGCGATACTGGATTCCCGTGAAGACGGGAATGACAAATTAGTAGAGGTCTCGCCTCGACATATGAAAAACCCCAACTGATCGCAGTCGGGGCCTTTTTCGAGGGTGCGCCGGCGACTCCCTATTGGGGCGCGGCTTTGTTCTCGGGCCGTTGCGCCGATCCCGCGCCGTCGGAAGATAGCGAAGGACGGTCGGCGGTCGCGCTCGTCGTGACCTTGCCGCGATCGGACGGGTTCTCCGGGCTTATGATCGCGACCGTGATGACGATCGCGGCGACGAGAAGGAGCAGTCCGGCGCGGGCGGCGAAATCGACCAGGGTCCTCGTTGAGTTCTTCACGGCAAACCTTTCTGTCTCCATCGGGAGACGCGCGTTTTTCTGTCGTATCCGAAGATTTCGGATGAAAAATATATCACAAAAACTTTGTTTCGTCAACCCCGCACCTTTGGGCGAGATTTGTATTATTTATCGAACTTGAACCGAATTCGCATAAAATTTGTTTAAGATCCGCCATCTATGCCGTACGGAATAAAAAATTACGATCGTCCAAAGGTGCGGGGTCAAGATTGTCCGATATGCGCGGTTTTTGTGTTATATTCTCAATGTATGAAAAAGATCGTTTTGATCGCAACGCTCCTCATGATCCCGACCATGGTTTTCGCGGCGACGCCGAAAACGCCCGTCTTGGGCAATGCGGAGGTTGTGAACCCGACGGAAATAAAATGGCATTTTACGAATCGCGCCAAAGACGCCGTTGCTTTTGAATTATGGAACGTGCTTTCGCGCTCAATGCTTATTCGGGTTGACGATCCGAAAGCGGCGTTCATCGACGAGAAAAACATCGTTCCGGCCGACCCGGATCAGACCTGCGGCCGTTACATCGTCGCCGTTAACGGGAAAGGCGAGCGGTCGTTCGCCCAAAAAGAAACCTATCCGTGCGTGCGCACCCCGCCGGTCGTTCCGCCGCCGCCCAAAGTCGAGATCAAAGATAACAACATAATCAAAGTTACCGTGGACCCCGGGGCGAACGATCCTGCAACCGCGATCGGCGTTTACGAAGCCAGGCGCGGCGTTTGGCTGTCGCCGGAAAATTTATTCGTTGCCGAGCCGTTCATGGAGCCGGTCGGGAATTGGGGCGCGGACATGGGCTCGACCCTCGCCGGACTGCGGCCGAATTCAAGCTATTTATTTTATTCGCGCGCCCGGTCGGTGACGGGCGAGCTTTCAAAATTTTCCGCGCCGGTCATGATCCGCATGCCGGCCGAACCGGCGGACGCCGGCGCGCCGGTTTTGGACCGGATCGGGGAGACGGGAAATTTGCGCGGCGAAAAATTGGAACAGACGTTCGTGACAAAATCGTCCGCACCGGTCATCGCCGGGCTTTTCCGGGGGGACGCCGTGACCGTGGACCTTGACGATCGGCCGCATGCCGCAAACATTTCCGGCGGGGAGGGGGTTAAAAATTTTTCTTTCGCGCCGGGGACGATCGGTTCCGGCTTCCACTACCTGCGCCTCGGCGCGCTTTCGGCCGGCGCGGTTCATTGGACGCCGACGATCGAGTTTTATATTCCGGAGAAGAAGCCGCAAAAAATGATTTAGGTTTTAGGGAAAATGAACTCTCCCTGCCTCGCCATTCGGCTCGGCATCCCTCCCTTGGAACAAGGGAGGGAACAATATCTTCCCCCCCCTCTTGGAACAAGAGGGGGTAGGGGGAGTTCTTTCTTTGTTGTGATACAATTACTTAAATGAACGAACTTCCAAATGAAAGGGAACTGGCCGAACGGGCCGCCAAAGACGCCGGCGCCTTTGCGGCTCTTTACGATTTTTATTTTCCGAAAATTTGGGC
>Ga0182019_10000738_pt1 | contig 16217 bp, 10 predicted proteins | sample 812E2MmetaG_FD_120483 | JGI IMG/M metagenome (GOLD analysis project Ga0182019, IMG submission 120483) | Permafrost microbial communities from Stordalen Mire, Sweden - 812E2M metaG | ecosystem: Environmental > Terrestrial > Soil > Wetlands > Permafrost | place: Sweden: Stordalen | collected...
CATCCGCCACGATAAGGTGGACCCTCTCGTGACGGAGCTTTGCCAGAGCCTCGACGCCGTTGCGGGCAAGGACCGACGTGTAGTTATTCTCCGCAAGGACGTCCTGGAGAAGCTCGAGGTTCTCCTGGATGTCATCGACGAGAAGTATGTTCAGCCCCCCTGCGGGGACCTCTCCGTCGTCCGAATCGGACAGACCCGGGCGCGGATCGGCAGTTTGTGACATTGAACGAAAGTGGTCAGTGTGTGAAAGATCGCCATGTGAAGAAAGGTGCACCAATGTATAACGGCCGGCAACAGAGGACAATACGCTTTACCGCGTATTTAACAGATTTGATTGAAGATGGAGGATGGAAGATGGAGGATGGAAGATGGAGGATGGAAGATGGAAGATGGAAGATCGAGGATCGAGGACGCTAATTGCCGATCGAAGATGGCAAAATGACAGATATTACTTCGGGAGGATGACGATGCCGTTTTTGATGGCATATGTCACGAGGCTTGCAGTGTCGTGCAGGTTGAGTTTCTTCATGATGTTGTTTGTGTGCGTGTCGACTGTGCGAACGCTTATGAAAAGCCGGTCTGCGATGTGCTGGTGGGTCTCGCCTTCTGCGATAAGCTGGAGTATTTCTCTCTCGCGCGACGTGAGGGCGCCTCCCCGCAGCGGATCCTTCCCCTCATCCTGGGCGTCCGAGGCGCCAATCCCTCTGTCGCCGAACCGCCCCGTGAGGGAAGGGCTGAAGAACTGGTGTCCCGCATTGACGGTCCGTATCGCGCCATAGAGCTCTTCCGGAGAGGTGTTCTTCAGGACATAGCCGTTGGCACCGCTCCGGACGACCTGGCTCACATACTCGTCATTGTCGTGCGCGGAGAGTATGAGGACCTTCATTGCCGGCGCTTCCTTTTTTAACCGGGCCGTCGCTTCAAGTCCGTTGAGGACGGGCATACTGAGATCCATCAGAACGACGTCAGGCCGGAGCCGGAGTGCCAGTTCCACGGCGCTGCTGCCGTCCTCGGCTTCACCGATCACTTCGATGCCCTGATTGAGAGAGAGAAGCGAGACGAGTCCCCGTCGGAGGATCGTGTGGTCGTCTGCGATCAAAACGGTGATCCTGTGGTTCATCGTCTCCCTGGAAGATGGCGGCGAATCCCGTGTGCGGGGGGTACCGAAAATTACGGAGAAATGGGACGCCGTGAAGAGAATGTAAGGAAATCGACCGTGGGGGTCAACAGATCGAGCGGGGGGGGTGACAGGGGGAGGCCGCGAAACGGGCAGGCGCCCGCAATGAAGGGGCGGCGCCCGCCTCACGGGGGAGTGTACTCAGTGACGGGGCGTGGAGAATCAGCCGAGATTCAGCAGATCATCCATAAGACCGTCGACGATCTTTTCGGTCACTTCCCGCGACGAGTAATATCCAGCCTCGAGACGGCTTCGTACTTCGTCCAGGCGTTTCGACTGATCCGCCTCAAAGAGCGATTTCGCCGCTCCCGAGACCTGGACTGTGTCTTTCCCGGCGGACGCCTGTTTTGCGGGCGCGGTGCTCTTCTTCTCCCTGACCGGTTCTACGGGAGCAAAGTCCCCTTCAATTCCTTTGATAGCCATCTGGTCCTCCTGACCTAAACAGCATACGCTGAAAGCCTCCGACGTCCTTCCGCCTCTGCGATGTTCCGAACAATCTTCCTTCGCTGCACTTTGAGCGCGTCGATGAGAAGCGCATTTGCCCTTTCGAAGTCCTTCAGCACCGGGAGTATTTCCGTCCACACATCCCCGGCGCCCCCTTCTTCGTTCCCCGATTTCCTCAGAGATGCGAGAAGTCCCGACACCTTTACGAGAAGCACGTCCCGTTCATGCATCCGGACGACAAGGTCGTGTATCTCACCCCGCTCCGCCAGCCCGCGCATCGACCGGCTCAGGATGACCGCCGCCGTGAGCGATTTCAACGTCTCATGCGCCATAGGACGCAAAGCTGTTAAGGAGCGTCTGCGTCTGCTGCGCCTCGTCGAGCAGCTGCTGGATGTCGATGAACTGCTGCTTGTACGCATCGACCTGCGTATCGATCCTGGCGTTCAGCGTGACCAGCCTGCTTGCGATCGTCTTGATCTGCGCGTTGTCCCCTTTCGTCTCAGTGTCGATCGACCCTCCGTACGACACGAAAGAGGACAGCTTCGCCTGAAGAGTGTTCGCAACACCGTTCGTCGAATTGAACAGATCGGAAACCTGCGTCGGGTTCGCCGCGAGCGCCGTTTCGAATTTCGATTTGTCGGAGAGACTCAGCGTACCGTCGTCGTTCGTCGTGATCCCGATGGAGGAGAGAACCGACGGCGCCCCCGCGGCAACGCTCGAGACGGAATGGAGCATCAGCGAACGGAGATCGGACGCCAGGTAGCGCACATTCATATCGTCGGCAAACGGCCCGCGCGTCCCCGCCGTGGCATCGATTGCGGTCTGCGTCCCCAGGTAACTTATCGTCGAATTGTACGCCGAGAGGAAGCTGTTTACCGTCGACTCGATGCTCTGGTTGTCCGGAGAAATCGTGAGTGTCACCGGCGTTGTGGACGTCCCCGTGAGGTTCAGGGTCAGCCCGTTCACGGCATCGGAGATTGAGTTCGACCCGCGCGTCATCGCGACGCCGTTCAGCGAGAACGATGCGTCCAGGTTTTCGCTGTACCCCTCGATGAATCCGGCCTGCGTGGGGGAAGCGATCGTTCTGGGGGTCGTTCCCGGCGTATCCGTGAAACTCACGGAGCCGTACCCGAGGAGCGCGGCGAGAGTCGAATTGCCGTCGGTCACGGAGGCGATGTGGTTTGCGGTTCCGGTCGATTTTGCCGTGAGCGCGAGCTCCGTATGGGTAGAGTCCACGTGGAGGACAGAGGCGGAGACGCCGACATTCGGCGTGCCGTTGACCGCAGTGGCAATAGCGGCGATCACCTGGTCGTTCGTCTGTCCGTCGGTGAGCGTCACAGTAACCTGCGTCCCGTTTATCGAAAAGGTCCTGGCGCCCGCACCGAGCGACGTGATGATTGATGTGTCGGACGCCGTTAGCTGGGTTGACAGGAGTATATCGGATTTTGCGAGCCGCGTAACGCTGTCGAGCGTATGCGTCCCTATCGCCGCGGCGCTCGTCGCCGTCCCGTTCGCGACACCCGACGAGGAGCTTGCGACGGAGAAATCGGCAAAGGGGGACGACGATCCGACCTTCTGAAGCGCCTGCACGCTTGTATAGAGCGTGTTCAGCTTGGATTTCAGCGCCGTGAGCGCGCTGACGCGCGTCTGCAGGGTGTCTTCCTGCGTCTGGACCGGCGTGACCGACGTCGCCACGAGCGTCGCCTTGTACTGCGCGGCGAGCGAGTCGAGCGACTGTGTCGATGATGTCGACGACGTTGACGTGGTCGTCGGTGTAATCGTCGTTGCCATTATGCGGCCTCTTTGAGATGAAATGCCTCGGCCCAGGTCGTCCGCAGTTCGTCGAGGATCTTTATTGCTTTTTGAAAATCACTCTTGTAGATGCACATCTTGCAGTAATCGTACAGCCGGAAAAACCCCATGGACACGTCCGCGTACTTGAAATCGAGCGCGAGGATGAGCGCGTTGACCGCGCGGACCGCCTGCGTCCTGTCCTTTTTCCTGCACCCCTGGATTCCCAGCGACATCAGTTTGTGGACGATCTGCTCGGGTGACAGGTGCATGAACTCTTCGCGCCTGTAGGCGTCGCGGGCGAGCTTCTGCCGGTGCGGGCTTCCGCCGAACCCCGACTCTACCGCAGCGTTCGGGGTGAAATTCTGTGGTGAATTCGGAGAAGTATACGCCTGGTTCATTGTCGTGTCCTCAGTCGATCAACCTCTTGTCGAACAATCCGGGTGCCGGCGTTACTGCCCGGCACCCGTTCCATTATCCCCCAGGTAGACGGGAGAGGAATCAGGACCCGGCGCCACCGCGCCGGATCCCGTTCCGCTATCCATCATGCTACTGAAAAAGCTTCAGGAATACCTGGTTGCCCGTGTTCGCCTGGGCGAGCTGTGTGACCGCGGTCTGCTGCAGTATCTGCAGTTTCGTGGACTCCAGCTGCTCCTGCGCGATATCCGCATCCATGATCCTGCTCTCCGCAGCCTGCGTGTTCGTTATGGCCACGTTGAGGTTCTGTTCCTTCGCATCCATACGGGAAATGAGGGAACCCATCGTCTGAAGCGCGGTGACGACAGTGTTGACCTGGGCGCTGACATCGAGGGTCGAGACGTTGACAGAGCTCTGCGCGGCGATGCTTGCAAAGCTGGCGCTGTACGTCACGTCGATGGAATCGGCAAGGGTAGCACCGACCTGAAACTTCTGGCTGAAGTTCGCCACGTTGAACAGCGACGTACCGTTGAAGTCGGTCTGCGTGATGACGTCGTTGATTTCCGTGGTGAGCTGGTTCACGTCGTTCGACAGTGCCGTCTTGTCCGACACAGGATCGTTCGCCGCCGCAACCTTCTCCTGGATCGTCGTGAAGAGGTCACGGACGGTCTGCAATGCCTGCTCGGCAGTGTCCATCATGTTCTTTGCGTCGCCGATGTTGTTGACCGCGGCACCGAGAACTCCGGCGCGGGATTCCATCTGCTTCGCAATCGTGTACCCTGACGGATCGTCCGCGACCGAGTTGATGCGTTTGCCGGTCGACAGACGGAGTTGACGAACGCTCAATTGCTGATTAACGTTGTTCAACGCATTGTAGGCGTTGTACGCGTTGATCGGCGTATTGATGCGTGCACCTGTTGAGTAAGCCATGACTACCTCCCTGTAGTGTGTTGTGTGATTGAGCGGGGGCTTCCGTGCCCCTGTGCGCTGAATTCAGATTCAGCTTCTACCCTTGTTATCGGCAGGCCGAGAAAAAACTTTAGGGGGATTCCGGAACGCCGCGCCCAACATGTGAACGGACACGGGTGAGGCTCCTCACCGGGATCCCGATGAGGCGACATGGGATCCGGCAACTGCGAGCGCGGTATCGAAATTCGAGCGGATTTCAGGCGACGAAGGATCGAGACGGAGCGCGTGTGCAAAATATTCAAGCGCGGAGGCGCCGTCACCCATCTTCCACATGCACTGGCCCATGATCTGGCGCACAATCGATTCATCCATCTCCAGGTCGACGGCGATGTCGAGCGGAGGCCGCGAGGGGGCCTCGAAAAACATCGACAGTATCTCGCGGAGAAGGGGAACCGCCGACGCGAAGTCTTTTCGCGCGATATGCGCACCGACGATGTACCAGCGGGCGGCGAGCTGCACGGGGGCAAGAGCGAGGGACGAGCGGCAGCACTTCTCCGCTTCCGCGGGCGCCCCGGTCCGCAGTTCCGCCTCCCCGAGAAGGTCCCAGACAATCGCCCTGATGGAATCCGGAAGACCCCCAGGCCTCAGCGCCCTCCGGAGATACTCTTTCGCCTCGCCGTACCGCTGGAACATCGAGGCGGTGCTGCCGATGTGGTAGCACGCGTAGGCGTCATGCGGGTTCTTCCCGAGCCTTTCGTGGAGGAGGCGGAGATTTCTCCCGGCCTTCTCCTCCATGATCCCGACTCCCTGCCCGTACCCGAGATGCTCGATCAGGATGGACGAGGAGACGATCTTCCCGCCGGCACGCTCGATGGAGGGGGTGATCTGCTCGTGTATCGTCCCCTCAAAACGGAACCGCGCGTCATTCCTGAAGAGCCTCGCGTACGGCATCACGTGAACGGCAATGCCGGTGGGAAGCGTCGAGCGGCTGCGGACCTGGAGCATGTATGCGGAGGCGGATCCGTCCCCGCAACAGCCGCGGAGCGCCACCTCCTGGCCCGGAGCAAGGCGCTCGTCCGCGTCAAGCATCAGCACCCACCGCCCCGAGCACCGTCGGAGCGATTCGTTCCGGGCCGATGCGAAGTCGTCCCGCCACGGGACGTGAACAACACGGCACCCGTGCGCGGAGGCGATCGCCACGGTGTCGTCTTTTGACCCCGTGTCCACGACGACGATCTCATCCGCGACGCCGCGCACGCTCGCGAGACATCCCGGGAGGAACTTCGATTCATCCCGGACGATCATGGCGAGAGAAATGAGGGGTCGAATGCCGTCCCGTCGTTCCACGCGTCACCTCACCGCACGTTTCACAAGTTCCACCCTGACATCCCGCATCACGCCGGCCCAGTCGCCGTGTGCAGACTGCCGGAAGAGCCGCATGCCGGGGTACCAGGGCGAATCCGTCCGGTCAAGAAGCCATCGCCAGTCGGGCCGGAAAGGAAGAAGCGTCCAGACAGGCCTCCCCATCGCGCCGGCGAGGTGCGCGACGGACGTGTCGACGGCAATCACCAGGTCGATGTGAGACAGCACGGCCGCGGTGCTCGAAAAATCGGCGAGGATCGGATCGAGATTGTCGACGCGAGCTCCCCCGGGGAGTGAGTCAAGCTGCCCGACGGGCTTCCCTTTCTGAAGGCTGTGAAACTGCACACCGGGAACGTCAAGGAGGGGAAGAAATTCGTAAAGAGCGCACGACCGGTTCAAGTCATTCCTGTGTATAGGATTCCCTCCCCATACGATCCCCACGTGAAAGATCCCTTCCCCGAATCTGCCCCGCACGGATTCCGCGGCGGCTGGATCGGCATGGAGATACGGGCCGGACCAGGGAATCGAGCCGATCGAGCGGGTACCGAGCAGGCCGGGAAGACTCAGAAGCTGAACGTACCTGTCGAAAGGAACGTCCGGTGCCGTCCCCCGAAATTCGATAAGCTGTTCGACGCCGGGAAATCCTCGGAAGAGTCCGCACAGCTCTTTCGGACACTCGAACAGAACGCTCGCCCCCATTTCCGCAAGAAGGGGGATGTACCGGGCAAACTGTATCGTGTCGCCAAACCCCTGCTCCGGACGGACGAGTATCCGTTTTCCCCCCATCGGGGAGCCGTCCCAGCGGAGATTCTCTGGTCCCGGCGGCACGTAGAGGCGGCGGGGATCTTTGACCTTGAACCTGAATTCGTAGTCGCGCCACCCCTCCTCGAACTGCCCCCTGAGAAGGAGGACAAGTGCCCTGTTGAGGCGGGCCTCCGCATACGCAGGATTTATGCGGAGGGCCTCGTCGTAGCTCGCCAGGGATTCATCGAACCTGTGCTCGAATTGAAGCGCGGCGGCGAGGTTGAAATACACCTCGGGGATCGCCGGATTCTCGGCGATCACCGCGCGGTAGACCTGCTTCGCTTCGTGGAACCGCCCGAGGCCGGCAAGAGCGTTCCCGAGGTTGTTCCATGCCAGGTGATAGTCGGGCGAAAGCCGGATCGCCTCGCTGAATTCCTTCTCCGCTTCGGCAAAACGGGAACTGTCAAGGAGGAGCGAACCCAGGTTGTTATGCGCGGGGGAGTACTCCGCACAGGACCGAATCGCCATCCGGAAGCATTTCTCGGCGATCGCGGGCTGCCCCTTTTCCCTCAGCACCATCCCCATGTTGTTGAGGACTTCCGGGAAATCGGGCTTGATGCGGAGCGCGGTTTCAAGGGCCCGGTACGCCTCTTCGGATGATCCCTTGAGGACGAGCGCGGTTCCGAGACGCGCCCAGCCCCAGGGACTCTCCGGATCAAGTTCCGTCACATTCCGGTAGCACAGGATCGCCCCGTCAATGTCCCCCCTGGACTGCCGGAGCGGGCCCGCAAGCATGTAGAGCTCCACCTCACGGGGATCCGCCGTGATCGCCCGGTCGAACGCGAGGAGCGCCCCATCATCGTCATGAAGAGCCTTGCAAAGCACTCCGACATTCTTCAGGAGAAGCGGCGAGGTCGGGTTGAGCGCGAGCGCGCTTCTGTATTCCTCCAATGCGCCCGCCGGATCCCCCTGTTCGTTGAGAAGACTCCCCAGGTTCACGTGCGCCTGCAGGAATTCCGGGTCCCTTTCGAGTGCGGCACGGTAACACGCGGCCGCTTCCACGGGATTTCCCTGCACCTTCCGTATGTTCCCCAGGTTGTATTGGTATTCTGCGTTCTCCGGCTCAAGCGCGATCGCGGCGGCGATCTCTGAGGCGCCCGATCCGGGTTCCCCCAACGACGCGAGGACGACGCCAAGGGCGTTACGGGATTCCGCATGTGCGCCGTCGGCGGCAATCGCCTCACGGAAACAGCGCAATGCCTCTTCCTTGTCGCCGGACCTGAATGAGGCGGAACCCCGTTCAAACAATGACGCGGCAGATTCGCCCACGCACGGGGCGAGGATCGCGCCGGGATGATGCGCGAGTTTTCTCTCCGACTCCCGCTCGAGGGCGGCGCCGACCCGCTCCATGACGCCGGACCAGTCACCCGGGGCCGTCTGACGGAAGATCCGCAGGGAAGGGTACCACGGCGAATCCTCACGCTCAAGCTGCCAGCGCCAGTCCGGCACAAAGGGGAGCAGGAGCCAGACGGGCTTCCCCATCGCCCCGGCAAGGTGAGCCACCGCCGTGTCCACCGTGAGAACGAGGTCGAGATTCGCGATGACCCCCGCGGTAACGGCAAAGTCGTCAAGCTCTCCTCCCAGGTCCCTGACACCCGGGAGCGGGATTGACTCAACCTCTGCCGCGTGTTTCTGGAGACTGTAGAGCTGCACACCCGGAATCGAGGAAACCGGAAGGAAGTAATCCCGATCCATCGACCGCGCGGCGTCATTCCGGTGGGAAGGATTTCCGGCGCGGACGACGCCGACATTGAGCGCGCGTCCGTCGCACACTCCCCGGAACCGTTCCACGAATGCGGGATCCGGATGAATGTACGGCCCGCTCCAGGGAATATCCTTTTCGCCGGCGGAGAATATCCCGGGGAGGCTGAGGAGCGGAACGGCAAAGTCGTATCCCCCCGGGGACACGGGCTCTTCACGCGCGGCCATCCTGTCGACACCGGGGAACGCGTTCAGAATCCGGACGAGATCCTTCTGACACTCGAGTACCACGCTCCCTCCCCGCGCTTTGACGAGAGGGAGATACCGCACAAACTGCAGAGTGTCGCCGAATCCCTGCTCCGCATAGACAAGGAGTGTCTTCCCGGCGAACGGAGCACCGTCCCATGCCGCCTTCTCCCGATCGGGATCACGGTACGTCGCGTTCGCGCCGCGGATACGAAAACGATACTCGTACTCTTTCCAACCCTCTTCAAGCCTTCCGAGCGTCAAAAGCGCGTTCCCCCTGTTCCAGTGCGCGTTGGAATGGGACGGGGAGATTCCGAGCGCACGATCGTACAGCCGGAGAGCACTCCCGACATCCCCCTGTTCATGCGCGATGACGCCGAGGTTGACGATTGCGTCCGCGAGGCGGGGGTTGATCGCGAGGGCATCATTGTATGAGGCGACGGCGGATTCCGCGTCTCCCCGGGCATGCCGTGCGTTCCCGAAAACCACCAACGCCCGAGCACAGAGAGGATCGGTCCCGATCGCGCGCCGGCTGAACCGTTCGGCCCCTTCCGGATCGTTCAATTCTTCCAGAAGGAGGAGCGCGAGATCGGCAAGCGCGGACGCGTAATTCGGTTTCAAGGACAGGAGGCTCCGGAATGCGTCAAGAGCTCCCTTCAGATCCCGCTTCTTCCACCTGGTCCGCGCAAGCAGATAGAGCGCATCGACGTGACGGGGATGCGCGGCGGCCGCCTTCCCGAGAGAACATTCGGCCTCGTCGAGATCGCCCGCATAGTAATGGGAGCGCCCCGATGTATAATCGGCGTTCATCGCGAGCGGACTCCTGTCCCCGTGTGCGCCGTCCTCTCTCACACCCGTCCCCCGGAGGATGCCAACAGTTTGTTATCATCGGCCGCCAGTCCGAGCAACGCGTTCACTTTTGCAAGTCCTGAGGCCCCGAACCTGTTTTCCGCCGAGAGCGCCACTGCATGCTCGAACATCATCTTTGCCTCCGTGTCGAGTCCGGCGAGATACAGGACTTCTCCGAGCCCCGCGCATGCCTGCGTCGAGCCGGGACGGATGCTCAGCGCACGTTCGAACGAGCCTTTCGCTTTTTCGAGATCGCTCAATCCGAGGTGGCTCATCCCCCTGAACGTCTCGAGTCCCGCGGCCGCCTCCTCCCGCGCGTCCGGGGGGAGTCCCGCAATGATATTGTCGGCCCCTTCAAGCGCACCTATCGCCTCGACGAACATTTTCTTTCCAAACAGGTCGCCCGCGATCGCAAGCCGCGCACTGAGCTCGCTCACCGGCACGCTTTTGGTGCGCGGCGCGGCAGGGGTGAATTTCGCAAGACAGAATCCCGCCTTTTCTTTCATAGCCTTGATGACCTCGAAACGGGGGTCGGCGGAGAGCTGCTGGAAGCTCCTGTGGTGCTTGACGTGGTGTATGTCGTCAAGCATCACAAAGCAGGGACCCTTCAACCGCCCGATGACATAATTGAATTCCACGTTTCCCATGTGCCCGCCGCTGTCGAGGAGGACGAAATCAGGCTCAAAGGCGAATACGCCCAGGACCTTCCCCAGGAGATCGTCGGCAACGTCGGGGAAATCGGTTTCCCGGAAATAGTTCTCGACGCGCTCGTTCTCCGCATGATCGACATACAGGGATATCGTCTCCGGCTCTTTCACGGTCCGTTTCTCTATCTCTTCGCGTGTCGGGAGGAGACCGCGCGGGACCGAGAGTCCGTTCAGGAGCGTCACATAGGCGAGAAGCCCCTCCTTCTCGAGATTCCGTCCTGCCAGTCCGTGAAGGCCGGGGTTGACTTCAATGGAGTAGAACACCGAGTCATCGAGCGCAAAATCTCTGAGCGCAGCGGCGATCACGGCGGTAGTTCCCGTCCCCATAAACGTGCCGGTCTCGAGTATCTTCTTCGGCCTGGTGCGCACAAACAACTCACGTATGGTCCGGGCAAATACGGAGTCCGTGTGCACGGCCGTAATGTCTTCGCCCCCGGCCTGTTCCGACGGCAAGGTGCCGGCCGCCAGCACCTCCTCCGGCAGTTCCGCCGGCACTTCCGATTGAAGAAGCGCTTCGGGGGAGGCAGCGGCCCCGGCAGAGACAGAATCGATGCTCCCGGGGCGGGGGGAAGCGCTAACACCAACGCGGGCGAGTGATTCTTTCCCGGCATATCCGAGGAGGAGCCGTTCGAGCTCGTCCCATTCCCGCTCCTGCGGGAACCGGGCAGCGGTCTCGCGTCCGCCGCGGACGATCTTCTCCCTGAGATCAGATTCGCGGATGAGACGCCGGACCGCGCCGGCGATCTGCTCCGGAGACCGGGGGGGAACAAGGAGGGCATTCTCCCCGTCGCGGCAGTACTCAAGAGCTCCCGCGGTGGATGTACAGACGACGGCGACTCCGGCCGCCATCGCCTCAAGCGGCGGGCGGGGGCAGGAATCATAATGAGAGGCATAGACAAGTATGTCGGCCGTCCCGAAGAGCATCCGCTTTCCTTCGTCGGAGGGGGCAATATGGAATTCACCGGGGAACCCGCGAAAGATGAGAGGAGGGGTGTTGGAGATCCTCACCGCCGTGAATTTCCCGCCGGAGTCCCGGAGGAGCTCGAGCGCTCTCCGTGCGTCGGCCATCCCCTTGAAGCCGAGGGGCTCGATCTCCGTTCCGGATTCATCGGGTCCGACGATGAGTATCCGGGGGATACCCCCGGCAGGAGTCTTCTCGAGCGGCGCGAAAACGTGTTGATCGACGCAGACGGAAATGAATGCGTCGGCCTTGCGGCCGTACAATTTCTCGACCCTCGAGGCGAGCGCCCGCGAATTGGCGACAAAACGGACTCCCGGGAGAAGATAGGACATCCGCGACATCTCTTTCATCGCCGCATGGAGCTTTCGCACGTCCGGCCGCGCGGATGCGCAGGCATCGTCGAATACGAACTGGTCCCCCTGCGCGAAATAGACCTTCACGGGGGCGCTCACACCGGCAAGCTCACCGGCATTGGCGAAGTACGTGCTTATCACAACGTCGGAGGGAGGCACAGAGCGCCACATCGGATCGTTCCCCGCGACATGGATGACGTCCGCGCGTATGTCGAACCATGAGGGACGGGGCGAGCGGGTCACAATCGCCACGCGGTGCCCCCGGTCGGCAAGAGCGTTGGCCTGACGGAGAAGCGTCAGATTCCCCCCCGTCACGCCGAGTATGCTCGAGATAAGGTATGTGACGGAAAGCCTGTCTTCTCCGGACTGTGCGGAGCCGCTCCCGGCGCGCGCGCGCGAACGTTCGACGGAATTCGTATTTTCCATTGTATGATTCTCCCTGCCGGTGCGCCGCAATTGATCTATTGCCCGCCGGATTTCGGGGAGAGGGAATCTCTTCTCCCCCTCCACAAGGTGCGCGATCGCGCCCGTCGTGTCTCCGTACCCGGCAAGAATTTCCGCCACGCTCACATGGGCCAGCGCCGAGGCGTGGTCCCCCTTCCCCTTCTTCCACATGGGGCCGGGGAAGAGCTTCTCGAGACCGTACCGCCGGAGGAGCCCTTCGACGATGCGCGATTCATATCTCATGTCGACCCGTTTCCCCGAACCCGCGCCCAGGTTACCCCCGTGCCAGCGCCACCGGTACACCATCGCGTCGTTGTGCTTGAAGAGCGCGCTGCCGGCCAGCCGGGACCACCACTCATAGTCGTGGGCACGGGGGAACTCCGGATCGTACGTGCCGAACCTTTCATAGCACGACTTCCGTATGAGCGACCCGCCGTCGGGTATGACGTTCGCCCGTACCATCGCCCCGGGAAGTTCTCCGTTCCGGCCGGACCACTCTTCATACCGGAGTGTCCGCTGCGGGACGAGACCGGAGTCGCAGAGCGTCATATTGCCGTACACCACATCCGCCGACGGATTCCGCGCAAGCACGCTGACGTGCGACGAGACGCAATCCTTCTCCAGCACGTCGTCGGCACCGAGCCACACGATGAACCCGCCCTTCGCCTCAGCGATCCCCCGGTTCCGGGCCGCAGGAGCCCCGCCGTGATCCTGACGAACGTACCGGAAGCGGGGAGACTCGATCGACTTCACAAGAGTTTCCGTCCCGTCTGTCGATCCGTCATCGATCACGATCACTTCGAAATTGTCGTACACCTGATCGAGCGCGCTCCCGATTGCCTCGCCGAGATAGCGCGCGCCGTTGTACGTGAACAGTATGATGCTCACGAGCGGATGCGCGGGCGCGGCCGGCCGGAGTATTTCCTTTTCCCCGGGGGGGGGCGTCCGCTCCGCGCTTTCCAGAAGGCGGTATATGCTCTCAACGAGCCCGGCCGGTGAAGCAAAAATCGTCACGCCGTTTCCGAACCGCTCCGCCATGCGCGGATGACTCTCGGCGAGGAGAATCGCCCCGCGTCCGGAGGCGTGCACCGCCTCGGCGATGGGAGGCTCGCTTCCGGGGGAGAGGAACAGGACGACAATATCACCGGGAGACGGCTCCCTGAGCGGCGCCGGAGAGTTGTACATCGCGACACCCGCGGGGAGATCATCGCCGCGCGCGCACGAGACCGCAAATTCCACATTGAACTCCGTTCCCCAGCGGTATCCCCACCCCAGAGTCGCCCGGGCGACCGACCGGAGGCATTCCCGCTGCGGTTCGTTGAGGCGATCCCAATCGGCGGAGACAAGGACAGACGGACCTCTCATGACAGCTCCAGGCGTTTACGTTCCACGAAGAGGGAGTGCCAGAGGACGAGGTTCACCATTATCGAAAGCTGCACGACGTCCCCCCAATCCCTGTACCGCCACGGCCCGGCATCGATCCTCGCGCTGTACCGCGAGGCCATCTCCTTCCCGTTCCAGTACGGGTTGTCGAGCCAGAACGGGTGGCGGACCAGACTCCCGACGACGCCCGACATGGGCCCATTGAACCATTCGATGAGGGGGGCATTGAAACCGATCTTCGAGCGTCTGCTGCGTATCTCGTCGGGGAGTATCCCCCGGAGCGCGTCCCTCAGGACACGCTTCGTATATCCCCCTCCGATCCTCGAGGAGGCGGGGAGGGCGAGCGAGAACGTGACAAGCCTCCAATCGAGCATCGGCATCCGCACCTCGACCCCATGCGCCATTGAACACCTGTCGTAATTCCTGAGTATGGAAGGGAGCATCGTCCTGTGGACGTCCTCATAGAGCCGCCGGCCGATGTCGCGGAGAGGAACGTCGAGATATCCCGCGTATCCCCCCAGCAGTTCGTCGGCGCCGTGCCCGTCGATTGAAACGAGGACGTTCTCCCTTCTCATCTCCCTGTATGTCGCCCAGACCGGCGAGGAGAGGACCCCGTGCACGTATTCGACGGCCCAGACCGCGTCCTGCAGCGTCCTCACCGCCTCCTCGGGATCGAACGCCCTGTAGCGGACATCGGCGCCAGACTCCCGGGCGGCGATCTCCGCGTAGTGCTTCTCATCGAGACCACTTCCGGGGAAGAGCGCGACGAACGCTTTCTGCCAGTCGGACGGGCACCGCCGGAGGTCCGTCCCCGCATCAGCGTGAAGCCGGGCCATGGCACACGCAACCGCGCTCGAGTCGACACCGCCGCTGAGCGAAGTCCCCACGGGGACGTCGCTTCGCATTCTGATGCGGACCGCGTCGAGGAAAAGCCAGCGGAACTGTTCCACCTGGTCCTCGTAGCGGCCGGGGACCTCCGGGAAATGATCGCTTGACTCCCACCACCTGACCGGCACGGCACGCCCGTCCTCCCCCACGGTCATGCAGTGCCCCGACGGGAGCGAGCGGATCCCTGCGATCATCGTCTCGTCGGTCGTCCCTTCCCACGGCTCAGAGGACTTCATGATCCCGTGGACGAGCGGCTCGTTCATCACGATTGTACAATCGTTCAGCCGGGTGAATGCTTTCAGTTCGGAGGCAAATGCCAGGCGTCCGTTCTGATGATAATACAGGGGCTTGACGCCGAACCGGTCCCGCGCGAGAAAAAGCTCCTTCCGCGCGGAGTCCCAGAGCGCGAACGCCCACATGCCGTTGAGTTTTTCCAGGCACGCTTTCCCCCACTCGGCGTACGACGCCAGGACGACCTCCGTATCGGTCTGAGTCCTGAACCGGTGCCCCCGCCGCTCCAGATCGGCCCGTATCTCGAGGAAATTGTATACCTCACCGTTGAACGTGATCCTGAAAAGGCTCCCCGCAGGGGACACGTATTCCATCGGATTCGCCCCGGCATCAGACAGGTCGAGTATCGCCAGACGGCGATGCCCCAGCCCGACGGTTCCGTCGATATGCACGCGGCCCCCGTCCGGCCCGCGGTGGGAGAGCGCGTCCGTGAACCGGACGAGCTCATCCCGGTCGCTCACGCCGCGCCGGTCAACGATCCCCGCAATGCCGCACATCCGCGTTCCTTTCGATTGAACAATGGCCCCCCATTCCGGGGAAGCCGATGGGCCGGCCGGTCATGCGAGAAACGTCCTCAGCCACCATTCGAAGCTCAGGAGAGACCAGATCAGGAGCCGCCGGTTCTGCTTCCCCTCCAGGTGCTCATCCACAAGCGCGCAGACGGCCTCGCGGTCAAGATAGTCGAAGAGCCGCGCCCTGGGGCTCATGATCTCCCGTCGGACGTAGTCCATGCTCTCACCCTTGAACCAGCTCGCATCGGGAGCGGAGAACCCCTGTTTTTCCGCGACCGCGACTTCAGGGGGGATGTACCGGGACATCACATTTCTCAGGAGCACTTTCCCGTCGGATGTCCTCTGAAAATATTTCGAGCGCTTGGCACCAGGTTCGTTTTCGTTCAGCCGCACGACCTCCCCAAGGTTTGCCAGCTTCAGGCGGACCGGGAGCTTCATCGCGAACTCGACAAGATCGTTGTCAAGAAAGGGAACGCGAGTCTCCACACCGTGCGCCATGCTCAGCTTGTCCTCCACGGTGAGGAGGCCGTGAAGAAACGTCTTCGCCTCGAAATAGAGCGAGTGATTTATGTAGTCCTCGGGGCGGGTCAGCGTCGGCGCATAGCTGTCGAACACGTCGCGGAAGATGTCCCGCGTCCATACGCCGGCAACGTCGGCGCGTATCGGACTGAACACCTGCCGGACGACCCTGTTCGGAATGAGCCGCTGCCAGTAGAGGTAGTACTTGTCCACGTATTCTTCGAACCCTGCATTGACGACCGCGCGGTAATAGCGCCAAGGATATCCGCCGAACAGTTCGTCCCCCCCTTCGCCCGATAGGACAACCTTGACGAATTTTCCGGCGAGCTGCGACGCGTAAAAGTTGGGATAGCTCTGACCGACCCTGGGCTCCTCGATGTGCAAAGCGACGCGCGGGAACACCCGCTCCATGTCGCCGGCCTTCAGAACCATCTCGTAGTGCTCGGTCTTGAAGCGGTA
>Ga0182019_10000739_pt1 | contig 16205 bp, 12 predicted proteins | sample 812E2MmetaG_FD_120483 | JGI IMG/M metagenome (GOLD analysis project Ga0182019, IMG submission 120483) | Permafrost microbial communities from Stordalen Mire, Sweden - 812E2M metaG | ecosystem: Environmental > Terrestrial > Soil > Wetlands > Permafrost | place: Sweden: Stordalen | collected...
ACGTAGTGGAGAAGCTGTAAGATTTAAGTTTTAAGAAAAAAGGATTGCGCGAAACGTCTCAATTATACTTAACTCTTAAATTTTAAGACTTAAAACTTTTGGGTTTAAATATGATCATTCAAGCCCTACTCGATCTATACAAATCCTGCACGCTTTGTCCGCGCGCCTGCCGGGTTGACCGGACAAAAGGCGAGTTGGGCTATTGCCGTCTGCCTGCCGATATCGTCATGGATTGCGCGATGGCGCATCACGGCGAGGAGCCTCCCCTTTCCGGAACGCACGGGGCCGGCACTATTTTTCTTTCTTCATGCAACCTGGGTTGCATCTATTGCCAGAACTATCAGATTTCCCACAGCGCGCAGGGACGTAATCTAACGGTTTTGCAACTGGCCAAGGTCATGCTGTATCTTCAAAAAAGCGGCTGTCACAATGTCGAGCCGGTCACGCCGACGCCACAGGCGCCTCTTGTGATGGAGGCTCTGTGCATGGCGCGCATGCAGGGGCTTACGGTGCCGTTTGTTTACAATTGCGGCGGTTATGAAAATCCGGAAGTTATCAAATTGCTCGATGGCATGGTGGATATTTATTTGCCGGATTTTAAATACGGTTTGGAAAAAGATTCTGTGGATTTTTCAGCAGCTCCTGAGTATCCCCGATTCGCTCTGGATTCGTTAAAAGAGATGGTGAAGCAGGTCGGCGACGGTCTGGAACTGAAAGACGGCGTGGCACAAAAAGGAATAATTATTCGCCACCTAGTTTTACCCGGCACAATTGAAAACTCCAAAGAGGTTTTAAAACTGATCAAAAAAGAAATATCCGCATCAGTTCAACTAAGCCTCATGTCTCAATACACGCCGGTTGCCAAAGTGCGCCACCATCCCGTTTTAAAACGCAGAATCACCAAAAGCGAATATGAACAAGTCACGGATTACGCTCTGAAGTTAGGTTTTGACAATATTTTTATTCAGGAAGTCAACGACGACGAACTGACACCGGATTTTGACCAATCCAACCCCTTTGATTAGCCGTATTGCCTTGATTAGGTTTAAACGTACATAATCTTCTTAATAAATTCTGGAGGAATAGGCCGTCCCTTGCCAAGGTAGCACGTACTTTGTGCTATTCCAAAAAATGGTTCTTGTTGTTCTATTTCATATATATAGTGTATTGCTGCTAAAAGAGAATCAAAATCGGAGTCATGAGTCGTGAATTTAACTATACACGGCTTTGTATTCTCCTTAAAATCATTTAATAAGTCATGCCCATATTCTACTTTAAATTCTTGACAAATTAACATTACAAATTCCGGTCCTTCATCCAAAAAGTGTGCTTGGCAAACAGTCCTATTAAAATTAATATCTCCAATCAAGATAGCATCGGGACCATTTTGTGTCTGGCGGGTCGTGCGTACTCGATAAATATCAGAATGTCTTTTGCCACGACAATTCTCAATTTGTTTTCTGAATTTATTCCAATCACTTCTACTTATTGGATATTTGCATATTGAAAATAGTAAATTCCAAATATCATCTATTACTTCTGATAATGGTAACAGACCATTCGTAAAAAAACATCCAGGTAAACATCGGGTGAGATGAAACCAAGCCGTGTGGGAGAAACCCCATAGCTTACCAAACTTTTCCAGCATTGAATTGAATAAAACCTCAACCCCATCAGTCTTTTTGAATGTAAAATTTCTTAAGTAGGTAACAAGATCAGCCTCTGTTATCCCTAATATATTGGCAACAGAAATACGTGCTGTTTCGTTTGTTTCGCAATCCAAAGTACATTGTTTTTCAACATCTCTACTCATCAGCATTTTCATTTATTTTTATGGTTAATATGCAATCTAATAATTAATATAGTTTTATGGGTTTGTTGAAAAAACATCATGTTTTGGGGGCTGTTCAAAAATGTTCAGATGCAAGGCACGCAAAAACTGAACCGCGAGGCGTATATGAACATACGTTGAGCGGTGCGGTTTGCAGCGCAACGCCGCAGATGGGCATTTTTCAACAGCCCGTCCCTACGGCATTTCGAAAATCTGCACTCCCGCCGGAGTTTTAAACTGGAACATTTTTTGCGTCAGTCCCATATTGAAGGAAATATTGGAAAATTTCAGCGTGGTGGAGTTGCCCAAAATATCGTCAAAGCTCACCTGCAAAATATAAAAATTATTTTTGTCAATGGTCAGTTTGACTGAATTGCAGACGGCTGTCTTTTCCCTCGGAATCAACACAAGCAGATAATTGCCGTCTTTGTCTAAAGCTTTGGGTTCGGCATACTTAATGGTGAAATCATCCTTCAATTTTCCCGCCCCGGCAAAAAAGTTAATTAAAAACTTCGATTGGAAAATACTTTCCGACTTCTGCGTGTAGACAACCTTTTCTTTGGCAAGGTAAAGCCACGCCTTTTGACTGTTAATCACCAGTTTTTTGCCCTGCGGTTTTGTGTATTCCCAAAGCATATTTTTCGGATTTTTAAAAAAAACCCGGCCTTCTTCCCTCTCCGTTTTCTTGATCGACTTGATAGTTGCTTCCTGAACGAAATCAGCCTTCAGGTCTTTTGTTTGCTCATAAGCGCTCTGAATTTTTTGGGCAACATCTCCAACAGCAGGAAGTTCTTCGGAAAAAACACAAGCAGGACCAGCCAGCATTGATAAAATAAGGAAAAGAACAATCCCGGTTGACGTAAATAGCTTATTTTTTTTAAAAATTTTTTTTATCATATTTTATAAAAAACGGGGCCCCTGATGGCACACTTCTTTCTTAGAAAGTTTATATCTGTTTTACCAGTACTGCGTAAGTGACGATGATAAAAGGTCATATTAATAAGTTATTGATTATATTGAATATTTTAATTGCACAAACCTTGTGCAATCTGGTGTAAAATCGTAACAATTACGCACTTACAGAGATTATCAACAAAGTTATCAACAACCATTTCCACAGTCTTGTGGAATACAAATCCAAGTGCCTGTATATAAGAAGAAAACCCCAATTTTACTTCTTGCGAGTCTTTTTTCCGTCTAATATTTTGACGCGCCAGCCGAAAGGATCAGCTTTCAATCCATACTGAATTTGCAGGATTTCATTGTATAATTTCTCCGCCAGCGCTCCGGTCTTGCCGCCGTTGATCGAATATTCCTTGCCGCGGAAATGAATATGACCCACCGGAGAAACGACTGCCGCCGTTCCGGAAGCAAAAGCTTCTTTCAATAAACCATTCTGCGAAGCCGTTATAACTTCATCAATGGATATCTGCCTTTCGACAACTTTGATGCCCAGATGTTTCGCCAAAGCAATAACAGAATTTCGCGTAACGCCCGGTAAAATTGATCCACCCAGATGAGGCGTAACTAATTCATCGCCGATCAGGAAAAAGATATTGCTGGTGCCGACCTCTTCCACATACCTTTTCTCGGAGGAATCCAGCCAGAGAACCTGCGTGTAACCCATATTCGTAGCAATTCTACTGGCGTAAAGACTGGCGGCGTAATTACCGGCGGCTTTAATGTGACCAATTCCGCCGCGCACCGCACGGGAATATTCCTCCGACACATACATCTTGGTGGGAGAGAATCCTTGCGGATAATAAGCGCCCACCGGCCCCACGACGATAAAAAAGAGGTATTCATTGGCGGGATGCACCCCGAGGGCCGCCTCCGTCGCAATCATCGTCGGACGGATATACATGGAAGTTCCGACTCCCTTGGGAATCCAGTCTTTTTCCAGAATGATCAGTTTTTTCATGGCTTCCATGAAAAGATTTTCATCAATGGTCGGCATACAGAGTCTTTCCGCCGACGAATTCATTCTTTTAATGTTTTCCTGCGGACGGAAGAGATAAATTGCCCCATCCTGACCTCGATAGGCTTTGAGGCCTTCAAAAATTTCCTGCGCGTAATGCAGACACATCGCCGTCGGATCAAGCTGCAATTTACGGTATGGTTCGATGACCGGATCATACCAGCCCTTGCCTTCTTTATACTTAACATTGAAAAAGTGATCGGTAAAAACTTTCCCGAAACCCAGTTTGGCTTCATCAACCGGTTTGGCTTTTCTGTTTTTAATTAGTGTTTTTTTGATCTTAATTTCCATAAATGCCTCTTTCACCAGGCGGCAGCCTCAGTTATATTTTTTAACTATCCGGAAGTTGGTCTGGTATTAAAATATTTAGGTTATATATCACTAAATTAAACTTCTATCAAGACTTCGGTGCTGAATTGTCTCGCTTGATATCCACGTCCGGAAAAGTCGAATCGACATAGTTCTTTGTTCATAGAACACACTTATACTTCAGGCATGCGCCAGACAGTAGTCGAACATATCGGCAAGAGCCTGCACGGTTTCCTCGCCCTTGCCTTCCTCTAAAAGTGACGTAAAGCGCTCCAGATACTCAATGCTTCTTTCTGCACCCAGGATTTTAATAGAGGCTTCCCAGAGAAGTATGCCGATATCCCGAAAAGCATTCATGAGCACCGGAAAGAATGTATTGCCGCTGCGCAGGCATATGAAGCGATGAAAGCGAAAGAGCATCTGCGCCATATTGTTCTGATCAATGCGCTCCTGCTTCGATACGTATTCCCGGACTTCTTCGATCATACGCCGAAGTGTCGTGATGTCTTCTTTTGTATGTGATTTCGAAAAAATCCTCATAGCCTGCCCTTCAATGGCCAGGCGCATCTCCAAAAGCGACTGGGTAGTTTCACGATCCAGCCGCCCCCCATGGAATTTGAGGATCGTTGCCAGGGTTTCAAACGTTCCCTTTTCCGCGTAATTGGCCACAAAAGTGCCCTGCCGTCCGCTCACACTCACAAAGCCCATCCGCTCCAAATCTTTCAGGCCGTCATGGATAACCGTTTTGGAGACCCTCATCTGTTCCGCGAGTTCCCTTTCCGAAGGCAAACGTTCGCCCATCGAAAGTTTCCCGGAAAGAATCATCGCCACGATCTTCTCCACAAACATATCCCGAATAGTGGGGGCAACAATCACGCCAAATTGCATAAAATACCACCTCCTGTATCTAGGTCTGACCACGACCACTGAATAAATTTATCATAAAATAACTTATAATACAACATTATAATTGACATAAATATTTCAGCGGTGTAATCTTAATTCGTAATGGTAAGACCATATCGGCATATCGAAATTCTCCAGGGGAGTGCGTGAAAAAGCAGAATCCCAACATCACAGTGATTGCTATTCCGTACAAAACCGGCAAGAGAAAAGACGATTGAACGCAATGGCTGCATAACCAGATCAAGGCCTGGCAGGATACAGAGCAAGGAGGACAAAAAAATGGCAACAAGACAAAAAATCGTGGCGCTTGCGCAAAAGATCGCAAGCTCTAAAAAGGAGTTCACACAACAGGATCCGGAATATTACGCGCTGGAATGCGTGGTAACAGATGAACATGCGGACGTGGCGCTGCACATGGATGTTCGCGTTCCGATCTCACCGAAGAAGCTTTCTCAAAAGTGCGGCAAGTCAATTGAGGAAACGACGCGGATTCTGGAAGAGCTGCTCGTCATCGGGGTCGTGGAAGCAACCCGGGAACATGGTGAGCTGGAGTATACACTGCCCATCTTCGTGCCCGGCGTCATGGAATTCATGGTGATGAATGTCAGGCAGGTGGAGAAATTCCCGCAGATCGCCCGCGCGTTTGAGCAATTATCACTGCAGCCTCTCAAAGGGGCGACCCCAATGATTCCTGTGGGCGGCGGGGGCTTAGGCATGCACGTCATCCCCGTTGAAGAAGCCATCCCCGCGGAGACCACGACAGCCTCCTACGAACAGCTCTCCTACTGGCTTAAGAAATACGACAATTTTGCCGTTGGCGACTGCTCCTGCCGTATCACGCGCCGCCTGATGGGCGAGGGCTGCGGCCATCTGGAAAAGGACATGTGTATCGCGCTGGGCGATGTGGCCGAATTTGCCGTGAGCAGCGGCAGGGCGCGCAAAATCACCTACGAGGAGTGTCTCGAGATCCTCAAGAAGGCGGAGGATAACGGCTTGGTGCATCAGATCACCAACGTCGACGGGCCGGATAAGATCTTCGGCATATGCAACTGCTGCCGCTGCTCCTGCTTCGGCTTGCGCACGTCGCAGTTCTTCAACACGCCGAATATGTCCCGTTCCAATTTCGTGGCGAAAATTGACGACGAAAAATGTGTCGCCTGCGGGCAGTGCGTGGAATACTGTCCCGCCAACGCGGTCAAACTGGGTCAGAAGATCGCCTCCAAAACTCCCATCGTACAGCAGGAAACCATCCTGCCCGATGACCACGAATGGAGCGAGAAAATGTGGAATCCGAATTTCCGCGACAGCAAGGTCAACGTGGTTCCCACCGGCACCGCGCCCTGCAAGGTCAACTGCCCCGCGCACATCGCCGTACAGGGCTATATTAAGCTTGCCGCCCTCGGCAAATATAAAGACGCGCTGGAACTCATCCGCAAGGAGAACCCGTTGCCGGCCGTCTGCGGACGTATCTGCAACCGCCGCTGCGAGTTTGAGTGCACAAGAGGCGACATCGACCAGCCCATTGCCATCGATGAGATCAAGAAATTCATCGCCGATCAGGAGCTCGATCCCGCTATGCGCTTCATTCCAGTGAAGATGCACGACTACGGCAAGAAGATGGCGATCATCGGCTCCGGCCCGGCGGGTCTTTCCTGTGCCTATTATCTGGCGATAGATGGCTATGATGTTACGGTATTTGAGAAAGAGAGCCGTCTCGGGGGCATGCTCACATTGGGCATTCCCTCTTTCCGGTTGGAAAAGAATGTCATCGAAGCGGAGATAGACATCCTGATAAAGATGGGCGTGAAGTTCAAGACCGGCGTCGAGATCGGTAAGGACATCGCTATTCCGGAACTGCGCACAGAGGGGTTTGAAGCCTTCTATATCGCTATCGGTGCGCAAGGCGGCAGAAAGATTGGCATTGAAGGCGAGGACGCGCAAGGGGTCATCTCCGGCATTGATTTCCTCAAAAAGATCAATCTGGGTGCGTCCGTCGATATCAGCGGCAAGGTCGTGGTTATCGGCGGCGGCAACGTCGCGGTGGATGTGGCAAGGGCGGCTGTTCGCACGGACGCTGCCTCCGTGACCATGTACTGCCTCGAATCTGAAAAAGAAATGCCGGCATCCGCTGACGAGATCGAAGAGGCAACAGAGGAGGGCGTCACGGTCAACAACGGCTGGGGCCCGAAGCGCATTATCGTCGAGGGCGGCAAGGTCAAGGGCGTGGAATTCAAGAAATGCACAGCCGTGTTTGACGCGGACGGCAGGTTTGTTCCGACGTATGACGAGAAAGAAACCATCACCGTCGAGGCCGATCGCGTTCTCGTTTCCATCGGCCAGTCCATCATATGGAGTAATCTGCTTATCGGTCTTAGCGTTGATATCAACGGCAACGGCACCGCAAAAGCCGATGAACTGACGTATCAGACGCGCGAAGCGGACGTTTTCGTGGGCGGCGACGTTTACACCGGCCCGAAGTTCGCCATCGACGCGATCACCGCCGGCAAGCAGGCCGCGATTTCGATGCACCGCAAGGTTTGGCCGGGCCAGAGCCTGACCATCGGCCGGGACCGCCGCATCTACAAAATGCTCGACAAGGGCGATGTCGTGGTGGACGATTACGATCACACGCCGCGCCAGAAGCCGAACCGCACTCAGGAAGATGCAAAGGCGAGCTTCTGCGACCAAAGGTGTACCTTCACCGAAGACCAGATCAAGAAGGAGACGGAGCGCTGCCTGGGCTGCGGCGTAAGCATCGTGGACCAGAATGTTTGTCTGGGCTGCGGCGTTTGCACCACGAAGTGCAAGTTCGATGCGATTACACTGGAAAGGAAGTTCGACGGCAAGATGGTTCCGCTTGAAAAAACAGTGGAGACCGTGATGTTGTATGCGGTGGAACGTCAGCAAAAGATTGCGGAGCGCCTCAAGAAAGAACAGGCGGAAAATCAATAGCATAAAAAAACAGCGGAGCCGGGCTAAACCGGCTCCGCTGCCAGCCTCCGAGTATTAAATCAAGCTTCTGTCAAGACTCCGGTATTGAATTGCTTCGGCAACATGAGAAGGTTTGATTGCTTCATTATTTTCCAAATCGGCTATCGTGCGGGAAACTTTTAATATCCGGTTTACCGCCCGGGCGCTTAATCCCAGTTTTTCAATAGCCATTTCGATGAGCTTATGCGCTTCTTCGTCTATCTGACAAAATTTATGAATTTGTTTTTCCGTCATCCGGGCATTGCAAAGAACACCGTTTTGGCCGAAACGTTTTTTCTGCAAATCACGCGCTTTGTTGACGCGCTCTTTGACTGCCGCGGAAGATTCTCCCAATTCTTTATCGGAGAGTGCCCGGTATTTTACCGAAGGAACTTCAATATGCAGATCTATCCTGTCCAGCAGCGGCCCTGATATTTTGGACTGATACTGGCGGATTTGCTGCGGCGTACAGCGGCAGGCATGAACGCGGTCGCCGAAATAACCGCAGGGACAGGGATTCATCGCCGCCACCAGCATAAATTTAGCGGGAAAAAAAGCGGTTACAAGAGAGCGTGTAATCGTTATCGTGCCATCCTCAAGGGGCTGACGCAGAGCCTCCAGCGCGTTTTTTTTAAACTCGGGAAGTTCGTCCAGAAAAAGAACGCCCAGATGAGCAAGGCTTATTTCTCCCGGACGCGGTGTCTGGCCGCCCCCGACCAGACCGGCATCGGATATGGTGTGATGCGGCGAACGAAAGGGACGCACCGCCATCAGTGTTTCGTCTTTATTCAGAGAGCCGGCAATGGAAAATACCTTGGTTACTTCAATGGCTTCATCAAAGGAAAGATCGGGTAAAATAGTCGGCAATCTCTTGGCCAGCATGCTCTTGCCGGAGCCGGGCGGGCCGATCATGAGCACATTATGCCCTCCGGCCGCCGCGATTTCCAGGGCTCTTTTGGCCTGCTTCTGCCCTTTTATTTCATTAAAATCAAAATCATATTTATTTGTTTTCTGAAAAATTTTATCTACGTCCAAGGCAAGCGGTTCGATGTTTTTCCGGCCTTCCAGAAACTCCACGACATCCGGCAGAGTTTTTACCGGGATGACGTTAATCCCTTCCACCATGGCCGCTTCCATGGCGTTTTCTTCGGGAACAAAAACAGATCGGAGGCCTATTTCTTTTGCCTTGAAGGCGGCGGGCAAGACACCGTTCACACCTTTAATACTGCCGTCAAGGGACAGTTCCCCGATAAAAAAACAATTTTCCAAAGCAGCTTCTTTAATTAATTCTTCCGCGGCCAGAATACCCACAGCAATAGGAAGGTCAAAACCGGTTCCTTCCTTTTTAACATCAGCGGGAGCTAAGTTGACGGTGACATGACTGCGCGGGAAACGATAACCGGAATTTTTGATGGCGGCCTTGATCCGGTCCCGGCTTTCTTTGACCGAAGCGTCGGGCAGACCGACCGTGGCGAACTGGGGCAGCCCCTGTGATGTGTCCACTTCCACAAACACAGGATATGACTCCATACCAATGACGCTCATGCTGATGACTTTAACAAACATCGCGCCTTCTTTTAACAATATTTTTTTTGAAAATTCCGGCTAAGCTATCTTGCACACCGGAGGAAAGCTAAAATATATCAAAACGGGCTTCCTGGAACAGCGGTTAATTGTCCTGCAAGTGCAGTAGCAGTCTGATCAATAGTATAGGCATATATTCCTCCGTCACCCGCGCTGGATACATAGGCATATTGGCCTGAAGTGTCAATTTTAACGGGGTTAGGACTATTTCCGGTCGCCATTGTTTGCCGATAGGACAATGACCCGTCGGTTCCTATGGCATAAACATATATATTGTCTGAACCTTTGTTGGATACATAAGCAAATCGGTTAGAGCCAATCATAGCAATCGTGACAGGATTAGGAAACGATCCGGTAGTCACTGTAGGAGTTGTGGTAGAGGCAGTTAACGCTCCGGTAGTCTGATCAATAGTATATACCGAGATAGTGGCGGAACCAACATTGGAAACATAGGCATATTGATTTGATGAGTCAACTGTAAAAGACATGGGATAAGTCCCGGCAGATTCCGTCTCAACGGCGGTTAACGCTCCAGTAGTCTGATCAATAGAATATACCGAGATGGTGCCGGACCCCATATTGGCGGCATAGGCAAATTGCGTTGTCGAATTAATCGTCACAACCGTAAAAAACATTGGATAAGTTCCGGTAGTCACTGTTTGTAAAGCGATTAATGCTCCGGTGCTCTGATCAATAGTATAAACGGAGATAGCGTCGGAGGTTACGTTGGGAACATACGCAAATGTCCCTGTCGAGCTAATAGTATCAATAACGACGTTGGCCGGAGACGTCTGGGTAGCGAATGGACTCCCAACGGCGGTCAATGCTCCGGTGGTCGGATCAATAGAATAAACATATATATTGTTTGAGCCCATATTGGAGACATAGGCATATTGTTTTCCATTAACCGTGGCAACGGTAACGGGATTGGGATATGTTCCTGCAGTGTATGGGTTATTGGTATCTGGAACGAGGGTTAATGCCCCGGTGGTCGGATCGATGCTAAAGGCCGAAACGGTGCCGCTTTTTATATTTGATACATAGGCATATTGAGTGGAACCAACTGTAGCAACTTTAACGGGATTGGGATTCGTCCCGGCAGTTGCTTTCGTATTGTTTATTAATGCTCCTGTGGTCTTATCAATTTTATAGGCCGAAACATTATTGGAAGTGTAACTATAAAGTGATACATAAACAAAGGTATCCGTCGTCGTCGGATCAATCGTGACTTCGGTGGAATTCATGGAACAATTCACTACGATGTTGCTCACAGGTCCGCTATTGATTGTGCCGCTTTCGTTACTGATAGTACAAACCTGCGAAGGACTGGCAGGTTGTGTCTTCACCGTAACGGAGTATGCTGATCCATCGGTCAGAGACGTTTTGAAAGAGAAAGCGCCATTGGCAGAAATACTTAAGTCATCGCCGCCATTGTTCTGCAACACCAGCCCGCTGCCGATCATAGCGCTGACCGTGCCGCTAATCGTATAGCTGTACCCCGGAGAGGTACCGCAGGACAATAAAATAGTGCCCAGGCCAAAAGCCCCCAGAACTTTGACCAATACCTTTAAAAAGGCCATATATTCACGTTTCTTATTTCTAAACAGTGTCAATGTTTTTCTCCTTGTATGCAAGTTGTTATTAAAATTAATAAAGTATTGATATACGACGCGGGAGTATATGAAGAATTGTTTTGTATGTCAATTAAATAAATAAAATAGAAAACGGCCTGAAAAGACGGCAGATGAATAAAAATTATCACGTTTCTTGACTCATGAATTGGCCTATGTTAAGGTTCGTTCAATCAATTAATTTAACAATAATTTCCAAAGCAACTAACTGATATGAAAAAGTTATCTCATGTAAATAACGAAGGCGAAGTCCAAATGGTTGATGTTACAGCCAAGGCCAATACAATCCGCAAAGCGAAAGCGCGCGGAATAGTCAAAATGGATATTCACACTTTGCAATTAATAGAAAAGGGGCAAATGGCCAAAGGAAATGTTTTAACCACGGCAAAAATTGCCGGTATTATGGCCGCGAAAAAAACCGGCGAACTTATTCCTCTTTGTCATCCGCTGGAATTAACCGGGATCGATATTAATCTGAGCATTGATCATAAAGATTCTCAAATAGTCATAGAGTCCCAAGTGCAAACGGCAGGAAAAACCGGAGTGGAAATGGAAGCGCTGACGGCGGTAAGCGTCGCCGCCCTGACTATTTATGATATGTGTAAAGCGGTCAACAAGAAAATAATCATCGGCGACATCATGCTTTTGGAAAAAAGCGGCGGGAAAAGCGGAATCTTCGTTCGAAATAAATAACACTATTGCAAAAACCAATCAATTTCAGGAAGTTAAAATGGAGCAAAATATTTTTAAAATAAAGCGGGCTTTTCTTATCCCTTTCATGGTGATCATCGCGCTTCTTTGTCCGTTGCTTTTACTCAGCTTATTCAAAGGTCAAATGTGGGAAAAAATTATTCTGGCCGTTTCCTTTACCGGCACATTGCTTGTCGGAATAGAAGCGGCAAAAAGAGAAATCAGCGTAACCGCCGATGGCGTCACCATAAAAAAGTTTTTCCGGAGCAAATATTTTACCTGGCCGGAAATTACGCATTTAGCGGTCGTTGATCTGCGCAAAAAAGTCTACTTTTTATTGACCACCACCAAAGGTTTTTATTTTTTTTCCAATATGTTTGAAAACCATCCTTTACTTATTCGTTCTATTATGGATAAGCTGGATGCCGTAAAAGTGGAAGTGGAAGTAACAAATTATCTGGAGCATCCCAAGGAACGGCGCTCACTGGTAGTGGCTTGCTGGCTGATGGTGGTAATTATTATTGCTTTTATAATTTTAAAGTTGTTATCGTTATAATAAATCAACTTTATTTTGAAAATACTTTTGTAGAAAATCTTGCCGGGAAGGAGCAGACTTCGAAAATGCGGGCGAAAAAAAAGTCGGATGTTGTAATGCATGTAAAAGCCGCGCCTTACGCGGCGGTTGAAGAGATAATGGAGAAAAAACTGGAAGATATTGCCACTGTTTTATCCTCTTCCGGCGACCGTAAAAGCAAGCTTTATGAAGAAGTTATGAATATGGTGGAAAAGGGGTTGTTTAAGATAGCTCTGCGCCGGTCGAATTATGTCAAGAGCTCCGCGGCGGCTTTTTTGGGAATGAACCGCAACACTTTTACCGATAAAATGTCCAAACTGGGTATTACCTGCGGCAAAAAAAAGTAGCCGTCCAGAAAATATTTATGATCAAAAAAATTAAACAAAATGCCATCTTACCGGAAAAGGTAATTTGTCTTCTTAAAAAAGGGGTTCGGATGACGGCCCCTTTTTCTGTTGAAATAGGCGACGAAGTTGATCCCGAAAGAATTTCCGGTTCCTCAACAATTTACGGCGCGGCAAGAATTTACGGCAAAGACACGCTGATAGCCAAAAATGTAAAACTGGGATATGAAGCGCCGGTCACTTTAATTGATTGTCAGATCGGTCCTGATGCGGAACTCCGGGGAGGATACTTTGCCCATTCCGTTTTTCTGAATAAAGCGACAATGGGCAGCAACGCGCAGGTTCGATCGGGATGTCTTCTGGAAGAGGAAGCCGGCGGAAACCATTGTGTCGGTTTGAAACAAACAATACTTTTCCCTTTTGTCCAGTTAGGCAGTCTGGTTAATTTCTGCGATTGCCTGATGGCCGGAGGAACCAGCAGAAGAAATCACTCCGAAGTGGGCAGTTCCTATATTCATTTCAATTATACCCCTCAGCAGGACAAAGCAACAGCCTCTTTAATCGGCGATGTTCCCCGCGGCGTAATGTTGCGCGAACAGCCGATTTTTCTGGGCGGCCAGGGTGGAATTGTGGGGCCGGTACAGATCGATTACGGGACGGTAATTCCCGCGGGTATTATTTGCCGCCGGGATTTCAAATCCGAAGGAATGCTGTGGCTGCCATCGTCTGCACACGATAAGAAGAAGGAATTTCCTGCCGGTACCGGCGGCGATATCAGCCGCAAAGTTAATAATAATATAGCCTACGTGGCCAATTTACTGGCGCTAAGGCAATGGTATCGCTACGTGCGCCGCGAGTTTTTTATCAGGGAAGAGCACGGCGATGCCCTGTATGCCGGAGCCTGCAATATTCTGGACGAAGGTATTGCCGAAAGAATCAGACAACTGCGCCTGTTTGCGCAAAACATGGAAAAAACTCTTGCCGTCGTTACAAAAAAAATGAAGAAAATATATCCGGATAGTGTTTCTGGCACCCAAAAACAGTTTTTGCAGGATTGGCCGCAAATGGAAGCTTATCTTTCCGGCAACGGTGTAGAAAAAATCGGAATGAAGAAAAGAGAGGCATTCGTAAAAATAATGCAGAACCTGTGCAACAGGGGCAACTCCTATTTGGAAGCGATACAGTTGTTGACGCCCGAGCAAGTTCAAAGGGGCACCGGCTGGTTGAAAGATATCACCGAAAACATTATCACTGAGTGTATAAAAAATTCTCACACTCATAGGCAGAAAGAAAAATCACGGGTATGAACCCAAAAGAAAGCTTTGGAAACAGATTCGAAAGCTCGCTGCGGTGTGTTAGACCCTCCGCTTCGCGGGATTGTTCAACTTACCAATTCCGCTGCGCCTATAGTGACCGCGTGGTGCCCCTATAGTGACCTTTAGGTTATTCAGGGTATTCAGGTTATTCGCTTTCGGAATAGGAGTTTCACAATAATGTTTATGACGCGAATGTTCAATATGATCACGAAAGTTTTCCGTTTTCTGGCGGCAGTTCAAATATTTGTCTGCAAACACCCGTCCAGTGTTCCCTCTCCCGCGATAATTTTATTTCCGATTATGATTTCCCAACTTAACTGCGGCTTTGCCGGATTAATGACTTTCCGTTTTGATAAAAAATCGGGATCATTGGACACCGACCTTGCCTTGGCGAAGTTGTGGAAAAAAGTAAAAAATTCCAGTCTGAAGAATGTTTTGAGCGGAAAAATCGATGCGCAGGAATACTTGTACAGCGTTTCAACGCTAGGTTCCATGGAAAAAATCGCATTGGAGCTGAAAGAAGAAAGCAGGCAGGTAAGTATTTTTTTCGAGGCCGGAAGCTCCAAAGAACTTTTCAGTTTGACTGAAAAAATGAATTTATTTTTGGAGGAAGAAGAAAAAATTCTGGAAAACAATGCGGCGAAATTTTCTTCCGCCGATTTGGAAATCATCAACAGCAGAATTATTCTGTTCAAAGATATTTTGTGGAGTCTGGAAAAAGATATTCTGGATAATTTCGCGAAAATCGTTGATCTTTCCGGCGCTAAAAAACCAACTGCTATCAACCGGGCGGCTTTCAAGAAATACAGGCAGATTAATCTGCTGCTCAATGCGCTGAATCGTCTGGAAGTCCGCGGCAGAGACTCAGCCGGATTACAGATTGTCTTTTCCTTAAAAAAAGAAAAGGACATGGAACGCGTATTGTCCGGTCTGAGAGGGAAAGATTTATACGAAGAGTATTTAAAGCGCGCCATACAGGGAGATCTTCTCAACGGTTCGATTTGTGTCTCCGGTCCTGCGCCTGGCGGCAAAAATAAAACGACAGTAACCTTTACCTATAAAACATTTTCCATAGTCGGTGAACTGGAGCGCAACGCCAACGATTTAAAACAGACCATAAAGACAGATAAAATTTTTCAATATTTCGCCCGGCTGGATACAACCTGCGAAACAGCGCTTCTTCATACCCGCTGGGCCTCAGTCGGTTCCATAACGGAAGAGAATTGTCATCCGGTCAATAATTATAAACCTGACCGGAGAAACCCGCTCTTTCCTTTTTATGCGGAATCCACGGCGAACATCAATGCTATTTTAAACGGCGATATTGATAATTATCCGGCGCTATACAACGCCCAGGAACTGGACAAAGAACCGATTGACGCGAAAGTTACAACCGACACAAAAATTATTCCCCTGCAGATTGAAAAACATCTCAAGGACGGCCGGAATCTCGCGGAATCTTTCCGCCTGGCCGTGAATGACTTTGCCGGATCACACGCCATAGCCATGACCAGTGATCTGGAGCCGGGCAAATTTTTCCTGGCGCTCAGGGGCAGCGGCCAGTCTATCTACGTCGGCATCGGTTCCGACCAGTACATGTTTTCTTCGGAGCTCTATGGACTGGTGGAAGTAATGCCCTATTTCATAAAAATGAACGGAGAGAGCAGCGGCGACAACGCGGCCATGGGACAAATTTTTGTTCTGGATCAAAATTCATCCGGAGGACTGGCGGGAATCAAAGCCTGTTCTTATGACGGCGCCGAAATTATCCTGAAAGACAGTTCTCTGCAAAAAGCTGAAATTACGACACGAGACATTGATCGCGGCGATTATCCTCACTTCTTTCTCAAGGAAATTTCCGAATCGGCGGCTTCCATCAAAAAAACTCTACGGGGCAAATACCGCATCACGACCAGAAAAGATTCTTCGCAGCGGGTCATTTTCAATCTGGGAACGAATATCTTCCCTGCTGCTGTTAAAACAGGTCTGAAGCAGGGCAAGATAAAAAATATCATCGTTATCGGACATGGCACGGCGGCGGTTGCCGGAGTGGCGGTTGCCGACGCGCTGGC
>Ga0182019_10000740_pt1 | contig 16196 bp, 13 predicted proteins | sample 812E2MmetaG_FD_120483 | JGI IMG/M metagenome (GOLD analysis project Ga0182019, IMG submission 120483) | Permafrost microbial communities from Stordalen Mire, Sweden - 812E2M metaG | ecosystem: Environmental > Terrestrial > Soil > Wetlands > Permafrost | place: Sweden: Stordalen | collected...
GCTGGTTTCCAGGTTACCTTGTGAAGGACATCCATGGCCTGCAGGATCTTGTCCGAACTTCCCTTCAACTGCTTGGACACCTGCACCAGCCCCCCGATGCCCCGTTGCACGGTATCCACGGCCAGGGAGATGCTGCGGCTTCCCTGGGCCTGCTCGTCGAGCGAACGCAGGATCTGCTTGGCGGAATCCTCCACGTGCAGGGCCTTGGAGGTCACCTGGTGGGTGGAGGCGGAGAGCTGTTCGGAGAACTGGACCATGTCCTGGATCATGGCGGTGATCCGCTCGATGGCCTGGGTCACCTGGGAGGAATTGAGGGCCTGCTCCTCCGTGGACCTGGCGATCTCATCGCTGGAATTCGAGGAACGCTCGATGAATTTGAAGACGGTGTCGAACGCGTCGCGGGCCTCCGCCGTCTGCGCCACCGTACCCTCCATTCGGCGCGCTCCCTCGAAAATCGCCCCGATGGCGCCTTCGACCCCCTTCTGCACTTTTCCGATGATGGCCCCGATCTCACCGGTGGAGACGGCGGTGCGCTCCGAAAGATCGCGGATTTCGTCGGCCACCACCATGAAGCCGCGCCCCTTTTCGCGGGCCTGCGCTGCGATGATGGCGGCGTTCAAGGCCAGGAGGTTGGTCTGGCTGGTGATCTGCTCGATGACGTGGACGATGTCGCCGATCTCGCGCGATGAGGCGCCCAGTTCGCGGACGACGCCGAGCGCCTCCTGCATCGTGCGCTGCATGTCCTGAACGGACTCGGTGGCCGCCTGGACCGCCTCCCGGCCCTTGCGGGCGGCGCCGAGGGTTTCATGCCCCAGCTTCGATGTGGTCTTGGCGCGCTTCTCCACCTCCTCGATGGAGGCGTTCATCTGCGTCATGGAGGCCGAGGTTTCAAGGGTGAAGGAGGAGATTTCCTCCAGGTGGGTCTCCACTTTTTTAAACGACGTCTCCACATCGGCGACGACGGCGCTGGATTCCTTCACAAAATCATACAGGCCGCGGGCAAAGGAGGAGGATTCCTCCACGGAGGCCGACATCTGCAGAATGGACGACGCGGTGTCCTCCGACGCCCGAGAGAGGCGTTCGATGGAGTCATGGATCATGGAAATGGAGCCATGGATCTCCTCCAGGATCGCGCCGGTGGTTTCGGAGGAGGCGAGCTGTTCCGTGGAGGAGTCCAGCAGGCCCTGTCCGATCCGCAGGATGCCGCGCGAGGCCTTGTTGATCTCCACCGAAAGATGGAGAAAATACTGGATGATCCGGTGGAGGATCTGGGCCAGGAAGGTGATGGAGAGGGAAACCTCCGCCGACTGCGTGGCGGACAGGAGCTCCACCTGCGACAGGCGCAGATCCCCTTCGGCCATCCGGTGAAAGGCGTCATTCGTTCCGCGGCTGCCGCGCCGCACCGCCTGCCGGTGGAGGATCCCCAGGCCCAGGCCCAGCGCCGCGATCAGGACCCCACCCATGAAAAGAAGGAGGGCGCGCGTCCCCCCGTCCATCGGGACGACGAACAGGGAAACCGCATAAAGAAGGAGCGCAATGAAGGTAAGGAACGCGGATATCATACTGTAATTAATTATGGTAGCATAATGGACGTGAAACTGAAAGCCCTCCGCGAAGAGGCGCTTCCCCTCATCGAAAACCGGCTCGCGGCGCTGGTGCATCCGGAGCAGGAGGAGCCCCCCGGATTGACGGAGGCCGTCCGCTATGCCCTGTTCAACGGCGGCAAGCGTGTGCGCCCCCTGTTGACCCTCCTTTCGGGCCGCGCCTTCGGCGCAAGACTGGAGGCGTGTCTGGACGCCGCCTGCGCCGTGGAAATGGTGCATGCCTCCTCCCTGATTTTGGATGATCTGCCCTGCATGGATGACTCCCCCCTGCGCCGCGGCAAGCCCTCCCTCCACAAAGCCTTTGGGGAGGATGTGGCCATATTAGCCGCTTACGCGCTGCTGAGCCGCGCTTTTCAGACCGTCTCCGGCGGCGCGGCCCGTCTTCCCCAGGAACGGTATCCCGCCGAATCCCATGTCAAGACCCTCTCGCAGGCCATCGGCAGCGGAGGATTGGTGGGGGGACAATACCTGGACCTGCATCCGCCCGTAATCATGGATTTCGCGGCCCTCGAATACATTCACAGCCATAAGACCGGCGCCCTCTTTACCGCCGGGGCCCGCCTTGGCGCCATGGCGGCCCAGGCCAGGCCCGCCGAATTGGAGGCCGTCACACGCTACGCCAAAAACCTGGGGCTGGCCTTCCAGATCACGGATGACCTTCTGGATGTGCGCGGAACCCAGGAGTCCTTAGGCAAACCCACCGGGCTGGACGCCCGCAAAACAACCTTTGTCACGTTGATCGGGGAGGCCGGCTGCCGCAAGGCACTTGACGAACTCACCTCCGCCGCGCTGGACAGTCTGGAGCCCCTCAAGGGCCGCGGCGTGCTGCTGGAGGAGTTTGCACGGTATGTGGGGGGACGGACGGCGTGAAGCGCGCTTCGTGGATCAGCGCGCGCGGGAACGCGGGAATGCCGGAATGCGGGAATGCCGGACATTCAGAAACATTGGGCTGTGACCACCTTCCGCATTCATCTCACTTCCATCCTCCGGCCTTAAGCCTTCCCGCTTTCTTGCTTTCCTGCCTTTTCGCCTTCCGGCCGTCCCGCCTTCCCGCGGGTGTGAGGTAGCGGAGAAATGCCCTCTGATTGGAATTCCTTCCGCAAGGAACTCGAGGAAAAGGGCTACCTCCAGCCGCAAAAAGGGGGCTTCTTTTTCCGGTGGAGCTTGAAGTCCCTCACGCCGGGGGGATCGCTGATCCGCCTGGCCCTCTGGACCTCCCTCATGACGGCCGGCGCACTCTCTCTCATGCTTGCGGCGCTGTTTTTAATCACCCAGCATGTCTTTCTGCCGCAGATCATCGTCTACTATTTTCCATTGCTGGTCCTCGCTTCCTTTGTTGTGTTCGCCCTGTTGACGGTCGTTCTGCGCCTCCATCCCTTCCGCACCCCAACGCGGGCCGCGGCCGCGTTCGCGTTTCTGGCGGCCGCGGGAGGGGCGTGGGCGCTGATTTCCCCGTTCCACTTCTACCTGCCCGCCAAGGCCCAGCCGTTTCTTCTGGGCGCTGAAACCATCCTCCTGGCCCTGCTTCTTTTTCCGCCCTTGCGGGCCCTGGCATTCATTTCATTCAGGGAACCCAATCTATTGCGGTACCGCCTGGGCGGATGGATCGCCCTTGGGTTCGGGCTCGTCCTGGGCGCCGCCGGTCTTTTATTTTTTCTTCCAAATCACGCCGCGGATGAGGGGGGCCGGTTTCCCCTTTCGCCGTTGGAAAAACCCTTGGCCGTTTTCGCCGTGGACGCGCTGGAAGCCAAATCCATACCGGGAGATTTTCCCGTTCTCAACGAAATCCTGGCGAATGGCGGACTCATTGATTTCCGCGTGGATGGCCGACCCAGCCCGCCGGTATTCTGGACGCAGGCGGCCACGGGATTCCCTCCCGAGGTCAATGGCATCGTCTCCCTGCAGGCCTATCATCTGCCCTTCATCGCACGCGCACTCTATCCCCTCCCCATGGCCGGACTTTTTTCCACCCTCGGCATCGCAAGAGAAAGTCTGGCCTCCACGGCCGAGCGGAAAAAGCCCGCATTCTGGGAACTGGCCTCCTGGGCGGGAAGGCCCTCCGCCTGCGTCAACTGGTGGTCCTCCTGGTCGCCCAAGGATCCCGGCGTGGAGGTGGTGTCGAACCTTTTCCTGATTCAGAAACTGCGCGGCCTGACGGGTACCCAATGCCAACCCGCCGAACTTTGCCGCATCGAATATTCGGGCAACCCGACCGGAGCGGAAGGCGCCCGATGGGATGAACTCACGTGGGAAGCCGTCGCGAAGACGGGACAAAGGAAGGCACTGGCCACGGCTTACTTTCCGGGGCTTGATGTTTCCCTTTTCCAGGCCCGCGCCCTCACACTTGCGCAAGGCTTGGATTTATCCAAAGACCTGACGCCGAGCTTGACCGCGATTGAATCCGCGCTGGCCGATTTCAAGGCCAGGGGATATCGGATCCTGCTCATTTCATTTTCGGGACGACAGGAGAAGCCGTGGGCCTGGGCGGCGTTCTTTCCCGTGGAGAAGGCGTCGGGGGCGGCCGGCGGCGCCACGGCCCTCGACCTGTTGCCCACCATTCTTCACACCCTCGAAATGCCCGCGGCGCGGGATCTCCCCGGCCGCGTCCTTCCCACCCCCTGGATCAGCTCCAATGAGCAGGTCATTCCCGGCTATCCCGGACTTTCCGCGGCGCGCACGGCCGCGGGGAGGACACCGATTGAGGAGCTGAGATCGTTGGGATATCTTCAGTAACAGCATCCGCGGAGACCGCATTGTTCCTGCTATAATGCCGGCCATGAGCCGGAAGAAGCAGCGGAACCGCGTGCCGAAATCCGTTGTCCCTCCGCGAACTTCGTTGATGCTGCTGGATCAGGGCGCTCCCCTTTCCCCTTTCCACCGGGCCGTGCTCATGCTTATGTTCCTTCTGCTGGTCATGCTGGGAACACGGCAGGTGGGAAGCCTCGATGCGGGGTTCCACTTGAAGGCGGGGGCTTCCATTCTGTCGGATCACGGCTGGCCGCGCTTCGATTCATTCACGTACACGCTCAACACCCATCCCTATACGGACACCTCCTGGGGCTACCAGGTGCTCCTGGCCCTGGCCTATACCCTCGGCGGAGCGCCGGGAATGGTGGTGTTCCATCTGCTGATCCTGATCGGGATCTTTGTTCTGCTATATAAAACGGCGCGGCTGATTCCCGTGGATCCCTCGACATTGGTGATCCTGCTGGGGGCCGGGATCCTTGCGTGCGAGATGCGCTATGATGTCCGCCCTGAACTCCTGAGTTATCTGTTTCTCGCCGCCCTGCTGCATCTTCTTCACCGGCACGCCCTGGGCATCAAAACCCGCCTCTGGCTGCTGCCCGTGCTGATGGGGCTGTGGGCCAATGCGCATGCCTTGTTCGTGCTGGGATGGGTTGCGCTGGCCTGCGTGATCGCGGGGTTGTGGATCAGGGACCGCGGGCCGGACAAGCCGCTGCTGTTGTGGTCCGGGGCCGCCTTCGTGGCGCCGCTGGTGAACCCGTACGGTCTTCAGGGCGTCCTTTTCCCCTTCACCCTGTTAACGCGTTTCAGGCCGGGAAACGCCTTCTACGAAACGATCAGCGAGTTTGCCTCGCCCTTTGCCCTCCGGCTTTCCGAGGTGTTCGGTCCCTTCTATTCCCACTGGCCGATCTGGACGTTCCGCCTGCTGGCGGCGCTGCTGGCGCCCGCCCTGATCCTGCTGGTGAAACAGCGCAGGATTTGGGCGGTCCTGCCCTGCCTGGCCTTCCTTCCGCTCGAAATCCGGATGATCCGCAATATGCCGCTGCTGGTCATCACCGCGCTGCCGGTGATGACCAGGAGCCTGCCCCTTTCGGGGATGTGGCGCCTCCTGCGGATGAGCGGGCGCACCGCGCGCATCTGGCGGAACATCATGCTGACGGCGGCGGGTGCGCTGGCCGTGGCGCTGGGAATCCGCGTGGCGACGGGAGCTTATTACATCACGTCACGGTGCGCGGATCGCTTCGGCTGGAGTTGGAACCGCCTGGAGGTTCCCGTGGACGCGGCCGAGTACATCCGGCGCTCGGCCCCCCCGGGACCGATGCTCAACCATCTCAATTACGGGGGTTACCTCATGTGGGCCGCGCAGCGGAAGGTCTTCATTGACGGACGGCTCGAGGTGGCGGGGGAGGATTTTTATAGAAGCTATCTGTCCCTGTTCTCGTCCCCGGATATACTGGATCGCGCCGCCGGCCAATACGGGTTTCAATGGATCATCATTCCCTACACGCAGGAGCCCTCCCTTCTGGTCCAGCTCTCCGCGGATCCCCGCTGGCGTCTGGCCCATGTGGATGTCCTGGCCGCCGTTTTTGTCCGCGCGGGCCCCCAGGCGGCGCCGTGCGTGGATACGGCGTCCGTGGAGAGGGAGGCCCCGCCCGCGGCATCCCTGAGCGGACTTCCCGGTCTCGGCGGACCACGTCGCGCGGGACCGCTCCGGCGCTGGCTGTCGGGCCTCATCTCGGTTCAACGGTATCCGCAGGAGGCGTACAGTCTGGGCGTCTTCCATTTTTACCGGAATGAATTTTCCAGGGCCGAGGCGTGGTTCCGCGCGGCCCTGGAGGAGGGCGGCGAAAGCTACCATGAGGTCTATATGAATCTGGGCTCATGCCTGCTGCGCCAGCATCGCTACGATGAGGCCGCCGCATGCTATGAAGTGGTTCTCCAGGACGATCCCGAAAACCGGACCGCGCACGACTATCTGGCGGCCATCGCGCGGCTGCGCGCGGCGGGGGGATAAGGGGTTCAGGTTTCACTCAATCAGTTTCGAGTCTCGGGTCTAAAGTCCCGAGTTCCCACCCGCCGCTAAATGCAGATGCGTAAATAGTAAATGGTGAAGAGCAAATGGTCCCGCCCGCCCACAAATTCAGCTTCGAGTTGCGGGTTTCGAGTTTCCGGCCAACCGGTTCAAAGTTTAAAGTTAAGAAAAGGAATGTTCGGAATTGAGAGCTCGGAGCGGGAAAAAGAATAGATTGGACATCTTATAGGTATTTCTGTATTTCATCTACCCCAATTACCAATTCCCCGAAAACAGATTTCATCCCATCAGAAAAAAGGCCATAGGGGATTATGAGGTCTTTGGGCATTTCCCATTTACCGAGGTCACCAAAATGCAGTTTCGCAAAAACAATCTCATCTTCAGGATATATTGCCAAATTGCCATTTGCTAAATATTTTCTAACCCACGGAGAAGATGACCTGACTCTTGTAAATTCGCCTCCACTGTCATTTGAGGTACCCAAATCTTCTAAATCATAATTTATCGGCTTCTTAATACATACACAAGCTAATTTGGCCGTGCCCTTTCCAAAATTTTTCAAAACAATATCAACGTCAAATGGATATCTTGTTCGATCGGGAAAATTAGAAGAAGAAACATTTTGCAATATACCATAGACCCTTAGAATGGGCTGCGCTCTTCTCCCAAACATATCGGCTATTTGATAATGCTCTGCCTTTTTGAAGGAATCTTCTTGCCTAATATAATACCTATGCAAATTCTTTGCCTTCGCCATATGCGGCACTTCATCGCTTTGTGGAATATGCATAATAAGAAAACCCTCATCTGAGGTGCTATTCTCTATAATATCAATTTGGACAGCGTCCACCGCTGGCGAAACCAATTCTTTCAGCAGGCTATGCACCTTGTTATTAAATATGGAAATGCTGCTGATTGGCCTGAGTTCTTCGGCGGCATCAATTTCTTTGACTTTTGAAGCCTTTATGCCCCATATCACAACCCCACCATCAGAATTTGCAAATCCGCTAAATGCCTTTGCAAGATTTTCTTTATCATAGTCATTTAAATCCCGTTCTGATGGCCTTGATTTTTCCTTGAAATCTAAATGGAGATCCTCTTCTTTTCGAATACGACAAAATTCCTCAAGCAAAGGAAGGCCCTCCGCAATTATTTCCTTGAATAAATCTTCTGACGAACTCATTTCCCCTCCATAGTAATTTAATATTTTTCATATCATACAATAAGCGATTCGACTCAAAAAGATCGGACGAAAATATCTCGATTATCTTATTATGTTTACTTGTTCCATTTTCTTGAACCTTCCACATTCATTTCCGATCTTAGAAATCTCAACTCTGAACTCTGAATTTCGCTATTCACCTTTCCCAAGGCCTTTTTCAATGAAATGCCCGCGGCTTCGGCCAATTTCCTGACGACATCAAATTCGGGCGTGGATTGGACGAGTTTGCCCAGATAATACGAGCACTTGACCGGGACCTTGCCGAGGGAGGTTTCGACTTCCACAATTTTTCGTTCCAGGGTCATGCGGCCGACACTCTGGTAGCGCAGGCCGATGGTGGGGCTTTCGCGGAAAAACGCAGCGGCGAGGGCGTCCAGTTTTTCCGCTGGGCACAGGGCCTCCACCACGATGCCGGGGCGGTTCTTCTTCATCACCACCGTTTGAATAGTCACATCCAGCGAGCCGGCTTCGAAGAGTTTTCCCATCAGATGCGCGGCCAACTGCCCCGTGATGTCGTCCATGGTGGCTTTGACTTCATAGACGGATTCGGATTCCGGTTTGCCTCCCAGAAGGACGCGCAGGGCGTTGGGGGCGTGCACGCCCTTCCGCCGGCCGAAGCCGATGCCGATTTCTTCCAGCACCATGGGCGGGGCCTGGGATATGCTCTTCGCGAAGAAGGATGCCAGCACCGCACCCGTGGGCGTGGTGGCTTCCGCCGTCTCGGGCCCTGTGAAAACAATCATTCCTTCGAGCAGGCGGGCCGTGGCGGGGGCGGGCACGGGCAGGACGCCGTGGCGGCAGGTCACGGTCCCCGACCCTGTGGGGATGGGACCGCACGACCAGGAAGCGATCCCCAGGTCCTCCATGACCAGCACCGCTCCCGCCAGATCCAGGAAGGTGTCGAGGGCGGCCAGCTCGTGCAAGTGCGCCCGCTCCACGGCAACGCCGTGGATGGAAGCTTCCACCTCATAGATCCGCCGATACAGGCCGAGGATCTTTTCTTTGGCATCGTCCGAAAACGGCGCGCGGGTGATAATGGCCTCGATTTCGGAAAGGGTCTCCGCCAGGGGCTCGTCGTAAAGCGGATCGGCGACCAGGCGTTTTCCGGAAAGGACGCCCTCGCCCACCGTCTCAAAGCGCAACGGAAGTTCACGCCCGAGGGCGGCGCTTAGCCGCGCGGCCACGGATTCCGGTGAAGCCCCCGCATCCACGAGGGCCGACAACAGCATGTCCCCGGCGACGCCGCCAAGGGGGTCAATATGCAAGTGTCTCATAAGCGTCTTTTCTCCGCAAAGGAATACCACCCCTCCGATCCCACCACGATGTGGTCGGCCACCGGGAGCTGAAGGCGCTGGCCCAGCTCCTTCATCCGGTGCGTGAACTCCTCATCCTCCGGCGATGGGGTGGGCTCCCCTGAGGGGTGCGTGTGGAAGATGATGAGCTTGGCCGCGCGGCTCACGAGGGCGGGCCCGAAGAGCTCGCGGGGCTCCACGGCGGCGTAGTTGGACGTCCCCCGGTAGGGCGTGTATTCGCGCAGCAGACGGTTCCGGCCGTCCAGCAGAAGAACGCCCAGAATCTCCTGCCGCTCATGGGCGTAACGGCTGATGAGGTACTCCCCCGCGGCCTTTTGATTATTGAGCAGGCGTTTGTTCGGACGTTCGGCGACCTTGAGGCGCCGGGCCAGTTCCACCGCCGCTGCGAGAAGGCTGGCGCGGGCCGGGCCCATTCCGTGGACCTTTAAAAAATCCTCGTACGTCCCCTCCAGCAGGACATTCTCCGGCACTTCATCCAGAATATCCATCGCCAGTTCCAGCGCTGAATGGCCTTTTATCCCGGTCCGAAGAAGAATCGCCAGTAACTCCGGCGTGGAGAGGGCGCCCGCGCCGCTTTTCTGCAGGCGCTCCCGGGGGCGCTCGCACTCGGGGAGATCCTTGATCTTCATAAAGGCCGGAAGGCCGGAAGGCCGGAAAGCCGGAAAGCAAGGGTCAGGGACCATTCCGGATTATCTTTCATGGAACACCTCCAACGATAGCGCACTCCAATTCCGGGGGCGCTTTGAAGCGCTTTCCCAGCCGGAAGGAATGCAGCGAAGTGCGAATTATTTTTCATACAGCAAAGTGCGAAGCGAATTCCACGGCCTTCATTCTGAACGAACGCGTGGCGCGCGGCGTGAGCGGGGTTTCATCCGGGTTGACTTCGATGACGGCGGCGCCTGCCTCCATTGCCGCAGTCGGCAGGGCGGCCGCGGGATACACCAGCGACGACGTACCGATGACGAAGAAAACCTCCGATGAGGCTGCCGCATCGAAGGCGGCGCTCAAGTCATCCGGGTCCAGCGATTCCCCGAACCAGACGATGTGCGGCCGGATCATCCCCCCGCAGGCGCATGTTGGAGGAAGAACGGGGTAGGCCACGGCATCATCTCGTTTGACGTGTCCGCACGTCATGCAGCGCGTGGTCCAGAGATTGCCATGAAGTTCGATGAGCTTTGTGCTTCCGGCCCGGCCGTGAAGTCCGTCCACATTCTGGGTGATGAGGATGAATTCCGGAAATTCGCGCTCCCATCGCGCCAGAAGGACATGCGCGGGATTGGGCGCCACCGAAGCGACGGTGCGCCGGCGCATCAGGTACCACTCCCACACCATGACGGGGTCCCGCACAAAGGCGTCCATGCTGGCGATCTTCTCCGGGCGGACGTTGCGCCACAGCCCCTCCGCGCCGCGGAAGATGGGGACACCGCTTTCGGCTGAAATCCCCGCCCCGGTCAGCACCGCAACGCAGCTCTTATCCTTAAGGAACTGCTGGAGATGATCCATGGGAGAAGTTTAGCATAGAAGATCGGAAGGCTTCGTCATCCTACAAAGAATTGGCGGGCGAACCGATGTGAAAAGAATCCCAGAAGGACGAGGCTGACGGCCCACAGGCTCCAGAAGATCCAGCGCCGGCGGACGAGGTTTCCCGAATGAATCCAGGCGGGAAAGGCCGCCAGCGCATATCGGTTCAAGCTGATCAGCCGCAGAGTAGCCAGGGGATAAAGGACCACGGCGGCGCTGTAAAGACCTTCGCCCCAGCGTTTGCGGAACAAGAGGCTGGCAGCCAGCACCAGTGTCAATTCCAATGCTCCCACTTCCCAAAGCGCCATCCCTGTCGGGTTCGAAAAGGAGGCGCACCAATAATCCCACAAGCGCCCGGGATGGAAAGATGTAAAACGCCCAAAGGCCCCCTGCGCGTGGAGAAACTTCAAGGGATCACCCGTCGTCAATCCCAAATATAGGCACCAGCTTGCCAATCCCGCCAAAGGGCCGAGACAAGCGGCGGCGGCGATTCTCCAGTTGCGGCGGAAGGCGGCGTCGGCGCATAAGAGGACAAGCAGGATCGCATTGACCCGCGTCCATCCCGCCAGAACTCCGACAATAAAAAGCAGCCAGGACCGCCTTCGGTCCAAAGCCCAGGCATAAAGCGCGGCCAGGAACAGGAACAGGGATTCGGTATAGAGCACGACATGGAAAAACGAAAAAGGGAGGGAAAACAGCAGGATCACACCGCGGGCCCCCTCGGGATAGCGCTTGGACAGCAGAACAAATGCCGCCAGCGCCAGCCCAAGGTTCGCGACCGCCCCGGTCCAATCCACGGTGATGGGCAGCTGATTCAGGGTTCGCAGCAAAAGCGGGTAGAGCGGGAAATAGGCGTAGACTGCGGATGGATTCGATCCCCCGCCGTAGCCTTCCCGGGCGATTTTCAAGTACCATTGGCCGTCCCAGTTGGAAAGACAAGCGCCCGGCCCCGGCCGCTTGGCGAGAATCCAATCAAAGGCGGTTCCGGAATGCACAATCCATGCGAGGAGCAGGATCCCCCCGGCCAGAATCCATAAGGCGGACCTGCCAAAGGTCGAAGGATGTTCGAAACGCCTGGAGAGTCCCCACCCAAGGAGGCCGGGACCGAGGATCAGGACAATGGCCAGCAGAGGGATGGCCATCCAGTGGGAGGTGGGGGGCAGGACTGTGAATTCGGAGAAACCAAAACTGGCACGGGCGCCTGCGGGACCCTCTCCAAGGACCTCGATCGTATGTCGTCCCGTGGCGTATCTGGCCGGTTCCACAGGCACCCAGAAGCCTGCAGAATCCGATCCGGGAATCTGGGGGTACTTTTCTTGCACACCCGGAAAATGGATAACCGGGAGACCGGCCCATTGCTCCCGCCCATCGATAAGGACATGCACCATGGGGGGGCCTTGAGGGCTCACGGCCCAGCCCAGGATGGCAAAGGAGGTCTTCCCATCCGGCTTGGGTTCGAGGGAATACCACCCCTTAATGTCTCCACGACCCGGCATAGACGTCAAGAGCACAAGCCACACCGCGAGAAGCGAATTCCCAAACCGCATCCGCTTATTGTACGCCTTTTCATAGGGACATGGGCATGATATGATGAGAGGGATGCGCAGTGTTTTTATGGCGGGACGTTCCCTGCGAGGCCTGATCGGTTGGGGTCTTCTGGCCGCATGGGGCGGCCTTGCCATCATTCCGCCGGCCGTGGAATGGTTGCGCCCCGGCTTCCACTGGCCGGCCTGCGCATCCGACCAGGATAATATCAGCAATTATTTGACCCGGTTTGACGTCCTGAGGAGCCGGATTCCACCCGGAACGGTTCTGGGGTATTGGGGGGACAAGCGGCAGGACCTCCAGACCGTCATGGCCTTTATCCTGGCCCAGTATGCCCTGCCTCCTTCCGCCTTGGTGAAGGATGTCCGCCGGGAATTTGTCCTGGGTAATTTCCTTGACAAGGCCCCCGATGAGGCCGCCCGACGGGACCGGGGGTTGGTCTTGGTCCGGGATTTCGGGAACGGCGTCATGCTGTTTCGAACCAGGACAAAATCATGACCGTGCTTGCTTTTTTGTTTCCCTGGGTCCTCGGCGTCCTTTGGATGAATGTCCTGGAAAAACACGGGGCGTCCCCGCGGCCGGGCCTCGCATGGTCTGCGGGATTCGGGCTGGGAATGGGAGTCGCCGCCTTCCTTTACGGGGTCGGATTTTTCGCAGGGATCCACCACTTGCCGGTTTTCCCGTATCTTGACATGGTGGTGTGCGCACTTACAGGGATCCTCCTGGCCTGGCCGATTAAAAAAACCATGGATCCGTTTCTCCGGACCCAGATTCTCTCCTGCGTCCCATGGCGGTTTTCATGGATAGGCATCGGATACGGCATCCTCCTGGCATTCTCCATTCTTCTTTTTATCGGATACGCCTGCCTGGAACCCCACGGAGGATGGGATGCCTGGGCGATCTGGAACCTGAAAGCCCGCTTCCTGTTCAGGGGAGTGGCCGATGGGAATCAGATGTTCTCGTCGCATATCTCATGGTCGCACCCGGATTATCCCCTCCTGTTGCCCAGTATCATCGCCCGGTGGTGGAATTGGGCGGGGAGGGAAACGATGATCATTCCGGCGGCGGTTTCCGGTGCATTCACTTTTGGGCTTGTATTTCTTTCAAAAGCGGGCCTGACCACCGCGCAGGGGCGAATGGCCGGATATGCCGGGGCGTTCGCATTGCTGGGAACCCTTAATCTCGTACGCCACGGCGCGTATCTCGGCGCCGATATCCCCCTGGCCTTTTTCTTTTTGGCCGCCATCGTGATTCTTGTTCTTCTTGGAGATGAGCCTTTGCAATGGGTTCCGGGATTGGGGACCGCCGGGTTTTTGGCCGGATGTGCCCTGTGGACAAAGAACGAGGGGATGTTGTTCTTCCCGGCCCTCCTGTTGGGCTGGGCCGTCGCATCGTGGAAGATGAAGCGCATGGGAAAAGCCTGGATGGAACTGATGTGGATGGTACTGGGGGCCTCGCCCTTCCTGGCCCTATGGGTCGTCCTCAAGATTCACTGCTCTCCCTCCAATGACCTCCTGGCGAGCCTGTCGCTGCCGCTCATCGCGGATCGTCTCCTGGATCCGACCCGCCATGGGGTCATTCTTCGAACAGCGGTCTGGACGATCGTTAAAATGGGGAGCCCGATCGTGCTCTGTGTCTTCTGGTTTTTCCTGCGGGACAAGAAACGGATCGAGCGGACGCCCGCCCGGACCGCCGGATCCCTGGCGCTCATTTTCATGGCGGCAGGCTATTATGCAGCTTACCTTTTTTCCCCTTACGATCTGGCCTGGCACCTGTCCACATCAGCGGAGCGCCTTCTTCTTCAGATCTGGCCGTCCGCGCTTTTTCTGGCGATTCTCGGGTTGCGGTTCAAACCCTACAAACGCTGAAACGCAGGAAGGTTGAGAAGGCGGTCGGGAAGGGACAGCAGGATCTGCTTGGCCGCCCCGTCGGGGAGAGGCTTCAGGCGGCCCAGGGCGCGTCGGGCATAGGTGCGCGCCATACGGACACTATCGCCCAGCGTCCCATGCTGGGCCACGGCGCGGGCGATGGTGTTTTTGTGGCGGGCGCTGTCGCGGATCCACCGGTCCAGTTCGCGCCGTTCCGGACCCTGGAGCTTCTGGAGCAGCAGAATCACCGGCAGGCTGATCTTGCCCTCTTCCAGGTCGTGCAGCACCGGCTTTCCGGCTTCCTCTTCCAGGGCGACAAAATCCTGGATGTCGTCCATGATCTGGAAAAAGATGCCGAAGTCCATTCCGAAGGCGTGCAGGCGCCGCGCGTCCCGGGGCCGCTCGGCCAGATGGGCCGGGATGCTCGCGGCGGCGGCGAAGAGATAGCCGGTTTTTTTGGCGATGTGGTCCAGATACTCCTCCAGCGTCAGGCGCGGATCGTTCGTCCGGTCGAGGGCCCAGATCTCCCCCTCGGTCATCCGGACGGTGGCCTCCGCCAGCAGTTCCAGGATTGGGATGTTCCCTTCCCGGACGGCCAGGCGGATGGCCTGCGCGTAGAGGTAATCCCCCACCAGGATGGACATGCGGTTCCCGATTTGTTGATGCAGCGTCAGCAGGCCGCGCCGCAGTACGGCCTCGTCAATAACGTCGTCATGGATGAGCGTGGAGGTGTGCAGCGCCTCCACCACGGCGGCGAAGATGAGACGGTCCCTTCGGCGGTGCCCCAGCAGATCGCAAACGAGGAGAAGAAGCAGGGGCCGCAGCCGCTTCCCCCCCGCGTCGGTGATGTAGCGGGACGCGGTGGCCACCACCTTCGGACTATCCTTCAGTTCCCCCAGAAACAGGGCCTCCATCTCGAGGATCTTGTCCTTGAGGGAGGTTTCAAGGCGGTCCAGGCGCCGGGGCGCCCCGCTCACGGCAGGATGCCCTCCGCTCCGCGTTTGAGGTCGGTGAAGACCAGGGCATTGATGCTGCCGTCCTGCTGTTTGACCGACAGGCTCCCGGGCCAGCAGGTCTTGGCGTCCAGGGTCAGGGTGAAGGCCGGGGAGACCGATTCAACCACGAGTTTGCCTTCCTTCATCGTCACCGTCCATCCCGTGCCCTCCGGGATCTTTCCATTGAGCAGGAACAGGAACGGGCCCAGTTCCGCCGAAGTTTCATTCCAGGCCTGGAATTCCCATTTGCCGTTCCCGGTGCGCGAGGAATAGCCCTTGGGCTGGAAGACATAGGACCGCTTTTCCTTGTTGTCATAATCGAAGCGCAATCCCTTCCCCCAGGCGAAGCGCACCATGCCGCCGTCCTTGAGGACATCCCCCGCGGGTGGGGTCAGGGTCTGTGTAAAATGAGCGGTGAAGGCCGGATGGTCGTGGATGGTCTTCGCCACATCCTGAAGCGTCAACGCCGTCAAAAGGAGGAGGGTGATCATTCTTCGAAGGCAACCTCCTGCGTGCCGGATCGAATGATAAAAACTTTCAGGTTATTGGAATTTTTTTCCATGGGGAACAGGAAAAATCCGGCCCCCCGTGTGATGTTCCCCAGGACTTTTCCGCGCATCCGTTCCCCGTCCTTGAACGTGACGAGCACGTTCTTTCCCGCCTTGCCGACGTCGGGATCATCCTCCCTCCAGGATCCGCTCACATGACCTTTCCCCTCCAGATCCTCCACGAAGAAAACGGCTTTCAACTCCTCCACCGGCACCGTGATCACGCCGCGTCCCTCCCCGATCACCTGCACCACCTTGAGGGAATGGGAGAAATACGGCCCGGCAAAATATTTTTCCAGACGACCGTCCTTGAAACGCAACACCACGGGCACCTTGTTCATGGCGAACCCCTTGGATTGAATCGCGGGGCTCCCCGTCGCCCAGGCGGACACGGACGGATGCCGCGCCGCTTCGAAGCCGGGGTCCCCCGGACGCGCCCTGCGGACAGGAAATACCGCGACGGTTCCCCCTTCGGAGGGCAATGACTTCGGATCCTTGACCGGTTTTCGCACGATTCAATGCCGGAAGTGCCGGCACCCCGTGAACACCATGGCCAGGTCCAAGGCATCGGCGGCGCGGATCACCTCGTCGTCCCGGATGCTCCCGCCGGGCTGGATGATGGCGGTGGCGCCGGCGGCCCCGATGGCTTCAATGTTGTCGGCGAAGGGGAAAAAACCGTCGGAGGCCACCACGCTCCCCTTCAGGGGCAGGACGGCTTTGGCGGCGGCGTTGACGGCGGAGTCCACGCGCGAGGTCTGTCCGCAGCCGAGGGCCAGCGTTTGTCCGTTGCGCGCATAGATCAC
>Ga0182019_10000742_pt1 | contig 16189 bp, 12 predicted proteins | sample 812E2MmetaG_FD_120483 | JGI IMG/M metagenome (GOLD analysis project Ga0182019, IMG submission 120483) | Permafrost microbial communities from Stordalen Mire, Sweden - 812E2M metaG | ecosystem: Environmental > Terrestrial > Soil > Wetlands > Permafrost | place: Sweden: Stordalen | collected...
ACAGGTGCCCAACTGCTTCCATTGTTACTGGATAAATAAACTCCTCCTCCCCATGTTCCGGCAAAGATATTATTCCCTTGTATCGTTAGTTGGTAAGAACGGATGCTATCAGTCCATAACCCATTGTTCACGGGTATCCAACTGCTGCCATTGTCAATTAATAAATAAACTCCTCCTCTCCATGTTCCGGCATAGATTTTACTGTCCTGGAACGCCAGTGTAATAACATCAAGTTTTGTTAACCCATTATTTAAAGCTGTCCAACTGTTGCCATTGTTAATTGATAAATAAACTCCTCCACTAGTTCCGGCATAGATATTATTTCCCTGGATGGCAAGTGTATTAACATTTGTGCCATAAGGTATCCCATTGTTAACAGCTGTCCACTTCAGTGTATCTGAACTTTTTTTACATCCTAAAAAAGAAATGAAAAAAAGCGTACATAAAATTATGTGTTTCATGTCCTAATAGTTTAGATATGCGTAATATAAAGCATTAAGTAAATAGCGAATAACAAAATATAATTTCAATTACGATTTCATTATCTGATTAGTTTGTTGAAGGTAAATTTAAAATTAATTATATATAGGCTAAATTTTATTAATTGGCTATGTCACGATTGATATTGAGAAGTTCTTTAGTCCCGGGATGAGTTTCCGGTGACACCTAACGGCCCGGCGGTTTAATGAGTTGCCGTCCGTGTCAGGGTTGGCATACGTTTTTGCAAAGTCCCGGTAAGTGGGCAGAATATTTTTGTCACGATGAAACTGTCCAGATGGCATGGTCCCGGTAAGTGGGCAGGATTTGTCATGTCACGATAAAGCTGTCTAGGTGGCGTTGCAAAAACCATGACAACTCGAGCGTCGGCTTGCAACCCTATTGACTCTGTCTTGGCAGCAGGAACAGTCCGGGTACAACAAAATTTAATAAGTTGAATTGATTTTACTCGCATAGACTTTGGGGCCAATTACGAAGCTGTCTGGGCTGCCGAAGGCAATTAATTAAACCGTCCGAGTTAGGTGTTGGGTTTTTAAATCGTCAGGGTATAAGTTGTCTCGTTAAAAACAGATTGACTTAATATTACCTATTCAATAAGTTAGTTGAGTTTTATTAGTACCATCAAAGTTAATTTTCCAGAGAACTTCTTTAGTCCTGTCGCTATTAGCATTGCTGTAGATAATATAATCCGAATTGGGTGACCAAGATGGAAATTGTCCGTAATCAAGCGTTTTTAGTTTCGTACCATTGGCATTCATGACCATAATTTGCATATTCCTACTCCAAGTAATCAAATTCCCATTATTTGACAGTGTTGGATTTCGATCATCCAGGTTATCATTTATGATTCGCGAATCATTAATTCCCAGAGTATCCATAATGAAAATTTCACCACCTGTCCATTCATGTGAAACTTTTTCATAGATTATTTTACTCATATCCGGAACCCATTGGGCAGAAAATCCAGAGAACTTAGTTTGGTCAAATAACTGTCTTACAAATTTAAACTGCGGGTCAGAAATAAAAACGCCTCCACCGTTGACATACGGTGAATTCATGAGAATCATTTTCCCATTTTTTGACCAATCTGGGTAGAATAAAGGAACATCATTTATTCCTTGACATGTTCGAATACTATCTCCATCAATTTTTATGATCTCTATTGTTCCGTTAGAACTAAAGGTCAGCCATTGTCCATCTGGAGACCAATGTGGAGTCCAATGTTCACCCGAAAACAATAGTCTTTTATTTGTACCATCCATTTTCATCACATAAAGGCCTGTAGGATTTTCTGCAGGTTCTGGATACTCAAGACTTTTATGGTAGTATGCTATCAAGTTACCATCAGGTGAAACTGAAGGGTATTTATCTGAACTGATAGAAATATACAATTCATAATCAGCCGGATTGATTGAATCATCTTTAATTTTGCACGAATGTGTCAATAAAACGATGGAAAAGAGAACAATGCTATTCTTAATTAAAGACTTTACTGAGTTAATCCTATTCATAGAAATTTGAGTTTAGAATCTTAATGAGATTATGCCAATTTAGATGATATTTTTTACTATTCAGATAATCAACGGAATGCTGGAACCTGACACCTAACGGCCCGGCGGTTTGGTTCGTTGCCACTGCGTCGCGGCGTAAATGGTTTTTGCTTTTCCGTCTAGATGAGCAGGAGTTGTCTTGTCAAGATTTAATTGTCTAAGTTGAGTAGCAAAAACCATTGGAGCTTGCGCATCAGCCGGCCACCCTATTGACCTTGTCTCGGATGCAGGTATAGTCCAGGTGCCCAAAGTTTAATAAGTGGCATAAATCTGTTCTCAAAGACTTTCTCATGTATTATGGAGTTGTCCGGGTGGCCGAAGGCAATGAACTAAACCGTCCGAGTTAGGTGTTGCCTTTTTAAATTTGTCTCGGTACCAGAAAATTGTCTCGTTAAACTTACAATTACGTTACGAATTTGTCTCGATTATAACGATTATTCTTAGGATTAAGTCCAGCTAGATAACTGCAAATTTGTTATCTATTTTCGCAAGTTTAGCAACAGATATCTTGTGAATACACCCTTGTGCCAAACAGAATAAATGCAATAATAATGAATAAAATTTTTAAATAAAATTTCAAACGTTTTGACAGGTTCTGGGTTAAATGTTTCATAGAATGGATAAATTTTTTATTTTACAGATGTATTCTATATATTGTTTGTGAACCGAACACTTATTTTATGATCTAATGGAATTGCACTTAAAAGTAAATTTATATCATCAATAATTATTGGTTATATAAACACCATAACTCGTTCCGGCATAAATAATATTCCCTTGTATTGCTAATCCCCAGACTTCGATATCGTCAGGCAGCCCTCCATTTATTGCAGTCCAATTATTCCCAATATCACTTGATAAATACACTCCATTTTTCCGAGTTCCAGCATAAATGTTATTCCCAAGTATCGCTATGGTGTTGACATAAGGATTGGTCGGTAAACCATTATCTCTTAAGGATGCCCAACTACTCCCATTATCATTTGATAAATACATATCTCCAGCCTCAAGAATATAGATATAATTACCTTGGAATACTATTTTGTTAACATCCGAAGACAATGGCAACCCATTATTAATAGCAGTCCAATTGCTTCCATTATTACTTGAGAAATATATTCCTCCTCCATCAGTACCTGCATAGATATTATTTCCCTGACAAGCTATTGAGCTTATATTGTAGTTATTTAGCCCATTATTCACGGCTTTCCAGGTTTTGCCGGTATCACTTGATAAATAAATCCCTTTCCCCCACATACCTGCATAGATATTGTTTTCCTGGATGGCTAATGCCCAAACACTGGCATCAGGCAACCCATTGTTCGCTGCATTCCATGTTTTGCCATAATCACTCGAAAGATAAACCCCATTGCTGTCCAAACCGATATAGATATTATTCCCCTGTATGGCGATAGTGTTGACCCTAATATCGTCAGGCACGCCGTTATTTACTGCTGTCCAACTGTTACCTGGGTTACTTAACAAATAAACCCCTCTTTCAAAAGTATTGCCACTTTCTGTATGTGCCATGATGCTTATATAAACATTATTCACTTGGGTCGCAATGACATAAACGAAATCTGAATTCCAAGTGCCATTCATGTTGTTAGGTATTCCATTATTCATGGAAGACCAATGTAGAATACCTGATTCATCATTTTTTTTACATCCTAAAATAGAAATGAAAAAAAACATATAAATAAAAATTTGTTTCATCTGTTTATATTTTTATTGTTTTTCTATGGCCACTTGGAACATCCATATAAATATGCCCTCGTGTGTAGAAAGTTTTTATTCATAGATGTTTCATGTTTTAATTGTTTAGAGATGCGTAGTGTGGGGTATTGAGTAAATAAAAAAATATATACTATATCGTCAATAGTTACTGGTTACATAAACACCTTCATCCGTTCCAGCATAGATAGTATTCCCTTGTATTACTATTGTGTTGACTCCAAGATTAGCAGGTAGCCCATCGTTTATTGCCGTCCAATTACTCCCATTATTATTTGATAAATACATTCCACTTCCCCCGGTACCCGCATAGATATTATTTCCTTGCACAGCTATAGTATTGACATTATAATTGGGAGGATACTTATTGTCAGAAACCCCCTTGTTTATGTCAGATAAACCATTATTTATGGATGTCCAATTATTTCCATTATCACTGGATAAATAAATATTTCCATTCACCACGATATAAATATTATTCCCTTGTACTGCTATTGTGTAGACTCCATTATTGGCAGGTAGCCCATCATTTATTGCAGTCCAATTGCTTCCACTGTTACTTGAAAAATACAATCCTCCTCCATCAGTACCTGCATAAATATTATTCCCCTGACAAGCTATTGAGCTTATATTGTAGCTATTTAACCCATTATTCACGGCTTTCCAGGTTTTGCCGGTATCACTTGATAAATAAATCCCTTTCCCCCACATACCTGCATAGATATTGTTTTCCTGGATGGCTAATACCCAAACACTGGTGTCAGGTAACCCATTATTCACGGCTTTCCAATTACGACCATTATCGATCGATAAATTAACTCCTTTGCTCTCCATGCCGACATAGACATTATTCCCCTGAACGGCTATTGTGTTGACTCTAATATCGTGAGGCAGGCCGTTATTCACTGCTCTCCAACTTTTACCATGGTTACTTGATAAATATACTCCTATTTCAAAAGTAGCACCATAGTCAGTTCCTACCTGGACGCTGGCATAAACATTATCCGTCTGTGTTGTCATGGTGTTAACCCACTCTGTATTATCCACATCATTGGGTAATCCATTATTCACGGCAGACCATGATTTATCATTCTTTTTACATCCTAAGATAGAAATGGAAATAAATAAATAAATAAAAATGTGTTTCATATCTTAATTTTTTAGAGATGCTTAATATAAGGTATTGGGTAAATAGTAAATACCTAAATATAATTTCAATTACGAATTCATAATCTGATTAGTTTGTTAAAGATAAATTTAAAATTAGTTGTATACAGGCTATATTTTATTAAGTGGCTATGTCACGATTGATATTGAGAAGTTCTTTAGTCCCGGGGTGAGTTTCCGGTGACACCTAACGGCCCGGCGGTTTGGTGAGTTGCCGTCAGCGTCGCGGTGACGTGGTTTTTTCAAGTCCTGGCAGATGGCTGAAAAGTCCGGGGTCATGATGAAACTGTACCACGGACCAAGTCCAGGTAAGGATTGTGAGTCCGGGTGCACGATAAAATAGTCAAGATGGATTAGCAAAAACCATGACACCATGCGCGTAGGCTGCCAGCCCTATTGACTTTGTCCCGGTAGATGGAACAGTCCGGGTGGCACAGGATTAATAAATGGAATAAATCTTTCTCTCATAGACTTTTAGGGCTGATTACAAAGTAGTCTGGGCTGGCAAAGGCAATTCAGCAAACCGGCCGAGTTAGCGTTTCGTTATTATTTTTCCTCTTTTGTAGAAATCTTTAAGATTATCAAGTTGTGTCGTAACCAAAAAAGAAAATATTATCAAAAATGGGATGGTGAGTTTATCCAGTTGAATCCCAAAAACAGATCCTTGTAATTTTGGAAGGATTAAGGTTACAATAATACCAAAGGTGGATCCAAGAATGAAAAATATCCATGAGAGCTTTATATCTCTTGTGATTGATACTTTTTTTGAAAATTTCTTTTCAATGAGCCCCATTACATTATCATCAAAATCAGGGAAAGGCACATCTAATTTACTCTTAGACATTATCTCCTTGAAGAAAGTATCTTCTGAATCTATTTCTTTCATTAGTAAAGTCCTTTTTTGTTAAGTTTATAAATCTCAGTAAGGATTAATTTTAGATTAATTCTTGCTCGATGAAGGATTGCTTTTATATTCGAAGATGACCATCCCGTTTCAATACATATTTCTTTAATATTATTCTCATCTAAGTAAAACAATCTTAAAATAAGACTCTCTTTTGGAGAGATTTTTTTAAGTGCCTCATTTATAAAATATTTCTGATCGTCTATCTCAAGTTTCAAAATTGCATTTTCGATTTCGTTAGGAATCTCTGGAGGAGCCTCTACAAAATCTATAATTTCTGTTTTATGCTTCTTTACTAGTTTAAAAGATTCGTTAATAACAATCCGGTAGAGCCATGTACTAAATTTTGAATCTCCTTTAAATGTGTCTAATTTATCATACGCTTTCAGAAATGAAACCTGTAATATTTCTTCAGTATAGAATTCATCTTTAATAACAGACATGGCTATAGAGTACGCCATGTCTTTGTATTTAGAAATTATTTGCCGAAATGCTTCTGAGTCACCATGAAGAACGTTCTGAATCCAAATTTCATCCATGCTCTAATTTCAATTTCTAGAACTACCAACGAAATTAGCTATGATCATTGACAATCCTGCTGATAAAATAACAACTACATTTGGCATTGAGTCATATCTACAAAGTGCCTGATTAATACAAAATTTTTCGAATGTTGGCCAAAGAAGGAGTAAATAATATGACGCTAATCCTAAGCCAATCCCTGTAAGAACAATACCAATTTTTAACCATGGGAAAATTATTTTATTATTTCCCACTATATTGAGATCTTTAATGTCAATTCCCTTTTCAATTAGCGTTACTTTTTCTTTAAATTTTGCTCGTCGAATAAAATACCAAGCCAAGAATAATGGTGTAGCAACAAAAAGTGTAAGAGCAATTAAGATCAAAATACCTTCAGGAATTCCATTGTAGTAGGACATAATGTTAAGTTTTTGGTTACTCTCATTTGATACATTCAGACTCAAAAAGGTTACAAATTAATCAGCATTTATAATTTGTCAAGATATATGGATATTTCTTTTGAAGAGTCAGCGATTCTATGGTCATGGTAAATTAGTCTAGATAAAAAAGAGTTGTCTCGTTGATCCACTCCATATGAACGCTAACGGTCAAGTGGTATGTGTAGGGTAATTTTGAAACTGTCTAGTAGGCAGAGTTATTTGTCTTATTGGCGGTCCTTTGAAGATTACTTATGTTTGATAATCGCGATACCTCCATTAGTTCCATTGCTAACGGCAATATATTGGATATTGTCAATGGTTAATTTGTAGACACTTCCAGGAAAATTATTAAGGCTTTCAATAAAAGTGGATGAATTTGGAACTTGTTGCGCTTGTGAAGTAGGTCCTGACTTACATGTAATAATAAAACTTAAAAACACTCCAAAAATAAGTCCTAAAAACAAGCCTGAAACAAATCTTAGATTTTTCATAATGAGATAATTAGTTTGACAAATTAAATACGTTGGAAATCAAGGTACTCATTCAAATATTATATCTTTTGTTGCTATACGATGCTTTCATGTCTGTTTATAATGCAGTAACTCAATACTTTACACATAACGACCCGGCGTTTTTTTAGGTCCGGGTATATACCTGATCAATTCAATTTTGGATAACCTTTAACTGATTCAATAAATGCTTCAGGTTGAATAATCTTCGTGCCGTTATCCTTATGATATGAGGTTGAATACAAAAGTCTTATCATTTCTTTTCCAGAAATATCAGGCCTTAATTGCCACCCTAGTGCAAGAACACCAACAAGATAAGGTTCTGCCCAACTAATCCCCCCTCGTCCACAATATGTAAATGAGTAGACACCCTGTTCAAATTCCTCCGCAACTGTTCTTAGTGAGTTTGGAACGCAGATACGAGTTGAATCTGCCGTGAAAGCTATACCTGGATATCCCGGTAAACTTTTTGAAATGCTATCTGGATGGTTAATATCATTATAACATGGCGATGTAATTCCGTTATCCGATGTACAATCTATTACGATTAAGCCTGACTTTATTGCTCTTAAATATGCAGAATCCCATAAAGAATTATGTTTAGTAAATAGCGTTCCAATTCCAGATGGAGCGGCTGAAACAGAAACAGCTCTTATCTTATCACCTTTAGGCAAAGTATTATTTTTGTCAATTATCCAATTTAAAGCATCTGCTTGATATTTAGCGTCTTTAGTCCATGAAGGTACTGCTACAAAGTATATCTTTGCATCTGGTGCAGTTCCAATGGAATCACCAACTAAAAGACTTGCAACTGCTGGGCCATGATAACTGGATATATTAGAAGGAGCATTACATCCAACATCATGGTATTCAATAATTTTATTAACGTATTCGGGATGATCGAGGCATATATATTGATCAATAATTGCAACGACAATACCTTTCCCAGTAATGCCTTGTTTATGAAGATTTCGAATTCCTAATCCTGGATTTTTGCCTGCGGAGAGTAGATACGTTGCATATGACTTATATTTATCTGGCCAAATAGTCTTTTCATTAAATTTTAGCGTTCTAATCATTGCTGAATCTAATTGTGATTCGATTTTGCTTAAATCTTTCCACCTAATGTCCTGATAAGCAGAAACTGATGAAATTTCTTTAACTATCTGAAAATTACGAGATTTTTTAATATACTGATAAAACACAAAAACCATTAGGACCAACAACAAAATTACAATGATTGTTTTTTTCATTTTTTTACTTTTTAGGTGTTAATTGGCGAGAAAAAGAGTACCTATGGATGCAGTCTAGGGTTATAAATTATTAAAGATTTTTATGAGTTATAGTGCGTTTGTCAAGGTCAATTAAGGGTCAAGCAGGATTTCGTATGCACTATAACGGCCCGGCGGTTTAATTAGGTGCCGTCTGCGTCGCGGTGCCGCGTTTTTTGCCAGTCCCGGTAGACGGACGAGCACCTTCTGGTCCAGATGAAATTGTCTTGACGGTACCAAGTCCGGCTAAGGATTGTGACTTCTTGGTCATGATGAAATAGTCCAGATGGCGAGCAAAAAACAAGGCACCTACGCGTCGGCTTGCAACCCTATTGACTTTGTCTCGGCAGCAGAATCAGTCGGGGTTGCATAAGATTTTGTAAGTGGGTTAAATTTTTCTCTCATAGACTTTTGAATGCGAATATAAAATAGTCCGGGTTGCAAAAGGTAATTAATTAAACCGGCCCGGCGGTTTAATTGAGTTGGCGTCAGCGTCGCGGTGCCGCATTTTTTGCCAGTCACGGTAGGTGGACGATAAGTTTTGGGTCACGATAATTTGTCTAAACGGTACCAAGTCCGGGTGATGGGTGTGAATTTTGGGTCACGATGAAATAGTCTAAGTGGCGAGCAAAAAACAAGGCACCAGAGCGTCGGCTCGCAGCCCTATTGACTTTGTCCCGGGAGACAAAACAGTCAAGGTGCTACAAGATTTTATAAGTCGAAATGAGTTTAATCGCATAGACTTTGGGGGCTCATTACTAAGCAGTTCGGGCTGCGGAAGCCAATTAATTAAACCGTCCGAGTTAGGTTTAGGGGAAATTTTAAAACTGTCAGGATGTAACCAAGTTGTCTCGCAATAAATTTGTCTTGGTAAGATGGAGGTTGCTCTGGCAGGCTCTTTTGCAGCTTTTGGCTTAGTTCGTCGGCAATGAGCGAGCTGCAAATGTGCCTGCCAAAAACATTTGCTTTAGGATTCTACAATTTAAAGCTCATTAATTCTAATCAAAGTTCTATTTAAAGCCGCTACTATCATTTCTTTGGTGTGTTTTATTCCTAATGGAAGGTCATTTTCTAAGAGTTCTTTTAAAAATATGCTTGTTATTTCTCTTGTGGGAGATTGTCTAAACTTAGATTTAAAAAGTAACCTAAACATTAAAATGTAATTATTCATTCTTATATCTGTCACATAGTTGATATAGTGCTTCTTAACAATGGTATAAAGTTTATAATTAATTAACCCAATTTTAAAAACATCCTCTTTGTAATTTTTAATATCCTCCATCTCTATGATAATGGAAGAGACGCTAAAAAAGTCCGCTGGCTTGAAGTTCGTTTGGTCTCCCTTACCATAAAATTGAATGAAGTATTTGTTAATTATGAAACAATATGGCTTATCATGCTTTTCATATACATAAACCCAACCTTCAGTCGCGTTCTTTTGTTCAGTTTTAAGACATCTTATTGGATATTTTAATAATTGATCCTTTCGGTAGGAAGAATCTATGAAATTTTTGGTATTTAAAAGATTATCCTGAATATAATGGTTTACAAAATACTTAAGTTTCCGAAATGCTCTTAAATTGAGTTTGAATCCCATGAAACTTGATAAGTGGGCCCTTAAAAAAAGTGAATAAAAGAACAACCTAATGATGAAATTATTTGCACTTGAAAGTTCATAAATACTTGTATTGTTGCAATTTGTAAAATCAGTTACTTGTCTATCTACGTTTTCAAGAAAATATTCTTCTACTATTGAAAATTTTCTTTCACAGGCTCTACACCATAAATTATCAACGGTTAAATAATTCTGCTGATTAACAATTTCATCATCGGTTAAATCTCTACCTATTTGGTCGATAATTTTATCAGTCTGAACTGAATTGCCGAAGTAGGGTAATTTTGAATCAAATGGTTGAAGTGCGTAAATTATTTCATTGTCACGAGTTCTACTACTGATATCAAATGCTGAAGCTATCATCCAAGCTGGAAAGATATGGGCACCCGTTTGGTTAGCATCATTTTTGCCACAGACTAAACATTTCATACTCCTAATTAATTTGATATAGTTATAATGTATCCCGATGGTTTGAAGATATATCCGGCTAATGAGTTAAAGTTTACATCTGTATTTTCTTTATCCATTTTATTTCGAAAAAGCTAAATTTCCTTATAGCGCCATTTTTTAACTGAAAGTCAGCTATGGCTGGTAGATTTGGTGGATTTGCAGCCAAGGAACATTCAATAATTTCACCCTCTAGTGTTTCAGTGATTTCTCCTTTATTTGCCGGTCCAACTCCAATTTGTAGGGGTACATGCATGATTTCTTTTAAATCCTCTTTGGTAATTTCCAATGGATGTTTCATAGTTTAATATGTTTTAAGAATAGTTTCAACATATTTGTCTTGTTTGGTAAAAAAACAGACGTTTTTCGTCAGCCAAACTCTTGTTTTTGAGCATTGAAGTCCCAATATTAGATCCCTCTCTAAAACCTAACGGTCCAGTGGTTTAATGAATTGCTGTACTTGTCAGGGTTGGCATGCGTTTTTGCAAAGTCCCGATAGGTAGGCAGGATTTGTTATGTCACAATAAAGTTGTAAAGATACCATGCAAAAACCATAACAACTCGCGCGTCAGCCAGCAGCCCTATTGACTTTGTCGCTGTTTTCTGAAGGTCTTGAAAGCTCTTTTGCAGTTTTGGCCTTAGAAGCTGTTTGTGTGAGTTGCAAATGTGCCTGAAAGCGAAATGAAAGTTAATATAATCTTACATTGACAACTCTGAAATTGTATTTTAAATTATAATATTAGTACTAGTAATCCAACTTATCTTTTTCAGCTCGTACATCCATACGCTTAGCGTCTTCTCTATATCCCCGTGCCAGATTACTTAATATTGAAGCAACTATGGGAAATTTGCTTCTCTGTAATTTAGCTAGATTTTCAAAGTATTCAGCATGACCACGCTCAATGTCTCCACCTTCAAATGCTCCTCTTGTCGAAAAGCCTCTTTTATTAAAAGTGGCTGAAGAAAAATTACTAATTAAACTATCAGTATTTATTGATTCAATAACTTGACAGATTTCTTTTGGGGGCCAAATTTTATTATTTTCTGGGTATTGAGCCAACAGCTTACCTATCTGTATGTCTACCACTTCTAATCTATCGGTTTCAATAGCTAATTCTCGAACCTTATGAATCCAAGAATTCAACTCTTCAGTATTTATTTCACCATTCTCATTCACTCCTGGTATAGTTTTCCAACTATTCAAAAGCTCATAGACGTGTTTAGCGCGCGTTTGAATTTGTTCATCTGTTAATCCATCCCTTTCTTTAATATTAAGAGCTTCATCTTTTGATTTATAGAAGCTTTTTATCACCTCGATGAAGAAATCTGGATTTATAGCCAATTCTTCATGCAATATTTTAGGATTTCTTGGATTACCGTAGGAAGCGAGAATAGGCAAATAATACCATTCAAGTTGAATCATTTTTGACCTATCAATATCTTTTCTGGAATCAAGTACTTCAAATACTCTATTTACTTCATATCCATCTATTCGAATTTCTTCGGAACCTATTTGAGTCGCAGACTTTTCAAGTACATCAATTAACAAGTCAGATTGAAGTTTTTCAGGTATATGAGAAGAAATTTCTAACGCTGTAAAAAACCTTTTATAATTTATTAGATTCTTAATTCCATATTCTAAATCATTTTCTTGCAAATTATGAAACCTAGGTTTGAGATTTATCCAATAATATTCTTGTATTAGTGAATTAAGTGTTTCAATTTTTTCCCATATAACTCTGTTTTGAATAACGGAAAGGAGAAAGATTGCAAGTGATTTATAGGTAAAATTCAAACTATCTAGATGATCATAAATAGTGAATGTCCAATCAATCCCTTTAACAATACATTTTCTGTATAGGAAAGATTGAATAAAAACCAATTTATTATTTTCTGAATTCAATAGGGCGCACAGCTTAATTACTATCTTATCGTCTTCAATAATTCTTGCTAAAGTATCACCATAGATTCCAGGTTGTTTTATGTTTGAGCTAATCTCAATAATTCTATCAATTCCATATTGAAGATATAGTTTGGTTAATACATCAAATCTCTTTTTTTGAATGATTTTTTCCTCTTCATCAAATGGGACATCAGGATAAATAATGCCTTCAACAAATTTAGGATGATAATCGTCGAATAACCAAGTAGTTTGTATTATCTCATCCTTAGGCATTAGTTCATTATAGATGCGCTCATATTTTTGAAGAATACTTTCCGGTAGGGCCCATTCTGTTTTAGGGTGGGATCGATGTTGCGAAAGGATTTTTCGAGTCGAATGCCACGCAACAAAATCGATTTGTTTCAAATCTTTTATTTTTGATTCAAGAGAAGAAAGAACTTTATCCCTATCACTCATTGAAAGGTTTACAGATTTCTCAATGAGTTGAGAAAACCTATATTCATTTATTTCAAATGAGGAAAGAAGAATATCTACAATTGTGGAATGAGTATCCCAAATTTCCTGATAAGTTTTAGGCTTCTGGAGATTTTCATCAAATAACCTCCATCTCATAGTATGTGTTGGAAAACCAACACTATGATTGTCCGGAAGTAGTTTGCATAATAATTCCCAAGCTATTTGTTTTTCAGAATTTGCAATAAGCTTCAAGACATCCATACGTTCATGAAAATTTGCTAAAGTTTGGAAGTGCCAAGGCTTAAAAATTTCTACTAAACTATTAATTGGTCGATTTAAAATTTTTATGCCTGGGTCAATTACAGATAATTTTACTAATACCAAGATAGTTCTTGAAAAGTATTCAGGTAGCCAAGCAACATTTTCTAGCCCCCATAGTAGTCCAGTATGATAGCTTCTTGGAGTAATGAATCCATCTTCCTCAATAAAAAGAGAATTAATTACATTGTCATTGTCATTTAAGTGTTTTTCAATAGATGTGAGAAAGCCATTTGGTGAAGCCTCAGCAATTTGTGGAAGTAGTCTTTCGAAAGATTTCCATAATGCTGAATCAGATAATTCTAGTAGTTTCGTAATTATATTATCGACCCAAAGTTGTGAAGATATTTGCAAATCCAATTTTAGTTTATCTCCAAATACTGCTATAATAGTTAGTGATTGGATTATTCCATCCTTAATCCAAGATGAAAAGACAATTGCTTTGTTACTTGGGGTAAATAACCTTTGTTGCTGCGGAATCTCTAACGATACATCCTTTTCAGATAGTACTTCTATAAATGCGGCATATAATTTTTCAAAATCGAAATTTAGCAAGAACCTGGATCCATTAGTCCATGCATCAAGTGGAGATGTTAACCTCCATGAATTTCCTATTCTGACTATTGGAGAATCAGAGACCACCAGCCATTTATTCAATTTAAAAATGAAATCTTCATAAGAATATCCAGAAATGTTTGCTATCAAAGATTTGTCTTTTTCAGAGTCTCCATTCCATCTTCCAACTATTAACGCTGGAATTATTTCTTTTATATTTTCTGAATTTGTCCAACTTGGAATTGTACGATTAAATCCAAGTTGTCGTCTCAAGATAGTTATATTTCTATTCGATTCTTTTGATATTCTTTTAGCGGTTTCTTCAGAACAGCCAGAATTTACTAAAGCGTGAATAAATTTTTCTCTGTCAAGTGATGAAAGAGTAATTTTTTGGTTCCAATTATTAGTGTCATCTAAGCCTATGGGAGCTAAAATTGTATGGCCGCTTTTCAATCCAAGATTTAGAATACTATAATCATCAAATCTTGGAATTAAAATCAGCTTGTCATTTATTTCAATCAATTTTCGAAAAGCATTCTGATTATCTATAATGAAACATTTTCTTAAAAATGTATCCTTAATATTATCATCAACCATTAAACTGGAAATAATAAAGGCAATAACTTCCTCTCTTGATGTTCCTTGTATTGCAATAATATTCGATAAAGTTATAAGATTTAGAATTTCATTCCTTTCATTCTCTCTGCCTCCCAATATGATAGATGAATCTAATTTCAGGTTAGGACCTGTTGACCATTCTTCCCAAAAATCTTCAGGTAAAACAATACCATCTGTTGGAAAATTGCCCAAGTGTTTTAGTTCAAACCAAAGGGAAACTGAAGGTTCTTTTTCAAGCCAAGTTGTTATAATTTCTGCATCGTATATTCTTATTTCCTTCCAACCCCGATTTTTCCATTGTTTTAGCCAATCATTTTTTTGTTCTATGAAGAAAGGAGTTGCATAAATTAAGATTATTTGGCTCTTATTCAAATCTTTTAATGAACTGCACTTTTTTTCTAGATCTTCAAGCAGTTTTTTTGATGGGGAAGATGATTTGATTTCCCATATTGATTTTCCATTAGGTATATACTCGGAGTTATTATCAGATGATTGTATAAGCAAATCAGCAAACATAACATTCTCAACTTTACTTTTAAAATCGGCAGCAAAAACCAATCTTTTTATTAATTCAATAAATTCAAACTCAATATTTGTTTGATTCGCCCAATTATTTAATGGTAGTGTTTCTCTACTTTTTAAAAATATTTTTACTTGCTCCCTTTCTTTGCGGGATTTTCTTTTATCTGAAAAAATGGAGTATAGAGCAATTCCTGATCCAATTACAGTGACTATTATTGATATCAAAGCAATCCAATCCATATTATTTTTCTTTACGAGGGATAAATACTGAAACGGAACTAATTAAAACACTACAAATGAAAATAGTCACTGAAGTGTGGAATGCAAAGTCCTTTTTAATCTCCAAATTTGTATTGATCTCACTGAAGGAACCAATTGCGAAAAGACATAATAGAAATGTTATAGCTTGAATTGTATAACCAATAGTTCTATTCTTACATTCTTCTTTAAATAGATCTCCAAGATTAGCTCCAAGAATTGATAAACTTACGAGCATAAGTTCTCCCCTAGAGATTACTGCTTTTATGGTCATTAGAAGTGTTGAATCATCAGGTGCAACTCCACGTAATTTCCAGACAGTTAGTATTATTGGAAAGATAGTAAATATCAAACCAAACCAAATCCAATATTGAAATCTTCCGTTATTCATTTTTATTGGAGCATAAAGATTATGATATAAAATTACCTACTATTTTAATATTAATTCAACTAAAATCAAGTGGCTTGATCTAATATTTTGATTGGCTTCCAAATTTTGTGAAATAATATTAGAATCAGATTTATATCCCGAGTTGTCATTAGGTAAGTATTATGGATGGCAAAAAAGCATGTGTTTGGCGTCAGCCAAACTCTTGCTTTTGCGCGTTGGATATCCCGGTTTGTCGTTTTATCCCTTAAACCTAACATCCGAGTTATAGTGCGTTTTTTAATTCCTGATCAGGCTGATGAGCTTACAATCAAATCTAAAAGTTGTTTTTGATAATCCTATGATCTCTAGTTAATGCGTAACCTTGTCCGGTTTCTAAAAAAGTCCAGTATAGAATATCTGAACCTTGTGTATTGTTGTAATTATCAACTGTCCAAGTCTTCCCTCCATCATTTGTAACATAAACTGTTACACCATCACTATAATATCCAATTTTTTCTGAAATAAAATGTTG